>ENA-USUJ01000343-USUJ01000343.1-human-gut-metagenome-genome-assembly--contig:-NODE-343-length-40461-cov-14.774837_pt1 | contig 40461 bp, 21 predicted proteins | sample MGYA00250061_ERZ773398 | MGnify/ENA primary metagenome ERZ773398 (study PRJEB29103, sample SAMN06111992) | human gut metagenome | biome: human gut; feature: ankylosing spondylitis patient; material... | reverse complement strand
ATTATTTTCAATTATTTTTAATTTATTTTATGTTTAATCAATATTATTCGCACCAACGGCAAACAAAAAAAGTTTTACGTTTGCGATTTTCTTTGAGGCAAGACAAAGACTGGCAAAAGTTGGCAACAAAGCGGACAAGCATTCATACAATACTTCATGAATATAATTTGGATAACTCTCATGATAATCAGCTTTGTGTGTCTCTTGATAACGCGTCCCGACACCATTCTTTCAACCATGCTTTCTTCCTCCTCTTCCGCGCTCACGCTTTGCCTCAATCTTTGTTCAATGTATGCTGTGTGGCTTGGAATGTTCGAGATTTTGGACGAGTCGGGAGCAACCGAAAAACTTGCAAAACTTTTTCGCCCCATAACCAAAAAACTTTTTAGAACGGACAACCCATATGCCCAGCAGCAACTTTCACTCAATATTGCTGCGAATGTTTTGGGGTTGGGTTCTGCCGCAACGCCCGCCGGAATTGAGGCGATGAAAGAAATGGATGACGGGAGCGGAAAAGCGACATTTGGCATGATTATGCTTTTTATCATAAACGCAACATCAATTCAACTCCTCCCAACAACCGCCATAAGTCTAAGACTCGCGGCGGGAAGTCAAAATGCGGCGGACATCATTTTTCCAACCATACTTTCCACCATTCTCACAACCGGGCTTGGAATTTTGTTTGTTTTTCTGATTGAAAAACTCAAACGACAAAGGAGGAAAAAATGACGCCTTATATCATGCCCGCGCTTTTCCTTTTTGTTCTCATATATGGCAAAATTAAAAAAGTTAATTGTTATGACAGTTTCACAGTTGGTGCAAAAAAAGGATTGATGCTCGGAATTGACATCTTTTGCTATGTTGCGGCAATTCTTGTTTGCGTTGAACTTTTGCGAGCAAGTGGAATAACATCATTTCTCGTCCATCTGCTTTCGCCAGCATTTGGCGCAATCGGAATGCCTGCAGAAATCATTGAACTCGTTCTTCTCAAACCTTTCACTGGCAGTGGCTCAATCGCAGTTCTCGAAAGCATAATCAGTCAGTATGGAGCAGACTCATTCATATCTCGATGTGCCTGTGTGATTGCTGGAAGCAGTGAAACAACATTCTATATTGCATCAATCTACTTTTCAAAAACCTCAGTCAAAAGGCTTGGTTATGCAATTCCGCTTGCTCTTGCTTGCACGATTGTTGGCGCAATATTTTCTTGCCTTGTCTGCAGGGTTTTGTGAAAGACGCTCAAATTTTGTCAAATTCAAATTTTTGATTGTATTAAAATATTTTATATGCTAAAATATTTACACAACATGAATATCAAAATGTCATTCTGAGATGGACCTGCAAAGACGGGCAATCAAAGAATCTCAATAAACAAACAACATCAACAACAAAAGAGGTTAACATGGGGCTTTGCAGTTTTTCTTCAGAACTAATCATCAACAACAAACTTGAACTCGATAACATTTTTGTTAACGAGTTTTTGCCTTATGCTCCAGAAGGGACTGTCAAAGTGTATATTTATGGGCTTTATATGTGCTCTCACTCAAACGCACACGACAACACTCTCGAAAGTTTTGCAAAAGTGCTTTCAATGAGCGAGCAAGATATTTTGGACTCATTTTTATATTGGCAAGAACAAGGACTTGTGCAAGTTCTTTCGACCTACCCTGTTTCAGTAAAATATATGCCTCTCAAAAACTTTATCAACAATTCAAAAAAGTTTAATAAAGACAAATACAGCACTTTTAATGCCCAAGCACAAGAAATCATAACTGGCAGAATGATAACTCCAAACGAATACACGGAGTATTATACTGTGATTGAAAGTTTTCACATTGAGCCAGAAGCACTGCTCATGATTATGAGTTATTGTGTGGGACTCAAAGGCACGAATGTTGGACACGCATACATAACAACTGTTGCAAAAAACTGGGCACAAGAAAACATCACAACGACTGAGAAAGTTGAAGAAAGACTAAAAGAGTTTGAACTTATTGGCTCTGATGTTGCCGACATCTTCAAGGCACTTGGCTCAAAAAGAAAACCAACCCACGAAGATAATGAACTTTTTACAAAATGGACCAAAAACCTTGGATTTGACAAGGGTGCAATCATTTATGTTGCAAAAGCAAGCAGAAAGAAAAACCCTCGTTTTTCATTTGAGATGCTTGACGGCAAATTAATCAAATATTATGAAATGAAATTGTTTACGATTCAAGAAATTGAAGATTTTGAAAACAACAGAGAAAGTCTCATCTCTCTTGCAAAAGAAATCAATCGAGAACTTGGTTTGTATTACGAAAACCTTGATATTGTTGTCGAAAACTATATCTGCAAGTGGAAAAACTTGGGATTTGACAATGACGCTCTAAAAATGCTCGCAAAATATTGTTTCTCTCATTCAATCAGAACACTTTCTGGAATGGATGATTTGGTTGCAAAAATGTTCAAACTCGGACTTATTTCTCTTGACGCACTCACCCAATATATTTCTTCTCTTCGCGACATTGACGAAAAAATCAAAGGCATTCTCCGAAAGTTGGGACTCAGCCGTCTTGTGAACTCATACGACCGCGATTTTTATGCGACTTGGACAAACTCATGGAATATGAGCGAAGAGTTGATTGATTATGCTGCAATGATTTCTGCCGGAAAAGGTCAGCCAATGCAATATATGAATAAGATTTTGTCATCTTGGTCCAACAATAATGTCACAACCTTGGAGCAAGCAAAATCTCAAACACCACCGGCGGACACCACCACAAAATCAAATCCTGCCGCAATCAAAGGACACAACTACTCAAAAGAACAACTCGACTCTCTCTATGACTCTTTGGAGGAAATTGAAATATAGTTATGAACAGAACAATTTTAAACAAAGCCCTAAAAACACTAAAAGACAGAAAGACATCTGCTGAAAGAATTGCAGATGCCAACTATAAAGTTGCGCTTGAAAACAAGGATTTTGAAAATATCGACAAACTCATGCGCTCGCTCACAATTGAAATTTCAAAAAAAGAGTTTTGGGGAAAAGATTCAAAAGATGAAACCCAACAACTCAAAGAACTCGAAAAACAAAGACAAGAGATTCTTGAAAAAAATTTTGGAAAAGACTTTTCAATCGCTCCACACTACTCATGCCCAAAATGTCACGACACAGGGTTTGACGGAAATGAGCCTTGCTCATGCCTCAAAGAGATAATCACATCAATTCTTTTGAACCTTTCGGGAACTGCAAGAAACCTCGCAACATTTGACAACGCAAACTTTGATTTGTTTGAAGAAGGTTACCGCGAAAAAATCAAACTTGCATATCAAAAAATGGAAGAATGGTGCGAAAAATTCAAAACAACAAAATATAAAAATATTGGACTTTTCGGAAACACGGGCGTTGGAAAAACTTTTCTGACCGAAGCCATGGCAAACAAACTTATGAGTCTTGGAAATGTCATCATGTTCACATCGTCTTTCAATCTTGGCAACATACTCATGAACTATCACAAAGCAATTGACGAAGCAAAGCAAAGCATCATTGCTCCATATCTTGATTGCGATGTTTTGATTATTGACGACCTTGGGACAGAGCCAATTTACAAAAATGTCACGCTTGAATATTTGTATCTCATTGTGAACGAAAGATTCAACAGTGGCAAAAGCACAGTTTTTTCAACCAATCTCACAACATCTGAATTTCGTGATAGATATGGCGAAAGAATTCTTTCCCGCCTTCTCAACAAAACCAATTCGCTTGCAATTCATCTCGTCGCAGATGACGCAAGACTCAAAAAACAAAACAAAAAAGCATAAATTATGCTTTTTTATTTTGTCGTGATTAAAATATTTAAAGAATATTCAACATTTTCAAGAATGTTTGGATTTGGCCCCAAACTTTCAACAAACTCCCGATATTTTTTTGCCCCGCATCTCCTCAATGTTTCACCAACACCAATGCAGTCCAAGTCCCCTGGTTTCAAAAGGTCCAAGACTCCAAAAAATTCGGTTTTGAATTTGTCTGATATTCTTTGCTGCATTTGTTCGTCATCAAAACTCTTTTGAGGATTTTTGTAAACTCTGTCATTTGCCTCATTTTCAACACCCAAAACATCAAGAACAAAATATATTTCCCAATCAATTCTTGCTTTATTGCCCTCAATTTTTGCATTTGTCTTAATGTGTTTTTCCAAAACCTCAAAAGACACGTCAAGCGGGTTCCCGTCTTCGGTTATATAATTTTCAATAACAAATCGCGTTTCATATGCACTTGGGTTAACAAGGTTTAGTGCTTGGGTTTGTTCCATCTCAAGGTCCATAACTTTTTTCGCTTTTTTAAAAATTGAACTTGAGCCATCATTTGACACTTTTTTTGTGTTTGACGAACTTCCACCGCCTGTTTCCTCGTCTCCTTCGGCGACTCCATTTTGATTGGTCGCTTCAACCCCTTCAGCCTGTGAGTCGACGAGTTTTATCATATTCGCGATTGAGCAAGAAGATTGGGACAAATAGTTGTTATAAAATCTATCAATGCTTGTGTTTACGTCCATCAGACTGCGCTTGTTGTTATACAAAATATCTTTGACTTTTTCTCCTGAATTGGTGTCAAATTGCTTGGTTGTTTCAAACATTTCTTTTGCTGTGACATTTGTTGTCAAAATTATGGCATTTGTCCCAATATCATTTAATCGCATAAAATCTTCAATGATGGCAGTTATTCCGTCTTTGCATATTTCATTTCCAAACACGACATATGCCGCATGTGCAAAGTCAACCCTTTTGCCGAGAAAATTTATGAGTTTGTCTGTTGCAAGTGCAATGTTTTTCGCCTTTGCTGAAACAAGGCGATAACTGTCCGCAAAAGTTAAAGAATTTTGAGGAATCAAGGTCAAAAGTGAAAGTTCAATCCCCTCGTCCGCCTTGTCAATTCCAATTCCAGTGCAGACCACAACAACATCGTTTTCGGCAGGCAATAAAATGGCTGTCGGCATATATATGACCATCAACAGAACAAAAACCCAAAACATCGGCATATGGGAAACAACTTTCCAAATTTTCAAAAACTTATTTTTCATTTTTCCTCCTTTGCTTTCGGATATCAAACAAAAGCAAAATTGGAAAAATAAATGCCAAAATCAGTGACAGCCACTTGAACCAACCTTGGAAAAATGAAAATGTCTTGTCTTCATTGACAAAAAAGAAATATATTAGTGCCAAACTCGCAAGCAGACAAATCACGACACTTCCGACATTCCTTTCGTGCTTCGCACCGCAAAAATCTTCAAGACTAATCAAAACCGCACGAAACATAATCCCGCTTTGCAAAATAATAAAAAACATCATTGTTATGACTGGAATGAAATCAAGTCTTCCAACATCAAGTGTCTCTGGGCCAAAAACCGCGACGTCATAGATTGTGTAGTGATGAATAAAAGAAGTTCTGCCAAAAACCCCATAAAAACAAAAAACAAAAATAATGACACATACAAAAGAAAAAATGGTAAAAAATATTGAACTTCTCAAAAAATTTTTTTCAACTTTGATTTTATCCATAAAAAGCAACAAAAACAAACTGTTGCCAAACCAATAATTAAAATCCAGCGAAACAGAAAAAAACTCACCGGCAGTTGTGTCAAGACTTAAATATGGCAATGAAAATGACCCTGAAAAATATCCCAAAGCAACGCAGAGCAAAAAACCAGAGATTACAATCAGAAAAAAGAACTCACACGTTCTCGAAAATGCTTTCATTGATGAAAATCCAAGTGCAACAACGACAGGGATTATGATTGAAAGATAAAAATATTTTCCAGCAGTTGAAAATATTGCATCTCGCAAAAAATCATAGTTTGCCGAAATAAATGATGAAAAACGCATCAAATAATAGAAAAAAATCAAAAAATAAATTATTTTTGCACAAATCACGCCAATTTTGCCCGACAAATATTGATAGAATGACACTCCCGGATGCCGCTTTATAAAAACCAAAATCAACAAAAACACCATGACATCAACAAGTGCCAAAAACAATACAACAACAAATGCCACATCTTCAATTTTTTGATAAACCAAAGATGCAAGGTTAATAAACTTCAACCCGCAAAAAGCATAAAAAATCATGATGCCGAGTTGTCTGGTGCTGATTTCACTTTTTGTCGTCATCTTTCAACCTCACTTTATTCACATTTTTGAACGCTTTTGGACGTGTTGTCATTTCTTTTAGTGGCGCTTTCATCATCGCATCTTTTCGGTCATTTCTTATATGTGGAGAAATTGGTGCGAGATATGGCGCTGAGTATTCATTGAGTTCATTCATATAGTTGCAAAAGTAAATTATTCCCGCAACCATACCCAAAAAACCAAGCGTGCCACCAAGCAACAAAAAAACAAAACGAATCAAACTTAACTGCATATTTTGATCAGGAATCGTATAAACCGCAATAATGCTCATCGCGATAATCATGACCCCGGGCGGAGAAATAAGCCCTGCCTTAACGCCTGTATCTCCCAAAATCAATGCTCCAACAATGCTTGTTGCAAGCCCCAAAAATTTTGGAAGTCTCAAACTCACCTCATAAAGAATTTCGAACAGAATAAGAATAAACAAAAGTTCAATAAATGGCGTGAATGGCAATCCTTGATTGGAGTTGCTTATCGTAATCAAAAATTTTAGTGGAATGATTTTGTAGTGATAAAGTCGCATCGCAAGATATGCTCCCGGAACAATAACCGCCATAAACAAACCCAAAATTCTAACCCAACGCATATAAGTCGCATAATAAAATCTTCCATAATAATCATTTACATCTTGAACTTCTTCGGCATAGATGAAAGGAAGAGTCAGAACAATCGGACTGTTGTCAACCAAAATCGCAACGCGACCTTCCAATATTTTCGCACATATGATGTCTGGCTTTTCACTTGACCCAACCTGCTTAAACAGAGAATATGGGCGCTGTTCCAAAAAACATTCAATGTAGTATGACGACACAATGCCGTCAATATCAATTTTCTTGATTTGACTTTCAATTTGCTTCAAAATTTTTTTGTCAGCAACACCATTGAGATACATAATGCTCACTTGGGTGTTTGAATATTTCCCAACAAACAAATTTTTTAGAACCAACTTGTCACTTTTGATTCTTCTTCTAATCATTGAAATGTTTGTTTTGATATTTTCAGTAAATCCTTCACGCGGACCTCGAAGAACAGACGATGTTGGAGGTTCGGAAGGTTGACGTGTTGTGAAATCTTCGGCATCAATTTTGAGATACTTTTCTTCTCCTTCAACAAATATAACAACATTGTCTTCAACAACCGCTTTCAGAGCATCAGAAAAATTATCAATGTCTTTGCACTCCAAATTTTGCAAAACGGACTCTTTTATGTTTTGAATTGAAAGGTCTTCCTTTTTTTCAACTTCCAAAATCGGAGCAATAATGCTCTCAGAAATCAGCTTTTTGTCGGTCATGCTTTGAAGATATATGACACCAACTTTTTTTTCACAAACAGAGATATCCCGAGCAACAACATCGGGATTATTTTGTAGTTTTTCCTTAAAATTATTTAATTTTTCATCAAATTTTGAAAAATATTGCTTTTCCAACAAAAAAACATACTCCTTTGTGTTAGTATGTTTTTTATAACTCTATTTATTCAAGACTCACTGCTGGATCAAGTTCGACACTGTTTGAAATAAAATAATTTTCGCCAACCGCCTCAATTTTGAAATAGGATATTGTTGTGTTCGGTGCAATTCCTGCGACACTCAATTCAACGATATATTTGTCTTCATCAAACTTTTCAACGCCAAATGTTTTTTCATTGATTGTCACGACATAACTTGATGCGTTTTCGACTCTTGTTATTTCAATCTTGCCATTTGGCAAAACCCTGCCTGCAATCCCCTGCAATTTTTCATAAACCGCATATCTCAAAATGTTCGAAAAATCACTCTCAACATATCCGGTTTTTGTTGTTTTTGCTCGGACTTGCACCAAATATTCGCCACCACCTAAAAGACTCAGGTCAAAACTCAACTTACGCCCCAAATCTTTGGTTTGGTTGTTATAAAAGAGTTCATAACTCGTTGCGCCCTCAATTTCCGACCAACGCAACACGCTTGACCCACTTTCGAAAAAATGAATAATTGGTGCTTGAATTTTTTTACGCAAATCGTATGTTATTGTTTTTGATGCCTTGCTCAAACTGCCCTTTTTGTCACCAGTTGCATAAGCCTTGATTGAATACTCTTTTGGTTCAACAAGTTTTGACAAGTCAAATGATGGGGTTTTGCTGTCATATTTTTTTCCGTCAATTTCAAAAATATATTTTGTTGCACCCGCAACACCATCGCATGTCACATACACAGCTTCATTATTGCTGGAAATCATAAGATTTTGTGGAGTTGCAAGCGGCTTTGCTGGAAGGTACGAAATAATCAGAAACACGAGCCCAACCACAAGTCCAATGCCAACAAAAATCCCACTTGTTATCAACCAAAATTTCTTTTTATTAAATTTGCTTGATGCTCTCTCATGCGTTCTCTTTTCTGCCTTGTCCTTGTCTTTATCAATTCGAACTTTTGGTTTTTGTTCACGAACAAGCTCTGGCTCTTGGCTCTTTTTTTCTTTGCGACTTGGCACATCATAATTTTGTTTTGGGTCGACTTTTGGCTCATCATGCTTGCTGGTTTCAACTTTGTTTTTTGTTTGTTCTGCTTGCAAATTTTCAACAACTGCTTGCTCTTTCTCGCCCTCAATCACAATTTGCTTTTTCATCAAAGGCGGACGTGGTGGCATGGGACGCGGAGGCAAACGTCTTTGCCCCTCAACATTTTCCAAACCCTCTTTCTTTTCCTCTTCCACACTCGCCTCTCAAATAGTTTGTGCTTTATTATTTTTAATATAGTGAAATATGCAACTTTTGTCAAACAACTAAAATAATTAAATACACTTCTTTCAAAAATCTGCTGAAATTGCATAAGTCCATCAAAATTAAACCGCAAAAACATGAAAAAAGTATAAAATTCTATTGACAACAGATTTGTAATTTGCTAACATAAGTAAGTCTTCAAAAGATGATCCTCAGTAGCTCAGCGGTGGAGCAACCGGCTGTTAACCGGTAGGTCGTCCGTTCGAACCGGACCTGGGGAGCCAAACAAACCGAGATTGATTCATTCAACTCGGTTTTTTGTTTGAAAGTATCACACTTCAATAAACATAAAAAGTGTATGCGATAAAAACACTTTTAATACTCGAGTGTTTAGTCAATCCAAAAGCGGAGAGGGGCGGATTTTTCGGGCTCGCGGGCGTAGTCAATGCCAATTCTGGGTCCAGTGTGATGGTGGGTTTCGTTTGGCGCGTCTTCAAGCCAAAGTGTGGTTGAAGTTTTGAGATCCACACCATTTTGCTCTCTGGTGATTCCAAAATATTTTGTGACACGTCCAGGGCCTTTTGCGTCTTCCACTCCCCGAATCAAAACCGCCTCGGGTCTTTGACCCGCGCAAACAATGTTGAGCATATTGTGCATTCCATAGCAAAGATAAACATAAACCGTTCCGCCATCACACCACATGGTTTTTGTTCGTTCGGTTTTTCCATGAGCAGAATGACAAGCCGAATCTTCTTCTCCGCAATATGCTTCAACCTCTGTGATTTTTGAACGCAAAACTTGTCCATCTTTTTCACAACATAAAATCTTGCCCAAAAGAAGTGGAGCAAGACTGCGAGCAGATTGATTGAAAAATTTTAAGTCATCAAGTCTCATATTTTTAGTATAATCAAAACTTGCACTTTGACAAAAAGTTTTGAAAGTTTTTATAAAATATTTTATCCATGTCTCCCACACTCATTCCGAGGTTTTCTAGTTCATATATTAGGTTTTGAAATTGAGAATAATTTTTAAGGTTTTTTGGAGGGTTGCTGATGCCATAAAAGTCACTGCCGACACCAATATTTTCACAACCAAATTTGTCCACAAAACGCACATAATTTTCGGCAATATTTTTGACCGAAAAACAGGATTTATCTGCGTCTTTTGCCATGCTTAATTTATCATAAAAAAATAACCCAATAAATCCTTTATTTTTCACAATAAATTTGATTTGTTCTTCGTCCAAATTCCTTTTGTCATCTCGAATAAAGCAAAAACCAGTGTGCGAAATATATGGTGGATTTTTTGATATATTTTGTGCTTCAAAAAACGATTTTTTGTTGAGATGTGCCGAGTCAAATAAAATGTGATTATTTTCGAGTTTTTTTATCACATTTTCACCGAGTTTTGTCACTCCCCGTTCCCCATGGCTTCCACCAGCAAACTTGTTGTCGAAATTCCATGTCAAAGAACATGAAAATGGATTTGTTTTAATCAGTTTTTCAAGTTCGATTTCGTCACGAATAAATCCCAAATCTTCAATATGCAAAGCAAAGCATTTTCCATGCTTGATTGCATCTTTTCTTGATGCAATTTCATGCAAAATGTCGCCTTGTTTTTTTGTTGTCCAAAACGAGCCACTCAAAAACCGAACGCCTGCTTTTTGACAAGCAATGACATAATCTTGAAGTTCTTCTTTTTTGAGTTCGCCAAAAAAATCATTATGGCAATCACATATTCTCATGATGATTTTTATGTTTTTTTTGAATTTGTTGTGAAGTTCCAATAGATAATAAAAGTGAATAAATATATTAAATTTGTTTGCACAAAGCGCGCGTGATGGTATAAATTATTATATATATAATTAAACTACTGATAAGAATTTTTTGCTTGGGGACAAAAAATGAAGAAAAAAGGTTTTAACATTGTATTTGCTTTCATATTTTTCTTCTCACTCGCAATTTGTGGGTGTTCATTTCTATTTTCATCAAACACAATCTCAAAAGTTGAAGCAGCAAGCGGAAACTGGACTGACAACTGCTCGTCCGCGGTCATAACTGGTGGCGGAACACAGAATAATCCATATGTCATTGACACCGCTGAGAAATTTGCTTACATTGCTTGGGGCATCAACAACGGCTATTCACAATGGAACACTGCTTTTTATAAACAAACAGCAAACATTGATTTGTCCGAGCACTATTGGGTTCCAATGAACACTTTTGCCGGATATTATGATGGTCAAGGATATGTGATAAGCGGGCTAACCGCAGAGAGTTCACAATATCAGTTTGCGCTGACAAAAGAACTTTCGGGAACATGGATTAATTCGGGGTTTAAAGATGTTGATATCAATGTGAGTGGTCAAAGGAAAGACTACACTGTTGCATCTCTTGCTTGCACTGCAACGTCTTCTGCGGTTATCAGCAGTTGTTTTGTTTCGGGAACAATTTATGCCAAACCCGATAGACATTTTGGTCAACAAACATACGACATTCTCATCGGGGGACTTGCGACAAATAGTTCAGCGACAATTTCCAACTGCTTTTGCTATGCCAACATCAGTGCTGTTCAGCCATATGTCGGGGCAACTGGCGCTTCAAGAGTGGGGGGCATTGTTTGCAACATAACTGGCGGAACACTATCCAACTGCTATTCAAGCGGAGCTCACTATGTTTATGGTGGCTATTGGAAAGTTGGTGGCATTGTTGCCTATCCAAACAACGGAACAATTCAGAATTGCGCCGTTCTGACTGGAACTTGCACACAAGCAAGCAACTCTCGCAACGATTTCATCAACGACCAATATAACAACACCAAAAATGCAACAATCACAAATTGCAGTGTTGTGTCGGCGGCAAATCTTCAAACTCAAGCGTCACCTCTGAACACCTGGAATTTTTCTGATAACACAACAAATAGAATTTGGGGATACCCAAGTTCATCAAGTGTTTTCTATAATAACGGGTATCCTGCCCTTCGCGTTTTTTATGAAACATTTGTCGTCAAATTCTATAATGAGGCGGGAACAACTCTAATCTCAACACAAACAACTCGCTATCCTGAATACGCCGTCCAATTCCCCGCTGAACAAACCAAGCGCGGTTGGACATTTGACGGTTGGAGCACAGAAGCACAAAACGGTGGCACAATTGTTGGTGTTGCGGGGACTTTGTCAAATGTGATTGCTGACGCAAACTACTACGCACATTTCACAATCAATCAATACACTCTCAAAGTGACAAAAAGTCATGACGAAGCAGCAACTCTTTCGGTTGATGGCAACATCACAAACGCTTTTGAGCAACCTTTGGATTATGACACATCTCACACTCTCTCAATCTCAAACATAAATCAAGAATTTGGATATGTTTTTGAAAGCTGGATAAATGCTGACACAAACGAGATTATTTCAACCCAAGCATCGTTTGAATACACCATCACCGACGCAAACACTCACATTATTGCAAAGTTTATTCCAGAAAAATATCTGCTTCGTGTGTATGTTAATGACACAACAATGGGAAGTTGTTCGCAAGCAACCGACTATCTTGAATACAAACAAAATGTCACACTCACCGCCTCTTCCAATGCTGGATACAAAATAAACGGATTTTATGGAACAAGAACAAGAAAAAGTGACGGAACCTATGAATATTCTGATTTGCTCTCATCGTCAAGCACATATGTTGTCACAATGCCAAGACATGAACTCAATATTTTTGTCGTGTTCGAAAAAGCGCCGCTCTCTCTCACGGTTCTCACATATGACGGGAATGTTTCTCCGTCTGGCGTTCCAACAAATCCAAATATGACCGAAATTTCAATTTTGCCAAATCAACAAAATTATTTTGTTGGCGACAAAATCACACTTTCTGCAACAGTCAATGAAAACGGACAAATTGAATATAACTCAACAACCTATATCTTCACACGCTGGAAAATTGGCGATTTTCTCAAAGATGATGGTGATGGCGTCGACCCAAGCAACCTAACAATCACAATGCCAGCAAGTGACACTGTGGTTTATGCGTGCTTTATTTCGACCAACGCATACTACGCTTTTGTTGATTACAACAACAATATTGTTGAGGAAGGAATTGTTTCAACCACCGCAACAATAAATGCTCCTGACATATCAAAATTCACAAGAACTGGATATTCATTTGACGGATTCTTCTCAAAAAGCGGAACTCCCCTGATTTCAGTTGAGAACGGACAATATGTTTCTGGCTATACACTCAATGGCGTGACAGAACGCATTGTTTTCTATCCAAAATATACAAAACATTTTTCGTGTGAAGTCATTTTCTCACTAAACAACAAAAAAACGACCCAATTTGATGTAAATCCAAACCTAAACCTCTATTTTGTTTGCTTTGCTCCAAGTGGACACAAGTTCTCTTCAAAAATTCAAGACGGCGAAACAATCAGCATATATCTCTCTGACGAAAGTTTTGTTGGAGAGTGGTCTTTGGGGCTCGTCACTCCAACATATTATGAAGCAAAAGTTTATATCAACGGCACGGAAAATATCACTGGTCTATACGACATTGAACTAATTAGTGAACAAGTTCAAATTGATATCATGCTCACAAAAATTGAGGACAAATATCTTTATGACTCAACAGAAGAAGAAAACTCAAAAGACACCGTAAAAATCATTGATCACTATCAATATGTTGACGGCGAAAAAACTTATACTGGCGTCAACAAGGAACTTGAAAATCACGAGTTTGCGCCACTTTCGAATGAACAAACACTCACTTCCCCATATGGTTATGAAAACAAAGACATCATTGGCACTGTCAACTGGGGCGGACTCTATAATTTTACAGACGCCAACCATATTGAAGAAGGTGCAAACATCACAGCAAAAGACTTGGGTTCAACAGTTTATAAACTATCGTTCTCCAACAATTATGCAAGCATATATCCATACAACTATGATTGGAGCAAAGAAACTATCTACTCAATGACAGACCTGCTCTACACAAAGCCATTTCTCGATTGTTTCCATAGAAATGACTTAGAGACTTTTGTTTTGGTCGCCTATGAATTTGCGACTTGCCCTTGGAACACTTTGGCTTATGAAGGAAAGGCCGCAACAGAACTCGAACCATATCTAAAAATGGTACGAAATGAATTTGCTGAACTTGTTGACAACATCATGCTTGAATTTAAAGATGAAAACAAAATATTTATTCTCTCAAACTGGGAAGCGGACAACTCGTTTGGTGCCTATTGCTGGGATTATATAGAAGCACTTCGCGGGACTATTTCAGATGATGAAGTCGCCCGCCGTCAACAACTTGCACTTGAATTTTTCACCGCATACATCAACGCACGCCAAGACGGCATAATCTTGGGACGCCAAAAGTTTGCAACACGTGGCATCACGAGTTCAACTGTTGTTTATGGCAATTTTGAAGTTAATGCAGCGACCGAAGAAGTGCCTTGGACGCCAAATCGACCTCGAGCATACTCCGCCATTATTCCGAACACATATTGCGACCTATACTCAATTTCTGATTGGTATTCAATTTTGACAGAAACAGGCAACAACACAGAAATCAACTGGGACGCCGAAACTGACGCATACACAATAACAATGTTTCTCGACAACATTTGGCATTATGTCAAACAAAACCGCACGTTCTTGCCGACAAGTGACCCAAACTACAAGCCTTGCATTTGGAACTTCGGAACAGATGCAAACAACCCAATAAAGAATTTGATGATAACAGAGTTTGGTTCTGACGAAACAAAAGAAAATCAGCGCAATTTCCACCATGTCAAGACAACAATCACCGAAGCGATCAATTGGGGAATTTATAAAATCACATATTGGGAAATCTATACCAATGTCACAAATCAAACTCCAGTTGGTGACCAGCCTCGCGTTGAAGATTGTCAAGGTCTCTGGCTTATTCGTCCAGACGGAACATTTTCTCAAGGTTTTTGGTATATGAAAGGCATGATTGACGGATTTGACTATTTCACCAATCCCCTCAAACTTGTCTACTCGTCATATTATGTCGACACACATGGGCTCGATTGGGACAAATACAAAGATACAGTAATTTGGCGAGACGACCTTGTCGACACATCAAAAATGAAAAGTTATTCAAAGCTTTATTCCGAGAATGGCGACAACTCGGACGCACGACTCAACTTTGTCGACCTAACGGCTTATGCTCAATATCTTGACAAATACACTGGGTATTTTGGTTATGACACAACTGGTCTCGCTCGCTTCAATCAAGAATATGTCGACAATAATTTGAGTGGCATCGCGCCCTCTCTTTCCGGCACTCTAACTCAAATCACATATGAAGCAAAATCAAACCGTTTTGGTTTCTTAATGTATAACTATAACAGTTTGTCGCAATATGTTGACGCAACAACCAATGCACCATTCAAAAATCCAATCGTGTTCGTTATGGGCAAAAACCAATATGGAAAATGGGAAAGAATAACCAACACAAAAGTCGAAGAAAAGCTTGCTGACGGCAACACTGTTTGGCATCAAACATATGTTAGTGTTGTCACACCAGTTGGCAAATACAGTGAGTTTAGGATTGTGTTTAATGAAGAATTGAACTATAATGTTTGGGACCCAATTCTGACAAGTGTCTTCTTCTTTAAGGGCGGAAATGCTTCATCAAATTACATTTTGGGGTGAAAATGAAAGAAAAACTGCACAAGAACTTTAATAAATCATTAAAATCGTCCGCAATTTGGGGTGCGATTAGTCTTTTGCTGTTTGTTGTGCTTTTGTCGCTTACAATTTCTTTTGCATATCTTTCAGGAAAAAAAGAGGTTCAAGAAACTGTCGAAATTGGACAAGCAACAATTGTTTCAATCACAAATCCAACAATTTCATCACCCCTGCCTTTTTCAAAGGGTTCGACAAAAGAATGTGAAATTTCCATAACTCTTTCCGCAAATGTCGACTCTGTGGTCAGAATCAAAATTGCTTATTCATATTATGACAACCACGAAACAAAATGCACCGTTCCCGACAATGTGACACCAAACCTATCAACAAGTCAAGGTGGCTTTGTGCCAGATCAGCACGGATTATGCTACTACTTTGACGCAAACGCAAAAGATATCACCACACTCAACTTTATTTCGTCAATAACATTTGATGATGACCCAACAACAAACGACCTATATGCTGGACTCAACCTTCGCATAAGCGTTGATGCGGAAATTTTGCAACAAAAAGTCATTGACTACTCTTCTCACCCATGGCGTGACAATGCGCCAACAGATTGGCTTGACCGTGCCAAGAATAATTTTTCGTAAAGGAGAATTGCGTGTTCAAAAAAATTGGCAAATTCAAAGGAATAATGATACTTGCAATTGCGATGTCACTTGTCATCTCAATCCTTTGTTATTGCACAATCACCTACGCCATGCTGCAACAAAGTGGAACAATTGGCAATCAAATTGTTGTTGAAGCAATAAACCTTGAATGGACTGACGGACACGGAAACAAAATTCAATCTCTGCCACTCCCCAAACACATTTCATCAGGCGAAACAATCGCTCTCCCTGGCGACAATCTTTCAATCAAAAACACCGGCATAAGAGGTTATGCAAGGGTTAAAATCACGACAGAACTCGATGGGGCTGCAACAGATAAAATTGCAATCACTTTGTCACAAACAAGTGGTGTTAGCGATTGGATTAAAGGACATGACGATTACTATTACTTTTGCAGAACGGGAGCATATAATGGCGAAGTGGTTGGACTTGTGAGTGTTGTCACCGGCATAACCTTCTCCGACACTTTCAAAAATGCTGATGCCGGCAAACCAATAACAATAAAACTTCTTGCCGAAGCGATTGATTCTCGCGACAACTCCTATATCACCGCATGGGGCAACAATCCACCAGACGAATGGTTTGATGCAACTTCCAACACAAGAAATTAGCCCTTGAAAACAAAAATAAAATATAGTATTATAGATATATATTAGATAAAACTTGGAGCATATATGATAAAAACAAAGACCTATCAAAATGGCATGAAACTTGTTGTTGAAACAAATCCGAACGCCCTTTCAAGTGAATGCTTGTTCCACTTTAATGTTGGCGCTCTCAATGAAAGAGAATATGAACAAGGTTATGCTCACTTTTTGGAGCATATGCTTTCTGGAGAATCAACAAACAAGAGAAGCATAAAAGAAATCAACCAAGTATATTTGCTTTCGGGTTCTGATCTCGACGCGTCAACTGGTTATGATGTGACGGAATATTCTTTTGTTTCACTCAGCAAAGATTTTGACAAATGCTTTGAAGCACTGTGCGAAGGACTTTTTGATTGCGCTTTTTCAGAGGAAGAATTTGAGCGTGAGAAAAAAATTATTTTGCAAGAGCATGGTGTCGAAGATAATTTTGATAATTTAATCGACAACATGTTAGCAATTCACTTCAACGATCAATACCCAAGATTTCTTGAAGGCGACAAACAAAGCATCAAAGGGGCAAATCTTGAAATGCTAAAAGAATTTTATAAACGCGAATATATCCCAGAAAATTTGGTTATTTCAGTTTATGGAAACAAGTCGTTTGAAGAAGTTGACGAACTTGTTGAAAAACATATTTTTTCAAAGATTGACCACGAAACTCCAAAACAAAAATATGAACGAAAAGAAATCAGTGCACCCATAAAATACAACTTTTATGTTCTCAACAACGCTGACATGCAAACGTCTGTGACAATATTCTATCCAACAAAAATAAAAAACAACCCAATTTCAGATGTGTTTGTCAATTCGCTCAATGGATATGGTGGCGTTCTTTACGAAAAACTGCGCCTTGAAGAGCCATTGGTCTATAATGTGTCAATTTATACAGAACCTGCTTGGAATGTTGCCATTCTTGAATTTCAATGTTCAAATCAAGAAGTTTCAAAATGTCTAACAAAAATCAAAAGCGTATTCCAAAACATTGCACAAAATGGCATAAGCCGAGAAGAACTGATTTCAGCAAAAACACAAATTCAACTTGAACTAATTTTGCAAAAAGATAGCAGCAACTTCAAAACAGTGGCAAACGCAAAATATTTGAAAGAAAACTGGGGCATTTATTCTCTCGACAAAGCGCTTGAAAAATATAATAATGTTTCAAACGAAGACATCAAAAATTTTGCAAAATCAATTCTTGAATGCAAATACATTATTGGAGCAGAAGGAAAACTCGTTCAGCATGAGCAATTGTTTGCTTATGAGCCATCACTCTATGTTCCAAAATTTGGCAAATTCAAAAAGTTCAGACATCTCAAACGTCAAGCAGAATATGTTCGCGAAATTGAACAACCTGCACCAACAAAACACAAAATTGAAGAAAATTCACAAGAAAAGTAGCATTTTTGCTACTTTTTTTGCAATTTTTTTGCATTCTTTTGTTAATTAATGTTGTTTGTGATAAAATTTTTTTTAGAGGTGGATTATGGTTTATGCAATTGTTGGCGGAATTATTTGCGCACTGCTTGCGACACTGTTCATTGTCGTCCGTGTGCAAAAAGGTGGAATGACCGCACTATATCTCAAAGCACTCGCTTCGGTCGGGTTTGTGGGACTTGGACTTGTGATGTTTTTTGGATATGCACCTGCCGACTGGAAATCAATCTTTGTTATACTCGGACTTGTGATGGGTCTTGCGGGCGATGTTTTGCTTGACTTCAAAGTCGTTAAAAAAGAAAAATCCGACACATATCTCAACTGGGGCATGCTCGCTTTTGGTGTCGGACATATATTTTACTTTATATACCTTGTTTTGTGCCAAACAGCGTTTAATGTTTGGGGACTTTTTATCGCTTTGGGCGTGGCGGCGTTCTTGACAGTCGCAATAATAAAGTATATTTCTCCGCTCATGAAACTTGATTTTGGAAAATTCAAATGGCAAAGTGCCGCATATTCGTTTGTTCTCACATTTGTCATGCTCTACGCAATCACTTGTGCGGTTTTGACACCAAATTTCTGGTTAATCGCACTCGGACTCTCGTTGATTTTTGTTTCAGATCTCATTCTTTCCACAATGTATTTTGGCGGAAAAGAAAACGACAAACTGCTCTGCATACTCAATCATGCCGTATACTACTTGGGACAAATTGCAATTGCCCTTTCTTGCCTGACCTTTCTGTGATTTTGTGAGAGTTTACACAAGGTTTGACGAGATGTCTCGCCAAAGGTTCTGGCCTACGATGTCGACTGCTCGACATGACATGTTTGAGCTCGTCACGCAGTGACTTTTTGATAGGTGAAAGTGTAGTTGAGAGTTTCGTCAACGATTGTTATTTTTGCAAGGTCGCCAGAAACAAATTTGAGACGTTGGGTTGGAGTGATGACAAGGTTTGTGTCGGTGTAGGCAAATGTTTCGCGGATTTGTTCACCCGTGCCCAAAGTTGTTGTTATGGTTTGATTTTCGCCGATTTCAAATGTGATTTGACTTTGTTCAAAATAGTCGTTTGGTTCTGGATAGTTTGAGTTTTGTGGTGGAGTTGTGATTGTTGCGTCGTTGCGGCGGAAAGACTTGAAGGAATATGTGCCTTTGAACTTTTCTGGATGTCCGACCGAACGCAAACATACAAGGCGAATTGTTTTGTCATCATATATTCGGGTTATTGTCATTTTTCCGTTTTCGTCGAATTTTGCAGAAATATCTTGGCGGTCAGCAAATGTCAAATTTCCACAAAAGCATGCTTCAATTTGATATGTTTCAAGTGTTTCGCCTTTATAAGTGATATTAAAAGTTGAATTATCCTTGATTTCATATATATAGAAGCATTCTTTTTGATTTGTTATTTCAACTTGATTCAAATTTTCATAATACGTTTCAACAACATATTGACCATTAAAATCGTATTCATGTTCAAGTTGTTCTTTGATTTTGTCGAGATCAAAATTAAAAAGAGTGCAACCCGAAAGCAGTGGCACGAGAACAACAAGAGCAACAACCAACAAAATGGACTTAAAATTTTTCTTCATATATAAAATATGACAAAAGTCAAACTTATTGTCAAGTTAACAAGAGTTGTTTTTCAAGCATAAAGAATATGTGAGGTGAAAATATGAGTGTTGTTGCGGTTGTGGGTGCATATGGCAAAATGGGGAGACTCATTTGCGAAAGGCTCAAAGAAAAAGGGTATGAAGTGCGAGAAGTTGATGTTTTGAGCAAAAAGTTTCAAAAACTTGGCGATTTGAACGAAAAAGTTGATTTGGTTGTTGATTTCTCGAATAAAAATCAAAGTTTGGACGTTTTGGATTATTGTGTGAAATCCAACACAAAACTCATTATGGGCACAACAGGGCAAGGCGATTTTTTTGCGTCCGAACTAAAATTTGCTGCGGCAAAAATTCCGATTATCAAGTGCGATAACTTTTCTGAAAATGTCATCAAATTCAAAAATTTGGCAAAGACGATGTCAAAAAAATTTGATGGCGAAATTGCAGTTGTTGAAGCACATCACAAGCACAAAACAGATTTTCCAAGCGGGACTGCAAAACAAATTATCTCTGCAATGCTTGACGAAGACAACAACAAGACTTCAACGAGTTCGTGCCAAAACTTTGAAGAAGATGTCATAAACTCCTATTCCATTCGCGGAGGCACGCTTTTTGGACGCCACGAAGTCCATTTCTTGGCAGACGACGAGGAAATTGTTTTGACTCATTCAAGTTATTCAAGAAAACCATACATAAACGGACTTATGCGCGCGGTTGACTATTTAATAAAAGAGAATGGAGCGGGGCTCCATTCCTTTGAAGATGTCATTTTTCAATAAAAGTTCAAAAAGTCACTGCGTGACGAGCTCAAACATGTCATGTCGAGCAGTCGACATCGTAGGCCAGAACCTTTGGCGAGACATCTCGTATAATCGATATTTTAATAATAAGGTTTTATGAGGGCAGAGAGTGTCATACTGCACGGTTTTGGATTCTCACGGCACCCTTGGTGCCTCAGAATGACATAAAGAGATAGAGTGAGTGACCAATTAAATGTTATTTCGCCATTGAGGCTGAAAGCCGACATCCGGGGAGCGAAGCGGACCGTCCAGTCAACCCCAAAGACTCGACCATTGGGGAGAAATCTCGTCAATCCTTTGACAAAAAGATTGTTTGATGCAATCATATAGTTATGAATACTTATTATGTTTATATCATAACAAACAAAAGCAATTCCACTTTATATGTCGGAGTGACAAACAACTTGGAAAGGCGACTTTTCGAACATAAAAACAAATTGATTGATGGTTTTTCAAAACGTTATAATTTAACCAAACTGCTCTATTTTGAAGAAACATCTAATATTAATTCAGCCATTGAACGCGAAAAACAAATAAAAGCATATTCCCGACTTAAAAAAGAAAGTTTAATTTTTTACCAAAATCCAACAAAAAAAGATTTGTCGGAAGATTGGGAATAAAAAAAGAGACAATAATTTGTCTCTTTTTTAACTTTATTATATGGTTTGACGAGATTTCTCCCCAAAGGTTCTGGCCTGCGAAGTCAGAGGTCGAAATGACATGATTGAATCAAAGGCTCAGTTCTTGATCAGAGTATGTCACACTTTCTTGTTGAGTCGCGGTTTGCTCAAGTTCTTTTGCTTCTTTCTCCGCTTCTTTTTGTTTCATCAAGTCCGTGTATGCATTCCAATCAAAACCTGTCACATTGCCATTTTCATTTCTTGTCGAAATCTCTTCAATCTCCGCCTGCGCCTGCGCTTCTTGTGTTTTTTGCCCGCTATATTCTTCAGACAATGCCTTCCAATCAAAATTTAAAGCACCCCATTTTTCGGTCGATGTCACAAAAATTCTTTCAGTGTCACTTCCCTTTGTAGTCGCAAATTTAACCCATTCATCCTCACTCATGTTTTGAGTTTCCATTGAGCTGTTTATTTGGTTAAAGAGATAAAAGGTTTTATTCTCAGATTCCAGTTTTGTAATACATTTGAAACTTGTTGGACTATCGCCTGCATTATCACAAGTTATATTAACCAATGACACTTTATACCCTTGTTCCAAATAGTCTTGAAAAGCAAATGTCATAACATGATTTTTATAAAACTCCTCCAAATTGTTTGAGTTGCTGTTTATATTCATTGCCTGCACAGCTGCTTCAATATTATCATCATTTATGAAACCAATCAGATCATCCATATTGTTAATATCTATTTTTTGATTTGGTGTTTTCAAAATAAGAAACGCATTTATCTGTCTTAACACTTTAGTATTTAAATAAGTTTCATTGAATAAGTAATCGCAATCAATTAATAACGAATTATCGTCATAAACATAAATATTATTTATACGCCTCACTGAAACAAAATTTTTTAATTCATCTTCAATGGAATTTAATGATTCGCCATTTTGTTGTCGTTTTTCGACCTGTTTCTTGACACAACTTTCAACGCTTTCCTTCAAATTTTTTGTTGTTGTCCAATATTTTTTTTCTTCTTGAAGTTTTTCTTTTTCTTCTTTTGTTGCATCATCTGGAATAACAATATCGTCAGGATCTTTGTCTTTTATGTCATTGTTTATATCTTCAATAAGTTGTTTTTCTTCTTCTTTCCTGTTTTTAATTTGCTCTTGTTGTTCTTCGGTTGGTTTTACTGGAGAATTGTTTATCACTTTTTGAACAACTACATATGCTGAAGTTGCAAGAACTACTGAACCAATAAAAATAATTGTTGGTTTAACCCATCTTTTTCCTCCAGTATTTTTATTGGTTGTATTAGAACTTTTTTCTTTTCTTTTCATATTTTCACCTTTTCTTTCTCTCTTCCATCATTTCTTATAATATATTATAGTTTATATAATACAACATGTCAATATTAAAATTATATTGACATGATTTGTGAATATACATAAAAATATCCAATATTAATATCTACCGAAGTTGTTCCTTTCTCATATGGAACTTCTGCAAATGTTGAAGCGTCGAGATGATGCCCAAAAACAGGATATTTTTTTATATTTCTATGTGTATATGTTTTATATGGATCTCCCGCTAATGTATAACATTTTGAAGTGACCCGATAAGTATAATCTTCTAAAACAAAGCAAGTTATCGTATTAACTTCCATAGTCATCTGAAGCAGTTCTGCTGTATAAGTGTCCCGCCGAGTTGTTTTCTTTTTATCTCTTATTAGAGCATTATTTGAAACTGTTGTTAAATCAATGTCTCCCTTGTGAGTGGTTGATGCCCATCTTTCTATCCAAACACTTATCCAATGTCTCCATTGATTATCCCAATAAACTGCAATATTAGACATAACAGCCGATGATGATTTCGTGAGATAATCATCTGCCCACATAGTAGCTCCGCCAGTTCTATCAGAAAATCCATCGACAAATCCTTTGCCATTTAGTGCTGCTTTATAAGATAAATAATTGTCACATTTTGGAATCCAAACTTGAATTGTTTTAAGCATGCTTGCAAATGCACCTGTTCCAACAGTTGGGGCTGTTTCTGTTTGGAAATTGATACGTGGTATTTTTTTGCAGCCATAGAATGCTTGATATCCAATTGATGTCACAGAAGACGGAATGGTGACAGAATATCCAATCGACGAACAATTTTTAAAAGTGTAATCTTGAATTGTTGTTATGCTACAGTAGAATGTCAAAGACGTAAAGCCCGAGCAATTCTCAAAGGCACCGCTTCCAATGTACGTGATTGTTGAAGGAAGTCTTAGTGCACCAGTCAATGATTTACAGTTATAGAATGCGTCATATCCAATCGAAGTTAGATTTGAAGGCAAGTTCAACGATCCCGACCAACTCGAACAATTGTTGAAACAATAATTTTCAATTGTTGTGACAGTTGTTGGAATTTGCACACCATTGAGCGAAGTGCAACCATTGAAACATGACTGGTGAAGTGTGGTGATGCTTAGTTGATTGATGTTGATTGTTGTGAGCGAAGAGCAAGAGCTGAAGCATCCATCATCAATCAATGTGACAGTTGTTGGAAGTGTGATTTGCGTGATGCTTGTGCATCCTGAAAATGCATATTCCCCCAAAGTTGTGAGTTTTGAAGGGAGTGAAATTGGTGAAAGCAAAGAGCAGTTCTGGAAACAACGATTTGGGATTGTTGTGATGCCTTCTGGAATGTTGACTGTTGTGAGTGATGTGCAGCCATAGAATGAATATTCTCCAAATGCTGTCAAAGTTGAAGGATTGTTTACTGATTTAATTTTGCAGTTTCTGAAAGCAGAAGAAGAAATGGTTTTGATGTCTTTTTCAATCACGACCGCTCCTGTTCCATATTCAAGGCTTGAAGAAAGGGCATAACTGCCAATGGTATCAACAAGGAGCTCTTCTTGTTCCCCTTGTATCACTCCGTTATTGATTTTGTTTCGTAATAGTTTTCGCTCAAAACAAACACCACCATCTTTGTTTGGCATTGAGCTTGTGTAAATTACGCTCTTTGTTGAACTGTTGTATGTGAAAGGAATGAGGTTGACAACAAAATATTTTGGTGCAACATTGTTGCAGGTTGCGGTGATTGTGACCTGTGAAGCCGCTGGGGAAGATGTTCTGTCAACAAGAGTTGATGTCACAAGAAATTCTGTTTCGCCACCATTTTTCTGAACTTGGACTTTTGCTTCGTCGCTTGATGTATAAGTGATTGTTTGCGATGTGTTGGCGGTGAAATTAAATGAATTTTTGAATGTTGTGCTTGAAAGAACCCAAACTTCACCGACATTAAATGACGATGGTGCTTTTGTGATTTTGAAGTTGTTTGTGCCAGTGATCGTGAGTGGGTTGTAGTTTTGTATCTTGGTATCTTGCGTCAAAGGCGCCGTGATAACAAGTTTCATGGAATACCGGCCGGCATTTGTTGCAGTGTTTCCGTTGACATCCACTTTGCCACCAGTTGGCTCTGTTATGTCGTTTGTGTCGCTTGCAGCGAACTCTCTTCCGGTGTAAGAATAGACAATGGAGCATTGATCTGCCGAGAATGTTCCGTCATCGCCTTGTCCTTTAATTCCATTTGTGAGAGTGTATGTGTGAGGGCTTCCTGTGTAGACAAATGTTTCATTATTCAATGTTGTTGAGAGCTCTGCTTTTGTGATTGTGAATGTGACGGAAGCGGAAGCAGCAAAATAGTTTGGTCCAGCGTTGAGTGTTGCAGTGAGATTGTATGTTCCGACATCACGGAATTTGTTGTCAGAGCCCGAAAGGGTTCCAGAATATGAATAAGATATTGAAACATTTGCTCCATTTGAAACAGTTGCTTTAACTTCATGGGTTGTTCCATCATATACCCAACCTTGTCCGTTGTAGTCATTGGTTTTTGCGAAAGAAATTGTGAGGTTTGCGGCTTGAATAATGAGCGTTGCGGAAGAAGATGTGTCGTTATAGTTTCGACCACCATTGAAGTTGACTGTGATTGTGTAGTTCCCGGCATTTGTTCTTGTCACCAAATTTTTCCCATTTTGTGTTGCTGAAACAGGTTTTGTTGGGTTATGGTTGTCATCGTATTCTTTGCCACTTACGCTTGATGACGCAACTGACATGCCACTTGGAAGTGTTGGCAATGCAAGAGTGTGTGCGTTGCCATTATATGTGACAGTTTTGTTTGAAAGTGTAACGCGATGTGTTGCTTTGAGAATCGTGAGATATGCAACAAGCGTGTTGCCAGCCAAATTGCCGCCAAATGTCGCCTTCACTTCGTAGACGCCAACCTGAGTTGTTCCGTTTGTTGCACCAGCATCAACGCTTTCTCCGTTAACACCTTTTATTGAGTATGAAACACTTGCGCCCTCAATCAGTGTGCCGGTGATTTCAATGCTCTTTTTTGTCCCGTCATAAACAAATGTTTTGTCTGTGAATGTGATGCCAGAAAGAGAAGGTTGAACAATGGTGAGTGTTGCGGTCGCCGTTGTTGTTGCATAGTAGCTCCCTGCAATTGTTGCTGTCACATGATAGGTTCCAACATCTTTGAACGAATTGCCAGAGCCCGTTTCCCCGCTTGATTTTTTCCACGTGTATTTCACCACGACGCCTGCTGGGAGTTCTTCATTGATCTCAATCGTCCTTGTTTGGTTTGCGTCAAAATAGTAGGTTGCGTCTGACATTGTGATGTCAAAATGCCTTTTAAAAATGTCTTCAATGCACGTTGCAACAACTTGAGATTTTCCAATAAAATGCATTGTTGCACCATTTGACATTCCTTTGTCCGCAGGAATCACCCCACCCGTCTTGAACGAGCCAGAACCAGCATTTGCATAGAATTTGTTTTCCACCATATCATACATGCCCGCCACGCCGTCACGCGAGCGAACAACTGGAACAAAGTCACGAACAAGAATATTGTTGTCATAAATTTTTGCATAATATATCCTTGCATGACCATAGGACTCAACTTTTGTGTCGCCTTTGCATGCAAACAAGCCTATTGATGAGTTTTTATATAGTGATGAGACATAAGATGTTGATTCACCAACTCCATCAGTTGTCACTGTTAATGTTCCATTATTTGCTTCAATAATTTTGTGATACTTTTGATCTTGTGTCCATGATTTATACAAAAGTCCTCGACTTGTGCCGACATAAAATTGATTGCCCCAGAATTGTATGCCAAAATACTTATCCGTGTCATCATTATTTCCCATTATCGAAAAATGGCATGTTGAAGAAGTTATCGCATACTCCAAATCATATTTAAGAACTTCACTTGTTGGCTTGTAGCCAGAATCAATATATTGAGTCCCTGTCGCCTCAAGATATTCCACTCTTTTATATTCTTCAACAACATCACCCGTTGCTGCGCCAGAGCCAAATGAACCCGTGCCCGCATTTGTGTAGAACTTGTTCTCAACTTTGTCATAGAATCCTGCAACTCTGTCAGAATTGCGCACAACTGGAACAAAGTCACGAACAAGGGTTGTGCCTTGCCAAATCTTTATGTCATAGATTTGTCCAGTAAACGGTCTGTCTGTGCCACTACCTTTTTCATTTATTCCGCCAAAATATAGTGGCCAAGAACTTGTTGCGAAACCACTTGAAGAGAATGCCGTGCTGTTGAGTTGTGTGCCATTCACCCACATATAGTTTTTGTCAACTTTCACCGTCACTTTGTTGCCTGAAAAATTGTAAGATTGTTGCGGTGTTGAAGCAGATGCAATTTGATACCAAAGCGAATTTCTTTCAGTATATAGATGCATTGCGTATGTATCTGTCGCGCCATAACTTGTTCTTGAACCAAACAACCATGTTCCGTCTGTTGAAGTTTTGAATGTCACTTGTGTTGTTGTGTCACGAGTTGGAACAACTCCACTATTAATTAGTTGTTTGGCTGTGAAATTGATATACTCAACCATAGTATAGTCTGAAAGGGTTGTGTCAAAACCAGACGAAAAACCTTTGTTATGAAGTCCGCCAAGAGAAAGTGGTGCATAAGCATCGATGCTGCCGTTTGGGATATAAACTTGGAGCGCACTTGTTGTGCCTTCAAAGCTTGTTTCTTGAGCGGTTGGTGCAGTTTTGCTGTTGAATGTTGCTTTTGTGAGAGCCGTGCAGTTTTTGAATGCACTTGCTTCAATTGAAAAAGTGCAGTTTGGGAATTCAATTTCTTTTAGTCCCGAATTCATGAAAGAAGATGCTCCAAAACTCTTAAATTTTGAGCAGTTTTTGAGATTGTTAATTTTTTGCACTCCCGAATTTTCAAATGCACTTTCTGCAAATGAAACAAAAGTTGATGCTGGAAGTGAAATTGATGTCAATCCAGCGGTGTCTTTGAGTGCTTTGACGCCAATTTTTGTCACTTTTGTTGTTGAAAGTGTATCAAGATTTCGAAGAGCGGAGCAACCAATCAATGCCTCAGTCCTGATTTCTGTCAATCCTCTTGCAAGTGACAAAGTCGACAAACTTGAACAATTTGCAAATGTTCTTGCTTCAAGAACTTTGACCGCCGTATTTTCAAAACCAGAAACCGCTGTGAGATTGGAGCAACCTTTAAATGCGGACTCCCCGAGTGTTGACAATGTTTGAGGAAGTTTTACGCTTGATAGGTTTTTGCATTCCAAAAATGCATCTTTATTGATTGTTGAAACAATTGTTTTTTCAAGATTTTGAACTGATCGAAGATTTGTGTCATCTTTGAACGCCGAAGTTCCAATTATTGTCAATGTTGTTGGAAATATTATTGTTCCCAAGTTGCCACAACTCGCAAACGCACTTGCACCAATTGTTGTTGTCTTGGTTTTTGACAAATCCATGCTTGTGAGTTTTGAACATTCTTTAAATGCCCCGTCTCCAATTGCGGTGATTGTGTTTGGAAGAGAGATTGAAATGAGCGACGAACATTGTGAGAAGACATTTTTTGCAACTTGAGAAACTTTGGTGTTCTCAAAATTTGTGACAGACCCAAGTTTTGTGTCAGAAGCAAATGCATTGTTGCCAACACTTTGAGTGTATGGTGCAAATCTATACTTCACAAGCTCAACACAGCCCGCCATTGCATAGCTCCCAAGAGCATCAACACCGTCACTGTGCGAAATGCCAGTGAGTGTTTTGCAACCATACAAAGCGTATGAGCCAATTGTTGTTGTGTTTCTGTGAAGCGTGATATATTTCAATGTCGAATCAGACGACGAGCCAAAAATATTTTTTGGAGAACTGCCCGAATTTGAAGAACTGCCCGCAATTGCGTTAACAGTTTTTGGAACAACAACATATTGACTGGTTGTTGTGTATGAGGTTGGAGTGAGATATATTGCATAAAGCGTTGTGCTTGCGGTTGTGCTTGGCAAATCATACCAAAGGCCAAGGTCATAACGCGTTCCGTTTTGCCCTCGTTCATTATCATCTTTGTTTGTGCTGTAATAATAGAATTCTTTGCCACTCTTTGTTGGCTCAATATTGTCATTGATTTTGAATTGTGACTTGTCATCATTATACACAACAAGCGGTTGTTCGCCCGTTCCGCCATTGATGTCAAGACGGACATACATTTTTGAATAAACCGCCTCAATAAGATGTGAGTTTTGAATGTTTTCAAAAACATATGTCTGACTGTCACCCTCGGCAACACTCATCAAATTTCCGTCAGATGAGTCAACATAAATTGCTTCGATGCGGTTTCCCGCGCTTGGTGTGAATGTCACACTAAAATTTTGTGTTTGATAAACTTGAACACGCCCGGTTGGTGGATTTGAACTTCCGCCAGAGCTGTTTAGTATATCAATATAGTATATATATCTAAATATATTATCTTTATATATTGCAATTGGCGTTGTTCCAGTCAAACCATACATATATGTGTTTTCGGCAAATGAGCGATTTGACAGATTCGAAACATAGCTTGCTTTTCCGCCAACTGGAACGCGAACTTTTAGGTTTGATGTCGTCCCAGCGAATATGCTTCCGTCCGCAATTGTTGGAGCGGCAACAGAATTGAATGTGAGTTGGATCATGTTGACATTGCCGTCAAACGCGCCCACACCAATTTGAAGCAATGTTTTTGGCAGGTCATATGAGGTTATGCTTGAGCAATTTGCAAAGGCATAATCCCCAATTTTTTGCAATTTGCTTGGCACTCCAAAATTCACAATCTCAGAGCACCCCAAAAACGCACGGGAATCAATTGTTGTGATTGAGTTTGGAAGAGTTATGCTTGTCACACCTGCTTCGGTTGTTGAGAAAATGTTGTTTGATCCATTTCCGCCAACATATTCAATGCCGCTTGAAAGTGTGAGCGATATTGGCATATAGTTTAGACTTCTCACGCCATAAACATTGACATCTGCCCCGCTTGCCGCATCATAAATTCTTGCCGGAACAACAAGGTTTTCATTGTTCCCAAGATATTCAGTTATGTAGAATTTTGAATCTATTTTGGTCATCTTCCAAAGCGGCTCAAATGTGGCCTCAACCAGCGTGTCGGAGGTTGGTGCAACATTTATATTTGTTTTTGTTTGATCATTTCCACCAACAAGCTTTTCAACGCCATTGACTTTGATTGAAGAAATTTTTGCCCCAGAGAATGCCGAAACCGTGAAGTTAACACTTTTTCCATGAGCGCAAGTGTTTTCAATCGGCGTAATCTCTCCATAATTATATCCGTCCGAGTGCGCAACAACATTTGTTGTTATTGAATAGATGCTTGTTTCATACACAACATCAACCGAGTGGTCTGCCGACACATTGGTGAAAGTGTGTTCGTAATTTTTGGTCGTGACGCCCGAAATTTTTTCAATTCCGTCAATTTTGAGCGATGAAATATATTTCCCTTCGTTTGCAACAAAGGTAAACGATATGTCATCACCAAATCTAACGCTTTGATTTGTGTTTGGTGTCGTCACACCATCGCCTGTGCTCATGACCGAAATCAAATAGTCTTTAAGTGCATAAGTTGCAGTGAGCGTCGTGTCACCAATGATGTTTTGGACAACAACTGTTTGCTCATTTTCGTCTTTTATCTCAACACTTTGTCCGCCAAGCAAAATTGAAGAAATTTTATATCCACCATTTGCCTTGACATCAAAATTCAGCGTATCTCCATAAATTGTCGTTGTTGTTCCTGGGGTTATCTCTCCGTTTGCAGTTTGAACAACCGTGACTGTCACCTCATTGCTCTTATATCTTGGATAAAGCGTGAGATTTTGTGAAATATTGTTAAATTCTTCGCCCGAGATATCCGCGCCCGTTCCATCTTTCAAAGTGTTCCAACTTTCAAAGATTTTTCCGGCAACATTCGCAGCGGTTGGCGGCGTGACATCTCCTGCGTATTTTGTTGTCACAGTTTTGAGAGTGTTTTCGTTTTGGTCTTTGAATGTGACGACAAAATCATCTTTTGGATATTGCGTCGTGAAGAATGGTGCAAGTTTTGTGACACTCTCGTCTTCAACGTTTCTCGCCTGAACACTTTCAATTCGAATTTCAAGCTCAACTGTGTCATCAGAAGCATAGTGTTGTGGTCTGAGCCCATTTGGCATAACAAAACTTTCTTTGCCCATAAACCCAAACGCTTTCCCGGAATCTTTGTGACTGAGCGGAACAGGTTTTCCGTTTTGATCACAGAAATAATACCATTCTCCATCGCGAACCCAAGTGTATCCCTCATTTTCGGTTGGGACAAAGTTTTGGAATTTAATCACATCTTTTGCAACCGCACTGGTTGGATAGTCTGTTGTCACAAACACTCCAATTCGAGCATAAAATTCAGAACTGCGTGGCGTGATGCAGAACGTGATGTCCTCACTCAAAATTTGTTGATTGCGAAGAGCAACATAAACAGTTTTTCTCAAACTTTCGTTTGTGTTGCCATCGACTTCAATGGTCGCAAGCGTGACAGAAAGATCTGCCCTGTCACGATCGCCAAACCACGCACCACTACTCATCCAAATTCCAAAAATAAGCGCACAGAAGAGGCTGAGTAGCATAACCGCTATCCAACTCTCTCTCCTATTCAGTTTTCGCTTAAATTCTTTTTTCATATCCCCTCTTGTTATTTTCTGACAGATGCAACAATGTTGCCGTTTGCAATGAATGCAAGTCCATTGGCAAGTCTGAATGTGTAAACCATTTCAAAATCTTCAAACTCAATCACTTTGATTGACGTAATTGTTTTTGCTCCAGTTTCCGTGATTATCTCATCTCCCACCTGCATTGCCTTGTCACTCACACCATGTGTTCCATATGCCATTTGTCCCAGCTCTGTGTTATAGCAAATCCAACCGCGCGCGCTTAGCAATGGGTGGTCGTCCGTGATCTTGAGAGTCGACCCATCTTCAAATGTGATTTCAAGAATCTTTTCTCTATATGGATTTATTGTCTCCTCAATTGTTGTCTTCTCATATTGTTTTGTTTCATCGTTGTATGACAACACTTCATCGCCAACAACAACATCTTTTGCCTTCTTGGTTGTCCCGTCAGCCATTGTTATATTCGTTTCCCCATCAACACAGCATATCATCACGCAAGGTTTCACTGGACCATTATGTATCAAAACAGATTGAGCAAAATAGTTGTGATTGTTGTCGACCGTAAATGTATAAACAGGAATTGTTTCACCAGTGATATATTTCATATCAACAATTTCTTTGTCAAACAGCAAACTCAAGGACAAAATCATATCTCCGATTTGAGTCCCCTGTTTTTCCAATTCAACTTCTGGATATGAATTTTCTCCGTCCGCTGTTGAATAAGCAATCCAGCCCCTTTCACTAAACATTGGGTGATCCGGAGTGATTTTGATGTAGGACCCGTCCGCAAAAGTGATATGAACAATATCTCGTCTGATAACCTTTGTTAGGGATTGGACAACTGCGTGCTCAACTTTTCGAGTTGTTGTGTTGTAAGACAGCACTTTGTCGCCAACTTTGATATCTTTGATTTGCTTTTGCGTGCCGTCCGCCATGCTAATGAGACTATCTTCTGCGACACAACACAGGTCTTGTGTTCTTGTGTCTCCTGTCACCGTAATAGATCTCATATCAACCGTCACCGTAATTGTCGCACTCACATCTTTTGGCTCACCCGTTTCGTTGTATGCAGACAACGAAAAGTCGTTATTTAATCTAAAGCCGTAATACACATAGTAGTTGTTGTTGTTCCCGTTACAAACCAGTTTACATTTGATTGCTGTCGCTGTGATTGTCACCTTGTCGGTGGATGGAACGTTCACCAGGTTAACCGAACTGCCGTTGGCAATTGACCCACTTTGTCCACTTGATGTTGAATATCTCACATTTGAATAATAGGACGAGGAGTTAACAGTGATTGTAAGTTGTCCACTCCATGAGCCATAAACTGTGTGATTTGATGCAGTCGTCACAATTGTTGAGCTTGTTATTTCACTTCCTCCACTGCTTGATGAATTCCACTTGACAAAAGAACCACTGTTCGCTTGCAATCCAGTTGGCAAAGTGCCATAAGCCTCGCCATATGTGACCGTTTTTTGATATGTGAAATTACTATATATCCAAAATTTTCGCACTCTCACAGTTTGACCGCAATCATTGTCAATTCTGATATTATAAGTTCCTGTTGTTGGCACCGTGAAAGTTTGATAAGTTGTGTTGGCATAAAATCGTCTGCTATTACTCTCGTTATAAGCACCGCCTATTGCATAGAAGATTTGAATGCTTCCTGAACCAGACGGAATAACCGACCCTGAACTGTTATAAACTTCGGCGTGCATGAGATAGGTCTTATTTGCTAAGAGATAAACCGTTTGACCAATTGTTGCATATGGGTCACTTGATGACGAATTGACAAGTTTATATTCATGAGTTGAAGCGGTGTAGGTTATTGTCATGTTGTTGCCTGAATATGTTCCATTTGATGTTTGAGACGAAATCAATCCACCCTTGCAGTTTGGGTCAAATGTGACAGTATATTTGTTCGGTGTCCACTCAGCAAACAATGTTCTATTAAATGGATCATTGACTTTCGTGTTGGATGAAACGTGTGTTGAAGAAGAAACATAAGATGTCCTTGTGTTATTCGCGTTTTGCTCAATCATCACATTCTTTATAACAATCTTGTTCATTTGCATTGTTGTTATGTTTACTTGAATGACATATTTACCATCAGGAAGATCGGAAACATCATAATAGAAGCAGGCATCGGCCTTGTTCCCATTATATTTGAAACGGAGTTGTGTCGTTGAGCTATTCTTATTAAATGTGCCTGAACATATACCAGTTGAAGAACTGGAATATACGCTTGAAATATATGTGGTATTATTCCAATATTGAACCTCAAAAAACAAACTTGAACTGTTTTGAGAGCCTGTATCAAAAGTGAAAGTTTCGCCATTCCTTGTGCATGAAGAATAACCATATGTAAGTTTCGGATTAAACATATTTTTGCTCCACCCAGCAAAAGTGTATCCCGTTCTTGTCGGCGTTGGCAATGTGCCATATGTTGAGTCATATGTGACAGTTTTTGTTGCTGTTTTAGAGCCGCTTGCAACCGACCAACCAGATGTTGTTGGAATGGTCCCGCCGTTTGCATTGGCTGTCACTGTATAGGTGTTTGCAGTCCAGTTTGCAGTGAGTGTCAATTTGCCAACTTGGTTTGCGTCAATCTTGAACGACTTGCCACCATTCCACGAAAGTGTTGTTGTGTCATCACTCATTCCAAGATGATACCAAAGTGACAATAATTTTGCTTCACTTGTTGCGAATGTGTTCGAAGTGGAAGCATTTCCAGAATATCCTCCAGTTGTGTGCCATTGTCTCCAACGAATTTCACCTCCACCCAACTTGCCAGTATAAGAAACTCCTGCTTTTTGATAGAAAAGAGGGAAATAAACTGCGTTGGCATAACTTGAACTATATTCCAATATCCCAGAATTCATATTTATGGTGCCACTTCTCTTTCCGTCGAGAGTTGCAACAACTGACCAACCAGCAAAAGTGTAACCATTTCTTGTTGGATCAGAAATTGTTGTTGTCGTTCCAAATGTGTAACTTGATGGAGAAGTTGAACCCTTTGTTCCACCATTCATTGCATATTCCACCGCATATGTATTAACTGACCATTGAGCGTAGAGAGTTATATTGTTTGCATTTTGCCATTGCTTGATCGCACCAGTAAAGCCAGTCGCACTTGCAACAAGCGAACCATTTGCATCTGCAACTTTAACTCCGCCAGATTTAGAAGAATACCAACCCACAAAAGTATAACCCAAACGTTGTGGAATTGGAGTGTAAACGGAAAGCGTGCGGTCGTACACAGCATTTGCGTATGTTGGAGATTTGCGGCTGTCTGCAAGTGTGTATTGTGAATATGATCCAGCATTAGAACTTGTATAACCTGTTGATCCAGCATAATTCCAATATTTTTCATAAATTGACGCCTCATCTGCTTGGAATGTGATGGAATATGTGTTTGGTGCCCAATGAGCAACCGCAACAGTGTTATATGCGGGACATTTTGCAGAAGATATAGTGTCTTTAGTGTAATAATTGGAACTATTGAAGATTGAAACGTAACTAATTTTCCCTTTGAAATATGATCCCACTGGAGAAGATGAAGAGCCCGCTTCAGCACCAACAAGAATTGAATTGCTTGCGTGATATCCAATTTTGCCAGATGAGAATTTTGCCGATTTCCCAACACCTATGCCATCAATATACAATCTCGCATATTCTCCATCAAAAGTTGCAACAAATGTATGCCATCCACTTGCCAAGTTCGCAAATGAAATGTTTGATTTTGCTACCTTATAACCAACACCACTATCATAAATAGCAAATTGTAGATATTCGCCACTTTGTTCAAGATTCCAACCGCCACCCTCTGTGCAAGAAATTATTCTCATGCCATTTTTATATTGAGTCCAGTCGTCCATATAAGCTCGAGCCATAACCGTGATTTTGTCGGTATACATATAAGTTCTGCCAAGATTAACATAATCTGAAGAACCATTGAAAGTTTTTTCATCAATCAAGCGCTTTCCGACTCTCCAACCAACATATGTGTATCCCGTTTTTGAAGGGACGTCAAATGTCCCATAAGGTTGATCATAAACTACATTTTTTGTCTTTAAATTTGATCTGTTGTTTTCATCCAATGTCATCACATATGTATTTGCAGCCCAAACCGCTTCTAGTTCGACAACGTCGCCTTGCGTTGCTGAAAGATTTTTGACTTTTTGACAGTTCATATATTCAGGTGGATCTGATGCAAATTCAACAATTCTGCTGTTTCGATAATAAATTTTTGCAGGAGTTGAAAAGTCTGTGCCATCAACATAGTTTGTTGGACTGAATGAGTGATGGATATATGGATTTTGGATTATATCTTCATTTTTAATTTTGACTCGAATTGTGAGCGTTGTCCAAACGCCACTTGGGATTTGTTGTGGAGTGATAACAGAACCTTCGTAAGCGTAATCATTGCCATGTTTATCGTCAAATGACACATTGGCATCCATTTGATTTCGAATTGTTTTGCCCATTTCATGATAAACTTCAATTGTCCATATATATGTTCGCCCTTTTGTAACATAATATGTGCTGCAAGCCACTCCCGCCCACCACTGATTTGTTGAGGTTGTTGCATCTTTTGTGAAATAGGTTCCAATTGAGTCACTTCCACTGCCGACATTTCCGGTCAAATATGTGCCATTTGTCACAGCAGTTGCATTTGTTGCAACACCTACACCTTTTTTTGCCCAGCCAGCAAAAGTATATCCCGTTCGCGAAAAACCATTTGCTGTGAGTTCTTTTTCTTCGTCATATGTATGTGTCGAACTTGCTGTTGTTCCGCTTGTTGCCCCATTGCTGTTATATTTGATTGTGTAAGTTATTGGAGCAAATGTCACGCTGATCGTGTGATTTGCGGTGATGTTTCTAAAAGTATAATAATCGCTGTCTCCCGCCTTGGCAGTTGAATTGATTGCATTGCCTCCGTCAATCGAGTATGTTGCAACGCGATAACCTTCATCGGGTTTCATTTCAACTGTCGTAGTTGTTCCCCAATCAACAGTCATCGACTCTGTGATTGTTCCATGAGCACCCGCCTCTGTTGTGATTTTAAATTGTTTGATTTCCCAAATTGCATAAAGCCAGCCATCTTCTTTTCCAAACACGGAAGAATATGTCTTGTTTGAAAAATCTTGTGTGCTTCCTTCGCTTTCTGTGCTCCAACCCTTGAAAGTATATCCTTCTCTTGTTGGTGTTGGTGAAACACCGCAAACTGAATCCCAAGTCAAGGTTTTCGTCACGCTCATTGTGATTCCTCTAAACGAAACACTATTCCCTGCCGTTGAACCAGCAAGCCCTGCATACACCAAAATTTGATTATTGTCAGAAGGATTGAGGGCTTCAGGAGAAGTGAACACTGCAGAAACATTTGTTCCAAATGGAACTTTGATAGTTGCATAACGCTTTTGGGGGTCGCCGAATTTATACAATAACACATGAAACTCTGTTGCAGTTCCAGAAATAAGAGTTGCGGACGCAAAATTAATTGAATATGTTGTGCTTGGTGCAAATCCAATTGTCGCAATGGCCCTATAATTATAATTGCCTGTGCTGGATGGAAGATCAATGTCCGTATTCAAAACAAAAGTCCCGCCGTTTGGGTCATATGTGAGAGTCCTTTGAGTTGATTCGAACTGACAACTAATGACATGGTTTGCCGTGATATTTGAAAAAGTGTAAGTATAAGGGTTTGAAACATCAACTCCAAAAAGATTGATTACTTCGCCGTCAACAACAATTGTTGAAATAACAAATTTGTCATTTGGAGTGTATGTGACTGAATGATTCTCTCCCCAGTTCTTGTTTGTGGTGATTTGGTTTGGCGACATTGTTCCGCCCTCGCCGACAGAACTTACAATCGTGAAAGTGACAACTTCAAATGACACTTCAATTTCGTGATTTGAGCGAATGTTTGAAAATGTGTATTTTGCATTTTCTTTGGCTTTTGCATTTGACACACCATCAATCAAAACATCTTTGATAACATAACCGTCGTTTGGAGTGATAACAAATGTCACATTGCTTCCATAAGCATAATCATCACTTTCACTTGGCTCAATTTTGCCGTTTTCCCCACAAACAACAGTAATTTTAAACACTCTTTGCTCAAATTCTGCCGAAATTGTGTGGTCTTTTTGAATATCATCAAAGTCATAGCTTTGTGACGCACCTTCTGCTGCAGTAATAACAATTTCCACACCGTCAACCAAAATCTTTTTAATTTTGTATCCAGTTTCTGGACTTATGACATAACTAGCACTTGACCCAAGCGAATAAACAACTGCTCCGCTTGGCGAAATTGTTCCATGTTCGCCCGCGGTTGAAGTTATGACCGCATCATGGAATTTTTCCCAAACGGCATTTTTGTAGTAGGCTTTTCTGTCAATGTTGCCCAAGAAGAACATAAAGGCATTTTCAGCAAAACCTTTTCCATTGAGTTTCGAAATATATTCGTCAAAGTGACTTTCGTCCAAAATATTAACTTTGAGGTCACTTGTGGTTCCCGTGAACGAGTTTGCCGCAACCGACAACGTTGAAAGATTGGAATCGTTGATAAAGTTTATTGTTGCAAGTCCTGAACAATTTGCAAACGCATTCTCCCCAACTGTTTGAATGGTGCTTGGAAGACTGACATCAACCAACGATGAGCAACCTTTAAAAGCATTGGCTCCAATTGAAGAAACAACTGTGTTTTCAAATCCTGTGAGTTGTGAAAGAGATGAGCATCCTTCAAATGCATTCGCCCCGATTGTTTTGAGATTTGAATTGAATGTCACACTTGTGAGTGCCGAACAGCCGGAATATGCACTGCCACCAAGTGTCAACAATGTTTGTGGGAATATCACATTTTTGAGTTTTGAGCAACCCGAGAACGCACTGTCCTCAATTTGAGTCACTTTTGTGTTTTGAAGTCCACCAACTCTTGTCAATTCCGAACAACTTGCGAATGCTGAATTATCAATTGAAACGAGAGACTCTGGAAATTCAATTTGAATTAATTTTGAAGAATAAAACGCCGTACTTTCAATTTTTGAAACACTTGTTCCAGCAAAGTTTTTGACTTCAGTGATTCCTGAAAACATAAACACCGCTTGACCCATTGTTTTCAGAGTCGATGGCACTGTCACTTGTGTGAGAGCGGAGCAACTTTTGAATGCAGAGGAGCCCAATTCTTCAAGTTTGGTGTCTTCAAGGTTTATGGTTTTGAGTCCCGAACCAGCAAAAGCACCAACCCTAATTTTGGAAATATTTGCTGGCAAAACGATTTCTTCAAGTTTTGAGCAGCCAGCAAAACACTCGTTCGGGATTTCAGTAATGCTGGTTGCGTCAAGATTTTTGACTTTGGACAAAGATGTGCAGCCTGAAAATGCAGTCTGGCTCAGAGTTTGAAGTGATGTTGGCGCTCTGAAATTCGTGAGAGCTGAATCTGACTTAAATGCACTCTCGCCAATGCTTGTCACAAAATCACTCATCGAAACTCCAACAAGCCCCGAACAGTTTGCAAAAGCATTTTTGCCAATTTTGGATGTTTGGCGTGGGAGTGTCACAAATTTCACTGTGTTGTTTGTTCCGCTAAACATATTGACTGTTGAATCTGCAATTGCGGATACATTTTTTGGCACAACAACATAGTTTTGTGCTGTTTGATAATTTGACGAAGGCGTGAGATAGATTGCAAAAAGTGTTGTTGTTCCACTTGTGTTTGGAACGTCATACCAATATCCCAAATCATATCTATCGCCATTTTGTCCCTGCTCATTATCTGCAGAGTTTGTGCTGTAGTAATAAAACTCTTTGCCACTCTTTGTTGGTTCATTGCCTTCAAGCATAAATTTTGTTTGATCGCCGTTATAGACGACATTTGGTTGTTCGCCCGCCCCGCCGTTTTTGTCAAGAACAATGTAGTCGCTGACAAATTCAGCTGAAACCACAACCGCTCCCGTAATTCTTTTGAGCAAATATTCGCTCGTTGCTCCAACTGGGTTGCCATCAATCAGAATGCGTTTGAGAACATAGTTTTTGTTTGGTGTGAAATGCATAACCAAATCACTGCCCCAATCAACCATTTGAGTTTCTGGAGAAATTGTTCCACCTTCGCTTTGGACAACTGTCACCAAAACTTTTTGATTTTCAAACATTGGAAACAATGTGAGATTTTGTGTTATGTAGCCAAGTTGTTCGTTCGTTATGTTTGCACCGCTTCCATCTTCACGAGTGTTCCAACACAAGAACACGTCGCCTTCTGCTGTTGTGACTTCTGGAATGCTTGCCTTGCCACCATAGTTTATGGTTTGAGTCGAAAGGGTTGCTCCATTTTGTTTAAATACAACAGAATATGTGCCGGTTTTGGTCGCCTCTGCTGCATTTTTGTCAAACGACTTGTTTATCTCTGAAAAATTGGTTGTGTTTGAAAAGTTTGACGCGAGCGAGCTTTGAACAACAATTTCACACGAAACAAACTCGTCATCGCCAAGCACTCCTTGCATTTCGGGAACAACCGCGTCAGATTGAATTAAAAAAACATAAACTTCACCCGCTTTGGTGGAGTTTAGTTGCATGAGATTTCCAGATTTGTCGCAAAGATACCAATAGTCACCAAAACGTGACCAAGTGTAGTTCTCGTGATTCTTTATCGAAAAACTATTGAATTTGATTTTGTCTTTCGCAACTTCGTTTGTGCTATCGAAGTATACGTGCGCGCGTATAAAAACAGGGCTGGTGTTGTCCGCGACAGTGAGTTTGATGTCGTTGAATAAATACTCTTCACCCACAAGTTTGTTCTGAATTTTTGATTTGTATTTATATTGTGAGTTGTCATGCAAAACAACCGCACCAAAAGAGTTTTGTTGAACATCGCTCTTGTCACTTCGAAAAATTGCCAAGGAAACAGTGAGTGCGCTGCAAAAAACAAAAAATAGCATGCAAACGATGCACACCAGAAGTTTTTTACTTCTATAATACTTTAAGTTTCCCCCATTTCTCTGTTTTTTCGTAACAAGACCCCCAATATTTCTACAATTTGATTATATATCCAAAAATTTTATCGTGTCAACGATTTTTATCTGCGCCGTATGAACATGCTGCTGGCTGTACTTGAAAAACGTGTCGGATTCAAGCTGGCTCAAAAAGATG
>ENA-USUJ01000339-USUJ01000339.1-human-gut-metagenome-genome-assembly--contig:-NODE-339-length-40646-cov-7.623999_pt1 | contig 40646 bp, 26 predicted proteins | sample MGYA00250061_ERZ773398 | MGnify/ENA primary metagenome ERZ773398 (study PRJEB29103, sample SAMN06111992) | human gut metagenome | biome: human gut; feature: ankylosing spondylitis patient; material... | reverse complement strand
GTCTGCATTTCCGAAGCGATCTTGTCGGGGTAGCACTTGTCGGGGCGAGGCCCCTCCATCTGCTATCGCAGACCGTTCTGCCGCTTAAAAGTCCCACCGGGGCTTTCATTGCTGCGCTGCACTTCGCAAATGCGGTCCCACCCCAAACCCTGCTCATATTCGCACCTGTGCTTCCAAGAAAACCACACAGGAGGAATTGTGTCAAATTGACACAATTCCTCCTCAGCCCATGCGGATCAATCGGTGAAATAACGCTCGGCATATTCCAAAGACTTTTCCAGAAATTCCTGCAGCTTATCCGGATCATTATACATCCCATGGTTGGACTTCGGAAATTCAATATAGTCGTATGGAACGTTGTGCAGAATGTACGCTCCCATTAGATAATATTTTTGGTTCACAGGGACACAATGGTCGATTCGGCCATAGGCGATCAACGACGGCACAGAATCATCATTCACGATGCCTGCCGGAGAGATTTTCCGAATCTCCTGTGTATAATCCTCCAATTCCTTTCCGGTCATCATCCTGCAGAAGTCGTGCGCCGATGTGAGTTTGTCCACCTTCATGAGCAGGGGCCACTCGGACGGTTCAAAGTATGTGGGGGCAGCCACTTGGAAAACAAATCTGACCGGGATCGCAGAATTTCCACTATAAGCCAGATTCATCGCCAAGGTCCCGCCTGCGGACACCCCAAACGGAGCCATTCCTGCAATATGATACCCCAGTTCCTCTGTCCTTTGCCGAATTGCCCGAACTGCATTTTCGATTTCTTTGTTCATCTGATAAACGGACGCATCTTTTCCGTGCATCTGCAGAGTGTAATCCACGGATGCTGTAATGTACCCCTGTGCGGCATAGTATCTGCACCATGTTTCACCGTCAGCTTTTGAACCGGAATTGAAGCTTCCCCCGTGGATATAGAGGATCAGATTCTGATCCTGCATCCTGTCCAGTTCGGCGGGAATATAAAGGTCGTACCGGTTTCCATTCTCGTTTTCGTAGTTCTGATCTCTGAAAACCGTGCCGGTCAGATCCTGCCCCAGCGATTTTACCAGTCGTTCCGGTGCACTTCCCAGCAGATAGACCCTTGCCAGTGCAGCAGCAAGAAACACCAGAACAAATATTCCGGTGTACACGATTATTTTTGCTTTCCGTCTCATATGATGTTATCCAATAGCAGCTTTCCGCATATTGCCCCCAAAACGATGGCGGCAATCACGATAATTGCCACGACCAGAAGATCTTTCTTTTGCATGGCAGCCTCCTGAACGGTTATCCTTTACACAAGGTCAGTCCTTCATGTACTTGTCCAGATATTCCACTACGGCATCCAGATACTCCATATAGACCTTATTGTCGTTTTGCAACCCATGGCCGGAATGCTTCGCTACGAAATACCGGTAATCTACTCCGTTCTTTTCCAGTGCGGCGACCAACGGTTTAGATGCGGCAAAGGGCTGCATCTTGTCGTGTGCGCCGTAGCAGAGGACAGAGGGCACCGTATCCTTTGTGACCCAGCGGTCAGCAGAGATCGGTTTGACTGCGTCTAGATAGGCACCGGATGTGATATCTTCCGGGGTCAGCGCCTGACCGGACATTACACTGAACAGTCCTGCGGCGGCCTCCGGGCTTTGGTCGAGACCGAAGATGCCCCAATCCTCCACATGAAAGCTGCCGGGGCCGACTGCTTCAAATACCATTTTGACCGGAAGCGGCGAGGTGTCGGCATCCCGGTAGGCATAGATCAGCGCAAGGCATCCGCCTGCGCTGCCGCCGGAAATAGCCATCCGGTCAAGTTTATACCCCAGTTTTTCGGCTGCTGCAACCACAGAGGGCATGGCGGCTTTGATCTCCTCCGACTGGCTGTATACGCTGGCATCCGGGTTTTCTTCCGTAAACAATGTGTAGTTGATCCCTGCCGCCACATAGCCTTTGCTGCACAGCCATTCCAGCATCTCGGCATCACCAGCTTTGTCTCCGCTGGTAAACCCACCGGCGTGGAGATAGACCACAAGACCGTATGCATCTTGACTTTTGTCTGCCGGTACATAAAGATCAAACTTGTTGGCGGCACCCTCTCCATAAGGCAAGTCGGTGTACACCTTGCCAACTGTTTCATCCCAACGGGTGTTGTATTTGCCGTGGGTCGGGTCGCTGTTCATTTTGAGCAAAGCAGAGCCGACAAAAGCCGCAAGAAACGCAGCAGTATAGAGCAATCCCCATTTCAGCGTTTTCACAGAATATTCCCTCCAAACAGCGTGCCGCCCAGCAGCAGATTCAGCCCAGCGCGAACAGCCAGCCGCCCTAAGACTGCTCCGAAAATGATGACGATGAACAAAATCAACAATCGCTTTTTCGTCAAATTCATTGTGAACTCCTTTCTTCTTGACTTTTCGATGGGACGAGTGTATCATCAAAACAGTGCTGAGTCAATCGTCTCAGCCAAAATGAGACAGAGAAGGGCGTTTGTATCATCCCATGAAGAACATGAACAATCAGGAAAAGAACACCTATGTGCGGCAGCACATTCTGTCTGCGCTGCTGGAATTGATGCACACACAGGACTTTGCGTCCATCAGCATTCAGGCGCTGGTGGATGCTGCCGGTGTTGGGCGGGCATCTTTTTACCGTAATTTCGCAAGCAAAGAGGACGTATTACAGCAGGAGTCTGTGCGTCTGACCAATGAATGGAAGACAAATTTTGACCATGAGCATCCTGATGGCACACCGGGTCAGGATAATCTATGGCTCGTCAGTTTGCTGGATTTTTACAAGGACCATGCTGAATTTTACCTTGCATTGTACCATGCAGGGCTTTCCAATATCATGCTGGAAACGATCCTCGGCTATTTTGACCGTTCGCCGGAGATTCCCAACGGGTTGGCTTATCTGAATTCTGCCATCGGTTATATGCTATATGGCTGGGTACATGAGTGGATGAATCGTGGAATGCAGGAATCCGGCACGGAGATTGCCCGGATGTTTGCAGAAGCACAGAAAAAACAGGCATAAAAGAACAGGGCGCATCCCATAAAAAGAGATACGCCCTGTTTTGCTATTCTTAATCTTCTAAGCCATGGCTCTCGGTTACGTTTTTCAAATATTCCTTCGGATTGCCGTTCAAAATCAAATCGGCATAGCCCAGTGGGTCATTGTAGATGAGGTAGTCTAACTCTGACCTCTGGGCCATGGTCACGTCCAACGCATCCTCGACCCCGGTGCAGTCAATGGAAATTTTGCGCCCATCCCGGAGCAGTAGTTCCACACAGCCGGTGTCCATGTTGAAATGGCAAGCTCTTGCATCGTACTTCATGTTTGTGTCCTTTCCGCCTTACGGCACCTTTACAGTTGTGACTTTTGTTATACGGTTCTTCTGATAAGGTTTTGGACACACAGCCGTCGGGAAGGAGCCTTCATTTTGCTTTCCGAAGAAAACAAAAAATCCGAACCCTTCTCCTATCGAGAAAAGGTTCGGATTTTCATGGTTTGGTGCGATGGAAGGGACTCGAACCCCCGGCCTACTGATTCGTAGCGCACGCCGGGCGATTCCCTCAATTTTTGGAAGTTATGTTTCATCGTTGTTTTTTTGCGATACATCGCAAGTTTTGAGTTTCAAGTTTCTGCACCCTTTGTCCGATTTTGCAACGATTTGCACCCTTTGCACGTTTTGAAACCGTGCATAAACCGTGCACTTACTCCCAGACAAACTAAAAAACACTTCATCCGACAACGGCTTGACGGCATTGGTTCGAGTGACCGCACACCAAAAATCAAGTCTTGGAGGATACTACTATGACAAAATTGCTTGCCTGCCGCTTCAACATGGATACTAACCGGGTGGAAGCCCGGTTTGAGGATGTCACCACCCTTGCCATTGACTGCATCGCTGTGGAGGACGAATACGGCAACTCCCCGGCACAGCGGGCAGAGCTGGACTGGCTGCTGTATAATAAGCCCTTGGAGTATGCACAGATGGTGCTGAGAGGGTAGATGGAGCGTTATCTTTCTCTCGGCTGCGACCACGGCAGGCTGGAGGATTGAGCCACAGAAAACGCGCGGTAAAGCTGCTAATCGCGCGGCGCGCGTTTCTCAGCGTAAATTCAGCGCAAACCATACCAAGTTAGCGTATTTTCAGCGTAAATCCCGGAAGGTCAGCGTAAATTCAGCGCAAATCAAACTTTCAGCATAAAAGTCAGCGTAAATTTTCACTTCACGCTTTTGTACTTCGTTCCTCGGCCTACGCCATCAGGCTGCAAGATGCCGTCCTTGCACACTGGTGCAGGATATAATAGGTTTGATTCTTGTTAAACCCACACAGCTCTTGAGCTTTCTGATTCGTAATCGACGGCTTATGCTTCAGATATTCAAGAATCCGATCCTTTGCCTGAATCTGGCTGACCGTCTTATCCTGCACATAGGCCACATCGGTTTTCACCGTTTCGTAGACCTTGAGGGACAGCATATAGGTCTTGCCGTTGAGTTCCAGAAGCCCCTCGTCCCGGAGAGCGTTCAGAACCTTGTGTGCATTGTCGTCGGTTTCCTGAATCGTCTTTGCCGCCTGCTTCAGGGTGATTTTCTGATGCTCCCGCAGGTAGTGCAGAATCATCAGCTCCGACAGCGTGAACATCTTGGAACGCTTATCCTGCGTCTCTGCGATGAACCGCACGAAGCTCTGATTCTCCATCGTGCTGCGAAGGGTCAGCCGGACGGAGTTGGGCGTGCTGGCATATTCCGGGTAGGGTTTACCCTCGGTGAGCATACTCTGGAACATGATGTCCACACCCTGCCCGGAACGCTGCACATACTTCAGGTGCTGAAGAGTCATGGCGATCAGCTTATTCCGGGGAATGGACTGGTGGGTGATGATGTTGCTTTCGTTGATGTCCCCCGGAAAGCCGCCGGGGTTTTCAATCACGATCTTTGTGGGGTAGTGCTTGACGTAGATCGGTGCCATATCCTCATAGGAGCGGTGCGCCAGCGCATTCAGCAACGCCTCCTGAAAAACCGCTTCGGAGAAATCATACACTTCCAGCCGGAACAGCCCCACCTGCACATTGGTCAGGCGGTTATAGGTGCGGATGCGCTCGGTCAACTTATCCAGAATCGAGATCACCGGCTCCTGCATATCCATGCGGTTGTCGTATTCCGTCTGCGCCTCGTCGCTGTAATGGAGGTAGATCACCTCTGCCTGCGGCAGCAGCCGTGCAATAGACGCTGCCTTGCCCACAAACAGCAGCCCTGCCACCGTCACACGCACTTCGTCCTTGTCCATGCGGATCAGGTTCAGGTTGTCCAGAAAGGTGGTATCTGCCAAATCCGGCAGGGCAGAGCCTGCATCCCGAATCCGCAGCTTCTCTTTCAGGCGGTACACTTCCAGCAGGTCAATGTCGCTTTCGGTTGCGCCTTCCACGATCTTTGCCGAAAAATCCGGGTTATCAGCAGGGGAGTACACATCGTTTGCCGGGTAGTCGGGCTTTGTCACGTTCCCCAGCCGTCTGTAATAGATGCCGCCGGTGGTGGCAACATGAGAATTGGATTTCTCCACCGATACCACCAGCACCACACCGTCAGAGGTTTCTACCGGCTCAATTTCGGTAAACAAGCTGGGCCGGGTCATATCATAGATGGCTTCCATCAGTGCCTGCGGGTCGCTCTTGGGGCAGCCCGTAATGGTGCCGTCATCTTCCACGCCAAACAGCAAAACGCCGCCCTTTGTATTTGCCAGCGCAACCGCACTTTTCACTGCAAGCTCTTTCCGCTGCCGGTAGTCCTTGCACTTCACCCACGACTTAAACTCCTGCTGGGTGCTTTCCCCTGCAGCAATCATTTTGCGGAGTGCTTGTTCGGTCATGGTTGGAGCCTCCTTTCCTAGAAAACAGTTTAATTTCCACTATTATCTCAAATCCAAAACTCTCTCAATTTTATTCTTTTTCTTATCGATCATATTAGCAATAAATTGCTCATACGATTCTTCCGGATAAAGCGGATTATCCTCCTCTTTCTTTTCTCCCCAGATTTTAGAAGGTAAATTTCGAAGCCATCCAATAGATTCAAAAAGCGGAGAATTCTCGTACGAAATAATGGTGGGTGCAATGTTCTCGTATAAAATTTTCAATTGCCGCAAATGCTCCTGCAAGTCCAGTGGTTCTCCTGTTTGCGGATAGATATGCTGCATATGCTTTCGGAACATTTCATCCAATTCCTGACTATTAGCTCGCTCATTAGATGTTCCACGGCGTATGTAGATGGTATCAACTTCAATTCCTGTTCCTTCTTTACGAGAAACAAACGGAATATACTCTGGTGTATTTTCAACAATCAAAATTTGGAACGACTTTCCCTCCAACGCCTTATATTCAGATGATCGATATGAAAAATCATAAATATCATATTTCAAACTCTCTGGAATATAAGGTCGTACCTTCTTATCAATCTGCTCTTTCGGCTCTGTTTTTTCCAATCCAATAAAAGAAAATGTACCTTCTTGCTTATTTTCTTCAACGCCAAAAACAACTGCACCACCACCGTAATTGGCAAGTGCAAGCACCAACTTTGCCAGTTTTGGAGTTTCAACCCATTCTTGTTTGAAGTCAATTTCATTGTGTTCTCCAGTCTCGCCTCGCAAAAAATCTCGAAAGCGTTCTAGCGTAGGCTCCTGTGACAGCATGTAGAAAACATCTTTAGCTTGCTTCATCAAACCAACTGCACCTCCCATCAATCATATCTTCCACTACGACTTTGTCGTAGATTAAAATGTGCTGCCGTTTTGTTATCCAAAGAATAACTTACTCCCAACAGAATTGGATGCGACTCATTTCTAATCCGTTTTTCTGCTGTAGAAACAAACAGCCGTTCGGTTGCATTCAACCGATCCATATTATCGCCCCTGCTCCAATAAAAGCGATCCATTCTGGATAGTTCTTTTGCCGTGTCCATCGGGCATCTCAAATAGAGCCGTGCCAACATTTTTGCCAATCGTCCTTTCCAATCCGGCATTGCATTACGGATTTCTTCTATGTCATTATTTTTAAGAAAGAGTTTCTTGCCAAATTCAATTTGATCAAAATCATCTGTAGTTGTATTTTTGAACAATTCCACTGGAAGACGAAGTGTACTTGCAAACTGATATGCACGCCTGTCCGTAATACGCACATTACGCGCATAATACATCACGCCAAAGTTTTCCCTAAAAAGAACTGCAAGATCAACAAGTGTCAAGCCGTAGAATTCCTTTATAGCATCAAAAATATTAACGGTAATTGCTTCGCCCTTGGAGTCCATTTCCAAAAGCTCTCCCAAATTTACAGATGGGTTTTCGTCATATGGATTTCGGATATACCAAGGCGCATTTTGATACATTACCGCATAGTAGTCCTGACTTTCTTCCCAATCACTACATGATTGAGTAATATCAGGAATCATATTCCCGCTGATGCCACATTTTCCTGAAAAATTGAAGTCACAGGTACTACACTGCTTTATGAATTCCATATACCATCCTCCGCAACGCTTTAACCTGAAACCTGATTCTGTATACATTGAGACCTCCGCAACGCTTTACTCCATCACTCTAATGCACTCGTTTCTTCCTTATTGTTCAGGCATCAAAAGAATCTGTGCATACATGGACAATTCAATGTGGTAACCGTCCTTGATCGTTAATCTTGCCTTTTCACCATTGCTTGATAATTGAAGGGATGCACTTACATCGTCAGAGTTGGAATCAGACACAACAAAAACGGAGGACTGCTTTGCTTTGTTTTCGACTGTATAATTTCCAGCGGGAACTGTGTACCGAACATATTTATAGCCGCTCTTAGTAGTCGCTTCTTTTCCGTAATCGCCCAGTTCACCATCAGTCAACAGAATAGAGCCATCGGGTACATCTCCAGCATCAGGCTTCAAATCTTCGTTCTTGTAAAGAAAATCATCTGTTGCTCCATTTTTGGTATTCTTAATTGAATAGATTTCATCATTAATCGTGGCTATCTGAATATATATCTTTCCGTTAATCTGTGCATTGTATCGGCTACCAGCAGCCCAATCATCGGTCTGTTCTAGCCAATTCACATCATCCAGTGTATAATCACTGCAAGCGGAAGTGCCGCTTTTAAGTTTTTAGCAAATGTTTCGGTCGCTTCTTTGTTCCGCTTCAAAAAAGACTTAATTTCTTTACTTTCATCCGTTGAAGAAACAATGAGCGAAGAGGATTTTTCAATTGCGTCAGATTCTGCGATTGTTTCTTCCGCAGTCTGCTGCGATTCTGCTTCTCTGCTTGTCGTTGCTTCACTTTCAACTCTGCTATTTGCCACTTGTTCTGATACTGCCGCTTTTTCCATCACCCTAGCGTCTGATTCTGCGACTCTTTTAGCTTCTTCTCCGTATTTGGCTTCAAAACCAAAAGTTTCATACCGAAAACTAAGACTATAGCTATTTTCATAGCCCACAAAACAAATATGCAACGCAATATTTTATAAAAGTGGGAAAGTGTGGCGGATGGTTGTAATGCTTTCTATCTATCACGGGTATCTGTCACGCTTTAATCGGCTTATGGTCAAAAGGATACCCCCCTTTGTGTGACAGCATGACAGATGTTTGCAGAAATAAACTTTATAGAAGAGAGCGCAACCGAAACACGACAACCTCGGATGGGTTATACTAAACCACATAAAAAGAGGAAATGCGGCAAGCATAAGTTACCAAAAAGTCTGCCGAAGAACTTTAGCTCTCCGGCAGACTTAAAATGTTTACAGATATCAGGCTCTGACTCCTTTGTATAGAGTTTAATCTGTCTTAATCTGAATCTTGGTAATTGTTATGTCACCGCCAATGATGAGAGCGGTTTCGGATTCGCCATTCATCGTTGCCGCCATACCTTCCGAGATTTCAAATTCCAGAAAGTCCTCACCAGCGGCAAGAACAATGTTGTTACCGCTTTCGCCGCCATCGCGGATGAAAGGAGCACCCCACCAACCATCACACAGACAGAAAGTCTGAGGAGCATCATGGTGAGTGAACGTGAACTTAATAGTTTGGCCGGCTTCTGGCGTTATTGCCGAGAGGTCAAGCTCAGATGCCGGGAGATACCACCACCAGCCAGTAGTGTATTCGCCCTCCCAAAGTGTAGGATACTCGCGGAACAACTCAATCTTCTTCAGTGTGTAGTTACCACCACCGACAATGATGCCACCACCAGCTTTCAGAGTTTCTGCCATACCCTGCGATATGGGAAATTCGAGTTCGGTAGTACCTGCAGCAACCCACACGGTGTTATTGCCTTCGCCGTCAACATCGGGTGCCCCCCAATTGCCATCACATACGCATACGCTGGCACCATCGGGATTATCAAAGGTAAGACGAATCATAAGACCTTCCTGAATCTGAAAACCTTCAAGACTCAGCTGGTCTGATGTCAGATACTGCCAGTTGGCCCAATCGTAGATATAGACATCGCCTTTCCAGATTGGAGTGTATCCTTCACCTCCGGTTTCTTCGCTGCCACCTACAATCTCGTCAGACAACGTAACCTCTGGCAAAGTATATTTTTTGCCGCTGCAGTCTTCGAGGACAACTTGGGCAAGTCCGGCTTTTATACCCATTGGCGAATAGATGTAGAGAGAACCGGTAGCTTTACGCTTAAAGTTGCTTGCATCTACAACAATGTCCTTGCCTTCTTCACCGGGGAAGTAAGCCTTGGTGATAAATTCGAGGTCGTTGCCGTACACCTCCACACATTCGTTGATTTTTATTTCCTTGTCAAGAGGAGCCACACGCAAAGGCTCGGGCTTGCCAATAGTCAGCGTCATGACCGACTCTGCCGATTCACCGTCGGCTTCTATTGTTACTGTTCCCCCCTCTGCAGAAACGCCGGCAGGAGTTATTACAGAGATATAGCCGTTGCCTACTTTGGTAATGTTGTTCACAGAGACATTGCCAGGGAACACAACGGAAGTGGCCTTCTCAAGACCCGTACCAGTGATGGTGACAACCTGTCCTTCCATAACTTTTGTAGGCAGGACGGACTTCACCACAAGCACATCGTTGGCATCCTCCACATCATCATCACTGCACGAGGTCAGTGCCATGTTCGACAGCAATGCGAATCCTGAGACCAGAAGATATATAATATGTTTTTTCATAAATCTTATTCGTTTGAAATTTCGTTGAATCTGTTTTACCAATTGGGGTTCTGCTTCAGATTGCCATTCTTCTGAATTTCAGACTGCGGAATCGGATAGAGGTTGTACTTCTCGTCCCACTGGCGAGTCTTAGTCACCCGATTGAGAATCAAGTTGCCGTTTCCATTCAGTTTGAAGTCTGCCACATCAACATTCTTGAAGAACTCGGCCCCCTTCTTCCAGCGACGCACATCCCAGAAGCGCTGCCCTTCGAAAGCAAGCTCTACCATACGCTCACGCATGTAGCGCTCTTCAAAGCCATTGTTTCCTTGGAATTCAGGCATCATGATGTCCGGACGGTTACGAAGCACATTGACAGCCTCGTTGGCCGACATGCCAAAATCGCCCGGTTCGTCAGCATTGCCGTAGTAGTTGTACATGGCCTCCGCATAGTTGAGGTAAACCTCGGCCAGACGCATCACAATCCAGTTGTGGCGTGTTGTAGTCTGGTTGTTGGCTGTGGTGATACAATTGCCGTCCACAAACTTCTTCAAATAGTAGCCCGTGGGAGTTGCGCCGTACTTAGGAGCACCGTTGAAGCCGTTCTGATACGTCTCGATGGCAATCTGCTGAGCGGTGTTGGACGGCCAGAGGTCGCCGTTCTTCACTACAGTGAGTGCGAAACGCGGGTCGAGGCCATCGTATGGATTCTCGGCGGTCACATCGACATCTCCAGGATGTTTCTCCTTGAATGTCTTGCCATCGAACTGATATTCGTATGCGTCCACCAGTGCTTGTGTAGGGCAGTTACCGGAGTTACCGTTCTCCACACCCACAGGATAATTGTACTGTTCGAAGGTGTTGCTTGCCTGAGTGCCAAGAACAAAGATAAATTCAGGATTGGTGAATGTATCGTGCCCCCACAGGTTGGCATACTCGCTGAGCTTGTAGCCCCAGCGCTGTGCATTATCGATGATTACCTTGCTGGCAGCAGCGGCCTCTTTCCAAAGCTCCTTGCTATTGTCTGTATTGAACAAAGGTGAAGCCTGATAAAGTAGCACGCGTGCCTTCAGCGCAAGGGCAGCACCACGGGTGGCACGACCGATTTCCTGACCGGGAATGTCATTATACGACACGGGCAGGTATTCAGCCACGGCATCCAATTCATTGATGATGAACCTGAACACATCCTTGGCCGGAGTGCGTTCCACGCTGTTGGCCTGCTCATTGGTGAGGGTTGTGGTCACCAAAGGCACATCACCGTAGGCACGTACCAACTCGAAGTAAAAATAGGTACGGAGGAAACGCAACTCGTAAGGGAATATCTCAAACTGTTGCACCATGGTCTGGTAGTCGGGATCATATTTATAATCCGACAAGTCTATCTTGTGGATGCGCTCAAGGTACATGTGTACCTGAGTGATGGCACGGTATGACCTATCCCATGTAATTGAAAAAGGGTTCGAAGGAGTCCAACCACCGTTGAAATACTTGTGAATGGGCGAGAAGGAAAGTGCAAACTCAGACTCGTCTGTGGCACTGGCTATCATGGCGCCATTACCGTAGGAATTATCCTTGAATTCGCTCGGCATTTGTGCGTAGACATCGTAGACAAGAGCCTTGACACCATTGAGGGGACTGTTGTAGGTCCAGTCCTCGTCACGATTCGAAGCTTCGTTGTAATCCAGATCGGCGCAGCCTGCAAAGGCTACTGCAACTATACCTAAAAAAGCATATTTTATCTTGTTCATAAATGTATTTTTAATTAGAAAGTTAATGTGACACCGATGTTGACACCCTTGAACATGGGATATGCCGTCGAAAGTACCTCGGCATCCATAGCGTCGACGTTGTCGAAGGAAAGAAGGTTCTCGCCCTGAACAAACACCTTGGCTGCGCTAAGAGAGAGCTTCGAGAGCACCGTTGCAGGAACTTTATAGTAAACCTCGATGTTACGCATCTTCAAGAAGTGGACAGGTTTGTACCATACGTTGCTTGCCTGGCTGTTGTTGCTGTTGTTCTGAGTTGTCAGACGTGGGTAGAGAGCGTTGTCGCCAGCCACATCCCAGCAGTTGTTGTAGTAGTCCACTGAAAGGTTGCCGTTGTCGGCCATACCACCCCATATGGCTGACGGCAGATACTTCATGTAGTTGCCAGTGCCCTGGAACCATGCGTTCAGACCGAAACCTTTATACTCAACACCGACATTGAAGGCATAGTTGAGTTCAGGGATGCCAGTAGCACCATCGAGACTGGTCACATCGAACTCGTTGATTACCTGGTCACCGTTGAGGTCTTGGTATTTGATGTCACCAGGGCTTACGGTAGAGTATTCCTGACGATAGCTGGCATCGATGTCGGCCTGATTCTTGAAAAAGCCTGCCGACTTGAGTCCCCATGCCTCGTTTACACGGTGGCCTACAGGGTTGCTCAGCGGATAAGTAGGTGTGCCGATATACTTGCTCACCTCATTGCGTGCCCACGACAAGTTGGCGCCCAAGTTGAGATTGAGGTCGGAAGTGATCTTCTTCGCATACTTGGCGCTTAACTCAAGACCGTAACTCTTGACTTCGCCAACATCGTTGTATGACGACTGTATACCCACCACCGATGAATTCTCATAGTTTGCAGAGAGCATGATGTGGCTGCGAAGCTGGTAGAAAGCATCCACAGAGATGTCAAGAGCATTTGCCAGACGAAGGTCGGTGCCCAAGTTGAAGCTCGTAGATGTCTCCTGCGAGAAATCGGTGGTCGGGAAGGAGCCAAGCGATGCGCCCCATGTAGCGCCATAGTTGTTGCCGATAACCACATAACCGTGCGTAACATCCCATGTAGGAAGCCACATGCCATAGGTAGGCATATAATCGGTATGCTGGATGCCGGCCGATGCGCGCAACTTACCGTAGTTGAGCAGACCCTCGTTGTTGTCAGCGTAAATCCAGCCGAGCGACAATGTGGGTGAGAATGCCCACTTGGAGGGATAGGTACGGCTGGAGCCGTTACCCGCAAGCACAAGGTCGGCAACGTAGCGGTTCTGAAAATCGTAGTGGAAGACTCCCATGATGTTCTGACGATAGTAGGTGTTTCCACGTCCGTCAGTGCTCGAACCACTGTTATCATAAAGAACGGCAGCATTGAAGTGGTCGTTGTCGAAGAACGAACGTTTGTAGTTGAAACCCAGGGTAGCTTTTGCTTTCCACCACTGGCCGGCATTCCAGTTACTGAAGGTGAGGTTGGTCTCCTTGTTGCCGAATGTGTTCAGGGCTACGTTGTTCTTGTCACCAATGGCACCGGTGTAACGCTCATAGCCATACTGGTGTGACTTGTGCGAATTCTCCGCGTAAATCGACGAATTGGCATAACCGGCACTGACAAATACGCTCAGGCCATCGAGCAGGAAGTCGAGCTTTTGCGACAGCTTGGCATCCACCCACAGCTGGCGCTGATGGGTCTTGTAGAAGCCGGACTCCTGAATCTTGGCAATGGGGTTGGCATCACCGTACGCCTCGTTACCACCCCAGATACCTGTTGAGGTCTTGTAGGGGAAAGCACTTGCCGGCAGGTCGTAGACAGCAGCTGTAGCATCGTCAGCATTGAGGTCTGAGGGCCGCTTGCTCTCCTGGAACATACCGAAGAGGTTCACCGACATGAGAGTCGTGTTGGTGAGGCTGAAGTCGAGGTTGGTACGGATATTGGCCTTCGACTGGCGCAGCTGCGCATTGTAGTCTGCCTGCTTGGTATCCTTGAGAGCACCGCGCACATCGGTATAATCGATATGGGTGTAGTATTTCACCTTGTTCGTACCTCCGTACACCGAAACGTATGCATGGTCTTCCTCGGCAGTGTTCTTGAAAGTAAGGTCGCGCCAGTTCACGTTAGGATAGAAGTACGGATCGGAACCGTCCTTGAAGAGGTTAAGCTCCTGCTCGGTGTATGCGGCAGAGAGTCCGTCATTGCGACGGGCACGATTGAAAGCGCTGGCATATCCGTAACCGTCCACCATGTCTGCGAATTCAGGGTCGAACTGGAACTTATGGCTGTAGCCCACCTTGACACGTGTCTTGCCTTCAGCGCCACGCTTTGTCTTCACAAGTATAGCGCCATTGATACCCTCATGGCCAAGAAGTGCCGTGGCGGCAGCATCCTTGAGGACGGTAACGCTCTCCACCTCCTCTACACTGAGGCGGTCGATGGGACGCTCATAGCCATCGACGAGGATGAGAATGCCGGTATCGTTAAGCGTGTGAAAGCCACGAATATTAAACGTGGCACCCTTATTTTCATCGCCTGAGAAGCCGCCTTGCGATAGAGCCGTGAGGCCCGGCAGACGTCCATAGAGGGCCTGGGCAAGGTTAGTTGCCGAAGTCTGCTGCAATTCTTCGCCTGTGATTGTGGTAGCGGAAGCGGTGCTGAGGAAATTGCTTATTTCCACACCGTAACCCAAATCATAGGCATTTGCATTCTTGTCGTTGAGTTTTACCTGCGCATTTGCCGTGAGAGAGGCAACGGCAGTCGCAAGCATCAACATTCTATTTATATTCATATTCTATAAGTCTTATTGATGTTTAAAATCTGGATTACCAACCCGGGTTCTGGTTCAGGCCATAGCCCTTGTTGATTTCATCACGTGAAATAGGCGTGAGATACCATTTGTCAGTCCACTTGCTCGTCTGGTCGTCAGTATCCCACCATACGCGGATATTGTTGGTACAAGGTATCTTCTCATAGATACAGTTCGGCCAAGGTTCACCGGGTTCAAGGCTCGTGTTGCCATTGTAGTCGGCAGGATTCATCTTGTTGCCGTTGGCATCCTTGCGCCATACACGTAGCTGGTGTACCTGTTTCTTGAATATGTCAGACCTCTTGTAGCGGATGAGGTCATACCAGCGGGAGTCTTCATAACCGAACTCGCAAGCACGTTCCTTAAGGAGCTGCTCGATGAAGTTGTCCTTATTGGCAGTTAGGTTGAGCTCCGGATTCATGGCCTCTACCTTGCCAAGACCTACGCGTGCGCGCACCTTATTCATTTCGTCGCAGGCTTTCTGCAGATTGCCTGTCTGTGCGAGTGCTTCAGCGTAGCAAAGGTGAATGTCAGCCATACGCAGATAAGCAAAATTGGTCGGATAGTATGCTGCATAGCCGTTGTCGCGGAGATACTTGAACAGTTTCATGCGGGTAGACCATGGATTGTCGGTAACAGCAGGATTGAAGGTCTGGTCGACATTACCGCCTTGCCACATCTCGGTGCTCGAAAGCCCCTGATATTGCTCGACAAGATTGTTGCGATTCACTACCATTGTCTCGTAGAGACGCGGGTCGCGATTGACAAAGATATCTACGTTGTTGGGGTTATCAGTATTGAACACGTCATCGTAAGGGAAGTTACGACCGTCTGCCATACCAAACATTTCCATATATTCGAGGGTGAAGAGAGCCATACCGAACTCATCCATACCTTCTACATTCCAGTCACCATTCCAAGCGTTTGTGCCCAAACCGGCATGCACTTCAATCACCTTCTCGCTGTTACCACGAAACCAATAGGCGGCACGGAAAGCGTTGCAATAGTCTTGTTCACTGTCACCAGTGGGCTGTACAAGGGCGAAATAGTTGCCGTTGGTACTATTGGCCTGGAAGAAATCCTCACAAGCCTTCAGTGCTTTCTGCCAAAGTTCGGACTTGTAACCGCCGGTCCATACCTGGTTGAGGTCCTGATTCTCCTCGTTGCGGGTGAATTCTAGATAAGGTTTGTCACTGTTAAACAGAGGCGAAGCCACGAAGTTCCACAGTCTTACACGCAGACCATAGGCCGAGCCTTTGGTCAGACGTCCGGAATTGGTGGCCTGATCCTGCACAAAGAAAGGAAGACCCGGCTCGTCGATGGCGGCCTGGATAAGCTCATCAATGAACTCTGCTGTCTGGATTACGCTCATGCGCCTACCGTCTACAACATCAGCAGCCAAGTATGAGCGGTCAACTTTCGGAAGGCCTCCGAAGTTGCGGAAAGCATCGAGATAGCGCGATGCCATGATGACATACACCTCGCCACGGAGCTGGCTCTTCTCAGATTCGCTCAGGTCAGGAACACGATCGATGTTCTCGATAAAAATCCAACCCTCACGGATGGTACGCCAGATACCTGCACGGTTATTGCCGTCGCCGTTGGCGATGAAAGGGAACTTGGCGAAACCACCGTTATCCTGGTCGGTCTCGGTGAGGTCACCACCGTAGTACTTTCCGAGATTGTGCCATCCGCAGTACGACTGGCAAATATCGGTCAAAGCATCGGGGTGAGAATACCATACTGCACCTGTATAGGTGAAAGGATTGTGCATGGCACCGTACATGTGCCAGAGGAAACGCTTTGCATTCTCTCCCTTGACAAAGATGGAGTCTACGGTCACGTCGACACCCGGCTGCTTGTCGAGGAAGCCATTTCCGATGTTGATATCATCGACACAGGAGCCCAGCGACCCCATCCCCATCATGATACTTGCTACATATATAATAATAGTAGCAGTTCTTATTTTGAGTTTCTCTATAAGATTCATTGTCTTGAATGTTAGAAGTTTAAGTTGATACCGAAGTTATAAACACGGGTCATAGGATAACGTGTGCTACCATAGCCGGCTTGTGCCTCCGGGTCATTGGCCTTGAAGCTTGTGAAAGTAAGGAGGTTATAGCCATTGGCATAAACACGGATGTTGTTGATGGGCACACCGGGTATGCGGAACGAATAACCAATCTCAAGGTTCTTCAGACGGATATACGATGCATCGACCATCCATGGGTCTGAAAGTGAGCCGTTATGCTCGCGTGCCGATTTCTCAAGAGAGATACGCGGCAGGCTGGCACCGGGGTTATCCTCAGTCCAGGAGTTGTCATAGACCCATTTATTGAGCATGGACTGGTTACCCGTACCGAAGGCCGGAGTATAGAAAGAACTGAGCTGACGGTTGACGTGGGTGGCACCTACCCAAGTCATGGAGAAGTCGAGACCTTTCCAGTTGAGCGTTGCGTTTATGCTACCGGTATACTCAGGAATATCGCTGTAGCCGATAGCATGTACATCGTTGGCATCCACCTTACCATCACCTGTGAGGTCAACGAATACGCTGTCACCAGGACGCAATGTAATCTGCTGGTCCGGCATGTCCACACCGTAAACTTCCTTGTAGCGCTGTTCGGTTTCACCGGGAACATAGAACTCAAAGAAGTCGTAGCCGAAAGGCTGACCTACAGGATGACCAGTGTGGTACATGTGTGGGAATTCCTTCTTCACTTCTGCCATTTCCACCACCTTGTTGCGTGCGAAAGCGAATGTAGGAGCTATCGAGTAGTCCACTTTACCTATCTTGTCGGCCCAGCGCAGGGTCATTTCATAGCCATGGTTCTTGACACGGCCAAAGTTGATGGAATTGGGCTTGAGAGCGGAAATACCCGCGATGGTTGTTTCGTTGGAAACGAGGATGTTCTTGCGGTCTTCCCAGAAGAGGTCGACACCGAGACTCAAGCGATCTCCAAAGAAGTGTACATCGGCACCATAGTTCTGCTTGGTGGCTGTTTCCCAAGTAACATCGGGGTTACCGTTGCTGGATTCGCGTGCACCGGGCATGAACACACCGTTGTTGGTACCGAAGTTACCTGTACGGTCGTTGGTCCACCATGCACCACCGTTGTTGGTGTAGAACTGCCATGTACCGGGCAGATAGAGGAAGCGGCCGACACCCTGGTCATTACCTACTTTACCGATAGAACCGCGAAGTTTAAGATAAGAAACCACCTTGCGGATAGGCTCCCAGAATTTTTCAGAGGAGATGATCCAGCCGAGAGAAGCAGAAGGGAAAAAACCAAAGCGTTTACCTTTGGCGAAGTTCTCTGAGCCATTATAGCCCATATTGAGGTCTATCATATACTTAGTCTGGTAGTCGTAAGTGACACGGCCTACCATACCTACATAACCACGGGGGATAGAATTATAGACACCGCCAGGATAGTAGTTTTTAGATTCATTATAAAGAACGAGCGCACCGAAATTGTGGTCACCGAACTTGCGGGTATAGTTGAGACTCGCCTCTGCATACCAGTTCCTGCCCCCCCATTTCTTCTCTTCATAGCCAAGAGGCCATGAGTCACCCTGACGGACATAAACCACCTTTGGAGCACCGTCTTCCTCGTATTCACCCTTAGCGATGGTGGCCTTGTAGCTGATACCACCGGAAGTAGTACGTGCTTTCTGCTGTGTATAGTCAGAGTTGTAGGAACCCTTGATACGGAAATCAAGCCCTTTGGTGATAAAATCGAGCTTGAGCTTGTACTGAAGGTCGAGGTTTACGACATTCTGGCGTTGAACAGTATAACCGTGCTGGTAGATAAGACCGAGACCATCGGAGCCAACCGCGCCAACAAGGTCAGGGTCGGAAACAATGCGATGTCCCTCACTGTCAAGACCGTAGCCTGACATTGGCGTACCATTGTTGAGAAGACCTTCCACGCCAAAGACACCCGACTGACCGTTATACTCACCATTACCGATAGAGTTACGTCTGCCGATGCGGCCACCGATACCGATGGAAAGCGTGCTCAGCTTAGAGAAATCCACATCGAGGTTGGCGCGGAAGTTGTAACGGCGGTATTTGAAGTTTGTGTCATCGCCTTGGTCGAAGGTTTTGAAAAGGCCGTCCTGATTGAGCATGCCGACGGAAACGAAATAGCGGGCACGTTCAGTACCACCCGACACATTAATATTATATTGTTCCTGCCATGCGTGGTCATTCATCAAGTACTTGAACCAGTTGGTGCTTGGATAAACGGTAGGCATATCCATATCCTTCCAGTGCTGTATAGCTTCCTTCGAGAACTTCCATCCGTCCTCGGCTACTCCTTCCACTTCCTGAGCATGATTGTAAGCCGTTGCATACTCGTAGGAGTTTGCCGGCTCAAGGAATTTGGAAATCTGCTGAAGACCTACTGAAGTGGTCAGTGTGATGGCAGGCTTGCCTACCTCGCCGCGACGTGTTGTAACGAGAATAACGCCGTTGGCACCACGCACGCCGAAGACTGCCGTAGCGGAAGCGTCCTTAAGAATAGAAATGTCCTGCACCTCGTTCGGGTCTATCTGGCTGAACTCACGCTCTACACCATCGACAAGCACAAGAGGTTCGGCGCTGTTGAACGAACCGATACCACGGATGCGGATAACAGGGTCGTCGGCACCGGGAACGCCGGTATACTGCACCGACTGGAGTCCCGGAAGCTTACCCGAAAGGGTATTGCCAAGCGATGCGGCCGGCGATTTGAGAAGTTCCTTACCTCCTACGTTGGAGACAGAACCCGTCAGCGTCACTTTACGCTGCTGGCCATAGCCGATGACAACCACTTCATCAAGCAGTTCATCATCCGATTCCATGACAACATTAAGAGAAGCTGATGTCACCTTTACTTCTTTCGACTTGTAGCCGACATACGAAAACACCAAGGTTGAACCCTTGGGAACTCCCGACAAAACATAGTTGCCACCGCTATCCGTTATCGTGCCTTTCGACTTGTCTTTAGTCTGCACGGTAGCCCCGATAAGTGGCTCGTTCTGCTCGTCAGTAACACAACCTTGCACTTTTAAAAGATTTTGTGCGAAGGACACTCCCGGTAGCAACAAAGCCAACAAAAGGAGATGTAATCTGCATAACTTTCCCATTAGCATTAGAATTAGAATTAAATAAAATCATTAGTGTTAGAACTTCTGCAAATGTATTAATGAATCTTTCCAATAGCGGGTAAAAAATAACATTTGAGGTTTAAAATACGACATAACATCGCATAAGTTTAAAAACTATCAAGAAGGTTTAAAATACATCATACCCCCCAGAAAGCATACTGCCTAAAAAAAGAGAGTCCATCTAACTTCTTAGTTGTTAGACAGTCCCGTTTTTCTACCAGAAAGCACCATTCCTATATTAAAGCAATCTACTGATATATATAGCTTATATAGTTGTCAGTTAGATTTAACAAAAAGTTTATTAGCTATAGTCTTATGAAGCGTGTCGTTACTGTCATCGCCGGCATCGTCCCAGAACATGGCTCCAAGAAGTTCGTTTTCGAGAATATAATCACATTTCAAACCTATTGAGCGAGCGTTGTCGTAGCTGAGGACAAAACGTCCATTCTTGTCGGTCACATAAGGGACCTTTGCCTCGTCGTCCCAACAGTTGGTGTACCCCGAGGGCACCTTTACATTCTTAAAATCTGTGGAGTGGTCGTAAATATCGGTTCCATGACCATAAAAAGGCATACCGAGCACAAGCATCGATGCGGGCACTCCCTTGGCACAGTGCGCCTTGACCGCCATGTCACAGTTAAACCATCCGGGGAATTTTGAAGACTGATATAGGGGAGCATTGTGCTTAGGAGGATTCTCCATGTCGTACGCCATGATGTTGACAAAGTCAATATAGGGCATAACGCCTTCAAAATCGATGTAATCGGCAGAGCATACTGTTGCGAGCGTCAGAAGCTTGTTGCTTCCTATAGCCTGACGAATGTCGCGCATCATCAGGTTGTAGTTGCGAGTGTCGTCGGGTGACGAAGAGATACCTGCCATGTTACTCGTAGGAAATTCCCAGTCTATATCAATGCCGTCGAGACCAAACTCATCAATCACGCGCTTACAGTCGGCAGCAAAAGCGAGGCGATTGTCGGCATCTGCTGCCATCTCACTGAAGTTGCCACTGCCCCAACCTCCTATCGACAAGAGCACCTTCAAGTGGGAGGCTTGCTTCTTCAAGGCAACAACCGACCTCAGACGTTCCTCGTTGGAGATTCCGATACCACGGAATGTTCCCTGCACATACCCGAAGGCATAATTGATATGGGTAACATATTCCGGCTTCACCTCATGATTTGACCATGATGTAACATAACCGACAACTATTTTGTCGGTAGAACCAGGAATGGGATTTGGCTCCTCTATCACTGGCTCGTCCGGAAGAGATGGAAGTTCTTTCAGCTCATCGCCCTTTGAAGAGCATGATATCATCGAAACAATCATGAGCAGTATCATTGAAAAGTTTTTCATAATAAAATAGTATTAGTTTATATATAAAAGAGTTATTCAATTACTCCGGTTCATTAAGAGACATTGTTGGTTTCAATACGTCATTAACTTTTTTAGTAAATTCTTTAGATAACCAATAAGCTCCTATACCACGGATATCTTCAATGGAAGCACCAAATTTTACAATATATTTTCCTTTGGCACTTACCCAACTTTGTATACTTTCGTCAAAAGAAGCCAAATCGTAGTCGGATACATTGAATATCAGTATTTCACTCTCACCAGGTTGCAATAGTTTAGTTTTAGCAAAAGCTTTCAATTCACAAGCTGGTTTTTCCAGTCCACCGGCAGGAGCGGAGACATAGAGTTGAACGCTTTCACGCCCTGCCACTTTACCAATATTCTTTACGCGGATACTAGCTTTGAAACCTTTACCGGTAGCTTTTACAACAGAATTGTCATAAGAAAATTCCGTGTAGCTCAATCCGTAACCAAAAGGATAAGAAACCGGTCTGTTTACAGTATTAAAATAACGGTAACCGATATTGATACCTTCTTTGTGCAGAGTATAGTCTATATTTTCACGTCCGGCACTACCTCTTTGTCCTTTATATCCATTGAGTGGAAAGTTACGTGAAGAAGGATGATCCATGACAGTGATAGGAAAAGTCATGGCCAGCTTTCCTGATGGATTTTCTTTACCCAGCAATACATCTACTACAGAGTTTCCTCCTTCCTGACCAGGCTGCCATGCCAACAGAATAGCATCGGGAAGACTTTTCCATGAAGCAGTTTCAACAACACCACCCACATTGAGCACTACAATCACCTTCTTGTCAAGGGCATGAAAAGCGTTGCAGAGGTCACTTAGCAGATTCTGTTCAACTTCACTCAGATTAAAATCGTTTTCAATCGTGCGGTCATTACCTTCTCCAGCCTGACGACCGATGGTAAGGATAGCCACATCAGCTTCCTTGGCTTGATAAACGATACAATCTTTGCTGACAGGCATTTCCAGTATATCCTTTTCTTCACCATAATAACCTTGAGATTTGCCACGGTCGCAACGGTTCTTGGCACGTTGGTAGTCGAGGTATTTATTATATAGCTCTTCCAGATTTCCTGTGGTTTCAAATTCGGCATTATTAAGGCCTTGTTGCATATTCACAACATAAGGCTTAACGACATTACCCGAACCAGTGCCACCTGCCCAAAAGTTGTAAGAGGTACAACCGAAGAGTGCGACTTTTTTCACGTTTCTCAATGGCAATGCGCCATTATCGTTTTTGAGCAACACCATACCTTCGGCGGCCGATTGGCGAGCAAGGAGAGCGTGAGCTTTCAGATCTGGGTTATCGCTATATTTATATCCTCTGAAATGAGGGGTTTTAACAATGTAGTTCAGCATTCGTTTTACACAAATATCAATGTCTGCCACAGAAAGTTGGTTGGTCTTCACTTTGTCGAGAAGGTCATCCACTTGCTTTTGCTCGCCCGGCTGCAGGTGGTCATTGCCGGCATGTATCTGGGCAGCAGTGTTGCGAAGCCGAATCCAGTCGCTCATTACGATACCGTCGAACCCCCATTCGTCACGTAAAACGGTGGTCAGCAGTTCGTAATTTTCCTGGGTATAAGGACCGTTCAGACGATTGTAGGAGGACATGATGGTCCATGGGTGGCTTTCTTTCACAGCTATTTCAAAACCTTTCAGGTAGATCTCGCGCAGCGCGCGTTGGGAAACAATCTCGTTTACTTCCGTACGATTCGTTTCCTGGCTGTTGACGGCAAAATGCTTCGGACAAGCTCCTACACCATTACTTTGGACACCGCGAATATAGGCAGCGGCAATTTTGCCAGTCAATACAGGATCTTCAGAGAAATATTCATAGTTACGACCACAAAGCGGTGAACGGTGTATGTTCATCCCCGGTGCCAACACAACATCTACGCCATATTCCAAAATCTCATTACCTATTGCCTGGCCGATGGTTTCTACCAGCCCTGTGTTCCACGAGCAGGCGAGCAGAGAACCTATGGGAAATCCTGTGGCATAATAATTCTTCTTGCTATCTGGACGCGTCACAACAACAGCACCGGCAGGACCATCGGCAAGTCCGGTGGCAGGAATACCCAACCGGGGAATTACCTGAGTAAATCCGGAAATACTGGAATCCATCACACGAGGAGCCTTATCCAGCTTCTCATATCCTCCAAAAAGATAATCGTTACGCCCCACCAGAAGATTTACTTTTTCTTCCAAAGTCATGGAATCTACAATCTGATCAATATTATCGACTCGCAAAGTCAATGATTGGGCATTTACATGCCCGGTGCAGGAAAACAATAGCGCACCCACAATTAAATTTCTCACTTGCATAGCTTTTATATTAAAGTTTTTTTTGCGCTATAAAAGTAAAGTACAACATGTGGAGCGAGGTTGACAATTAGTCATATAAGGTATATTATTTATCAAAAAAGTCTCTTACCAGCATCATCATACTAATAAATAGCCATTCCCCTATTCCAAATGCCTTTTGAACGGGGCATTCCTCCGACATCGAGGAGCAAGGGGCTCGGCACCGGGGAACACCCCCTTTGGCACCGAGGAGCGGCATGGAGTATCTCTCTAACAAGGAATCAAAGATACCGTACAATGACTGCAAATGGTATTTGAAACGTAAATCGAAGATGAAGAAATAAAACAAAGCTCCCGTATCGTGGCCTGACAACAAGCACGATACGGGAGATACTAAATACCTATTACAAACAATTACCTTAACGATAATCCGTTACCTGAAAAACTATTCTATAAAAAACAACCTGTCCATACTTTGTAAGCCTCTGTCATTTGGAAGCTCGGGCACACGTCATTTACCCAATGTCCACGAAATGGCATTGTGCAACATTGCGGTGAAATCATCCGACTTGAACAGCTTCGGGCTGTGCCCCATCTGGAAATAGACATTACGGGCCTTCACTTTTTCATTGACCCATACCACCGGATGGTCACCCATCTTCACATCCGAAGCAGGGGTATAGGTGAATTCGTCCACATTCGCCAATACACGTACATTGGGGCGCGGACTCTTGTCGTATGTGTACCACTCGTCATCGGGGAGGACGAACGAGGCATCCACATTCTTCATCACAGGGTGCTCCTTGTCTTCCACCACTACCGTGCCGTCGGCAAGCGGAGCAATGTAGTTACGGAAACGGATGCCCCCCATAAAATCGCTGAACCACTGCCACAAAGGATACCCGTCAAACTCTCCAAGCAACGTGGCATGATGGAAGCCTATCCAGCCGCCACGACCTTCATTGATGTAATCCACAAAATTCTGCTCCGCCTCCTTGGGCCATGTATAAGGCGGAAAGTCCAGCTGGATGACAAGATCCGTACCGTCCAGCACACTCTTTTGTGCCAAAAGGCCGGCATTGTTCAGCACTTGAATCTGCAGGTTCTGAACCTTACTTTCATCTACCAGCCATTTCAATGCTGCATCCGAGAAAGGCTTGTGTTGTCCGGCACTCTCAGTGAGTACCAATACCCGGTAGGTCTTATCATAAAAAGGCTTGCGTTCTATCAGGTTCTCATAGACGGTACGGCGCAAGTCACCCTGCTCGTTGTCTCCGTCATAATCCCAATACATACCTCCCAACAGGTTTTGCTTCAGAATATACTGGCACTTGATGGCCAATGAACGCGGATTCTCATAACCGAAAACGAGTGTATCGTTCTTATTCACCAGGTAAGGTACCCGGGCCGTCTCGTCCCAACATTCACGGAATCCTTTGGCATATCCCACCTTGTTGAAGTCTTGAAAATTGGGATATTCCTTTCCACCGCGGCCATAGAAAGGCATCCCCATCACCAGCTTGTCGGCAGGCACACCGGCAGCCAAATGAGCCTTCACAGCCTTGTCACCCGTCATCCGGCCACTGTTGTCCGAAGAGTAGAGAGCAGAATGGTGCTTAGGGGCATTTCCCATATCGTATGACATGATATTCACGAAATCAATATAAGGAAGAATAGCCTGGAAATCAATATATTCACCGGAAGCCACCGTAGCAAGGGTCAACAACTTCTTCGGGCCGATGGCCTTACGGATGTCCCGCATCAGTAATGTAAAGTTCTTCGTGTCGTCAGGAGAAGAAGAAATGCCGGCGGCATTACTCGTAGGATACTCCCAATCGATGTCAATACCATCCAGCCCATACTCTTTCACCACCCGTCGGCAATCTTTGGCAAATGCCTTGCGGTATTTCTCATTCGCGGCCATCTCACTGAAACGTCCGCTGCCCCATCCACCGATGGATAACAGTACATTCAAATCCGGCTTCTGCTTTTTCAATTCCACCATCTGTCTCAAGCGCCCTTCATTGGCAATACCTACACCATCAAAGGTCTCATCGACATGCCCAAAGGCATAATTAATGTGAGTCATGTACTTAGGGTCAGGAATAACGTGACTCCAGGAAGTAACATAAGCCACGACCACTTTACCGTCAAGCGCAGTTTTCAATTCATCTGCAGCCCTCAGATTGCCGCACGACACTAAAACTGCCAATACGGACCAAACAATCAATCTAAAATTTTTCATACTACTATTTATCAATATATTTTCTATATTCGTTGGCGGAATCAATCTCTTTTTCTCTTGTACCGGAAAGGGTCTGAACCGTACCCGGGCCGTGTCTCCTCCGTGTCTCCTCCGTACCTGCTCCACATAAAGGTACCTTTATACGGAGAAAGTACGGAGCAGGTACGGAGCAGATACGGAGCGGCCCCTTTTCAGGACTTCCCTCAAACGAAGTCTGAGCAGTGATTCATTCCACCAACAGGTTTTCCATGGTAATTACCGGCAAACAAAAATCAATCAGCTATCTGACGGACCCGTGAACCCATCAATGCATAATACAGCATAAACGCTTCTCCAAAGAGGACAATGAACCATGACCATCTCCAGCCTCCAAGAACATCGGCAAGCACTCCCTGCAACAAGGGCAATATGGCACCGCCTACCACTCCAATCATGAACACACCCGAAGCCACCGAAGTGTATTTTCCCAAATGGGCAACGGACAATGTAAAGATAGCTCCCCACATGATGGAATGAAACAGACCTACTGCCGTGAGCAGCCACGGATTATTCAGAAGAATAGCCAGCAAAGCAAGTACTCCTGCCGATACCGTAGTAACCGTCAACTGCACGCGAGGAGAAATCTTGCTCAGGCTGCTCCCCACCAGGCGGCCCACAAGCATACCACCCCAATAGAGCGTAGCCATCAGTGCCGGAGAAGCATAATCCATCTCGATGGCATACAGATTGATATTGGCCCCGATACAGACTTCCACTCCTACATAAAAGAAGATAGCCACCACGCCCAATGTCAGATGACGGAAGGACCATACACTTTTTTCCAGCTTTTCTCCCTTCTCTACCCTGGTTCCTTGGATATCGGGCAAAGACAATTTCATCAACAACAATACAATCAAAGAAATAACAGCCATCAATGCCAGGAACGGAACCATCAGCTGGTCAATCTGAATGTCCTCCATAGACAGACCGCCGAACACGACACCAGTCACGAAATAAGGAGCAAGCGTAGTTCCCACAGAATTGGCAGAACCGCCTATAGCCAAACGCTGAATGGACTGGGTACCCTTGACATGGCAAGCCGTCAGATAAGGATTTATAACCACTTGCAGAATGGTGGCCGAAGCCCCTACCACGAAAGAACCCAGTAAGAAAATCAAGAACCCTCCAGGGATAACATTATTTCCTGCATGCCAATTCGCTTCAGGAAAGTGTACTGTGAAATAGGAAGAGGCAAAGAACAAACCAAGTCCCACAATCATCACCAGCAATCCACGCATCAATGTTCCTTTATATCCGTATTTGCTAATCCACGACGAGCCTACCCCTCCACAAACCGGATAAGCAAGGAACCAGGAGAAAGTAATCAAAGTAGCAAAAGTATTTTTCAACCCGCCCACTTCCGAAAGAAAAGTTTCTTTCAGAGGACCCTGAAACTGAGTATTGGCAGTCGTAAGGAAACCTACAATAAAGAACAAGAACACCATCGTGATGAATGGCCCCATATAATTTATTTGTTTTTCTTGTTGTGTCATAGTATTTTGATTATTAATTCAAATAATTAGTTATCAGCCGCCTGCAAGGCGACTTAGCAGTTAAGCATGCTTGCCGCCGCCTCATCCAGCAGAAATTCACAGTTGGGATGAAGCTGAAGGATGGAAGCAGGAACATCTGTTGTCACAGGCCCTTCAAGCATCCGCTTGACAATATCCGCTTTATTAGTCCCTTTGGCAACCAGTACAATCCGGCGTGCCTGCATAATGTTCTTTATTCCCAAAGTAGCCCCTCCCAACTCTTTATCGGGAGGAGTACCCGTTTCTCTACGGATGCGTTCTTCCAGTTCCACATTCATCCGGGTCACCCATGCTTCACCGCCAAAGGGAGATTCCGGCTGGTTGAATCCCAGGTGTCCGTTCTCACCCAACCCTAAAATCAGCAAATCAATACCGCCACGGTTCGCAATTTCCTGCTGGAAATCCCTGCATGACTGTTCAAAATCACCAGAAATGGTAGGCAGCATCAAAAAATTCTCTTCCTTGATGCCCAATGTATCCATCAACTCCGTTTTCAGCATCGTGTAGCATGCTCCGGCATATTCGCGCGGCACATTCGTTACCTCATCCAATCCGAAGAAAGTAACGGTATCCACCTTAAACGGATATTTAGTATAGATTTCTCCCACCAACCGATGAAGATTGCCGGTAGTACGTCCCGTCGAAAGTCCTATCACACTCTCCGGTTCATTCAACATCTGCCCGATGATGCGCCATGCAGCCGTGCAGTCAAACTCCTTTTCATTCTTTGTTATTGTTATTTTCATATTCTTAATCATTAATTCCTAATCACATATTCATCGCCACCGCACCGGCCCCCAGAAGCCCGATAAATCCGGGATTCAGTTTCGTAATGACAACCCCGTTGCTGACAAAACGCATGGTCGTAGGATGAAGTTTCTCCAGAATCTTCTCGTGCATATATCCGTCGGCCACAATGCCTCCACCCAACACCACCGTGTCCGGGTCAATCACACGTACCAGATTCATGATAAGATTGGCAAGCGCCTCAGCTGCATTCTCCACCAGCACCGTACAGAGAGGGTCACCTTTCTGACTAAGTGCAAACACCTCACTCACAATCACCCGTTCCCCTTTTTCAGCCGGAATATGCAGGCCGGTCTCATACTGGTTGCGGAGCAGACGGGCACAATTGTCAAAACCTATGCCGGCAGCAATCGCCTCCACACAGTCCATCCGTCCACAACCGCATTTAATGCCTATGTTCACACCTACACGCACGTGTCCCACTTCGCCGGCATTGAAATGGCTGCCACGGATTTGTCTCCCATTTATCACCGTACCCACGGCAATGCCTGTACCTACATTTACGTATATAAAGTTTTTGGAAATTTGTCCGAATCCCCAGACACGTTCGGCTCTTGTAGCGCTCTTCACATCATTGTCTATATGGCAAGGCATGCCATATATATCCGACAGTTCCTTTGCCAACTCAATCCGCTGTGTCCTGCTCGGGTCAATCTGCAGCCAGACACCTTCGTTGGGATCTACACGCCCTATCAGCCCAACACCCATCGCTACCGGTTTCTGGTCATACCAGCCCACGGTACGGATATAATCATCGAGCGACGACTTGATGATTTCCAGCGCAGCCTGCTGATTAAAGTAACCGGAGTCATATTTCTTATACCTCAAAATGTTGCCACGGCTATCCATTTCGCCAATCAGCAACTTCGTGCCTCCTAAATCAAGACCTAAATACGTTTCCATTTTTTATATGCGTTTTTTAATATTGTTTACTGTCCACAATATTACGCACTATCAGGGAGACAAGGGTTTATTCTCTGACAAAAAAGGTTTAATACTTGTCAGCAGTGGTTCAAAAGCAGTCTTCATGGCTCTAAATTTTGCTGGGACTGGTGCCAAACTGCTTTTTGAAGCATGTACTAAAATATTTCGGGTCAGAAAATCCGACCATATTCGCCACTTCCCCTATCGAATATTTCCGGGAAACCAGCAGCTCTTTTGCCTTGTTCAAACGGATAATGCGGATGAAGTCATTCGGTCCCTGCCCGGTCAGCGTCTTTATCTTATTGTAGACAGAAGTGCGGCTCATGCCCAGCATCCGGCAGAAGTCATTGATGGAGAATTCCGAATCGGACAACTCCTCCTCAATCACTTTCATAACCTTGTCCAGGAACTCCTTGTCCAACTGGCTGGTATAGTCTGTCTCTTCGGGCTGCGCATCCATCGCCAACACGGTTTCGCGCAAATGCTGCCTATTCTGAAGAATATTCCTGATACGCACTTTCAGCACAGACAAGTCGAAAGGCTTGATGATGTAGTCATTGGCACCGGCCTCCAGTCCGAAGATGATATTTTCCCTCTCACTCAGTGCGGTCAGTAATATAATAGGTATATGGCTTGTATCTACCGATGACTTCAGAATCCGGCACAATTCATCACCTTCCAGTACCGGCATCACAATGTCCGAGATAATGATATCAGGATTGATTTCCCTTGCCGTCTCCAATGCCTTTCCGCCGTCGGGCACGGCAACTACCTTATATTCGGAAGACAAGCTGTCCACCAGATACTCCCTCATATCCGCATCGTCCTCCGCCAGAAGAAGGACATTCTTCCCGGCACGTTCCGTTTCTTCATGCACAGCCCCGGTAGCGGCCTGAGCTTCTTCCCGGCCGTCAGCCTTCGCTTCCACCGCCACGCTCGCCTTTATCCTCTGCGGGAAAGTTACCGTAAACGTAGTTCCCTGCCCTTCCACGCTACTGAAAGAGATGGTGCCGTGATGCTGTTTCACAATGCGGCGCGTAATCATCAGACCGATACCCGAACCGGTTTCCTCAAAGTTCATGGCATTCTGGGCTCTATAATATTCGTGAAAAATATTGCCCTGCTCCTCTTTCGGAATGCCGATACCCGTATCCTTCACTTCAATAGTCCACTTCTTTCTTGCAGTCTTCACCAGTATATGGATGACTCCCTTCTCTGTATACTTCAAGGCATTGGAGAGCAGATTGTCTATGATATGATCCATCTTCTCCCGGTCAATCCAAACCTTGGGCATATCCGGCTCCACCTCCAACTCTATCCCGACGCTCTTCTGCATGGCGGCTAAATGAAACTCCGCCATCTTTTCCTCCAGATAAGCCTTAATGTCGTATGGAGAAACCTTCAGACACTCCTCGGCATGCAGTTCCGTTTTCTGCAACTCAAGCAGTTGAGTAATCATTCCCATCAGTTTTTCCACATTCTTCATTGCCACCGCAACGGTTTTCTTACCCTGCTCCGGAAGTCCCTCCTGCGCTTCGAGCTCGCTCAGCGGAGCCTTTATTAAAGTAACCGGTGTACGGATATCATGGGCTATACTGATAAAGGAACGTATCTTGTCCCTTATACGCCCCTCGTTCACCTTATGCCTCCTATACTGCACAAACATGTAGACAAAGACAGACAACAAGATGAAATAGAGGAGCAGCGCCCACCACGAAACCCAGTAAGGGTTATGAATGACAATGTCCAGACTTCTTTCTCCCACCTGCTGCCCGGTGTACTTATCAAATGCCCGCAAGCGGAATACATACTTACCGGACGAGAGATTCATATAGCTCACGTTCCGCACTGAATTGGAGCGTTCCCACTCCTCATTGTGATTTTCGAGCCTATACTCATACCTGATACGATGCGGGACTGCAAAGTTGATGGCAGAGAAGGAAATAGAGAAGGAGTTTTGATTATACTTCAAATCTATTTTCCGGGTATCATTGATATTCGTTTGCAAAAGAGAGCCTTTCATTCCCGCTTTGACCGATTCATAAAGCAGTTTAAAGTCTGTCAGAATCAGCTCAACGGGTGCATGAGTCCCCAAGTCCAAAGACGGGAGAAAGGAAAGAACCCCTTCTGCGGTGCCGAAAGCAAGACATCCATTCTTCAACTTAAGGGCAGCATTCGGATTGTAATATCCCCACCTGACATCCAAAAAATCATTGGCACTGATGATAATATCCCGGGAGCAGTCCAAGCAATACAATTCCTTCTCCGTACTGAACCAGATACGCCCTTCGTTATCCTCCAGCAGGCTGTTGATGGAATTGGAAACCAGATTGTCATCTACGGTATAGGCATGCGCCTCTTTCCCATCCGGCCCAACACGTATAAGGCCTTCCCCGTCTGTAGCCAGCCAGGTATCGCCGGATGAGGACTGCATCAGGCAACGGACAGGATAATGCAGAGAGATGTCTCCAAACGTCTGATGCCACTGCGTGTCTCCCGACTTCTTATCAAAGACGGCCAACCCGCTGCAACCGGCAATCAGTAATGAGCCCCCCTTACCCCGCTTTATGTCACCTATGCAATCAATCGGGTAATATGTATAAGTATCCGTCCGTATATCGTAACGGGTAAACTCTCCTTCAATACCACCGAACCAGACATAATCCCCTTCCGCATAAATGGCATAAACATAGTCGGTGGCCATTCCCTTCTCCGGATGTGCATTTCTTTTCTCTTTCTTCTGTACCCGTCCGGTCTGTTTATGAATACAATAGACACCGATACCATAGCCACCTACCCAGATGTTTCCCCCGGAGTCTTCGGCAAGTGCCAATACCACTTTGCCACTATATTCCGTACCGTCCAGATAGTGGGTCCATTTGCGTGACCGAGGTTGATAGAGGCTGACGCCGTTGTTTGTACCATACCAATAATCTCCCTCCGAGTCCTGAAACATCACATTTACATGGTCCGACTTCAGGGAATTATCATTATTGCGTTCGTGCCTGATTCTATAGACATCCGGCATCTCCGGATCCAGATAGCTGATGCCATTCGTAGAAGTGCCAATCCATACAACTCCGGATTCATCCACACAAATATCGGATACCGTATTACCACTCAAGCTTTTGTCATCATCCCCGTTATTCATATAATGGTTCAAAAGTTCTCCGGTAGCGACATCCATGCAAAAAACACCTGCACCGTCGGCTCCCACCAGCAGCAAATTATCCTTTGTCCTTGCAAACGAACGGATAGGTACATGAGGAATCCGGTCATTCAAGGAATGTATTTGCCCTTCGGGACCGTCAAGCACAAATACGCCGTTTGAAAAGGTACCGATGAACAGCTTCGCTCCGAAGACATAGAGCGATTCCACATGCATCTCTGTATGCAGGTCAACCGGCCTCGTCTCAAAAGACGAAGAACCTGCCGCTCCTGCCTTCGTCAGCCGGAAGACACCCTTGTCGGTGCCTGCAAAAAACACTTCATCTTCCATTTGGACCATGCAACGGACAGATTGCCCCTTCAATCCGGCAAAAGACAGTCCTGCACTTTCTTCCCAAGAATAAAGCCCCTTCGACATACACAACCACAAACGGTTTTCGTCATCAAACAGCATATTATACAATACCGGAGAAGGCAGGTAATCGGCCAAGTCCACACGCAATTGGAAAGAGTCCGTCAGTTTGTTGTATGCATAGATTTTTCCATTCTTCAATGCAACCCAGACAATACCCTCCTTATCACACATCATGGTAGTGGAAGACTGGATATTGTCCCTGGAATCAATCATTCCGTCCAGCTTGTAATGCTTGATTTCATTCCCGTCATAACGATCTATCCCGACATGAGTATACACCCAGACAAATCCGGCTGAATCCTTGTTTATCTGGAATACTTGCCGACTGCCCAATCCCTCCTTGATACCCAAGGTGCGGAATGAACCGGCAAACAAGTCAGCGGACAAAAAAACGAACACCCATAACAGCAGAAATGTACATGCAACGGATTTATATGGAAACGGATATGGAGCAGACATAGGTCATATATTGTTTTTCGGATGCAATATTACGCATAAATATAAAAAAAACGGTCGAAAAACTATCCGAATAGGTTCGATTTCTATTACTTTTGCCTTCCGAAACCAACAAATCATGAGAAGCCATGCTCAGTAAGTTCAAATTAAACCAGCTCTATTTCAAGGACACACAGTTTGCCAACCTCATGACACGGCGCATTTTCAACGTCCTTCTGATAGCCAATCCTTACGATGCTTTCATGCTGGAAGATGACGGCCGCATCGACGAAAAGATATTCAATGAATACACTTCGCTCTCCTTGCGCTACCCTCCCCGTTTCACGCAGGTTTCCACTTGCGAGGAGGCGCTGACACAGCTGTCCTCCATCTCTTTCGACCTCATCATCTGCATGCCGGGCACGGGAGACAACGACAGCTTCGACGTGGCACGATACATCAAAAACCTGTATGAACAGATTCCGATGGTGATACTTACCCCTTTCAGCCACGGCATCACCAAGCGTATTGCCAATGAAGACCTCAGTCCCTTTGAGTATGTGTTCTGCTGGCTGGGAAACACCGACTTGCTGGTTTCCATCATCAAGCTGATAGAGGACAAGATGAACCTGGAGCACGACGTCAACGAAGTGGGTGTGCAGCTCATCCTGCTGGTGGAAGACGGCATCCGCTTTTACTCCTCCATCCTGCCCAATCTGTATAAATTCGTATTGAAGCAGAGCCAGGAATTCTCTACTGAAGCACTGAATGCCCACCAGCGCACACTGCGCATGAGGGGACGTCCCAAAATTGTACTGGCACGTACCTATGAAGAAGCCTTTGGCATCTACCAAAAATATAAGAATAATATATTAGGTGTCATCACCGACGTACGCTTCCCCCGCGTAGAACGGGGCGAGAAGGACGGACTGGCCGGTATCAAGCTCTGTGCCGCCATCCGCAAGGAAGACCCGTTTGTACCCCTTATCATACAGTCCAGCGAATCGGACAACGTAGCGTATGCAGCCAAATACGATGCCGCCTTCATCGACAAGAATTCCAAAAAGATGGATGTGGACCTGCGCCGTATTGTATCAGACAATTTCGGCTTCGGCGACTTTATCTTCCGCAACCCGGACACGCTGGAAGAGATTGCCCGCGTAAAGAATCTCAAAGAGCTGCAGAACATTCTTTTTGCTGTTCCGGCAGAATCATTCCTTTACCACATCAGCCGCAACCACGTCAGCCGCTGGCTCTACTCACGTGCCATGTTTCCCGTGGCAGAGTTCCTGCGGCCCATCACCTGGAATAGCTTGCAAGACGTGGATGCCCACCGTAAAATTATCTTCGAGGCTATCGTGAAATACCGCAAGATGAAAAACCAGGGAGTAGTGGCAGTCTTCAGGCGCGACCGCTTTGACCGATACTCCAACTTTGCCCGTATTGGCGACGGTTCGCTGGGAGGCAAGGGGCGCGGACTGGCTTTCATCGACAACCTGGTGAAGCATCACCCCGAGTTCGAAGAGTTTGAGAATGCCCGTGTCGCCATCCCCAAGACCATCGTGCTCTGTACCGATGTGTTCGACGAGTTTATGGATACCAACAATCTGTATCAGATAGCCTTGTCCGATGCCGACGATGACGTCATCCTGCGCTACTTCCTCAAAGCAAAGCTGCCCGACCGCCTGGTGGAGGACTTCTTCACCTTCTTCGACGTGGTGAAGTCGCCGCTTGCCATCCGTTCGTCCTCGTTGTTGGAAGACTCGCACTACCAACCCTTCGCCGGCATCTACAACACCTACATGATTCCCTATCTGGACGACAAGTACGAGATGCTGCGCATGCTGAGCGATGCCATCAAGGGAGTATATGCTTCGGTCTACTTCCGCGACTCGAAGGCATACATGCAGGCAACGAGCAACGTTATCGACCAGGAAAAGATGGCTGTCATCCTGCAAGAGGTAGTGGGCAACCAGTATGGTGACCGCTACTACCCCAGCATGTCCGGTGTGGCACGTTCGCTCAACTACTACCCCATCGGCGACGAGAAGGCAGAAGAAGGTATCGTCAATCTGGCGCTCGGTTTAGGTAAATACATCGTGGACGGTGGCATGACGCTCCGCTTCTCGCCCTATCACCCCAACCAGGTGCTGCAAACCAGCGAAATGGAGATTGCCCTCAAAGAGACTCAGACCCGCTTCTATGCCCTCGACCTGCGCAATGCCGGTCACGACTTCTCCATCGACGACGGCTTCAACCTGCTGAAACTGCACGTCAAAGAAGCGGAAAAGGACGGAGCACTGAACTACATAGCCTCCACCTACGACCCTTACGACCAGATTATCCGCGACGGGCTTTATCCCGGCGGACGCAAAGTCATCACCTTTGCCAACATCCTGCAACACGACGTATTCCCCCTGCCACGCATCCTGCAACTGGCTTTGAAATACGGAGAGCAGGAGATGCGCCGTCCCGTAGAGATAGAGTTTGCCGCCACCATGAGCCGCGAGAAGGACAAAACCGGCACCTTCTACCTGCTGCAAATCCGCCCGATAGTCGACACCAAGGAGATGCTGGATGAAGACCTTACCGCCATTCCGGACGACCAGGTACTGCTCCGTTCCAACAACTCATTGGGACATGGCATCATGAACGAGATACATGACATTATCTATGTGAAGACAGACGACTATAGTGCCTCCCACAACCAGGAGATTGCCTGGGAGATAGAGAAGCTGAACCAGCAGTTCCTGGACGAAGGCCGCAACTATGTCCTTGTAGGTCCCGGACGCTGGGGTAGCAGTGACACCTGGCTCGGCATCCCCGTGAAGTGGCCGCACATCAGCGCTGCCCGCGTGATAGTGGAAGCCGGACTGACCAACTACCGGGTAGACCCCAGCCAGGGAACCCACTTCTTCCAGAACCTGACCTCCTTTGGAGTGGGATACTTTACCATCAACGCCTTTATGAATGACGGCGTATACAACCAGGAATTCCTGAATGCACAGCCTGCCGTACACGAGACGAAGTACCTGCGGCATGTACATTTCCACCAGCCAATGGTGGTAAAGATGGATGGCAAGAAGAAACTGGGAGTGGTGCTGATGCCCGAAGAATAAATCAGTCCGTCAGCCGGTGCAGCACAATCATCACCACCTCTGCGGGAGCAAACATGCGGATGGCTTTCTGCGAAGTGCCGATGCCGTTGGTGACAATCATCGGGATGTTCTTTGAGTTGTACTTCAGCCCGGAGAGGAACCGCTGCCCGTAGTGCGAGGGGACTATCGGTGCATAAAGCCCGAACAGCGTCACCTGCCCGCCATGCGTGTGTCCGGCCAGGATGAGATCGGAGTTTGTCACCGGGACGTCCTCGGCATAGTCTGGCGTATGCGTCAGCAGGATTACGAAATCGTCGGGCGAAAGGCCGAGTGTGGGCGATGTGCCGTTCTTGCCCAAGTCGAAAGGATTGCGCACGCCCGCCACAAGAATCCGCTCGCCGCCACGCCGCAGGGTGTCCACCTTATGCTCCAGCAGATGCATGCCATAATGCCTCATTTCGCGCACGATGTCGTCATAGCAAGCCTCGTAGTCATTGTTGCCAAGCACGGCATAGGTGCCCAACGGCGTCTTCACTTGCGCCAGGGCAGCCATGACGGGCGGCACGTACTGGCAGCCTTCGTGAAAGTCGCCGCCAATCAGCAGCACGTCGGCCTTCTGGTCTATGAGCAGGCGGACCAGGTCCTTCAATCCCTCCTCCTTCAGCAGGCTTTTGTAGTGCAGGTCGGAGACAAAGGCGATGCGGAAGCCCTCGAAGGCGGCAGGCACGTCGCGATGCGTGAAGTCGTACGTCTTAATGCGGCTGACGCCCTTATAGGCCGAGCCTACGTGGGTGGTTTTCGATGTGATTCTTGTACCTCGCTGCACAATTACCTTTTGTACCGGTGCCGTTTTCTTTATCTGCTGTTTCTTTACCTCGCCCTTCGCCGGCTGGCGGCGGACATTACGCAAATCAGACTGGTCAAAGGTGAACATCGGCGAAAGGCGGGCGGGCAACCCGATAGTATCGCCAAGCTGCGTGCTGTCTGCCTGCATGACTGACTGCGGCAACGACACGGTAATCATCCGCTTGGAACGGCAGGAAGACAAGAGCAGCAGAGAAAGAATGGATATGTAGACTAACTTCTTCATCATAAGTGGGTACAAATATAGGGATTTTCAGTATTTTTGCTGGCAGATGCCGAACTAAATTGGAACTACGATGAACGAGATTAAACAGAATTCACCCTACGCATGGTTTCTCGCCGCCCGCCCCAAGACGTTGACGGGAGCCATCATCCCGGTATTGCTGGGCAGTGCCCTTGCCTTCAGCGACGGACAGTTCAAGACCGCACCCGCCCTGCTGTGCGCCCTCTTTGCCTGCGGCATGCAGATTGCCGCCAACTTTATCAACGACCTCTTCGACTTCCAGAAAGGGACCGACCGTCGGGAAGACCGGCTGGGGCCGCAGCGCGCCTGCGCCGAAGGTTGGATTACGCCGGCAGCCATGAAAACCGGCATCGGCATCGCACTGACACTGTCGTGCCTGGCAGGGCTGGCAGTGCTGTTCACCGTCTGGGGGCAGCTGCCCCACGGAGGCTGGGAACTGGTGGTGCTGGGCGTGGTGTGCATACTGTTTGCTTTCCTCTATACCACGCTGCTCTCCTATCGGGGCTGGGGCGACGTACTGGTGCTGGTGTTCTTCGGCTTCGTGCCCGTATGCGGCACCTACTACGTGCAGGCCTATACGCTGAATATGGATGTGGTGGTGCTGTCGCTCGTCAGTGGCCTCGCCATAGACACCTTGCTGATGGTGAACAACTATCGCGACCGCGAGCAGGATGCCGTGAGCGGCAAGTGTACGCTGGTGGTACGCTACGGCAAGAAGTTCGGTGAGAATATGTATCTGGCACTGGGCATCGCCGCCGTGCTGCTCTGCTTCTGGTTTGTCTACACGGGCAAGCTGACTCCGCTGGAATTTATCTGGGCTCCCTGCGTCTATCTCTATATGCACGCACTGACGTGGCGCAAAATGATACAGATAGGTAGCGGTAAAAAGCTGAACAGCATACTGGGCGAGACGTCGCGCAATATGCTGTTCTTAGGATTACTGTTAGCGGTGGCGCTGAATTGAGAGGTTAGAGGTTAAGGATTAGCGGTTAGACCCTAATCCCTAAACCTTAACCTCTACCTCCATACATCTGTTCGTAATACTTCTGATAATCACCGCTGGTCACTTCTTCCACCCACGGCTGGTTGTTCAGGTACCATTCAATGGTCTTGACGATGCCGACCTCGAACTTCGTCTCCGGATACCAGCCCAGGGCATTGGTAATCTTTGTGGGGTCGATGGCATAACGCTGGTCGTGACCTAGGCGGTCTTTGACGAAGGTGATAAGGTCTTCGTTTATCCAGCTGATGTCAATCGTGCCGTCGGCGGCTTTTACTTGTTTCTTCAGCACTGCACGGTAACGGGGTTCTTCCTCCATCAAGCGGCGGACGGTGGCAATAGTCAGCTTCACGATTTCAAGATTGGTCTTTTCGTTGTGACCGCCTACGTTGTAGACTTCGCCTTCCACACCCTCGCGGACAACCAGGTCGATAGCTTTGCAGTGGTCTTCCACGTAGAGCCAGTCACGCACGTTACTGCCGTCGCCATAGACGGGGAGGTTCTTGCCTTCGAGAATATTCTTGATGATAAGCGGAATCAGCTTTTCGGGGAAGTGATAAGGACCGTAGTTGTTGGAACAGCGGGTGATAGTGACGGGCATCTTATAGGTATCGTGATAGGCCATCACTACCATATCGGCACTCGTCTTGCTGGCGCTGTAAGGGCTGTGCGGGCAGAGCGGGGTTTGCTCTGTGAAGTAGCCTTCGGCACCAAGTGAGCCGTAAACTTCGTCGGTAGACACTTGATGGTAACGAACGCCTTTGCGCCAAGTGGGATAACCGGACTCGTCCTTACCCGTGACCCAGGCACGGCGGGCGGCATCGAGCAAGTTTTGTGTACCCAGGATGTTGGTCATCAGGAAAAGCTGGGGATTCTCTATGCTACGGTCTACGTGGCTCTCGGCAGCAAAATTCACTACGTAATCGAATTTATACTTGGCAAACAGTTCGTCGGCAAGCACGCGGTCGCAGATGTCACCTTTTACAAAAAAGCAACGTTCATCGTCAATGTCATTGGCAATGGTGCCCAGATTGCCTGCGTAGGTCAAGGCATCCAGTATCACCACTTTAATATCATTATGTTTTGCCAGGATATATTTAATATAGTTGGCGCCGATAAAACCGGCGGCACCGGTTACGAGATAAGTCTTCATGAGAATTAAAAATTATAAATTAAAAATTAAAGTCAGCGGGCCTTTATAGGAGAACTATTCTCCTTCTCTTTTTGGGGAACAAAGAGTTCATCGCTTCGATTCAGCCAGTTCCATCAGGTATTTGCCATATTCGGTCTTGCCAAGCTGTTCACCCAAGCGATACAGCTGGTCTACATCTATCCAGCCCTTGCGCCAGGCAATCTCTTCGATACAGCTCACGCGGAAGCCTTGACGGTTCTGGATGGTGGCGACAAAATTGCTGGCTTCCAGCAGGCTGTCGCAATTGCCGGTGTCGAGCCAGGCAAAGCCACGGCCGAAGAGCTCCACTTTCAGCGTGCCCTCGTCCAGATAGAGACGGTTGAGGTCGGTAATTTCGTATTCGCCGCGAGCAGAGGGCTTCAAGGAGGCGGCTTTCTCTGTCACGGTGGAGTCGTAGAAGTACAGTCCGGGGACGGCATAGTTGCTTTTAGGATTGGCAGGCTTTTCTTCCAGCGAGACGGCTTTGCCGTTGGCATCAAACTCCACTACACCGTAGGCACGGGGGTCCTTGACGTAATAACCAAAGATGCAGGCACCCTTGTCTATGGAAGCGGCACGCTTCAGCATGGCGGAGAAGCCTTGACCGTAGAACATGTTGTCGCCCAGAATAAGGCAGCCCGGTCCGCCGTCCAAGAACTCTGCACCCAGCACAAAGGCTTGTGCCAGTCCGTTGGGATTCTCTTGTATCTTATAGGAAAAGGACATACCGAGTTCTTCACCGGTTCCCAGCAGCTCGCGGAACATGGGTAAGTCACGTGGAGTAGAGATAATAAGCACTTCGCGAATTCCCGCCAACATCAGTGTAGAGAGCGGGTAGTATATCATCGGCTTGTCGTAGACGGGCATTATCTGCTTGGAGATAGCCTTGGACAACGGATAGAGACGAGTGGCACTGCCACCTGCAAGAATAATTCCTTTCATATTTCAGTTCTTTTTCGGTGATACTTCAAAATGGAGAATAAAATAAGAAGGAGGACGATGCCCCACGGCTCTACTTGCTATTCGGGTACAAAGATAATGGAAAAATTCGATTAAGTGAAGGCTTGGTTTCATCTTTTTACTTCATTGCTTTGCTTACTCCGGTACATTGTTTTGCTTACTGTCTTATCCTGATATAGGTAGACACATTTACAAACTAATAAATGTGTTACTATTA
>ENA-USUJ01000317-USUJ01000317.1-human-gut-metagenome-genome-assembly--contig:-NODE-317-length-41789-cov-10.036153_pt1 | contig 41789 bp, 36 predicted proteins | sample MGYA00250061_ERZ773398 | MGnify/ENA primary metagenome ERZ773398 (study PRJEB29103, sample SAMN06111992) | human gut metagenome | biome: human gut; feature: ankylosing spondylitis patient; material... | reverse complement strand
GTTTTTTTATATTACTATATCTAATATATACCTACGGTTTTGGAGACCGTCGCTCTGCCAATTGAGCTATACCCCTAAAAATCTTTTATTAACCGACGATCTTAGAAACAACGCCGGCACCGACTGTGTGGCCGCCTTCACGAATAGCGAAGCGGAGGCCTTCTTCCATAGCAATCGGAGCAATCAGCTTAACGTCCATACGGATGTTGTCGCCGGGCATAACCATTTCAACGCCTTCCGGCAGTTCGATCGTTCCGGTAACGTCAGTTGTACGGAAGTAGAACTGAGGACGATAGCCTTTGAAGAACGGTGTGTGACGGCCGCCTTCTTCCTTAGTCAGAACGTAAACTTCTGCCTGGAATTCGGTGTGCGGAGTGATCGTGCCGGGTTTGGCAAGAACCTGACCGCGTTCGACGTCTTCACGCTTTGTACCGCGGAGCAGAACACCGATGTTGTCACCGGCCTGACCCTGATCAAGCAGCTTACGGAACATTTCGACGCCCGTGCAGGTTGTCTTCTGAGTCGGACGGATACCGACGATTTCGAGTTCGTCGCCGACTTTGACGATACCGCGTTCAACACGGCCGGTAACAACGGTACCGCGGCCGGAGATGGAGAACACGTCTTCAACCGGCATAAGGAACGGCTGGTCGATAGCACGTTCCGGAGTCGGGATGTAGCTGTCGAGTGTGTCGGCAAGCTTCAGGATGGATTCTTCACCCATCGGGCCTTTGTCGCCGTCGAGAGCCATACGAGCAGAACCCTTGATGATAGGAATATCGTCGCCGGGGAAGTCGTAGTTGCTCAGGAGTTCGCGAACTTCCATTTCAACCAGTTCAAGCAGTTCTTCGTCATTGACGAGGTCGCACTTGTTCAGGTAAACGATGATGTAGGGAACACCGACCTGACGGGCAAGAAGGATGTGCTCACGGGTCTGAGGCATAGGACCGTCGGAAGCGGCAACAACCAGAATAGCGCCGTCCATCTGAGCAGCACCGGTAATCATGTTCTTGACGTAGTCAGCATGGCCCGGGCAGTCAACGTGTGCGTAGTGACGGCTTTCGGTTTCGTATTCGACGTGAGCGGTGTTAATCGTAATACCGCGAGCTTTTTCTTCAGGAGCTGCGTCGATCTGGTCGTAGGCTTTGGCTTCACCGCCGAACTTCTTGGAAAGAACGGTTGTGATAGCGGCTGTAAGGGTTGTCTTACCATGGTCAACGTGACCGATTGTGCCAACGTTTACATGGGGCTTAGTACGTTCGTACTTTTCTTTTGCCATGTCTAGCTCCTGAGTGCCTGTCAACGGACAAGCTTAAATGAATAAAATTTAATGGTGCCCATGATGCGGATCGAACGCATGACCTCTCCCTTACCAAGGGAGTGCTCTACCACTGAGCCACACGGGCACGCTTGGGAAACTTGGAGCGGGTGAAGGGAATCGAACCCTCGTCGTAAGCTTGGAAGGCTTCTGCTCTACCATTGAGCTACACCCGCCCTAGCTACAACTGCAATTCGGCCGTTACCCAACTGCAATTTCACTATTGCCTGACTCCTACGAGTCAGCGCTGGTGGAGGGGGATGGATTCGAACCATCGTAGGCGTAAGCCAACAGATTTACAGTCTGCCCCCTTTAGCCACTCGGGCACCCCTCCGTAGCGAATGGCAGATTATGCGGATCGGAAATCACTTTGTCAAGTTTTTCCGCCGAATTGACGCGAAATTTCTTTCGCAACGGCAAAGAACGATTTTTCCGGGTGCTCCCGTCCCGTTCTTCAGGTTCTCCGCTGCCGGTCTGCCGGCCGTTGTCAGCGAAGAATTGGCATTCTACACAAAACTGCGACAGTTTCAAGCAATTCCCAAAAACATTTGCAAAACCACGCCGACAACCAATAACCCCCAACCGGCCTTGCCCACCGTGTCAAGCCATGGATAGTTGTCCTCAACCCACTGCGCCTCGCCGTCGACCCACTGGTCGTTTCCTGCGCTGCTGCGAGCCACAAGAAGCGGACTCAAGACGTAGAGACGGTACAAAATGAGCAGTATGCCGAAGTTGCCCAAAGCACTTGCCACAGCGTTATCCACCATGTCGGAAGCACCCGCCGCAAAAGAGCCTGCCGTCGCCACATAAAAGAAGAGGCGCAGCATGCCGATCTGACGCTGGCAGTTGAGTCGGTTTTTTCTGAGTTCCTGCGGCAGTTGTTTCATGTCCTGTTATTTTCTCGTAAAAGTGGGTGTGCGTATTTTATTGACTGCTGATTCGATTTTGCTCCGCGCCAAGAACTTTAAGAACCTGTCTCAAAACATTTCTGTCAAGCAAAAGCTCCCTACCGTTGCGCTACATTATTCGTATCTGAACGTAGCTTCAGTCGTTGCGTTTCTAATGGTTTCGTCATGTTTTTAGACAAGGAACAAAAAATGTCATTTCGCTCACTTGCTTTTGCTGCAGCGGCCGCACTGGCCTTGACGACGGCTTTTGTTCCGGCCGTTGAGGCCCGTCCCCCGGGACCTCCGCACGGAGGTGGTCCGGGTTGGCATCGCCCGCCGCCTCCTCCTCATTTCGGCCCTCGCTTTCATCACCATCGCCACTACGGCTGGCTGTGGGCCCCCGCTATTGCCGGAGCCACCATTTGGGGACTGAGCACGCTATACGACGATCCGTACGACGACTATGTCACATACCGTTATCGTTATCCGTACACGCCGTATGTGACGCCTTCCTACGTCACGGGCTATTCGGCGGCGTTAAGTGCCGAGCGAAGCGCCCTGCGTGCTGAGGCTGCCGCCAATGCCGCTCAGGCTGCCGCCAGTACCCCCAAAACGGTCTACTGGTGCGAGGCTGAAAAAGGGTTCTACCCGCAGGTGCGTGCCTGCCCGACCGGATGGACACCGGTTGTAGCGCCTTAAGCCGAAGCGGTTTGCATTGCCAATTGCGGCGCAAACCGCTTAAACACCCATCCCTCGATCACGGAAGCCACATCGCGAGGACATTCGGTAAGCGGCCAGTGCGCACATTTCACAACCGCCATCTGGCCGTCTTTGAGACTGTTCACCCAACGACGCATGGCGTCTGCGTCGGTAAATGTGCCAGCAGACGCGCCGATTACGAGCATCGGCACGGAGATCGATTCCGGTGCCGGCGTCGGCCGCCCCACTTCCACCAAATCGTGCAGATAAACGGCACTGTGGATGTACTTCAAATCAGCTCGTGCCGAGGAGTACTGCTTGATAAATTCCTCAAGCTCTTTGCCACCGGCGGCGATCTTTTCGCGCGCCTTGGCATCCATGGCGCGCAGGTCCTGATTTTTCAGTCGTCGGCTGAAACCCAATGCATTGCCCAAGCGGCAGAAGCGTTCCATGATTTTCAGATAAGGCAACTTAGCTCGCATCTCCAGCGCCTTAGGCGTTAGCGCCTCGCTGATCAGCGGATCCAGCAGCACACCCCCTAAAACGCAATCGGCATACTTCGCCGCAAGATTCACTGCTACTTGGGCTCCCAAACTGTGACCCACAACAACAGCCTTGGCGACGCCTTCGGCCTGCAGAATCGCCGCCACGTCGCCACACCAGTCTTCCAAACGAGCCTGACGGCTCGATACGCTTGCCGCATGTCCTCTGAGATCACAGCGCAAGATATCGAAGGCTTGCTTGAGACTTGTCTTTTCTATGAATTCCTCCCAGCGCGATCCATTGCTTGCCACGCCGTGTAAAAAAATCACCGTACCGACTTTTTCGCCCGCGCAGGGCAAAACGGAATAGCGCAAACTTGCGCCCGGTCGTTCGAGCCGCTTTGCGGATTCGCCCTCAAGCAATCGGTAGGCGAGCTTTTCTTTTTCGTAAACAGCACTCATCACAAGTCGATTTCAAAGTCTCCGAACAAGGCATTTTGCCATTGCGTTTGTATCAGCACCAAGCTATTTCCTTGCGGTGTCTTTGGTTTGTGCGTGTAGCCGATAGAGCGTACGCTCCGACACTCCCAGCTTCGCAGCCAGTTCGCTTCGCGAACCCTGAAAAGTTTCAACAGCCCAGACGAGATATCGACTTTTGATATCTGCCAGCGGCACGATGTCTTCGTCTTCTCGAAGAAAAACTGAGGTGCGGGCAGAAGGCAATGTCAAATTGGCGCTCGTCACGGTACGCTCCGTCCCCTGAGCCGCTGCGACCAGCACATCCTTGAGTTCTCTCATGTTGCCAGGCCAATCGTACCGTTGCAGCACTTCGATCGCTTCGTTGGTGATCGTACGGGAATGCACGGGCACAATGCCGCCCACGAAGAATTTAGCCAGCGGCGCAATGTCCTCCTTGCGTTCGCGCAACGGCGGCACCACAACTTCATGGCTCGACAAAGCCGCCAAAAAGTCGTGATTCGTCGTCGACTCCGGATAGCGACAAGTGCTTGCAGCCAATCGGACCGATACTTCCAAACGACTTCCGTCGCGTCGGGCAGTGCAACCGCTCACGCGCACTGCGTCCAAAATTTCCACCGCCACAGGAGAAGCGCGTTCTATACCATCAACAAAGAGAGTGCCGCCGTCGGCGCGAGTCAACAGTCCCGCAGCGTTTTCCGTGCCGCACAAAATTGTTTGCGCGGCCAGTCCGGTTAGGCGCGAGCCCTCCACCACAACGAAAGGCCTGGAGGCACGGGCACTATTTTCATGAACGGTACGGGCGTAAAGCTCTTTTCCGACGCCGGCTTCACCGCCAATCAAATAGGGCACGTCTTGCGCAGCAAGTCTTTCAAGCGAATGCATCACCTCGGCATGCGCGCGGCTTACTCCAACCGTACCGCGTCGAAACGGCTCGGCATCGTCTGACTTGGATTTGAGTGTTTCCAACCAATAAAGCGTTTTGCCGTCGGCTGAACGCACCGGCCGCATCGTCACCGCCAGTTCTGTAACACGCGCGCTGCTAAAAAGCGTCTGCTCGACACAGCTCACGCCCCCTTTGTCGGCTTGCGCCAACGGACACGGCAAACCGGACTTCGGACAAGGGCACGCACGATGCAACGCTTCCCAACACTTTTTGCCTTCGAAGCGAAAACGTCCGTAGGCCTGTGCAAATGCCCCGTTGACGGCAGCCACCGTCATATCGTCGGGCCGAATAAGCATTGCCGGCGCATCCAAAGCGTCAAGCATTGAGGCGATTTCTGCTGCAACCGGCATTTTCCTGCACCACGAAAGTAACGAAAAGACAGAAACTGCCAAATTTGACAGTCATGGCTCCCATTTTCCGCGATTTCTGTTTTTTTGCAAGCGTTTGTGAACCTTTTTTGCAGTCTGTCTCTATATGATCTTCGCTGTAAGGTTGTCCGTTAACGGCGTCAAACAACAGTTTTTATTTTCCCGCAAAAAGGTTTCTGCCCGCTATGCGCAAAGCGACTACTTCCGGCAAATCCCGTCCGCGCCTTCTTTTTGAGATCGGCGTGGTTTTGTGCTGCAAGCTCGCCTTCATTTTCGGGCTTTGGTACTTCTTTTTCGGGCCGGATAAACGTATCGAACAGACTCCTGAGAATGTCGCTTCCGGCATTCTGATGCGCGCGGATCGAACTGCCGATGTCGGCAACTGACAATTTCTTCACCCCAAAATCCTTCTCTTGAACCTGTGCGCCGCGTCCATGCTATGGCGCAGAACACGGGAAACTCGGAGCCGTTTTCTATGTTTTCTTCTGAACTTGTTGATCTGTCCCGTCTGCAGTTTGCGCTGACGGCCATGTATCACTTCTTGTTCGTGCCGCTTACGCTCGGCTTGTCGTTCATGCTGGTGATCATGGAGACGTGCTACGTCGTGACGGGCCGCGAAGTCTACAAAGACATGACCCGCTTCTGGGGCAAACTCTTTGGCATCAACTTCGCGCTGGGCGTTGCGACCGGCATCACCATGGAGTTTCAGTTCGGCACGAACTGGGCTTATTACTCGCACTACGTTGGCGACATCTTCGGCGCCCCGCTTGCGATTGAAGGTCTGATGGCCTTCTTCCTGGAATCGACCTTCATCGGTCTGTTCTTCTTTGGCTGGAAGCGCCTCTCCAAGGGCGGCCACCTCGCCGTTACCTTCCTCATGGCCCTGGGTTCCAACCTTTCGGCACTATGGATTCTGATTGCCAACGCCTGGATGATGTACCCGACCGGCGCCGAGTTCAACTTCGAGACGATGCGCATGGAAATGACGAACTTCTGGGAGGTTGCCACAAGCCCCTGGGCACAGGCCAAATTCATGCACACGATCAACGCCGGTTACATGACCGGCGCCATGTTTGTGGTTGCCATCTCCGCTTGGTACCTCATCAAGGGGCGCGACATCGGCTTTGCCAAGCGCAGTCTGCGTCTGGGCGCCGTCTTCGGCCTCGTTGCCACGATTCTCACGCTTCACATGGGCGACGAATCGGCCTACCGCGTCACGCAGGATCAGCCCGCCAAGGTTGCCGCCATGGAAGCCATGTGGGAAACGCATGAAGCGCCGGCTCCGCTTTCGCTTTTTGCCATCCCCGATGAAGAAGCCCGCAAGAACACCGTGAGCGTTGACATTCCCTGGCTCTTCGGCCTGATGGGCACCCGTTCGCTCTCTCAGGAGATCAAGGGTATCAATCCGCTCGTGGAAGAAAACGAAGCGCGCATCATCAACGGTCAGCGTGCCGTCTCGCTTCTGGAAGCGCTGCGCAAAGACAAGGAAAATCGCACCCTGATCCAGCAGTTCAACGAAGTCAAGGCTGACCTCGGCTACGGCCTGCTGCTCAAAAAGTACGTCAATGACGTTACGCAAGCCACGCCGCAACAGATCCGCGAAGCGGCTCTGTCTACAGTGCCTGCCGTCACGCCCATGTACTGGATGTTCCGCCTGATGGTGGGTTGCGGTCTGGCCGCTATCTTCATCTTCGGTCTGGCCGCCTACTACAGCATCAAGGGCACCATCGCCCAGAAGACCAAGACGCTGTGGCTGTGCTTGCTTGCCCTGCCGCTTCCCTGGATTGCCTGCGAAGCCGGCTGGTTCGTAGCCGAATACGGCCGTCAGCCCTGGACAATCTATGAGATTCTGCCGGTGGATCTGTCTGTATCGAGCCTCTCGACAGGCGACCTGATCGGTTCGCTTGCCGGCTTTGCCATTCTTTACACGGCTCTCTTGATTGTGGAGTACTGGCTCATGGTCCGTTACGCCAAGCTCGGTCCGAGCTCGCTGGGCACCGGCCGCTACTTCTTTGAGCGCAAGGCCTGATGGACGGACATAGGAGATTCTGAAAATGATCGATTATGAAATTTTGCGTCTGATCTGGTGGCTCTTTATCGGTGTGCTGCTCGTAGGCTTTGCCATTATGGACGGCCAGGATATGGGCGTGGGTTCGCTGCTGCCCTTCCTTGGCAAGAACGACACCGACCGCCGCTGCATGATCAACTCCGTCGCCCCGCACTGGGACGGCAACCAGGTGTGGCTGCTCACGGGCGGCGGCGCCATCTTCGCAGCTTGGCCGCTTCTGTACGGCGCTGCCTTCTCGGGCTTTTACTGGGCCATGCTCATCGTGCTTCTCGCACTGATCCTGCGTCCCGTGGGCTTTGACTTCCGCGGCAAGATGGCCGGTACGCGCTGGCGCAACACATGGGACTGGGCTCTCTTTGTAGGTTCGGCCGTGCCCCCGATCATCTTCGGCGTGGCTTTCGGCAACCTGTTGCAAGGCGTGCCGTTTCACTTCGATGAATCGTTGCGTCCGTTCTACACGGGCAGCTTCTTCGGTCTGCTCAATCCGTTCGGACTGCTGTGCGGTGTCGTCTCGTTGCTGATGATCGTCTTCCACGGCGCCAACTATCTGGTGCTGCGCACCGACGGCGATCTGCAACGCCGCGCCATGAGCATCTCGACGATTTCGGGTGTGGCCACCGCTGCGCTCTTTATCCTCGGCGGCATCTGGACGTACTTCGGCATTGACGGCATGGTCGTGAGCGCCGGTCTTGATCCTGCCGGTCCCTCCAACCCGCTTCTGAAGACGGTTGACATCGCCGCAGGCGCCTGGTTTACCAACTTCAGCAACTATCCGGTGCTGTGGCTTGTTCCGGTTCTGGCTGTTCTCGGCGCCTTCGGCGGCGTGTTCTTTGCCAAACAAATGAAGGGCGGCATGGCCATCGTGTGCTCGAGCGTGATGCTTCTGGGCATCATCCTCACGCCGCTGCTCTCCATGTTCCCGTTCATCATGCCGAGCTCAAGCGATCCGCGCTCAAGCCTCACGATCTGGGACTGCACGAGTTCGCAGCTCACGCTTGAAGTGATGCTCTTCGTGACGCTTCTGTTGCTACCGCTCGTCTTGATCTACACGGGCTGGGCCTACCGCACGATGTCGGGCAAACTCAACGCCGAGTACATCCGCAAGAACGATCACGACCTTTACTGAGGCAAAACCTGACGTAGGTCGGTGTCCGCGCGACGCCGACCTCAACGGAGAAACACATGATTTACTTTTACTGGCTCACCGGTCTTGGCTTAGCAATCCTTTTGTCCGTGGTTGTTTCCACGACGCTTGACAACCGGGAAGCTGCCGATGAATAAGGTGCTGCGGGGGCTCGCACGCGCCGTCAGTCTTCTGGCGGCCATTGCGGTCGCCGCCGTGATCATTCTCTATCCGCGCCTGGTGGCGGAGGATTCCGCCAGTGTGCCGCACGGCTTTCTGGTCGTGCTTTTGATGGGGATGAGCGCAGCTTGGGTGCACGGTTTCGGTTTCGTGCCTGAAAACCGCATTCTGCGCGTTCTTTTTTCTCCCGTCGTGGCCTGGCCCGTGATGCTCATCGGCACCTGGGGCGTGTTTCTGCGCTAAGGCAACTTTTACCAAACGCCCTTTCGACACAATTCTTCTTAGGCTTTATGTCGCAAACGACGTTGTATGAACGACTTGGCGGCGAGGTGGGTCTAACTACCCTCGTCGACAAGTATCTTGAAATCCTCCGCTCGAACCCGACCTACGCTGCATTAAGCAGCCGGTACGTCAACGGCATGGCGCATTATCGTGCACGCATGCTCGAGTACCTGACGGGATGGTTCGGCGGCCCCGTGCTGTACGCTCAGAAGCACGGTCTGCCGTGTCTGCGTGAAAACCACCAACGCATCCAGATTACGGCGGAACTTCGCGACCTGTGGTTCGGCTGTATGCAGCAGGCGCTTGCCGAAAGCGTTTCGGACGAAAAATTGCGCTCCGAGCTTGAAGCCGTCTTCTGGCAGATGGCCGACAGCCTGCGCAACGCCTGATCGCAAGGCACCCTAAAAATGCAAACCCCGGCGGAAACTTATTCTGTCGGGGTTTCTTCATGGCCGCAGTGAGACGAACTCAGAACACTGGTTCTCCGCGACGCATGAGCGTCTTGACTTCGATTTCGATGTTGTGGGAGTCGTCGGCAAGCCACACCACGCCGTCCTGAACCGTTGCAGCAAATTTCATGTTGCGGCCAGCCATATCGGCCAGCTTTTCCAAGTCCGTATCCGCGATCCAACGCACAGAGAGCTTGTCGATTTTGGACATATCACCCTTGCGGGATTGCCACCAAGGTTCAATTCTCGCTTCATCGTAGGCAAGCACCACCACGTCCTCGCTTTTGCCGGCGGCCTTGCGCAGCGTTTTGATATCCGGGCACCCAACTTCGATCCAACGGGCAATGTCACCCGCGTCGTTGGTCTCATAGACCGCGGGCTCTCCTTCCGTGGAAAGACCTCGACCGAATTCCGTCTTGTCTCCGGCAAAAAGCACCCAAGCAAGAAACCGCACCATCATGCGAGCCGGCGTTTCCGACGGATGCTGTGCGATCGTAATCGAGCGGCTTTCGTAGTAACCGCGATCGATGTCGCTAACATCAATAAAAGCTTTGCAAACCGTTGCGCCAAGCGCCATATCAGTAACCCACTCCAAGCAGCGTCAACGTCAACGGGACGGTGAGCGCAGAAATAAATGTCGAAACAAAGATGGCGTTACTCGCCGCTCCTTCTTCACTCTCAAACTGCGTGGCCATGATGTAGAGGTTGATGGCCACGGGCAGACATGCCAGAACCGTTGCGGCGTTGGTTTGTACCGAATCAAGCCCCAACAGCACGCAGAACACCCACACCAAAAACGGTTGAATCCCGAGTTTGAGTGCCGTAATGACGCTTGCTTTCGGCAAAGCGGCCGTGAAGCTGTGTTCGGCCAAGCCCATCCCCACCACAATCAATGCACAAGGCGTGGTAGCAGTGGCCACCAATGCTGCGCTCTTGTCAATCACTTCGGGCAACTGCAGTCCCGTAAGACTCCAACCCGTGCCGGTCAGGATGCCCAATACGATGGGATTTTTGAAGATGTTCTTGAGAGCAATCAGAAACTTCTTCCAGTCAATCTTGCCGCCCGTGCGTCCGAACTCCACGCAAGCCGTGGCACTCGTCCACAGCAACAGGACATTGAAGATAATCAACAAAGAGATCGTCGGCATCGCGGCCGTACCGAGACTTGTCTGCACAATGGGCACACCGAGCTGCACGTTGTTGCCGAAGATACCGCCCATGCCCGTGATGACACGTCCCGTGGAATCCTGCTTAAAAAGCTTACCGCCCAGAAAGTTGCCGATGATGTATACCACCACGCAGGACCCGAAGAAGGCGATCAGTACCTTCCAATCCACCGGCGGGCGGTTGGAACCGTCGCTCATCAAGTGAAAGAGCATCACCGGCATCAGGAGCTTGAAAACAAACTGCGAAAGTGCCTTCGTTACGCTGTGGCTGAACATCCCAATTTTCACAAGCGCCCATCCTAAAAACACCATCAGAAACAATGGTGCGCACAGCGAAAGATGGTGAAAAAAGACGTTCATCGCAGAATTCCCGAAATCACAGCACGCGCATTATCCGTCAAGACGAAAAATTACGCCAAAAACAAAGCCCCGCACGTTGACCGATTGCTCGATCCCCGTCCGGGGCTGTCTCTCAGGTCTGCCGCATAACAGCAGAATCAGGTGAGATTAGAACTTGTAGACCAGCTGAACGCCGAAGAGGTAGGCGTCGAGGTTTTCGAAGCGGCCAACAGGTTGACCGCCTTGACTCTTGTACCCACTCCAAAGATCTCGCTCACCTGTACCATGCAGCCAAGCGGCGGACACATCAATCTGCATGTTTTCAGTAGCCTTGAAGGAGGAACCGAGAGCAAACCACCAGCGATCGGCATCGGGGATGATGGCGGTACGGTATTGAGGATCATCCACTGCAGAGGTTTCGTATCCGATACCGGCACGGAACGTCCACCAATTCGTAAAACGCAGGTCGGCACCAACGGAGAAAAGGTAGGTATCCTGCCATTTATTGGTGATGGGTTGACTGCCGCCCTCGTATTCAATTACGAGTTCATCAAAAGTCGACCAATCTGTCCAACGGAACGTAGCGTAAAGGCTCAAGAGATCGTTGACATCCCAAGCCGCCGTAGCCATTGCCCAGGCAGGAGTAGCAATAGTCGCAGAAGCATCCACAACCTGCGTTACATTCACTGCCGGGATACGAGTTTCCAGATCGCCATCAGCGTTGTGATTGATGCGAGAGCGGTAAGACAAACCAAAGCGAAGATTTTCCAACGGAGACCACATCAAACCGACATTAAAGCCCCACGCAAGACTGTCTGCATCTACTTCACTAGTCATCGCACCCGGATCTTGCGGGTTCATAGACAACTTCAAGTCCGCAGAGGCGTATTGAATTGACATACCTGCACCAAGGCTCAGTTTGTCGGATATTTTCCATGCCACGTTCGGATTGAAGTCAAACGTCAGCACTTCCGCCGAAATACCACGGTGCCCCAGAGGCCAATTGTCTTTGTATTCTGTACCCATACCGAACGGGACGGTCATCGCCAACCCCAACCACACACTGTCGGTGAGCTGGTGCGAAATGTAGCCGTGAGGGATCGCCTGGGTGTTGTACTGCCCGTTTTCAGTAATGTTGCCATCATCGCTTTCGTAGGCTAAATCAAGGCCAATTCCCACAAAGCCTGCCTGAATCGAGGTACCCGGATGCAAGGTCATGGTGGCGGGGTTGTAGTAAACGCCGGAAAGATCGGTACCGTCAACACCCACACCGGCGTAAGCGCGGCCCAGAGCACCGGCGGACTGTTCGGTCAGCATAAAGCCGGCTGCATGAGCGGCGGAGGCGGCGCAAACTGCCATCACGGCGGCAGCAGCCGCCTTCATCGTCATCTTCACGATTGAATTCTCCTAAGGTTCAAAAATATCCTGCGTTTGCCGAGTACAAATGCCAATGTCCAACACGCTTTTGGCGTGCCGGTTCGGTCAAACAAGGGATTTTTCGTGCGCGCAAAAGACTGCTCACAGGTGCGCGCGCGTAGAAAGACGCACGCATTTTGCGCACAAGAGTTTAAATTTTGAGCGCGGATTTTTTCAGGGGTTACCCTTAGGCTCAAACAAGCGGATTAATCCGTCGGACTAATCCGCAGACGATCAAATCGGCTTGGCGTTCCACAAACGGATTGCTCCGCGAATGATGCGATAGCCCACCCAGATGCTCATGATGAAAAAGCCGATGAACCAGATGGCCAGGCCCACGTAGATGAAGGAAAGAATGAACCCGACGAACCCCACTAGGCAGGCAAAACCGAAGGCGTACCAGAACGTGCGAATCTGCCAGGAGAAGTGGCTTTCCACGTAGGTTCCCTTTGCGTCCGAACGCATCACGTAGTTGAGAATGACCGCCACGATCGAAGGCCAGCCAAAAAGAAAGGCGCCCAGAATCGAGCCGCCCGTCACAACTCCGATGATGATCGACAGAGCGTGCAGGCCGTAGACCACCTTGGCAACCACCACGGAAGAGGTCTCCGGCGGCAGTTGAACATCGACTTGCTGCGGCAGGTTATCGGGCATAGCGGCCTCGGATTCAAAGAAAGACTGTTCGTTTAATTATAAAAAGCCGAGTTATTGCCATTGACGAAATTGGAACGCTTTGTCACCGTTTTCTCAAACTCTAAACATTCCGGATTGTGAATATTTCATCATTTCATAAACGAAATCCCTTACGAAGTTTTCCTCATGTTTTATCAAGTTCGGGCGTATAATTTTCTCGTGCGCCGCGCCGGTCGACGCGGCGACTTTCATTTCCAAATGAGAGAGAACTCAGAAATGACCTTCCGCAAATCGCTTCTCGCTTGCGCCATCTCGGCCGCAGTCGCAGCCATTTCCGTCAACGCCTTTGCTTGCTCCACCGTGATCGTCGGCAAGTCCGTTTCCGCAACGGGCCACATCATCGTCGGCCACAACGAGGACAACGGCGGACGCATCTTCAATCCTCAGTACTATGTACCGCCGGCCAAGCACAAAGCCGGCGAAATGATCACGTACGAACCCACGGCCGCCAAGATTCCTCAGATTCCCGAAACGCTGGGCTTTTATTGGTCTCAGACGCTCGACCCCAACGGCTCCTCCTTCTCCGACGGTTTTGTCAATGACGCAGGCGTCGTCATCGTTTCCAACGCCTGCACCGGCATCTACGACAACGATCAGAAACTTAAGGACGGCGGCATCGGCTACGGCATCCGCCGTCTGATGGCCGAACGCGCTCACACCGCTAAGGAAGCCATCGACATCGCCATCAAACTGCTCGGCGAATACGGCTACTTCTCCGAAGGCCGCACCTACACGGTGGCAGACAAAAACGAAGCCTGGCAGATCGCCATTCACAAGGGCAACACCTGGGTGGCGCGCCGCGTTCAGGACAATGAAATCGTCTACATCCCGAACAACTTCATGATCGGCAAAGTGGACGCCACCGACACGAAAAACGTCATCGTCGCTCCCGGACTGATTGAGCGTTCGATCCAAAACGGCCGCTACAAGCCCACCAAGGCAGGCGTCTACAACGACTTCAACTACCGTCTGGCCGTTCAGCCACCGGAAAGACGCGCTGCCGAATACAATCGCAGTCGCAACGAGCTTGCCTGGAACTACATCACCGGCAAGAAGATCACCGATCCTGAACAGTTCCCGTACAGCGTCACACCTGATCGCAAATTCAGCGTCAACGACGTCAAAGCTATTTTGCGTCTGCACGAACCGACCATCGGCGACGATCCGGGCTGGTACCACCATAACGGCTTCGGCACATGCCGTCCGACTTCTCACGAATCGGTCGTCTTCGAATTGGATCCGGATCCCGAATTCATCACGGCCTTCCGCGCCTACGCTCGTCCGTGCGAAACGCCTTACGTTCCGGGATATCCGTTGGCCAAACCGGCTGCCAACGCCAATTTCATGACCTGGCAGGAAGCCACCGCCGAGCAGTTCAACGCTCAGGACAAGCGTTTTAGCTACCACGCCGAATTCGCATCCACTCCGTTTATCAATCACGCCAACGTGCTTGAGTATCAATGGGGCGATCAGATGCCCACGCGGGACATGATCAAGACGCTCGAAGACGGCTGGATGGGCGATCGCGCTGCCGTTCATGCCCAAGCCAAGGCGGCCATGAAGGTTTCCAAACAGAAAGCGCTTGACATCCTGCACAACTTCAACGTGCAGAAGATGCAGGAAGCTCAGGGTGCCGTCGATCGCAACCTTGCTTCGATTGCACCGCACAAGATTGTCGTCCTTGCCAAGGAGTTGGATCCCAAGAGCGACGCCAACGTCAAGATTGCGCTGCTGTCGGACACTTTGCTGGATGCCACGACCATCGACAAAGACAAGACCTTTGCCGGCCCAAGCCGCGCCTCCACAGTTGCCGCCGTTGTCATGAGCAATCTGGCCAAACCGAAGGCTTTTGAAAAGAAAGACGTCAACGGCGACGGTAAGACCGATCTGGTGATCAGCTTCTCGCAGAAGGATCTGACCAAGTACATGATGGCCGGCGCCGTCTGGGATACGTATCTGTATACCTACACGAGCGGCAAGCGCATCTGCGCATTTGACACCGTTCCGGTCAAGGGACAGACCAACAAGAAGTACTCCAACGCCGAACGCGGTCACGACCGTTAATCGGCTGCCTCTGGTCCGTCTCCGACGGGCCCACCTTAAAAAAAGCTCCCCGGCGAAATTTCCGTCGGGGAGTTTCTTTTGGCGCTTTCAGCGTCGGCTTACCGCTTCAGGAGATTAAGCACGCGCTTGATGTGGCTTTGCGAATCCATCGCTGCAACCCCCGCTTCGCGCTTGATCTTCTTGTAGCTGCCGTCACTCAGGAGCTCCCACGCATGCGTGTTGTCGGCAAGCTGCGGATTGACGATCTGCTTGAGGATATTATCCATGAGCTTTTTGTCGAGTACCGGCGTGAGCACTTCGATGCGACCGTTCAGGTTGCGCGTCATCATGTCGGCACTGCCCACGTACATCACGGGTTCGCCGCCGTGCTCGAAGTAGTAGATACGGGCGTGTTCGAGCAATTCGCCCACAATCGAGTGCACGCTAATCGTTTCGGACACGTTCTTAATGCCGGGGCGCAGCGAGCAGATGCCGCGCACCACACATTCGATCTTGACACCGGCGCGACTGGCTTCGTAGAGCTCGCGCACGATGCCCTGGTCCACGAGCTGGTTGCACTTCATGATGATGCGGCCGCCGCCCTTGGCCCGGTGAATTTCCGCTTCTTCCCGGATCAGACGCGTGATATTGGCGCGCAGGTGATTGGGCGAAACGAAAATGCGGCGGTAGTTGTCGATCACTCCGAAACCGGTCATCACGTTAAAGAGATCCTGCACATCGCTGCAGATGTCGTCTCGTGCGGTAAAGAGTCCCAGATCGGTGTAGATCTTTGCCGAAGACGCGTTGTAGTTGCCCGTACCGATATGCGCATAGCGACGCATGCCCTTGGGCTCACGGCGCACAACCAAGCAGAGCTTGGCATGAATCTTCAACCCGGCAAAACCGTAGACAACGTTAACACCGGCGCGTTCAAGCTCTTCTGCCCAGTTGATGTTCTGCTCTTCGTCAAAGCGAGCTTTGAGTTCGACCACGGCCGTCACCTGCTTGCCGCGGCGGCGAGCCTCTAGCAACGCACGCACGACGGGCGAATCGCTGCCGCAGCGATAAAGCGTCTGCTTGATGGCCACAACGTCCGGATCCACCGCCGCCTGACGCAGGAAGCGCAACACGCAGCCGAAGCTGTCGTAGGGGTGAAACACCATCAGATCGCGTTCGCGAATTTCAGCAAAAAGATCCTCTTCCGGATCGAAAGGCTTGGGCGTATTGGCACGGAAAGGCGGGTACTTCAACGCCGGCTTGTCAATCTTCATCAAGCGCATGAAATCATTGAACGCCAGCGGCATCTTCAGGCGCACCACCTGAGACGGGTGCACGTCCAAATGGCTGATCAGGAAATCCTGAAGGGCAAGCGGCATGCCGCGCGCCAATTCCACACGCACGATAGAGCCGAAACGGCGCTGCTCGACATAGTCGCGCACGGCAGCCAACAGATCGTCGGCCTCGTCTTCCTCAATCTCACCGTCGGTGTTGCGCGTGACGCGGAACATGCCGTAGTTCTTCACCTTATAGCCCGGGAACAACATCCCCATGCGATTGGCGACCAGATCTTCCATCATAAGGATGTCGCCGTCACCCGAAGCAAAGTCAACCGTCTCTTCGCCCGTCAAATCCTTGGGCACAAAGAGGAAACGCGGCACGTTGTTCGGATTCTTGAGACGCGCGAAGTAGGATTTCTCGTCGCTCGGGTCGGTGCTGCGCAGCTCAATCACGAAATTGATGCTGCGGCTCGAAATCATCGGGAAGGGGCGTCCGGCATCCACACCCTGCGGAGTCAAAACGGGCAAGATTTCGGTTTCAAAATACTTGTCGACCATCTGACGGCGCACGCCAGTGAGTTCGTCATAGGTGATGAAGTGCACGTCCTTCTTTTCAAGCGCGGGCTTGAGCTCTTTGAGCCACAGCTCCTCGGCTTCGTCGAGCAACTCACCCACACGGCGTCGAATCTCAATAAGCTGCTTGGCGGGCGGCATCTTGTCGGGGCCCGTCGGCAACACGTTGCTGCGCGCCTGACGCTGCAGGTTCATGACGCGCACCATGTAAAACTCATCGAGGTTGTTAAAGAAGATCGCGAGGAACTTGACACGGTCAAGCAGCGGCACTTTTCGGTCTTCAGCCGTTTCCAGAACCTTACGGTCAAATTCGATCCAGCTGATTTCACGGTTGGTGTAGAGCGACGGGCTGTCAAGGTCGACCGCCACCGGCGCTTTTTCTTCCTTGGCAACCTTGGTCGTTTTTTTAGCCGGGGCGGTCGCCTTTTTTATTACCGTCTTACGGCTGCGCTTGACCGGACTTGCCTTAGGGGCTGCCGTCGTCGATTCTTGCTTTTGGTCAGGAGTCGGAACCTCCGGCTGCACCGCTTGTTGTTGAACTTTTTCTGCGTCGCTTTCAGTCACTTTTTTCTCCATCATGGCTAATGAAATACGAACGGAATGTCGTATTTTGTGGCGCTAATTTTTCGATTTTATTACAAGCGCTTTTTCTTCGATTTCATGGTTCTTTGATCTGTCCATCATTCAAGCGTTTTCCCGCGGATTTCCCAAATGATTTCCACGTCCGTACAGAGATGTTCCACATGGAACGTTTAGTCTGCATCAGACAAAGTTCGACAGGCGAAGCAGACCGCTTTCGCGTTATGATTTGGCAACTTCTTTTTTACCGCCGATGCGGGGTGTTTTTGTGTCCGCAAAAATCACATCCGTATCGCGCATGACACGAAAGTAACCAACGATGCGAATTCTTCTGGTTGAAGACGATCAAATGATCGGCGAAGGCGTCGTCGACGGGCTCAAAGCCGAAGGCTATGCCGTCGACTGGGTGCAGGACGGCAATTCCGCTCTGATCGCTCTGCGTACCACTCCGTTTTCCCTTGTCATTCTGGATCTGGGTCTGCCCGGCAAAGACGGCATCAGCGTACTGCAAGAAGTGCGCTCGCGCCGCATTCACACGCCGGTGCTCGTGACGACGGCCCGCGATACCGTGTCCGACCGTGTCAAAGGGTTGGACGCCGGCGCCGACGACTACCTGATCAAGCCGTTTGATCTTGACGAGCTCTCCGCGCGTATCCGCGCGCTGCTGCGCCGTTCCGCAGGCCGCAGCGAGCCCACAATTGAGCGCGGCAAGCTTCTTATCAAGCCTGAAACCCGCGAAGTGTTCTACAACGGCGAACCTGTGCTGCTCTCCTCCAAGGAATATGCTCTTCTGGTCGCTCTGGCCGATCGCGCAGGCGTCGTGCTCTCGCGCGGGCAACTCGAAGAAAAACTCTATGACTGGGATTCGGCGGTGGGCTCCAACACGATCGAAGTGCACATCCACCACCTGCGCAAGAAGCTCTCGGACAGCGCCATCAAGACCGTTCGCGGTGTGGGCTACCTGCTCGAGACCTAGCATCGCATGGCCGCCAGCATCCGTAGCCGAATCGTGCTTACGCTCGTTTCGGCTCTCATCGTCGCCGGACTTGTGGCCTCTTGGGCCACTTATCACTCCACCCGCTCCGAGCTCTCAGGTCTCTTCGACGAGCAACTCCGGCATACCGCACTTGAATTGATCGAGCGCGGCGACAACGACATCAAACACACGATCCTCGTGGGACAGTCCCCAGAGATGCGTTTTTTGGTGCAGATCTACGATGCCTCCACCAACCGTGTTTACCTGTCGCGTCGCACCGATGCGTTGCCTTTAGCTGAAAGCGTAGGCTTTAGCGACATCAAGGACGAGTCCGGCACCCAATGGCGTCAGTTCACCGCCACGGTCGGCACCAAGATCGTTCAGGTCGCGCAGCCCATGGACGTGCGCGATCGCTTGGCAGTCTCTTCAGCGATGAACATCGTGCAGCCGATGTTTATCCTGATCCCGTTTTTGGCGATTGCCATCTGGTTTGTGATCGTACAGGCACTGCAGCCTTTAAACAAAACCGCACGCGCTGTTGCGAAACGATCGCCCTCAAGCATGACGCCGATTGACACCGAAGGGCTACCCTACGAATTAAAGAGCCTCGTTGATGCCATCAATTCGCTGATGAGTCGTCTGGGCGATTCGTTAAGCGCCCAACAGCGCTTTGCTTCCGACGCCGCCCATGAACTGCGCACACCTCTGGCAGCCATCAAACTTCAGGCACAGCTTTTATCCCGTGCCAAAGATCCGGAAACGCGTGCAAAGTACGCCTCCCGCCTTCAAGAGGGCGTAGCACGCGCCACGCGGCTTGTCCAGCAGCTCTTGACCATCGCGCGCCTTGATCCGGATGCCCACGACAAGCCCATGAGCGAATTCAATCTGGCGACCGTGGCGCAAGCCTCGGTCGAAGAGCTCTCCGTGTCGGCCGAAGCCAAAGGCATCACGCTCACGCATAACTGCACCGATGTCACCATGCTCGGCATGAAAGATGCCATCGGTCTCATGATCACCAACCTCACTGACAACGCCATCCGTTACACGCCCGAGGGCGGCCGTATCGAGGTAGCCGTGCGCGACGATGGCGACTGCCACGCCGTAATCACCGTCACCGACAACGGTCCGGGCATCGCTCCCGAAGAACGTACCCGCGTCTTCGAGCGTTTCTACCGCGCGCTTGGCACCAAAGTGTCCGGCACGGGGTTGGGGCTGGCAATCGTGAGCCGAATCGTTCAGATGCACAACGGTACGATCACGGTAAACGATGGTTTTGTGAGACCACCCCATGACGGCGAGCCCGAAGGCTTTGGGGCGCAGTTCATGGTCCGTATTCCGCTGTGTCCGGCTCCCAATCAGGCCGTCAAATTGTGAGAAACCCGAAGCGAGATGCGTGCCTTGTTACAAATTTAACCCGACGGCCACAGTTCCCCACATTCACCGACGCCTTTTTCCTTTATTGTTTGCCGCAACTTGAAAAACAATTGACGACTGAAGCCAGAGCGCGACCGAAGCCCTCGGATTGATTTGCGCGCCCGACTGTTCGCCACAAAATTCGATACCGGAGTAACAAAAGAAAATGTTCACCAAAACGCTTAAGCCCGCCGCAGTGATCGCTGCTGCCGCCATTGCTTTTTCCGGCGCTCTTTTGTCCGCGACGCCCGCCGTTGCCAGCGGCCTGGCTCCGCAGGCAACCGTCGCCACGACACAACTGCCCGACTTCGTTCAGCTCGTTGAAAAGTACGGCAAGGGCGTCGTGAACATTTCCACCGTACGCGAAGCCCGCGTCGTTGAAGGCGCCGACCCGTTTGGCTTTGACGAACGCCACGCGGAAATCTTCCGCCGCTTTGGCTTTCCCTTCCCCTTTGGCGGCGGTCCCCGTCAGGAACCTGAACGCCGCGGCACGGGTTCGGGCTTCATCATCAGCGCCGACGGTCTGATTCTTACCAACCACCACGTTGTTGACGGCGCCGACGAAATCAAAGTGCGTCTCACCGACAATCGTGAATTCACGGGCAAAGTGCTCGGTTCTGATGCCAAGACCGACATCGCCGTCGTCAAGATCGAAGCCAAGGATCTGCCTTACCTCACGATGGGCAACAGCGACGAACTGAAGGTCGGCGAATGGGTGGCCGCCATCGGTAGCCCCTTCGGTCTGGACAACACGGTCACTGCCGGCATTGTGTCCGCCAAGAGCCGTAAGTTGCCGAGCGATCAGTACGTTCCCTTCATCCAGACCGACGTAGCCGTCAATCCGGGCAACTCCGGCGGCCCGCTCTTTAACATGAAGGGCGAAGTCGTGGGCATCAACTCCCAGATCTTCTCCACTTCGGGCGGCTTCATGGGCCTCTCGTTTGCCATTCCGAGCAACCTGGCCATGCAGATCAAGGATCAACTCGTGAAAAACGGCAAGGTCACACGCGGCCGTATCGGCGTGGTGATCCAGAGCGTCACGCAGGATCTTGCGGAAAGTTTCGGCATGAAGGCTCCTAAAGGCGCTATCGTGAGCCAGGTTGAAAAAGACGGTCCTGCAGCAAAAGCCGGTCTGCAGGAAGGTGACATCATTACAGCCGTTAACGGCAAGGCCATTGACGACAGCGTCGACATGCCGGTCATCATCGGCAGTATGGCCCCGGGCTCGATCGCCAAACTTTCCATCATTCGCAACAACAAGGACATGACGCTTGACGTCAAAGTTGAGGAAGCTCCCAACGAGAGCGCTTCGTCGAACGCTTCCAAGACTGCTGCCGCCAACAAGCTCGGCGTAACAGTGCGTCCTCTCAACGATGAGGAAAAAGCCAAGGCCGAAACCGAAGGTCTGCTCGTTACCGAATCGACGGGTGCCGCCCGCAAGGCCGGCATCCGTGAAGGCGACATCATCGTCAACGTCAACGGCGTTAAGATCAAGAAGACCGACGACCTGGCACGTGTTCTCGAAAAGAACAAGAACCTGCGTGTGTTGGTGCAGCGCCGTGACGGCCGCATCTTCATTCCGGTTCGTCTGAAGTAATAATCTTCTCCTTGGAGATTTTCGCAAAACGGCAGCGTCTCTTCGCTGCCGTTTGCGTTTCAAGCCATGCGAATCCGTCCGTTTACCGCTGCCGACGCCGAGCCCACGCTCGCGCTTTTCCGCCATACCGTCAAAACCCGTCAACCGCCGCGACTATTCTGAAGAAGAAGTCGCCGCCTGGTTGCGCAAAGAAGACGTGACGCCCGACATGTGGCTCGACTCCTTCACCGGCAAAGCCACGTTTGTGGCCATCAACGACAACGGAACGCTTACGGGTTTTGTCGACTGCGAACCTCAAACCGGCCTTATCAATCGCCTTTTTGTCGCAGCCAACCGTCAAGGCGAAGGCATCGGGTCTGCTCTTCTCGCACGAACGGAAGCCGCTGTTGAGCGCTCCGTTTCCACGTTTACCGTCTATGCCTCTCTGACCGCGCGGATCTTTTTCGAGCGAAGCGGCTATACCGTCGTCACGCCCAATCTCGTTACCCGCACCTACACGAAAAACGGCATTGTCCGCATCATTGATCTGAAGAACTTCCAGATGCAAAAAAGCCGCGACTAAGGCGGCTCTTTTGCGCAGTTACCGTCAGCAACTACTTGCTTGGATGTTCCTTGCCGTAATGCGTCTCGTCGAGATGTTCGGCGCGTTCGTGCATATCGGCAGGCACTCCGATCGTTTCCGGATCATCGCGTACGTTGTCTTCGGCATGCTCGATTTCTTTGGATACCGAAGACCCCAATGTCTTTTTCAAGACATCGTTATCGACTTCCTTCAACCAGTGACCAACCACGATGCAGGCAATACCGTTGCCGATCATGTTGGTGATGGCTCGCGCCTCCGACATGAAGCGGTCGATGCCGAGAATCAGAGCCAGACCGGCAACAGGCACATGACCAACGGCCGAAAGCGTGGCTGCCAGCACGATAAAGCCCGAACCGGTGACACCTGCGGCGCCCTTGCTGGTGAGCAACAGCACAGCCAAAAGCGTGAGCTGCTGAACAAGCGTCATCTGCACGTCGCAAGCCTGTGCAATAAAGACGGCGGCCATCGTCAGATAAATCGCCGTGCCGTCCAAGTTAAAGGAATAGCCCGTCGGAATCACCAGACCAACCACCGACTTTGTCACGCCTGCCTTTTCCATCTTGTCCATCATGCGCGGCAAAACCGATTCCGAAGAACTGGTGCCAAGCACAATCAGGAGTTCTTCCTTGATGTACATGATGTAGTGCAAAATGGAAAAACCGTGCCAACGGCAGATCAGGCCCAGCACCACAAAAATGAAAAGCAGACAGGTGAGATAAAACGTCCCCATGAGTTCGGCCAGCGGAATCAGCGAGTCGAGCCCGTATTTACCGATCGTAAAGGCCATGGCGCCGAACGCACCCAGAGGAGCCACGCGCATGATCATGCCAACGATCTGAAAGAGCACACGCGAAGATTTGTCAATGATTTCAAATACGAGAGAATTGCGGCCGCCCATCTTGTGCAGCGCAAAGCCGAAAAGCAGCGAGAAGAAAAGCACCTGCAGAATTTCACCTTCGGCAAAGGCGCCCACGACAGTCGAAGGAATGATGTGCAGAAGGAAGTCCACTGTTCCCTGCATCTGGCCCGGCTTCGTGTACGCTTCAACGGCTTTGCTGTCCAGAGATGCAGGATCAACATGCATGCCCACGCCCGGCTGAACGACATTGACAATAAAAAGACCGACGATCAGGGCAATGGTGGAGACAATCTCAAAGTAAAGAAGCGCCAAACCGCCCGTTTTACCCACTTTTTTCATGTCTTCCATACCGGCGATACCGGTCACGACCGTACAGAAGATCACCGGCGCAATGATCATTTTGATCAGCTTGATGAAGCCGTCGCCAAACGGCTTCATCATTTCGCCGACATGCGGCGCGAAATGACCGAGCAAAATGCCGATCACAATCGCGCAAATCACCTGAAAGTACAGCACCTTGTAAATCGGCGTCTTTTTCTTTGCGGTTGTCTCAAGCATAAGTTATGAGAATTTTCCGTGTTAAATCAGTCGAATGGCTTTGATGCGACCATTGACGCAAAAAAGCCCGCAAGGTTGGATTTTCTCAGCTGCCTCGGTTCCCGGCGTGCAGACACAGTGAAAAGCACCGATATTTTTGAGATACCGGTGCTTTTCATCAAAGAAACCAAGCAGTTTCTCTCAGTAGAGAGTCGTCTGCAGGCAGCTTTCCGAATCAGCGGATGACGGTTTTCACAATGGCGTTGATCATGCGATCCACATCCAGTTCCGGATGCGCAATCAACCGAAACGCCATGCCGTCAACAAGAGCCATATCCATTTCCACCATCACCTCAATTTCTTCATCGGACACATCCGCTGAAGCTCGGCTGCGGTGCATTTTCTTGATCAACTCCCGAACCTGGGCATCCGAACGTTTGACAATGTCACCCATGGAGCCGTTTCTGGCCGCCTCTTCGAGGATCTCAATTTTGACACGCGCGCGTTGCACTGCCAACTGTTTGCGCAAAGACTCGCGAAACTGTCGTCGCTGCTCCTCCAGCGAAACGCGTCCGTTGACAATTTCGTCGATTTTGCAGGCAAGGCGAGCAACTTCTCGTTGTGCGAACTCTTCAATGATGGCGTCTTTACCGTCAAAGTAGTTGTAGAAGTTGCCCACGCTGATACCGGCGCGTTTGGCAATCTCCTGCATCGTCGTGGCTTTGATGCCACGCTCGCGGAAACACGAAGCCGCGGCAGACAGAATCTGCTCGCGCAGATTGCCCGCCGCTCCAGACGTCAACACGGTCATTTCGCGTCCGCCGTCTGAGTCGTTTCGGCCGGTTCCTCAAGCTGCGAACCACCGCCCAACACTTTGTAGAGCGTCACGAGACTGGCGGCACGCGACAGCTGTGCACTGATCACGGCCTGCTGCGCCGAGAAGTTCGAGCGCTGGCTGTCGAGCACTTCAAGATAGCTGTCTGCGCCGTTCTTGTAGCGCTCTTCGCTCAAGCGAAGCGTTTCGGCCGTTGCAGCCGCCAACTGTTGCTGCGCCAAAAGTTCGTCGGCAACCGTGCCTTCGGTCGCTAGTGCATCAGCCACTTCCTGGAACGCCGTCTGAATGGCAAGCTCATAGTCGGCAATCGACTTCTTCTGATAGGCCTCAGCCGCACGCAGATTGGCAATGTTCGCGCCGCCCGTGAAAATCGGCAGCGTGATGTTGGGCACAAAGCTCCACGTATGCGTACCGCCGTTAAAGAGCTCGTTGAGTTCTCCCGAAATGGATCCGGCCGATCCCGTGAGCGTAATGCTCGGGAAGAACGCCGCACGCGCCACGCCGATGTTGGCGTTGGCCGAACGCAAAACCGCTTCGGCCGACGCGATATCGGGACGAGCGAGCAACACTTCGCTCGGGATATTGGAAGCCACCGACACCTGCGGTTTCGTGATATCCATCTTGAGACCTTCAGGTTCGAGTTCTGCCGGAACCTTGGTGCCAACGAGCGTAGCCAATGCATTGCGGTACTGTGCCACCGAACGAGAAGCCTGGACGGCGGCGGCCTTGGCCGTTGCCACCGTCTGCATGGCCTGCTGAACTTCAAGCATGCTCGAAGCGCCGAGCTCGTAACTCTGTTGGATCAGCTTCAGACTCTCAGACTGGCTGTCGTAGGTCTCCTGTGCGAGCTTGAGCAAATCCTTGCTAGCACCAAGCGACAACCAGGTCTGAGCGATTTCGGTAATCACCGTCATCTGTGCCGTGCGCTGAGCCGCCTGCGTCTGGAAGTAGGCCTGTAAAGCCTGTTCGTTCAGATTGCGGATGCGTCCAAACAAATCCAGCTCATACGACGCCATGGCGGCGTTGGCCGAGTAGGTGTGTGAAGTAACATCGCGATCGCGCCCCATACCGCTCGTCGAAGCCGGCGTACGACCGGCCGTCTCTTCGGCCTGCACCGCCACCGACGGCAACAAGTCCGCACGGCTTACGTTGTACTGCGCACGCGCCTGCTCAACCGAATAGAACGCCGAGCGCAGACTGCGGTTATTCTGCAAGCCGAGCTCAATGAGCTTGGTGAGACGTTCATCGGTAAAGAAGTCACTCCACTTCTGTAGCCCTTCGGTCAGAAGCGCCGCGCTTTTCGTTGCCTCATCCTGCGGCCAAACCTGCTCGACGGGAGCCTCGGGACGCTCGTACTCGGGAGCCAAGGAAATGCAGCCCGAAAGCAGCAAGGCCGAAGCCAGAGGCAAAAGACATAAGGTTTTACGCATTTGTTTCCTCATTTTTTATTCCTGAGACTCCACGGCCTTCGGTTCGGCGGCGACAACCGGTTGGGATTTCTTTCCCGAGAAAATGCGGGTCACCAACACGAAGAACGCAGGCACAAAGAAGATGCATAGGAACGTTCCCGTGATCATACCGCCCAAAACAGCCACACCAATGGCCGACTGTGCACCAGCGCCGGCGCCCGAAGCCATGGCCAGAGGCAACACGCCCAGACCAAAAGCCAGAGACGTCATCAAAATCGGGCGCAGACGCAACCGGACAGCCTCAACCACGGAAGCAAGCAATTCCTGCCCCTGATCATGCAGATCGCGGGCAAATTCCACAATCAGAATGGCGTTCTTGGACACCAAACCGACCGTCGTCAACAAGCCCACTTGGAAGTACACGTCGTTTTCCTTGCCGCAAATCCAGGTCAAGCCCAGAGCGCCGACAACGCCGGTGGGCACCACCAGAATCACAGCAATCGGAATCGTCCAGGATTCGTACAGAGCCGCCAGAGCCAGGAACACCACAAGCACCGAAAGGGCATACAAGGGAGCGGCATTGCTGCCGGCAACACGTTCCTGATACGACACGCCGTTCCATTCGATGGAGTAGCCGTGCGGCATTTGCTGCAGAATCTCTTCGATGGCCTGCATAGCCTCACCGGAAGAAACGCCGGGAGCCGGACTGCCTTGAATGTTGACGGCGTCAATGGCGTTAAAGCGGTCCAGACGCGGAGAACCCGATGTCCAGCTCGTCGTCACAAACGACGAGAAGGGAACCATCTGCCCGCTGATCGAACTCTTGACGTGCCACTTGGCAAGATCGGCCTCTTCACCGCGAGAATCCGGAATACCCTGCACGTACACCTTCTTCAGACGCCCCTGATCCATAAAGTCATTGACGTAGGACGAACCGAAGGCGGCATTGAGCGTCGTATTGATTTGCGACTCTGACACCCCCAGCGTACGGGCCTTTTCATAGTCCACATTCAGCTGAACCATCGGCGCGTCGGGCATGCCGTTATGACGAACCTGACGCAGACGCGGATCTGCGTTAGCCTTGGCAAGGAACTCATTCATGACCTGCATCAGACGATCATGCCCCTGACCGGAGCGATCCTGCAGGAAGAAGTCAAAGCCGTCGGCCACGCCCAGTTCCGGAACGGCAGGCAACTGGAACACATACCCCTGCGCGTCCTTAAAAGCCGGTGAAAAGAGCGTACCGAGAGAGCGCATCATCACGGCATTGGCCGAGGACGATTCATCCTTGCGCTCGGACCAGTCCTTGAGCTTAATAAAGCCCATGGAGTTGTTCTGACCCGTACCGGCAAAGGAGTAGCCGCGCACGGTAAACACGTGTTCGACATCCTTTTTCTCGGCTTCGCGAATGACTCTCTGGAAGCGATCCACCACAACATCCGTACGCTCGGCCGTTGCGGAGGCCGGCGTCTGCAGCATCATCAGCAGCACGCCCTGGTCTTCGCCCGGCATGAAGGCGCTCGGAATCTTCATAAAGCCCAGCACCACAGCACCGATCAAGACGGCATAGAGCACCAGCAGGCGAGAAATGCGACGGACAAACATGCGCACCGATGCACGCACACCGCTTGTCAGCGCGTCAAAAGCCTGATTGAACTTGCCGAAGAACCCGGTCGTCGCCTTTTCGTGACCCGGCTCAATTTGCTTGAGAATAGAGGCGCAAAGAGCCGGAATCAGCGTCAAAGCCACCACCACCGAAAGCGCCATGGCCGAGACAATCGTCACAGAGAACTGGCGATAGATCACGCCCGTGGATCCGCCGAAGAAGGCCATCGGCACGAACACGGCCGACAACACCATAGCGATACCGATCAGAGCGCCGGTGATCTGCTGCATGGATTCAACCGTCGCCGTTTTCGGATCGCATCGTCGCTCCATCATCACGCGTTCGACGTTTTCCACCACCACAATGGCGTCGTCCACCAGCAGACCGATGGCAAGCACCAGGGCAAACATCGTAAGCATGTTGATTGAGTAGCCCATGAGCGCCAGGACGGCGAACGTACCCAGAAGCACCACCGGCACGGAAATTGTCGGAATGATCGTTGCACGCCAGTTCTGCAGGAACAGAAACATCACGCAGACCACCAGCACGATGGCTTCCAACAGAGTCTTGACCACTTCATGCATGGCAGCGCGCACGAACGGTGTCGTATCAAACGGAATCACCGCTTCCACGCCTTCCGGGAAGAAGGGACGCAGTTCGTCGAGCTTTGCCTGAACGCGAGCTGCCGTAGCCAGAGCGTTGGCGCCAGAACTCAAGCTAATGGCCACACCTGAAGAAGGCTGACCGTCGTAGCGACCTTGGAAGGTATAAGTTTCCTGACCGAGGGAAACTTCACCGATATCCTTGATACGGACGACGGAGCCGTCGGACAGCGTCTTCAGAGCGATCTGCTCGAATTGTTCGGGCGTAGTCAACAAGGAACTTGCTCGAATCGTAGCCGTGATCATGCGCTTGCCGTTGGTAGGCTGGCCGGCAATATCACCGGAAGCCACCTGCACGTTCTGCGTACTGATGGCACTCATCACGTCGGAAACTTCCAGTCCGTATTTAACAAGAAGCGCGGGATCCATCCAGATGCGCATGGCATAGGAGGCACCGAACACCGTCACTTCACCGACGCCCTCCAAACGAGCAAGCGGCTCTTCGATGTTGTTCGTCAAAAAGTCACCCAGGTCACCTGAAGTGAGCTTTCCCGAGGTATCGATAAAGCCGACCACCTGAAGGAATGAAGCCGAACTTTTTTGCACCTGAACGCCCAGCTGTCGGACGGTATCCGGCAACGTCGGCTCAGCCATCGACAGCTTGTTTTGCACCTGCACCTGGGCAATATCAGGATTGGTGCCGGCCACGAAGGTGAGCGTAATCGTCATACGGCCCGTCGAGTCGGAGTTTGAGCTCATGTAGATCAAACCGTCCAAACCCGTCATGTTTTGCTCGATCACCTGCGTGACGGTGCGTGACATGGTCTCGGCCGAAGCGCCCGGGTAAGTTGCCGTAATGCGAACCTGAGGCGGCGCAATATTGGGGTACTGAGACACCGGCAAGTTAAAAATTGCCAGGACGCCCGCAAGCATGATGGTGATAGCAATCACCCAAGCAAAAATCGGACGATTTACAAAGAAACGACTAAGCATGCTCTGTCATCCTCTGTCGATTATTTCGCGGCTTGGGTCGGAGCGGCAGCAGGCTTTTCACCAGCCACGGTGTACTGCACGAGGGCACCCGGGCGAACGCGCTGCAAACCTTCCACAATGACCTTGTCGCCGTCTTTGAGGCCTTTATTGATGATCCAGTTGGTCCCTTCCGTACCGCCGATCACCACATCGCGACTTTCCACTTTGTTTTCGGCATTGACCACGTAAACGTACGGATCGCCTGTCGTGCGGCGCATGGTGGCGCGCTGATCAATCTTGATCACATTCTCACGCACGCCGTCGACCAGGCGCGCGCGCACGAACATTCCCGGCAACAGATCTCCGTCGGGATTGTCAAACACGGCACGTACGCGCACCGTACCGGTGCTTTCATCGACGAGAGCGTCTTTGAAAGTTAGCCGTCCCAAATGCTTGTAAGTTTTGTCGCCGTCCAAAATCAGCTGAACATCGGCCGAGCCGTCCTTATTGACTTTGAGCATGCCTTTTGCAGCCTGTTCACGCAGTCGGGAAAGTTCGTCAAAGGACTGAGTCACGTCCACATAAATGGGATCAAGCTGCTGCACAACCGTCAAACGGCTGGTCTGATTGGCCGTCACCAAGGCGCCCGGCGTGACTTCAGACAAAGAGACACGTCCGGTAATCGGGCTTCTGACTTCCGTGTAGTCCAGATTAATCTGAGCTGTCGCAAGCGCTGCCTTTGCTGCTTCCACATTGGCAATGGCTACCTTGTATGCCGCCTGAGCCTGATCATCGGCCGAACGACTCACTGCATTGACCTTCACAAGTTCGGCGGAACGCTTGGCATCAGCCTTAGTCGAAGCCAGGTTGGCACGGGCCTGCAACAAAGAGGCTTTTGCAGAAGCAACCTGCGCCTTATAGAGCGCCGGGTCAATACGATAGAGTGACTGGCCCTCCTTGACCATTGCGCCTTCTTCAAAGAGGCGCTTCTGCAAAATGCCGCTAACCTGAGGACGAACTTCGGCCGTCTGATAGGCTGTCGCGCGACCGGGCGCATCCGTACGAATGATTGCGTCGGAAAGTTCAACCTGTTGGACGACGACTTGAACGGCCTGAGGCGTAGCGGCAGCCTGCTGCTGATTACCTCCCTTATCAAGGCAGCCCGTGAGTGCGGTCGCGGCAAGTCCCGCAACTACCAGCACATGCGTCGTGCGAAATTTCAAAGTCATTATGAGACTCCGTTTAATGCTTTTTTGGAATTCTTTGAGGACCAATCCGGGCAGCAACGTCACCTGCCTTTTGCATACGGTCCCAACACAAAATGGAACGAATAGCCCCAAGACTACGTTCCGTTTGGATGAATAAAGGTTCAGCGTTCGAGACTGAACGAGCGTTCAGCATTCTAGTCAGATTTTTGCGTTTTGTTGTACCAACTGTTCAAACTTTACATTCGACCTCTAGCAGCAACCAACGCATACAAAAAACGAAAGCCGTCGAACTCCTTCAAAGACATTCGGCGGCTTTCAGAATGGTTTCTCTAAGCGCAGGTTTACTCTACCGTAACACTCTTGGCAAGATTTCGGGGCTTATCGACGTCCGTACCGCGAGCCAGAGCAGTGTGATACGCCAAAAGCTGCAGCGGCACGATGTGCAGAATCGGCGACAAGTCGCCATAGTTTTCCGCCAAGCGAATCACATGCATGCCTTCGGTGTCTTCAATCACACTGTCACCGTCGGCAAAGACATAGAGTTCGCCTCCGCGGGCTCGTACCTCCTGCATATTGCTCTTGAGTTTCTCAAGAAGTTCGTCGTTGGGAGCGATCGTCACCACCGGCATATCGGCGTCAACAAGCGCGAGCGGCCCGTGCTTGAGTTCGCCCGCCGGATACGCTTCAGCGTGGATGTAGCTGATTTCCTTGAGTTTAAGCGCCCCCTCAAGCGCAATCGGATAATGCACACCGCGTCCCAGGAAAAGCGCGTCTTCCTTGGAGGCAAACCGTTCGGCCCAAGCAATGATGGACGGCTCCAGCGCCAAGCAACCTGCCATTGCAGCCGGAATGTGCCGCAGGTTCGACAATGTCTGAGCTTCATTTTCGACACTGAGTCGTCCGCGCAGCTTGGCAAAAACAAGCGTCAGAAGATAAAGCGCCACCAGTTGCGTGGTAAACGCCTTGGTGCTTGCCACACCGATTTCCACGCCCGCTCGTGTGATGTAAGCCAGTTCACACTCATGGACCAACGCGCTTTGCGCCACATTGCATATCGCCAGCGTCTTAGTCATACCCATCGACACCGCATGCTTTAATGCAGCCAGCGTATCGGCCGTTTCGCCCGATTGGGAAATTGTGACCACCAGCGTTTCCGGATCCGGGATTGTGGTGCGATAACGGTATTCGCTTGCGATCTCCACATCCACCGGAATACCCGCAATCGCCTCGAGCCAATACTTGGACGTGAGCGCCGCGTAAAAACTCGTGCCGCAGGCAAGCATCAGAATGCGGCGGGTGCTGAGAAACACTTCCTCAGCTTTTTTCCCAAACAAAGTCGGCGTAATGCCTTCGACACCTTCGAGAGTATCGGCAATCGCACGCGGCTGCTCGAAGATTTCCTTTTGCATGTAGTGGCGATAAGGTCCGAGTTCGGCAGCGCCTGCATACGCCTGCACGATCACGGCTTTGCGCTCGACAGGTTGCCAGGAGTCGTTGCCCGTACGTCCATAAATCTGACAATTGTCCTTGGTCATCGACACAATGTCGCCGTCGTCAAGATACACAATCTTGTCCGTGACCCCAACAAGCGCCATGGCATCGCTGGCGATAAAGTTTTCGCCCTCTCCCAAACCAACGACCATGGGAGAACCCTGACGCGCACCCACGATACGCTCGGGGTGGCGTTTGTCGAAAACTGCCACCGCATAGGCCCCCGTCACACGGGAAAGCGCTTTTTTGAGCGCCTCCAGAAGGTCATCCTCAAGATAGAAATTGACCAGATGTGCGAGCACTTCGGTGTCCGTTTGGCTTTGCATGGTGACACCTGTGGCTTCGAGCTCGGCTCTCAGTTGAGCGAAGTTTTCGATGATGCCGTTGTGCACCAATGCAATGCGGTTGCCCGCAATATGCGGGTGTGCATTGGCTACGACGGGCCCCCCATGCGTGGCCCAGCGTGTATGCGCAATGCCGACGGTGCCGTGCATGCCTTCGGCCCGCACCTGCTCGGCCAAATCCTTGACACGCGCCACACTGCGGGCGCGGTCAATTTTACCGTCGCGCACGACTGCGACGCCACAGCTGTCGTAGCCACGGTACTCAAGGCGCTTTAGACCTTGCAGAAAAACGGGAACAACGTCCCTGCCGGCAACGCCGGCCACAATTCCGCACATGATGCCGCCTCCGCGATCAGTTCTTCACGAACGTGTAGCCTTCAGGCACCGGCGGCTTCCATCCTTCGATCGTCGTCTGACGGGCGCGTCCCACTGTGAGTTTGTGTTCGGGAGCATTATGGGTAAGCGTCGTGCCGGCGCCGATCGTAGCACCGCTGCCGACCGTTACCGGAGCCACTAATTCAGTACCCGAACCGATGAAAGCTTTGTCACCGATCACCGTGCGGAACTTCTCGACACCGTTGTAGTTGCAGGTGATGGTGCCCGCACCGATGTTAACGCCTGAGCCCATTGTCGTATCACCGATGTAAGAGAGGTGGTTGACTTTGGAACCTTCGCCGATTTCAGACTTCTTGATTTCCACGAAGTTGCCGATGTGCACCTTGGCAGAGAGTTCAGCACCCGGACGCAAACGAGAATAGGGGCCGATCTTGGCATCGGGACCGATCTTGGCCGAATCAATGTGCGTAAAAGCTTCAATGCGAGTTCCCGCAGCGATTTCGGCATTACGAATCACGCAGTAGGGTCCGACATAAACATTGTCGCCAAGCTTAACTTCACCCTCGAACACGCAGCCCACATCAATCACGACGTCGGTACCGCACTGCAGCGTACCGCGGATGTCCAGACGCGACGGATCAAGCACCGTTACGCCGCTTTCGGTGAGCTGTTCGGCCAGATGATCCTGCCAGATACCTTCGAGACGGGCAAGCTGCGTCTTGGAATTGACGCCTTCGACCTCAAAACTGCGGCGAGGACGCGCAGAGTTGATGCGCACGCCGTCGCGCACAGCCAAGCCGATCACGTCGGTGAGATAGTACTCGCCTTGTGCATTGGAAGTCTTGAGTTCGGAAAGCCACCCCTGCAAGCGCGCCGTCGGAAGCAACATGATGCCGGTGTTGACTTCTCGGATTTGCTTTTGGCCTTCGGTAGCGTCTTTTTGTTCAACAATCGCAACGATGCGACCCTTCTGGCGCAGGATACGGCCATAACCCGTGGGATTGCGAAGCACGGTCGTGAGAATAGCCATGCCGTCGCCTGCAGCCGTCAGAAGCCGCTCAATCGTTTCGGGTTGCACAAGCGGTACGTCACCCAAGAGCACCAGCGTGTATTCGGCCTCGGGATCGAGTTCGGGCAATGCACACTGCAGCGCGTGCCCCGTACCCATCTGAGGTTCCTGTAAAACAAAATGCAAACCTTCTTCCTGCGCAAAAGCATTCTTGACGGCTTCTGCTCCGCAACCCACGACCACGACGGTGCGGGAAACGTTTTCGAGTTTTTTCACGCTGGCAAGCACATGTCCGAGCATCGGCATACCGGCCAAGGGTTGCAGCACTTTGGGAAGAGACGAGCGCATACGCTTGCCCTGCCCCGCGGCAAGAATAACAACGTTGATCATGAATCGATTCCTAAAATATGGACGCCCTTTTGAATTTCGGTTGGTTTCGGGCGGGATTGGTTTGGAAATTCGGGATTATTCTGCCATCAGATCGGCATTTTGTGGCCCCAAAATGAAAAACCCGCCGCGGCCGGAGCCTTTGACGGGTACGTCGAGCAGGAAAAATCGAAAAACTTAAGCAGTGACCTGTTCAATGCCAGCGAGCAGCCAGCCACTTGAGTCGTCGTCCTTACGGGCAAGAACCCAACGTTCGCGAACCTCTTCGAACTCGCCCTCAATCTTCATGGCACCCTTGAATTCGACGACAGCGACGTGCTCATTGGCGTCGGCCATCTTCGCAATTCCCAACAGCTTGGCGTCAAGATTGATCACCTCGGAGGTCTGCTTGGCGGCACCGCGCTCACGCAAACTGTGCGTCAGTTCAATAAAGAGCTCATCTGTCGTAAAGTCACCGAGCGAGTTGTAGTCACCCGAGTCCCAAGCCTTCTGCAAACGTACGAAGTTTTCCTTGGCCACCGCTTCAAAACCGGCTACGTCAAAACCAGCCGGAACTTCAAGTGCGGGCGCACCTTCTGCCTGAGCAACCTGCGCGTTCTGACGAGCAAACATATCCATGACGCTGCCCGGGCGAGCCCCCATCGTTTCAGGCATCACGGAAGCTGCGGTTGCGGTCGAAGCAGAAGCAGCGGAAGTTTCGGCAGCCGGTTGTGCCTGGTTATAGCTGGCCTGAGGCTGCTCACGCTGCGTCTGCGTATAGGTCTGACGGGAAGCCGCACCGGAACGATTGCCGGCCGCACGCCCTGCAAATAGACCGAGCACCATGCGCAGGACAAAATAGAGAGCTGCTGCCATCAGGACGATCATGATGATCTGGCCTACACCTTCGGAAAGACCGAGTGCGCTCAAAAGAGCGGTAATGCCCAAAGCAGCGGCAGCTCCCATGAGAATGTTGCGCATCATAGAAGGTTTGGCAGCATTAGCCGCGGCACCCGCTGTGTTTTGCTGCTGGGCTGCGTTCTGACGATTGCTCTGCTGGTTCTGACGCAAAGCAGGAGCCTGCGGAGCCGGCGTTGCCTGACGCAGGGCCGGAGCCTGACGGCCGAGATTCATGCCGCCGCCCATACGACGGGCCGCTTCAGCACTGTCAATTGCCGTCGTCATCATCACCAAGCCCACGGCCAAAAGGGCAAAAAACTTTTTCATAGATTTCTTTCTCTGTTTCTCAATGACGTCCGCATCTGCAAAAACACCTGTTTCATCGGCGGACAACGGCTATCAATTGTACGGATGAGCCGTCTGCCTTAAAACAGGTGTTTTCGTTGATTTGTATGTGAGTTTTTCAGTTCGTTGCGCGACCCGTCACGGCTTGAGTCCAATATGTAACGCACAAACACCGAAAGTCATGTTCTTCCAAGTTACGCGATCAAGCCCCACCTCTTCCATGATGCCCGCAAGCGTCTCCTGATCGGGATGCATGCGGATGGACTCAGCCAAATACCGATAGCTTTCCGCGTCCCCCGCAATCTTTTGCCCGAGCCACGGCATCAGCTTGAAGGAATACAGATCGTAAAAAGGCTTAAAGATCTTCCAGCAACGACTGAATTCAAGCACCACAACGCGTCCGCCAGGACGCACGACGCGCATCATTTCCTTCAACGCACGATCTTTGTGGGTCATATTGCGCAGCCCGAAGCTCACCACCGCAATGTCAAAATAATTGTCCTCAAAAGGAAGTGCCTCGCAGTCACAAATCGCAACATGCGCCTTGCACCCGACGGCTTTAAGCCGTTTGGTGCCTTCCTTGATCATCTCATGATTAATGTCGGTCGCCCACACCTCTCCGGACTTTCCGACCACTTCGCCGAAACGAATCGCCATATCGCAAGTGCCGGAAGCAATATCCAACACTTTTTGACCTTCGGCTGCACCGGAAAGAGAGACGCAGGTACGTTTCCACACACGGTGCAACCCGAAACTCAGAACATCGTTCATCAAGTCATAGCGCTTGGCTACCGACTCGAAAACTTCTTTGACGTCTTCTTCCTTTTCGCTTTCAGGCACGGCGCGGTAGCCAAAGTCCACCTGCTTTTCGGAATCGGAAGATTGTTTCTGATTTTCTTCTGCCATGTTTCTTATCCGTGCTGCTTGGACGGGCATGTCGCCTTAGGCTTGGGCATGAAAGGCATATTGGCGGGATCGGCTGGATCGCGGCTTGCCCCAGCCTCCTTGAGTTGAGCAAGATAACCGTCCCAAAGTTCCTGCTGACGCGTGCCGATGTCGTGCAAATACTCCCAGCTGTAAATGCCGGAATCGTGACCGTCGTCGAAAATAAAACGCACGGCGTAACGGCCGATCGGCTCAACGCCTTTGACGTCCACATCGCGCTTTCCGACCTGAAGTTTTGCCTGATCGGGCGTGTGTCCCGTCACTTCCGCCGAGGGAGAAAAGACACGAAGAAATTCGAAGGAAAACGAAAAGCTCTGTCCGTCATCAAAAGCAATGTCAAAACGCTTGCTCTTTTTGTGCAGGCTCATGTCAACGGGAAACACCATCTGCAGGACATCCTTTGAAAAAAAAGCGCGCTTGCGGCGCGCGCTCTCAGAGTGTATTCGGTTGGTGCCGCCGGCGGGACTCGAACCCACATCACAGCCTTCGGAGGGCCATATTCTATCCAGTTGAACTACGGCGACGAACGGCAAGCATTATACGGGAGAGTTCGCTCTCTTAGATATCGGCCGGGTCCACCTCTATCGTCCAATCGGTGCCGGCGTCCCTCGGGTCCGCCGCAGACATTGCCGCCGACCAGGCAACCAAAAAAGCGTGAAGTCTCGCGCGAGATCCCGACTCCACCAGCAGCTGACCTCGCTCCCGATCTTTGAGGCGCATCAGCGGCATCGGAACCGGTTCATAAATGAACACGTCACCGGCCGCCAGCGCCTCGGCTTTTATCTTGGCACGCCGCAAAAAGCCCAGTGCTCGATCGAGCGTCTTGGCCTGCGCCGTTAAAAGAGCCTGACGACAAAACGGAGGAGAAACAGCATCTTCACGCTCCTGCAAGAGGCGTTCGGCAAACTGCTCATAGTTTTGCGTCTTCATATCGGCATAAACGGGGTGATTCGGGTACCGGGTCTGAATCATCACGCGACCGGCACGCTCGGCTCGTCCCGCTCGGCCTGCGACCTGCATGAGTGTAGCGTAAAGCCGCTCCTCGGCACGCACATCAGGACTCATGAGCTGAGCGTCGGCATTGAGTACCACCACGAGGCTCACGCGTTTGAAATCATGCCCCTTGGCAATCATCTGCGTCCCCACGACAATGTCGACGCCTCCCTCATGAACCGACTCGAAAGCCGATTCAGCAGCCGATTTGCTTCGCACACTATCACGATCAATGCGCAACACGCGTGCCTGAGGCCAAAGCGCCTCAATGGCTTCTTCGATGCGCTGCGTACCGGTTCCAACCGGCAGGATTTCCGCATTGCCGCACACAGGACAGCGCTCCGGAACTTCATATCGACTGCCGCAATGGTGACAAACCAAACGTTTTTCCGTTTTATGAAATACCGTAAAGCCCGAGCAATGCACGCAGCGCGTTACCCAACCGCAGGCCGTGCAGCTGATCACCGGCGCATATCCTCGCCGATTAATGAAAATCAGCACCTGACCACCCGCTTCAATGGCCTGCGTCACCGCCTCCTTGACCTCTTCGGAAAAAACAGCGGGTTTGCGCTTTGACATATCAACGAGCTGCAGCTCCGGCAAGTGAGCTGTCGCCACCGCACGGTGTGACAGCGTCAGTCGCTTGTATTGACCGCTGCGCACCTGCTGCCAGGTCTCGAGCGACGGGGTTGCAGAGCCAAGTACACAGGCGATCTTATTGTCGAAGGCGCGCTTGAGTGCCACGTCTCTAGCCGAAAAACGCATCCCCTCGCCGGCTTTGTAGCTCGGGTCGTGCTCCTCGTCGACAATGATGAGCGAGAGTTTTTGAAAACTCGCAAAGACCGCCATGCGCGTCCCCACCAGAATGCGCGCTCTTCCCTCATGTACGGCCAACCAATTGCGCGCTCGCTCTGCGGGCGTAAGACTCGAATGCATGGTCACGACGAGAGCCTGTGCAAAACGCGCTCTCACCCGGGCTTCCAGCTGCGGCGTCAAATTGATTTCAGGTACCAACAGCATCACCTGTGCTTCGTGATCTTTGGCCAGAACACTTTCGATGATGTGTAAATAGACTTCCGTTTTGCCGGAGCCGGTCACTCCGAAAAGCATAAACGGTGCGTAGCCGGTACTTGCCGACACCGCATCTGCTGCCGCCTTTTGCTCGTCGTTGAGAACTGGCGCCGGTTCATAAGTGATCTTCTTCGTCTTGAGTTCGCGAAGCTTCTGCAGACGCCTTTCATAGGTTGGCGTAGCGGGCAGTCGAAAAAAAGGCGGCAGCGCAGACAACGCCGCTTCCCCTCGTGGCCGCAGGTAATAATCCGCCGCAAACGCCATGGTCTTGAGCCACTCTTTGCGCAACGGCTCCACCTCGTGGAAAACGCGCAAAACGGATTTGAGTTTTCCGGCCGCAATTTCCGTCGAATCGGACAGCCCCGTGACAATTCCCACCACCTTGCGCGCGCCGAGAGGAACCAACACGCGATCACCGACCATAAGCTGCACCTCGTCACCGACGGTATAGTCCAGCTCCGGCAACGGAGCGTCGACAATCACTTTGGCAAACTGTGGAAAAGTCATGAGAAAAAGAAGCTGAAAAAAGAAATCAAATGACGTTTAGGTCTTGACGCAACACGAATTTTAAAGTTCGCCTGTCTCTTTGCCTCGGTTGTGCACAACCGCTTTCAACCTGTGGATAACTATGTGGAAAACACTTGTTTTCCTTGGCCGTTCAGGGAATAAAGGCACTTTTCACCATTTAGATGAGCTTCGATAACCCTCCATCAATTCCCTTTAAATTCAACAGATTACATATAAAAATCAAAAGAAAAACCCTCATATCGAGGGCTTTTCTTTTCTTCACAACCTGTGGTCAAAGCTGTGGATAACTTTGTGGAAAACAACTTTTCCACAACTTCTTGGGGCAGCTGAGAGTCTGCCCACTAGAGTCTTAGGATGCGTGCATCTGACGCGAATAGTTATGCACTTCATCAACCAGGATGCGAACCGCTTCCGGATCCGTATGCTGATTGATGCCGTGACCGAGGTTAAAGACGTGGCCGCCATTGCCAACCTTGCCGAAGCTGTCGATCACGCGACGTGCTTCGCGACGGATGGAAGCTTCATCGGCAAAAAGAACGGCTGGATCGAGGTTGCCCTGAAGAGCCACCGCATCCTGCACACAGGCACGGGCTTTGGTGAGATTCACTGTCCAGTCCAGACCGATACAGTCAGCGCCCGTTGCAGCCATTTCCTTGAGCCACAAGCCGCCACCTTTAGTAAAGAGAATGACCGGAACCTTCTCACCGTCGTTTTCGCGGATGAGCCCGTCGACGATCTGCTTCATATACTTCAGGCTAAATGCTTCGAAGCAACCGTCGGCCAAGGCGCCGCCCCAGGTGTCAAAAATCTGGACCGCCTGAGCGCCCGCCAAAATCTGCGCATTGAGGTATGCCGTCACGGCGCGTGCGTTGACATCCAAAATTCGATGCAACAGATCCGGGCGCGAGTACATCATCTTCTTGATCGTCGCAAAATCCTTGGAACTGCCGCCTTCAACCATGTAGCAAGCAAGCGTAAAGGGCGATCCGGAAAAGCCGATCAGAGGAACTCGGTTGTTGAGCTCGCGGCGAATCACACGCACGGCTTCGGTAACGTAACCGAGACTTTCTTCAATATCGGGAACATACAAGGCGTTGACAGCTTCTTCGCTTTGCACGGGCTTGGCAAAGACCGGACCTTCACCGGCAACGAAACTCAACCCAAGCCCCATCGCATCGGGCACAGTAAGAATGTCCGAGAAGAGAATAGCGGCATCCAGACCATAACGATCCACCGGCTGCAGCGTCACCTCACAAGCCGCATCAGGACACTTGGCCAAAGCAAGGAACGACCCGAGGCGCGCACGCGTGGCGTTGTATTCAGGCAAATAGCGGCCGGCCTGACGCATCAGCCACAACGGGGTATAGTCGGTATGTTCGCGCTTGAGCGCTCGCAAAAAAGTGTCGTTGATCGGTTTCATGGCAAAAAATTCTGTACAAAGCGTCCGAGAAAGCACGGATTCTCGCACACCAAACCTTTGTTCTTGGTTAAGAGAGGATGACAGGGGTGTTGTTTTAAGCGTTCACGCGCGGCCCGGCGCCAAGAAGGACGCCGTAGCGGGAGTCTTTGACGGCAAACTGAAAGTAGCGCTTGCAGCACCCCCTGTTGACGGGAAAGCCAACGCCAAGCTGTGCGCATTTCTCGCAAAGAAAATCGGCACATCCAAATCAGGAGTGACACTGATCTCGGGCGAAAGCAGTCGGGAAAAGCGGGTTCGCATCACCGACATTGCGCCCGAAGCAGTATTGGAAGCGTTAAGCCCCAAAGAGAACTAGCGGATCACCAGTACGGGACGGTCGGCTTCAGCGAGGGTCTTTTGCGTTTCGGAACCAAGGAAAAGACTGCCAAGCGACCCCAGGCCGCGGCTAGCCATCACAATAAAGCGTGCATCGTAGCGCATGGCAACATCGAGAATGCCTTCATGCGGCGTGGCGGCATGTTCGGCAAGAACCCGATATTGAATGCCAGCAGCCTCAGCTTCCTCCACAATGGTCTGCAAACGATCGCGAACTTCCTGCGGTTCGCCCTCCAAACCGTTTTCAGGAGCATCACCTTTGACAACCGTCATGCCCAGAAGCGGCAGACCGAGCGTTTTGGCCAATTCGACAGCAGTCGTCACACCTTTTTCAGACAGGCTGCTGCCGTCGGTGCAAACCTGAATCACATCCGTAAAGTCTTGTGCATCCATCGAGATGCTCCTTTCTCATTAAATCCAACAAAGTGCCGCGCTGCAAGCGGCTGTCTCTCGAATCCTAGCGCAAGGCTCGGTGACCTGTCACGCTCGAAACTAAAGAAAAACGGCCTTTTCTCCGACGGACCTCGTAAAAACAAGGTCGCGTCTTGAAAAGGCCGCTTCTCCAAGCAAGGCGTCTTCACGCCGTTGCGCAAGGTCAGTGACGCATGCGCTTGATGTAGGCGATCTGTGCAGCCAGTGCTGCCATGGTCGCTTCGAGCTTGGCAATCTCCATGTTGCTCTGCGCCTTGGCGCGGTGAAGCTTCGCTTCTTCGAGCGCCTGCTTCGCCTTGGCTTCATCAAGATCCTTGCTGCGGATGGCCGTGTCGGCCAGAACAGTCACGCGGTCGGGCTGCACCTCAAGGATACCGCCTGCGACGAACACATTTTCCTGCGTGCCTTCCGTCGTCGTGATGCGCACGGCACCGGGACGAATGCGGGTAAGCAGCGGAACGTGTCCGGGCAGAATACCGAGCTCGCCTTCCTGACCGGGCAAAGCCACAAAACTGGCTTCACCGGAGAAGATGGACTCTTCTGCGCTGACGACGTCAACAAAAATCGTAGCCATAGATTGCTCCGTTAAATCGGCTTGATGCCGGTGCACTGCGGAGAACAGTGTTCAACGCTTTTCTCCGCAGGTGCAATGAGCCGGAATTACTTGATCGTCTTAGCCTTTTCGAAGGCTTCGTCAATCGTGCCGACCATGTAGAAGGCCTGTTCCGGCAGCTGATCGCATTCGCCGTCAACAATCATCTTGAAGCCACGGATCGTTTCCTTGAGCGGAACGTACTTACCGGGCGAGCCCGTAAACACTTCGGCCACGTGGAAGGGCTGGGACAGGAAGCGCTGGATCTTACGAGCACGCGTCACGGCGAGCTTGTCTTCCGGCGACAATTCGTCCATACCGAGAATTGCGATGATGTCGCGCAATTCCTTGTACTTCTGCAGCGTTTCCTGAACGCGGCGGGCGACCGTGTAGTGTTCTTCGCCGATGATGTTGGGGTCGACCTGACGGGACGTGGAGTCGAGCGGGTCAACGGCCGGGTAGATACCCAGAGCTGCAATGTCACGGCTCAACACAACGGTGGCGTCCAAGTGGCTGAAGGTAGTAGCCGGGGACGGGTCAGTCAAGTCGTCAGCGGGAACGTACACAGCCTGAATCGAGGTAATGGAACCCGTCTTCGTGGAGGTGATTCGTTCCTGGAGCTTGCCCATTTCTTCGGCCAGCGTCGGCTGGTAGCCCACAGCAGAAGGCATACGGCCGAG
>ENA-USUJ01000314-USUJ01000314.1-human-gut-metagenome-genome-assembly--contig:-NODE-314-length-41928-cov-38.872142_pt1 | contig 41928 bp, 34 predicted proteins | sample MGYA00250061_ERZ773398 | MGnify/ENA primary metagenome ERZ773398 (study PRJEB29103, sample SAMN06111992) | human gut metagenome | biome: human gut; feature: ankylosing spondylitis patient; material... | reverse complement strand
CCTTGCACCTATTATAGCACAGATTGCCGGGATTGCCTTGTGTCGCAATGCTTTTTGGGTTGGTCAGCAGACATTATCTATTCGCACAAAAACACCAATGCCATCATTCCGTCAGCGTAATTGTTTTGAACGAATTCGTTGATAAATCCAGCGCCAAGATTTCTCTTCCGGGTTTCGTATAGAAAAAAGCATTTCCATTCTGCACGTTCAGGTTCCAATCATAAACATGCGGGAGCGTGACAGATGTAACTTCTTCCGGGTGATTGAGGGAAATATAGTGCAGAGTAACTGACTCCGAAGAGGCATCCAGCGCACATAAGAAGCCGTCCTTCATTGAAATAGACTTTGCTCCTGCAATAAACGGAACCGAGACGACAGAATTATCTGGGTTATATAGCAGCATGTTTTCTTCGTCGAGCATATAACCATTGCTGATTCGCGAAATATTCTCCGGAATCACAACGGGAATAGACATACCCGATTGAAACAAAAAAGCAAATGTAGAGCCATCTTCCGTCTGATAGATACACTGTTCATTATCCTGTGCTATTACATCTCCCTTAATAATTACTGTTTCGGACTTGCTCATGCTGTCGTATGAACATAAGCCAATGTCTCTGTAATATAGGGGAGCATTATCCATTGCACCACACAGGACATAGGAAACGCAGCGTTTGTTTTCTCTGCTTTGGGTATGATAGTAGTATATGTCAGATGAAGTATAAACGAAATAAATTTCTCGTTCGTACAAAAGTCCTTCTGGCGCAGCAACCATGCTGTATATCGAGTGCATTGTTTCAAATTCAAGTGAAATATCCGACCAGTCCTGTGACATTCGATATACTCGATAGCGATGCCGAACCGTAACGCCGAAAATTTGGTTTACTACATGAATCATTGCCCAATACGTTTGGGATTCTGCGTCGTAAGACATCAGGAAGTTCCCATAATATGAACTTCTGGCTCCCGGATCAATCATATTGATTTCGGCATGAGCGGAAGACATAAACAAGCATACCACAACCATCAGCACAGAAAGCAGCTTCATAGAACGAACCTCCTTTTTTTATTAATATTCCATACCAATTGGCATCATTTCGGTTTTTACCGTCGGAAAACCTGATACTTCAAAAGTCCACCCTACATATCTTGGGACGGTATCAAGAGAAGCACTACCAAACATTAACCACATTATTGGGTTTTCAAAGAACGGGTTTGAAGCTTGCATAACAGCAGCGGAAGCTTGCATGCAATTTGTATATAAGACATTATATGCAGGTACAATTCTATACATACTATCTTTATCTGTATATGTAGCACGGAGTAATTCAGCATAGTCAACTGATCTGCTATAGTCTCCAGTAAACAAAGTGGCACGATCATACTTGCGTCCATATAATGGCTTTTTATCTTTCATCCGTGTATGATTCAATGTGTCATTCAGCGCGTCAAGATTCAGCAAACCATTGCTATCAAACGAGACTGGAACATTCTGCAGAATCACTTTTGCTTGAGTCCAAACAGGCACTCCCACCGCTTCAGGCCCCCAGTAGAAGTAATACCATGTGCCATCATCATCCTCAATGAGTAATGACGTATGACCCAATCCGCTTACATTGCCCGAATCCGTCAGCCAATATGCATCCGTTCCTTCAGCATCCGCCTGCGTCAGAATGTTATTAAAGCAGTATGCATATACGTTATTCTCCAAAACACACCGTGAGATTTTAACGCCAATATCCATATTGGTAAACCGTCCCCACCCCGGATTATAGTACCGGCTCCGCAGGTAGTACAGCCCCGTCTCCTCATCAAACACATACCCACGATAGCGGAACGGCTGCACCTTGCCCAGCGTTTCCGCCAGCTCGCCAGTACACCACAGTGGCGCACCCCACGCATCGTAGCCGTAGCTGACGACTGTATTGCCACTTTCATCCAGAATCGCAACAGTTTCTCTGGACAAGTACAGTATTCACTATATGAAGAGGTTTTTCCTGCTTTTGCGGAAGTTTTTGCTGCCAGCCCGTCGGCGGCTTGTGCGAGGAGCACAGGACACGACGGGCTGGGAATAGAATATTCTTATGATTGTGTGGATTACTATTGACGATACGCTGCATTATCCTGCAGGTATGTATCTAATATCTTCCACTATTAGTTGTGGTCCAACAAATCTGATTTGAATTTTGCCTCCATTTGTCGCAGGCAACTCACCTAGTCCGCCATACGATGTGACCATTACGTTGTCTTCTGGTACAATCGCACATATATCATTCAAACTGGATACACCTATCTCAATAGCGGACAAGTCATCGATAGTAAAACATTGTTTCATGTTTTCATCTCCATTGGTTTTGTTATGAAAAACAACAATTAAACACACAATTCCACAAAATAATGCTGTCGCAATTATGTAAGAAATTACGTGAGCTTTTTTCAATTTACCTTCTCCTCTCTCACTTAGTAACAGCAAAATATACAGTTTTACTGTTGTAGTAATTATTGCAAATGACTCTACCTGTCTTTGCATACCCATCCATGCTATTTCACTTGGATTATCTCCAGCAATTAAGCGTGAAAGCAGGGAACTGGGTTTGTGCGACCAAGAACCATCACTGTGCTGTAACATAAAATGATAATCCGCTTCACCAGTTCTTAATGCAATTCTGTACTCATTTGGATTGATGGGACTATCATAAGAATCAATGATGCGCATAGACCTTCCATCAGCTTTTGCATCATCCAATACCATTTGGCAACATTTTCAACACTGAAATCTTGAACTGCATCAGGACTTCCACCAACATACTTCCATTCTGTTTCGCCTAAAGCGTATGCATAGCAGTTATACTTGGTAGAAGTCGTTGGTTTGTATGTTGAAGCTTCACCATAGTCTGTTTTTGCGGCACAGCCACTCAATAAAAGTGTACAGGCAGCAAGCACCCCAGCAAGCAGCAGTCCCTGAATAGCGAACAATCCAGCGGGATCCATATAGGAGATTACAGAGTTTCCACAGTAGGAAAACAAATTGTGCTTGCTGCTTTTCTGGAACGTTGAGATAAGCGCATCCGCATTAACAAACCGTCCCCACCGCGGATTATAATACCGACTCCTGAGATAGTACAGCCCCGTCTCCTCATCAAACACATACCCGCGATAGCGGAACGGCTGCACCTTGCCCAGCGTTTCCGCCAGCTCACCAGTACACCACAGCGGCGCGCCCCACGCATCGTAGCCGTAGCTAACGACGGTATTGCCATTCTCATCCAGAATTGCAACAATATCGCCCTGCAAGTTCTTAACGTAAGCATAGGGAACATTATTGTAAACAACCACTGCCGGACGATTCTGTGCATCGTAGAAGAAATGCAGCTCGTCGTTGCCTTTAGTCATGTGAACAACGTTCTTCCCGTGCAGCACATAGTCCGTCACAACGCCGTTAACAATTTTCTGCACCCGCAGACCGTTCTCGTTGTAAACGAACTTCGCGTCCACGTTGGCACTTTGCATTCGCGCAAGTTATTATCACTACTCCTGAAAAAGGAAAGGGTATACCTTTTGCATAATGCTATAGCAATCTTGAATGATATACTGCGAAGGATGAAGGTTGATGGATATTACCGGATAAGGACTTTCTGCTTTTCCTTGTTCAGGTAAATAGATGCCGTTGGAGTCAAGGCAAACATTCAGTTCGACAACGATATCAGGAGTTAATTCGTCAATGAGGTCATCAGAAACTTCCATGTAACTGTCATATTCTTGGAGCAGATTGATGATTCCCGTCATATCCGCAACTAACTGAAAGTCTTCTTGGAATTCATAATTCAGGACAGCGGTCAACCGTTTGTTTTCAGGGATTTTCTTTCGCAAGGCTGCCAATTTTTCCACTTCTAATTGAAACTGATTACATAATTCGGTTGCTTTTTGCTCTTGGTGGGTAACATTTCCTAAAGTGAATATAGATTCGATGATTTCTGAAACTGTTTCAGGTTGCTTCATAAACACAACGGGTATTTCGGCCTTAGACAAGTTCGGAAAAATCGCATCATAGTCGCCGGATAATTCATCGGGACAAATAATCAAATCAGGCGAAAGCTTCAGTATCTCCGAATCATCGGTCTCTTGCCATATGGATCCGCAAATTTCCTTCGTATCTTTCATGGTCGGCCAGTATGTCTCGGCTTCCTCCAAATAAGGATGCCCTACCCACACGATGCAATCTGTGTCAACTAATTCAAGCAGAATTTCCTCAGCCCAAACAGGAAACACAACAATGTGGTTGGGAGTTTTACTATTTTCCGCATAAGCCACTGTGTTTGAGTACACGATACCGACACCGATAATCGCTATTAATGTGATAATTCGCATGTAAAATCGCGTCATTTTCCACAAAAAGCCATTTTGTAAGAGCATTCGCAGCATACCCTCCTATTCTAACTGGTAATTTCCAAATCTACGGATGCATGGATATGATAGTTTTCTGGCATCCGTAGAATGACTATATGATGATGTTAGTCCAGAATCACTCCTTTCCCATATCTATATCCGCATTAAGAAACCTGCACCGTTCCGCATTATAATACCGACTCCGCAGATAGTACAGCCCAGTTTCCTCATCAAACACATATCCGCGATAGCGGAACGGCTGCACCTTGCCCAGCGTTTCCGCCAGTTCGCCAGTACACCACAGCGGCGCACCCCACGCATCGTAGCCGTAGCTGACGACGGTGTTGCCATTCTCATCCAGAATCGCAACAATATCGCTGGGCAAGGATAGTGTTCGCTATATGAAGAGGTTTTTCCTGCTTTTGCAAGAAATTTTCCTGCAAGCCTTTTCGGACTGTCTGAATTTCAGTTTCTGAAACGCGAAAATGAAGAAAATTTTCAGGCATAGAAAAAACGGCACACAGCCGAGTGGGTGTCGGTTGTGTGCCGCCGAGAATTACCTAACCATGGGAAGAAGTTTGCAATGTTGCTTATGAAAACTAACTGTGCTTTTTTAATCGTTCTATGAAATATGAGCAATGTTGTACAGTTATCACAAAGTCGCAATGACTATAAGAACTGTTATTAGTATTCCACACGATTACTATACGCAACCAAGGCTGGAAAGTCCTCATCTACTATCATGAAAAATCTCCATTGTTCATCCTCTACGTCGCTATCGGCAAAAATTTCGATGCAGACTTGATTGCTCAGGACAATGCGTAGATCATTCATGGTCGAGCATTCCACTCGAAGTACTTTAAGTGGTAATAAGCAGTTAACTGTTATAACATTCTTATCAAACAAACTATTACTCTTTGAATCTTTTTTTTCATCTATTATGTTGTAAATACTTCTACGTGTTAGAACAGAAACCCCTTCATGCGTAACACGAAATGAACATTGTGTATGCAGTGAATATAAAATTCCATCCTTTTCGAATTCCCACCAAACCAAGTCAGTAACTCTTCCGATTTCACACAGTTCGCCACCTAAGAGCATATCTATGCAATACTTATTCTCCATTTTATTCTCCAAACATATTAAGCGCTTCTTCTATTATTTCTTCCAACGAATAACCTTTATGTCTAATTGCGTAATGCAATCTTTGTTGCTGATCCTGTGTTAAGTTCATATCATAATTATCTTTGAGTCGACGAACCGCCTCCTTAAATTGTCCATTTTCTGCTTGATTGTGTGACTTGTAATGGTTTGAATAATAATCTTCCTCGAATTTTTTTCCTGCTCTTGATGCAAACATTAAGCTTGCACCTGTTGCCCCCGCCGCAACCGCTGTTGTCATCGCAGCATCTGCCACAGCAGCACCACTGATAATTTCACCACCTGCTGCTGCAAGAGCAAAACCACCACCGCCACCAGTCGCAGCTATAACCACTGCAACTACTGCAACGACAACTGCAGCTACTAATAGTGCTTTTCCGCAATCTGCAAGTACATCCCAGAAACTATTGCCGCCATCATCCGTATAGCGAACAGGATTATTGGCGCAGTAGAGAAACAGTTTTGCATCCCCTAATTTTGCTTCTACTGCAATCTCTGCATCCGCATTAACAAACCGCCCCCACTGCGGATTATAGTACCGACTCCGCAGATAGTACAGCCCCGTCTCCTCATCAAACACATACCCGCGATACCTAAACGGCTGCACCTTGCCCAGCGTCTCTGCCAGTTCGCCAGTGCACCACAGCGGCGCACCCCACGCATCGTAGCCGTAGCTGACGACCGTATTTCCATTCTCATCCAGAATCGCAAGAATATCGCCCTGCAAGCTCTTGACATACGCATAGGGAACTCCGTTGTACACCACCACCGCCGGGCGGTTCTGCGCATCATAGAAGAAGTGCAGTTCATCCGTGCCGGAAGTCATATGCACAACATTCTTGCCGTGCAGACAACCGCTCGTTGCTCTCAACACGCCGCATTGTCATAGACGAATGTCTTTGACCGAGGCTAAGCTGGTGGCTTCGCATCGGTTGTGATCATTATGCTATATTCATTATCTTGTATTCATGGATTGCATGTCAAGCGTTCTTTTACTTGTGCGTTACGGAACCGTAATAACATTGTATGTGCAACTATCATCGTCTATGACAATAAAGATTTCTGAGCCGTCTTCGAGTTCGATTGAATAGTATCCTGTGCTTCCCAAATATGTATATCCACGTTGTGAAGACCGGCTCATATACAGGATTGTTGAATTCTCATCTGTGTAAGCGAGTGATAACACCACATTTCCGTTGCGGTCAATCATGCCAATTCGACCAGAATCATCTCGAAAACAGTAATAGTTACAATCACCTGCACATATCTCGTAAAACGATGGCGAGACAACAATTCCCTCACCAATACGGTATAAGCCATATCTATAATCACTATTGGCATCATCTCCGCCGATTACGATAGTATTCTCCGTTCCACACACAGTTGTAACGGCGTGGTATCCATTAGGTAATTCGATTTTCCTGCCGGTCGTATCAATTAGAAAAGAATCGTAGCGGATGGAGTTATCTTCCCCTTCCACTACATTTGACACAAGCGCATACCCATGTCGAAAGCACGGATGGCCATAAACAGATGAAAACTGGAAGTCTATGGCAATTTCTCCGTTTGTCCTGTTCACATACCCCCACAAACCATCTTTCATGACAAATATAGGGGAATCAGATTCGTAGCAATCGTCATAAATATCATCGTATTGAGGTCCGCTATTGTATCCCGTAAGGATGTCTATGAAGCCCCATTTCCGGTTTTTCATTTGGTATGTTACTGAAACCTGATTGACACGACTCTGCCTGACTTCCTCAGCAAATGCGTTGCAAGTCGAAAAAAGCAACAGGAAAATCAAAACAGCGAACCACCTTATTTTTCTCATTTTAATCATACCTCTCTTTCAATTAATCTCCATTCTCATCAATCATATATCGAGGTGCTGTGTAATGAAACCAATTCCGATCGCCGCTTATCGGTTCGAGGGAGGTAATATTGGGTCCTTTATGTGTGTCATTTTCAAAATATACATGGAATCTTGTTATAGTCCGTTACCACCCCATTTACTGTCTTTTTCACCCGCAACCCGTTTTCATTATACACAAACTGGGCGTCGGTGTCAATGCTCTGCATCCGCGCAAGCTGCCGCCCGCTTTCCCATGTGTACGTCCACTTACCGTCATTCAGCGGGTTGCCAATGACACAGAAAAGGCCACCCGGCAATGCCGGATGACCAAGGGACTTCAGTGCTTTAACTATCGATTAACGTGTTGTGTTAGTTCATTTGTTATGGGATATGCCACTTACTCCCACCATTCGCCATTCGGATCTCGAACTTGATACTCATCCAAAGTTTCAAAATGAGTGGCAGGGTTCACTGTGATAATGCTGCATTCTTCCGGAAAGGCATTGTAGCCAACAAATTGAACAGACTCAGAAAGTGTAACCTCTGTCAGCTCCCAATTGTAATAGAAAGCATACTCTCCTATATACTCAACGCCGTTCGGGATACTGATGCTTGTAAAAGCACAGTCAACGAAACAATACGCAGGTATTTGAGTGATGGTAGATGGAATAGCAAGTTCTTTTATTCCTGTTGCGTTGAAACTATACGGGCCCAAAGTGGCGAGCTTTGCAGGCAAAACTACATTTTCCAAATCAGGAAGATCATAAAAGACACCAGTGCCGATTGCAGATATGCTATCCGGTAATACAACATCGGTCTTATCAGTTAGCCAGTTATCAAGGCACTGTTCACCCAGATACATAACCGGTGGGATTGCTTCTTCTGAACTACATGGAGAGGAATACAGCAATGTTTCTGAACGTGTATCAACGAGGAATCCCTTGTTCATGACATAAAACGGATTGCCTTGAGGGAATGTAATCTCCGCTTTGACATGAAACATACTTCCTTCGGAAATTGTTTCCAGAGTGGATGGTAAGCAAATGATGCTCGCCTCGCAACAATCCGTGAATGCGCCGTCTTCGAGGAAAACAACACCTTCAGGGATGACAATTTCAAGAGGGTCAGTAATAGGCTCGCTTTGACTGGAGGCAAACGTCCCAGAGCCTATTCCAATTACTGGCTTTCCACCAAGCGTGTTGGGCACTATCAATGTAGAAAGCGGCAACTTCTCTCCTGAATTTTCCCAGTCGACCAGTACTGCACCTTCATTGGTCATGTAGTAAGAAAAATCGCCTTCTGTATAAGTTATATCTTCTGAAACTGCGGTGTTAGAAAGGAAGAACAGAATCAAAAAACTTAGAATAGTTAATTTCATTCACTACACCCCTTTTGCGCAAAATGATAAGTTGGTAAAAACAAGAATCACGGTTTACTCGTAGAAATCAGCAGGTTCATCTCTGACACGCCAGAGAGTCGGATTTTCCTCCTGTGTACCGAGACCAGCTGGCCACGCGATATATTCGAAGCGGCGACAGAGTTCTTCATACGTAATGTCCTCCGAAAGAATTCCTTCTTCCGTTCCTGCAGCATGATTGATTGTGAGCATACCATTACTAAGGCGTGCAGCAAATGTTGCTCCGTGACCGTGTTCTGCCCCATTATATCCAGCAGTGCGAAGGAAGCACTCAATGAAGTAATGTGTCACATTCTTCGAATGTAAATACGATATGCATGGAATGATCAATATAAAACGCTTTCTTCTCTGATTCAACGAGCGCCCAACCATTAAAAAACGGTGATACTGAATCCCATATGCAGGGGCATACCACATTGCCGGATAAATCGGCATATCCCCAGCATTCTTGTTGGTCTTTGACTATTATTAGCTGTTCATATACATTACATCCCCGCTCACTATCAATGAATAACTTCCGCTCTGGCCCGATAATATCTGTTCCCAACCGATTGATTAAACTTGTACCTTCGTCATTTGTAACGAGAATTAGCTCATTTGTAAAATAGGACAATTCGGAATGGCAGTCAAATTTCCGAAGAGTGTGACCGTCTTCGTCAATCAGTAAAGGTTGTTGTTCCAGACTTACCGCAAAAGAAATTCCATTGAACCAGTATTCATTATCATATTTAGGAGAACAGCATATATTGCCCATTCTGTCAATATGTCCCCATTTCCCGTCTTGTAAAAAAGATGCAAAGCCATTCAAATGCGTGGAAACATCCTCGTATTGTGGGGAAATTATACAATTCCCGTTATAGTCAGCAAATCCAAAGAGACCACTTTCTTTGTCGCGTACAGTGATCAAATCACCTAAGCTTACAGGAACAAGTTCATCTGGAAGCAGAACAATATCTCCTTTTTCATTAAAAACAACATATGTGTCATCCCGCTGATCAATAATATATCCACCAACAAAACCGCTAAAACATTCGCCGGTAAACACATAAGGAATTTGAAGTTTTCCATTTGTTGTATCGACATACCCATAGTATGTTCCATCGATGGACACCCGCACAAGATCAGACTCTTCACAACAATACCATATATCTTGATTTCGGTGAAAGATAAATCCTGAAAAATATCCAGTTGTCACATCAAAAAATCCCACGCCCTCTTCATTCTGAAGCCAATATATACCTGTATGCATACCGCCACAGTATACACCGTTTTGACCTTCTTCAATGCCACCAATAAACCGCATTACATAATTTCCGTTTATATCAATTATTCCATATTCTTGCGTTTGACGGTCTATCATTACAGATGCATAGCCTCTGCCACGAAATTCACCTGCATCTTCCCATTGACAAGGAATTATTATTTTTCCGCTATCATTTACATATCCATAATATCCATTTTGGAAAATGAGGTGCGGATAGACTTGTGCTGAATTCTCTTCGCAGATGACGGTCAAGCATGTTTGATGGCAAAGCAGAAAGACAAATAGAAATGCAACTATCAAATTCTTAATACCTTTAAAAAGCATGATGATCACCTCATTCTATGTAAAATCACTTATACAGATACCATTTGTTGTTCGGATCAAGCATAAATGCATCTGAACCCTTCGTGTAATCCGGATGACCAAACGCATCCCAATGTCCAATTTCATCCAAAGCCGTTATATTAGGCCCTGCATTAGAATCATCCATGAAGACGGCTGTAGTGATTGTTTTCGCTTGGGTTGCTATATTTGCCACACTAGTAGATTGAAACACTGCCAGTCGGTATCCTTTCCCATCTCCAAAATCGTACATGATAACCAAACCGCAATGACTTGTCCCTTGATAAATCTCCATTCCTGGTTGTAACTGATTTAAGTCAGTAAGTTCTTGCAAATCAGGGCAAGAAGCTCTTCGTTTTCCAGCGCTATTTCCACCGCCTAATATTCCCCTTAGAAGTGATGCGCAGCATACTCGAATAACCTGCTTTTTTTTGTAAATGCCATACTGATATTTTCCGTTTACTTTGATTGAATATCCATACATTTCCGGATTCTCCATAATTTTATCAATAGTACGAGCCACTTCTGGAGACACACCATAGTACTTCCAAGGATCAGAAGTATTTTCAATATAGCATGACATTTCACAAAGTCGCGATGAAGTAGTCCCCTCTGTGTCCAAATTATTTATCGGTGAATTTTCGCAATAAGAAAATAGGTTCTGTAATAAAACGCTATCAGCATTCACAAACCTGCTCCGTTCCGCGTTATAATACCTACTCCTTAGATAGTACAGCCCAGTCTCTTCATCAAACACATACCCTCTATACCGGAACGGATTGAGTGTCCCCAGCGTCTCCGACAGCGCCCCATTTTTGCCAATGGGCATACCCCATGCATCATACATATAGCTAACGACAACATTCCCCGTACCGTCGAGAAGCGCAATCACATCGCCCTGCAAGCTCTTGACATACGCATACGCCGTGCCGTTGTACACCACCACCGCCGGGCGATTCTGCGCGTCATAGAAGAAATGAATGCAGTTCATCCGTGCCGGAAGTCATATGCACAATATTCTTGCCGTGCAGCGTGTACTTCGTCGCTACGCCGTTGACCGTTTTCTGCACGCGCAAGCCGTCCGCGTTGTACACAAATTCAGCCGTCACGCCCGATTTCTGCATCTTTTGCAGCTGCCGACCGTTCTGCCAAGTGTACGTCCACGTCCCGTCGCTCAGCGGATTGCCAATCGCATCGTAGCGAATTGTGCTGCCGTTGACCGCCGTGAGCTTGTCGCGCCAGTTCGCGTCACCGTATTCGTAGGTAACAGTTTCCAGAGGATTCGTTGTGTCGGCATACGCGAAGCGTTCCTTTTTCAGGATGTTACCGCCAAGGTCGTAGGTATACTTCCAAGTCGTACCATTTTCGCCGGAGCGGGTATCGCTGTGGTCGTTGACCTGAATCAGCTGACCAAGCGCATCGTAGGTGTAGCCCGTCCACTTGCCGTTCAGCGTCGCGCTCGCAATGTTGCCATTGTCGTCGTATCCGTAGCCGCAATTGCAACCGGGCTGGGTAATCGACGAAACGAGATTCGTCACACTGCCGGTGCCGTAGCCGCCCGCCGCGAAGTGGTACTCGCTCGTGAACGTCTTGCTGCCCAGCTTAACCACCGAGAACGTCGTCCGATTCAGCTTGTCAATGGTCGTCGTACTCTGCCCGATGGTGGCTGCACCCATGCTGTACGTCAGAGACGTCGGACGATTTTCGTCATCATAGCCGAATTTCGTCCCATATTCCTGTCGATTTTCACTCACTTTCTCCGTGAATTCGCTCAGGTTGCCGTATACGTTGTCGTAAGCGACCTGTCCCGTGTAGACGTGCTTCGCGTCCTCCGACGTCTTTACGCGCACTGGACGATTCGCCAAATCGTACTCGCTCTGCGTCGTCCGATTCAGCAGATTGTCGCGGACTCGTGCCACTTGCCCCTTCGCGTTGTAATCGTACTCGTATCGCGGCGCGGTTTCCTCGCCGTACACCACCCCCGTCACGCGGTTGAAGTCATCGTAACGACTGCTGACTTTCGCCCCGTTGCCGTATGTCGTCGCGATCAGCGTGCCGAAATTCGGCTTCGTCGGATCGTTCTGATACTGGCTCTGCGACAGGGAACGCTGATGAAATGAGGTGACCAGATGGCGGATGAATTTTTCGTCAGATGCAATTGCAAAAATCGAAGGTTTACTGGCGGCAAATCGAGATTTTTGCAAGCAGCAGATGGCGGAAAAGGCATTCGTCAGATGGTTGCCGAATGAATCAGCGTTCCCGTGGTCTGATTCCCGACCTTGACCGCCGTCTGGCGACCCAGCGCGTCCTGCTCGAAGCTGTACACCACGTCATTCGCAGCGTTCCCGTCCGTATTGTGACGGATTTCGACCAGATTCCCACGCTGCTCGTCGTAGGTATATTCGTTATGTACTGTCTGAGTTCCTTCTTTTGCGCCCACGTTTGCAGAAGTTTTTACAATTCACCGTAGAGCATCTTCCGCGTCTTGCGGTTGCCGTTTTTGTCATAAACATACTGCGTGCCGAACGCTTCCCGGTACAGGTAGATGCCGGTGAAATCCGCAAAATTCATCTGCCGATTCATCTGCAAGACCACACGGATGTAGGTGCAGTTGTTGGGCGCGACAATGCCCGCGCTCGCGAACTGCCAGTTGCCTTCTTCCGCGTTGAACACCGCAGAGCCGCCCGTCGCCCAGTAGCAGTTTGCGCTGTCCGGATTGCCTGCCGTAAACAAAACGGTAATTCGGCAGTAGATGTAGTTGTCCGGATCGTTCTTCTTCGCGAACGAGCTGCACCAGCCGCCCACCGTGAAGCGGTCGCCGATTTTGCCGTAGTGCCGCAACTGCTGGTAATACGTTACCGTGCGGTCGTAGCGGCCTGCCAGACGAATTTTCTGCGTATTGTCATGTTTCAGGCAGTCCGGTGCATGAAATTCATCCTTCGGCGCGTCCAAAGGCAGCACTTCAACATACGACGCATCGTTTTTGCCAACCATCCATGCCTTCGGCTTGCCATCCGTGCCGGTCACAGAGAAGTCACTGTTCTGAACCATATTGAAATGATTCAGTGTCAGCCCTTCTTCCAGCTGCATCGAATCGAACCAGCAATTGCCGCCCGCGAAGCCTTCCTGCATGTCGCAGTATGCCATGCAGTAAACCTTGGGTTCTGCATTCTCCGGCAGCGTGAAGGAGACCGACACGCGCTCATACGGCATGTTGTCCGTCTTTTCCCACACCTTGCCCGGTTCGGAATCCAGCGTAATTTCCTGTTCGCCCACCGTGTACGCAATGCGCATCACACCGCGCGGGCCACCAGAGCGGACATAGCCCGACAGCGTATACGACTTGCCCGGCGTGAGCGTCACCGCCTGACGGACATACACGCAGTCGCTCGACCAAATCGTCAGCCGATACGAAACGAGACCGAACTGCCGCGTAGACTGGTCGCGCGTAATCGTGCCGGTGCTGCTCTTCTCCCAAACGCTGCTGTTTTCCTCGCACATCGGGTCGAGAAGCAAATTTCTAACCACTCGCTGCATTCGGGAGCGTTCCGTCGCGTGATTAATCGGCGCATTCGCGTTGTCGTCGGTGCGGTCGTACATCTTGTCACAGCTGAACACCCAAACGAGCTGCACAAAGCACCCATCATGAAGCTCACTGAATTGGGGAGTTCACTGAGGCTTTCGCGTGATGAAACATACAAATTAGCTCGGCAGCTAAAAGATAAACTGGAAATCATCCGCATTAACAGACAGCTGTACGTTACTATGAGCAGCTATCAGCGCTGGCGGAAAACTGAGATGCGAACAGACGCGCAGATTGCTGCGTCTGTTGCAAAACGTTCGCGAAAGGAATTGCCGCAAATATTGCCGGCTGTCAGCAGCGTCGAGCAGGAGAGCCCATCCATTCCAGCACAAAAATTCTTCACTGTGTCGGAAGCAGCGTCATTTCTGCATTTGTCGGAAAGAACCGTCTACCGGCTGTGCTCTGACGGACGAATTCCGGCAAAACGAGTAGCTTCACAGTGGCGCATTGCGCGGGCTGACCTCGAAGCACTGTCCAATCAGAATAGCATCAATCAGCAAGGAGAAGAAGCAAATGGCGACAATCATCTGTAAAAACAACAAGTTCAACGTAGTCTATTCCTATTATGATGAGGCAGGAAAGCGTCATCAGAAGTGGGAAGCCTTCCCGACAATGCTGGAAGCGAAGCAGCGCAAATCGGAAATCGAATACAAACAGCAGCTCGGCTCGTTCACCATTCCGACCTGCAACACGCTCAATGAACTGCTGAAAGAGTATGTTTCGCTCTACGGCAAGACGAAGTGGGCGATTAACGGTTACAGCTCAAACACCGGGCTGATTCGGCACTACATTGCCCCCAAACTCGGCGAACTGCGGTTGAAGGAAATTACGCCGCGGGTGCTGGAAATGTTCTATCAGGGACTGCTGAAAACGCCCGCGGTGCCCTTGATGACGGACAAGAAGTATCGCCAAACTGGAAAGTTTGTGCAGCCGCCGACGATTCGCAAAATCCACAATCTTCTGCACAGCGCTTTCAGGCAAGCGCAAAAATGGGAGCTCCTCGAAAAGAACCCTGCCGAGTTTGCAACCCTCCCGAAATACGAAATGAAGGAGCGCGACATTTGGGATTCGCAGACGCTGTTCCACGCGATTGACTGCTGTGAAGATGAGCGACTGAAACTGTGCCTGAATCTGGCGTTTTCCTGCTCTTTGCGCATTGGCGAACTGCTTGGACTGACGTGGGACTGCGTGGACATTTCGGAAGAGAGCATTGCGGCGGGAAAAGCTCACATTGTCGTCAACAAGCAGCTCCAGCGCGTCAACAAGCGCAGCATGGAGGCTACCGACAGTAAGGACGTGCTGACCACATTCCCCGAAATCGGCTTGCAGAACAAAACCGTGCTGATTCTGAAAAAGCCGAAAACGCGGGCCAGCATCCGCAAAATTTTTCTGCCCAAGACGGTTGCTGAAAACCTGACGAAATGGAAAATGGAGCAGGATTTGCTAATTGAGCAGTTGGGTGCAGAGTACCACGACTACAACCTCGTCATCGCGGGAAGCCGTGGTCAACCGGTGGAATCGAACATCATCCGCAAGAGTATGCGGCAGCTGATTGCAGCAAACGAGCTTCCGCAAGTCTGCTTCCATAGTCTGCGGCATTCCAGCATCACCTACAAACTCAAGCTGAATGGCGGCGATATTAAGGCGGTGCAGGGGGATTCCGGTCATGCGCAGGCGACAATGGTAACGGATCAGTATTCGCACATTCTGGACGAGAGCCGCAGAAACAATGCGCAGCTGTTTGAGCAGGCGTTTTATGGCGGAAAGGGCGTGAAAATCGTGCCGGAAGCGCAGGATAAAGCCGTGGAAGAGCAAGTGCAGCAGGCGGGGCTTAATTCAGAAGTGCTGCTCAAAATTTTCAGCAATCCGGATATGGTCGCTATGCTGAAAATGCTCGCCAAGACACTGGGATAATCGCACATACGCCAATATACTCGAAAGCTCTGCGGAAATCTCCCGCAGAGTTTTTTGCTGCCATCAAAAGCGGCAGGCAGTTTGCATGCCAGCACACAGCTGCTTCTTTGTCTAACCGCATCCAACATAGCGAAACAGGGCATGAGAAGATTTGATAATTCGATGCGCAGGAAGTCAAGACGATTACTAAAAAATATTGTTATTTTATCTATTGAAAATCCACAAAGTCATACAGATAATGCCAGAAAATACGAAGCGCAGAAAATTGCTGACACGCTGCGCACGCGAATGTTAGGCAAATCACCCGTTTGCCAGAACAGCGGTGTTGGCAAAAAAGGCGAAATGTTAGGAAGTTGCCAACATCACCAGCAGCGGGGCAAAAAGCAGATTTCCAATAGAAGGCAAAAAAATTCTTTCCAGCCGATGCTCTTCGCGCGTTTGGCAAGACGCACGCGAGAACATCAGCCAGAAAGAATTGCTTGTTTGGGGATTGAGTCCAGTGGGATTCGAACCCACGGCCGACTGCTTAGGAGGCAGTTACTCTATCCAACTGAGCTATTGGCTCATGTGCCTGAAACCCGGTGATTTCAAGGTTTTCGCACGGTTTCAGTGCGATTCTTATGGCTTTATTTTAGTTCTGCTTTGATAAGAAAAATAATTATGAAATCATATTTGTTTTCCTTATCGTAGCGAGGCGACGATTTCCCTTCCACAGAAGGCTTGGGAAGCGGTTTGTCCGCCACTCGGTAGGTTTTGAACCCCATTCCTATCAAGTCAGCGACGCAAAGGGAAGCGTTGAGCGCTTTCTTAGGAGAACGCACTCCCCTCTCCCAATCGTATCCCCTGGTGTGCCGAGAAACGCCGATATAGCACGGATTTTTCCTGTTCCGAATCCCATCAGGTATCTCTGCTGTACCATCCAAATTCGGCCTTTTTCGGGGTAGAAATTAGCTGAAAACTAGCTGGAGCTAATTTTGAGAACAGGCCCTTATCCGTGCAGTTCCCTGGAAGGGACGCGCTATTCTATGTCAAAAAAGCATACTATCATTCTTTTATTCTTTCAATCGGAAGCGAAATAATGGGATACATGTATGGCAAAATAGAAAGGCGCACACAGTAAACGATTCCCCAAGCATTGATAATACTACCTATCTTTACATTCGACAAACAACCAACGCGGAGCACTTGATAATCCGCTCATTTTGCGATAGAATGGAACTGGAATCAGCGCAGGAGGGGAGGCTGCCGTATGGAACGCCAAAAGCTGCCGGTGGGGATTGAGAATTTCGCGGAAATCCGCACCGAGGGGTTTTACTATGTTGACAAGACTGGATTGATTCGCGACTTGCTGGCCGACTGGGCGAAGGTCAACTTGTTCACCCGCCCACGTCGTTTCGGCAAGACGCTGAACATGAGTATGCTCAAGTCCTTCTTTGAGATCGGCACGGACAAAACGCTGTTTGACGGGCTGGCTATCTCGAAGGAAACAGCACTGTGCGAGACGTACATGGGCAAATTTCCGGTTGTGTTCATTTCGCTCAAAGACGTGGATGGGCTGACGTTCGAGACCGCCTATGGCATGTTGCGGCGCATTCTGCAAGCTGAAATGTCACGTATCTGTTTCTTAGAGGGCAGTCAGCAGATTCCAGAAGATAACAAATCCGCATTGCGGCGCTTCCTGAAAGAACAGGATACGCAGGACGATGTGCGTGAAAGCCTCAAAATGCTGTCATCGCTCCTGTATCAACATTATGGGCAAAAGGTCATTCTGCTGATTGACGAATACGACGTACCGCTGGACAAGGCGTTCCAGCACGGTTACTATCGTGAGATGGTGGCGCTCATCCGCAGTTTGTTCGGGCAGGCGCTGAAGACCAACGATTTCCTGCAATTCGCGGTGCTGACGGGCTGTCTGCGCGTGCCGAAGGAGAGCATCTTCACGGGACTCAATAACTTCAAAGTGTTGTCCATCACGGATAGCCGCTACGACGAGCAGTTCGGCTTCACCGACGCGGAAGTGAAGCAGCTTTTGGCGGATTATGTTCTGTCATCGCACGAAAGTGAAATGAAGGAATGGTACGATGGCTACCATTTCGGCAATGTGGATGTGTACTGCCCGTGGGATGTCATTAACCATGTGGATAGGCTTGTCAGCGATCCAGACGCGGAGCCGCAGGATTATTGGATCAACACGAGCGGCAACGCACTGGTAAAGCGGTTCGTGGACAAGGCGGACAAGACCATGCAAGGAGAAATCGAGCGGCTGATTGCAGGAGAAGCCATCGAAAAAGCAGTCCGCTTGGATTTAACCTACGATGAAATCGACAACAGCATCGACAACCTGTGGAGCGTGCTGTTTACCACTGGCTATTTGACACAGGCGGGGCGTGTGGAGCGCGGCGTGTACAAGCTGGTGATTCCTAATCGCGAGGTGCGCGAGGTCTTCATCCTCCAGATTCAGGAGTGGTTCAAAGAGACCGTCGTGCGCGACACGAAGCCGATGCAGGCATTCTGTCAGGCATTTCTGGATGGCAACGCCGAGGAAATTCAGAAGCGGCTGAACATCATTCTGAGCAAAATGATCAGCATTTTGGATACGAAGGCGAAGGACGATCAGAAGGAGAATTTCTATCACGGGTTGTTACTTGGGCTGCTGCGGAGTGAGCCGAACTGGTTGATTCTGTCGAACGTCGAGTCCGGTGAGGGCTTCTGCGACATCATGATTGAGCCGGAAGATCCGGACGCAGGCATGGTCATTGAGGTGAAATACTCCCCTACGCTGGCGGGATTGGGTGCAGCCTGTGCCGCCGCGATGGCGCAAATCAAGGAAAAGCACTACGATGAGCGCCTGCGCAACGAAGGGCGCGAGAACATCACAGCGTTCGGCATTGCGTTCTGGAAAAAGCGCTGTCGGGTGGTGTTTGAGCGGATGGAGTGAATGCGGGAACGCACTTCCACAATCGCTTCTGCACTTTTGTAAAGTACATACAAATTGAGGCGAAGCCGGTGAATGGCTTCGCTTCAATTTGTGTCGTTTCGTTAACTAATCTGTTAAAGTCCATAACTTCTACTACATTTGTCTTATACTATTTCCAGATGAAAATGCGTCAAGATGCGCGGCGAATTTTTCGTTCTGGCTAACGGGAACGAAATGCAGCGTAGCAGCGCTACGCTAAATGGAGTGAGCGGACGCCAGAACGAAAAAGGCGCAAGCAGATGGCGCAGTTGAATCTGGAAATAGTATAAGACTTGTTTTCATGACGAACGCAATACGGGGCAGCAAGCTATTCTTTCGCTTGCTGCCCCTTTGCTGTTATGCCTTTGCGCTATGCTCTTCCTTTTTTCCGCGGAAACAGCGAATCCCTGTAAACACAATCACCGCAACCGCCACGAAATCCACCACATAAATCGTGATTTTCCACCATGCAGGGCGATAGTATGCCACGCTGATGTTCATGGCATTCGAGTTGACCACCGTGTAGAGAATGTTCTTCACGCATTGGCGAAGAATCTGCATGTCCACCGGGTCGGATGCGTCGCACCAGTTCGGCTGAATAACGTCCGGCAGCGTCATGTCGTTGCCCAAATTCAAGTCGCCGCCTGCATATGCCATTTGCCGCAAATTCATGTAGGAGGTCGTATTGAAATCGGTGATGACCATACCTTGGAAGCCCCATTCGTTCCGCAGGATTTGAGTCAGCAGCCGATAATCGCCGCCTGTCCAGCGCGTACCGATGCGGTTGAAGGAGCTCATCACTGCTGTGGTATGCCCTTCCTTGACCGCGATTTCAAACGGGCGCAGGTACAATTCGCGCATTGCTTGTTCCGTCACCCAAGTGCCCGAACCGTTGGAGGAACGATGCGTTTCCTGTTCGTTGAGCGCAAAGTGCTTCACGAAGCAGTAAACGCCCTTGCTGGCGCATCCGCGGATTTCCGCCGCCGCCATTTTGCCGTTGAACAGTCCGTCTTCGGAAAAATACTCGAAATCGCGACCGCCGAAGGGGCTTCTGTGGATATTGACGCCGGGCGCATACCAGCCGGAATACGGCAGATTGTTGCCCTTTCCATCCGCGCCAATCAATCCTTCCGCGCCTATCATTTCGCCGATGTCTTCCATCAGCTCCTGATTCCATGTCGAAGCCATGACGACTTCCGCACAGTAATAGCAGCACTTCCAGTAGATGCCGCTGCGATCCATGAAGTTCGTGAAGCCAGTCGGGCCATCTGTGTCGTTCGTGGCAGGCTTGCCAATGATGGGCAGTTCATTCGTTTTGAATGCGCCCATGTTGCACATTTTCACCATGTCCTCGACAGACAGCTTGTCCAGAATCGCATCCCAGCGCGGGTCATCATACGACACTCGCTGATTCTGCCCATTTTCATCCGTCAGCAGGTCGCGAAGCACCAGTGAAATGTCCGTCTGACTTGTTGCGGGAAGCCCCAAGTCAAAGAGCGCATCCGCCTCTTCATTGTTGTGGTCGCGGTTTTGAAGCGCTTCGAGATATTCTTCATCCACCGTTCGGTCATCCACAGAGGGCGCTTCCGGCATCGTGCCTTCCCAATCTTCGCGGGAAAGCAGCGTCTGGAGATGGTAATCAGAGCTGTCCAGTTCCAAGTCCGTGTAACGGTTTTCTATGGTATTGCCTGTTACCGGGTCTTCGCTAATGATAATGTCGTCTTCCACCGTGAACGGCACTTCAAATACGCGGTCATGCGCATTCTTGCTGACGTACAGTGCGTAGTCACCCGCATCCAGTTCAAAGCAGTTATCCCAGTTTTCGTTCTTGTCCGTATAGTCGTAGGATGCCAGATAGTACGGGTCGCAGGTCAGCGTCAGCGTGCATTCCTCGCCGGGTAAAAGCAGCGGCGTCTTGGCAAAGTCCAGCAGAACAACTTCGGACTTCTCCACGCTGCCGGGCGTATACGGCGCATGACCGTAGAGCTGCACAACGTCCTTGCCAGCGACGCTGCCCGTGTTCTTTACGCGCACAGTCACTTCCATCTTGTCGCTGACATCGCTGAGGACGAAGTTTTCCGGCGCACTTTCCAGTGTCCAGTCAAACGTCGTATAGCTCAGACCATAGCCAAACGGATACACCACTTCCTGCGCATACCATTCCGGGTCATCCGCGCCGCGCGTCTCGTAATAGCGATAGCCGACGTAAATGTTCTCCTCATAGTCCACAAAGTAGTAGTTTTCGTTTTCCAGCCCAAGATACCGGTCGCCGCTGTCCTTGCCGGTAATCAGGTTATCGCCAAAGTTCTGCCACACCGGGCTGTTCTTGAAATTCACCGCGTAGGTATCAACCGTGCGCCCGGACGGATTCACTTCGCCGTTCAGGATGCGTCCCAGCGCATTCACGCCGGATGCACCGGGGAAGCCCATCCAGATAGCTGCGTCGATTTTGTCCTGATAGGCATAATAATCCGGATGCGTCAAAAATGCCAGTTCCATCGGCGAACCACTGTTAATCAGCACAACAACCTTCTTGAATCCTGCCTCGCAGACCGCCGCCAGCAAGTCCGTTTCGTTCTGATCAAGCTGCAGGTAGTGGTCGCTGTCCTGCCGCGCCCCTTCCACATCCTTCATTGAACGCGGCAGGTCAAAACCTTCGCCGCCGATGCGGGTCAGCACAACCAGCGCCGCGTCATTGTAATCCTTGTAGGTATCCGTGATTTCCTTCGTATACAAGCGCTGCGGCGTTTCCCCAATGGAGTAAAACACGGTATTCCCATCATCCAAGTTGGTGGAATTTTCTGAGCGGCGTGCGCCGGAGCGCTTATCATCCTCATAGAAGGGCTTCATCGCCGGATTGACCGCAAAGCCCGCATTCTGCAAGCTGGTATAGAGGTCGATGGCTGCGGACTTATCGCCGCCGGACGACCCCGAACCGCCATAAGCAAGGTTCACACTGTTCTTGCCAAACACAGTGATGCGGCTGCCTGATGCCAGCGGCAGCGCATTTCCCTCGTTCTTGAGCAGCACAAAGCCTTCTTCGCAGATGCGCTCGTTGAGTTTGTTCGCCGCCTGATAGACTTCGTCCTTGTTCGTGTATTCGGTGGTATACAGTGGTGTCACGCCCTCGGCATAAACCGCCACGTCGCGTCCCAGCAGAGAGGCCAGCACATCCTGCATGACAAACTGCGTCAGCACCGTCGCGACGGTCAGCAGAATCAGCACCAGTGCGCTGACAATTGCCCATACGCGAATCAGCTTTTTCTTCGTTTTCTGCGCCATGTTCTCCTCCGCGAAATCAGTACATCATTGGCAGGTTGTAGTTTGCATCCCACGTTACAACCGCCGTCGTCGTCAGCTTGATGCAGTCCACCATCGGCGCTGTGCCTTGATACGTTCCCATGCCTTCACCCATCGGGTTCACGCTGTTATTCGTCACAAGGCGAATCGTGTTTGCGCCGACCTGCAAAGCGACGTTCTGAATAACAATGCAGTCTGCAAATTTTGCTCCTTTTTCCAGTGCAATCGCATCAAACATCACCGGCTGACCGTTGATTTCAATCGTGTAGTTATCGGGCGAGAGGCTGATGTTGTCCATTTCCGCCGCAACCCGCAGCGTCAGCACTGCATCCGACACCGCTTCGCTGCTCGCCAGATAGAAATCCAACGACAGCCCTTTTTTATACAGGTACGAGACATACTTGCCATTGCTGGCGTCCAGATTCGTCGCATCGTTGACTATCATGGATGCGCCGGATGCAGAACCGGACATGCCCGGTCCTTCCTTGCCCAGCAAGCTGGTCTGTTCGGCTTCAAACGTATACGTCGCTGCGCCCGTTTTGAGCGATTTCCATCCCGCATAGATGGTCGTTTCGCCTTCAATCGCGTTTTCCTGCACATACGGCACGGTGCAGGCTGCATCGGCATACCATCCGATAAATTCAAATTCGTCGCGTACCAGCGCTAAGGACAGCATCCGTGCCGTTTCACCGGATTTTACCTGCTGCACATAACCGTCCGGCAGTACGCCGTAATAGTTCAAGCTGTACGTCACAGGATAATACACGGCATCGTCCGCCAGCCAGTTCGCATAGAGCGTCATAGGCTGTTCAACCACCTGCGCAAAATCATACAGTACCGTGCAGGCAGCATCGGTATACCACGCATCGAAGGTATAACCATCACGCACGGGTATTTCTGGCGCTTCTACGCCCTTGCCCTGACGTGCCGCTTCTTTTTGCGCTTCTGGTGCACCGTCGTAATTCAGCTCGAACGTCACTTCCGCGCCTTTTTCTGCCACATTGATATAAAAGGTCACGTTTTTGCCGCCGTAAGTCACTTTCACTGCCTTGCGGCCGGGTGTGTTTGTCTTGACGTTAGGCAGCTTCACATTTTCATCCGTCATCGGAATTTCAGCAGTGGTTTTGTCGCGGTATGTCACCAGCAGCACGCCGCCCTCTGCGGAAAATTCTTCCCCAACCCAGTAATCCATCTTCGTCGGTTCCTGCGCAACAGCAATCTTGCCAACTTTTTTCTCAGCCAGCACGCTCTGCCCCATCAAGCATAAGCAAATCATCAACAGCATCGCTGTAATTCGCTTCATAAACTTTGCTCCTTCCCTTTCATCAGAAAATCAAGGACGGATTCGCTTGTCCGCCAGCGCGAATCCGTCCAGTAAACGAGTTATGCCATATTACTTGACGTGAATCGTCAGCGTCAGCTGCACATAGACCCAGCCTTCGACCGTCGCCGTCGCCGTGACAGTGTAGTCGCCAGCCTCGTTGAATGTGCCGGAAGCAACGCCATCCGCGCCAAGGTTCATGCCGGGAATCGCATCCGCATTCTCAATCTTGATGTCGCCGACATCAGCATAGCGCGCCGTAAAGAGGGGCGCAATGATGTTCTTGCCGCCGCCCCAACCGCCGAACTTGTCGCCCACTTTGTATTCCAACTCTTCCACGATATGATTCTCATAGCCATTGAGAATCGCATTGGAGTTGGCGTTGGAGTACAAAACGCGCTGCGCTGCCTTGCGGACAGCGAAATACTGCGTTGCAGAAGGAACCGTCTCGTAGGTGGACGCATCCTCCCCTGCACGGCGCGCCGCATCAGCTGCTTCTGCGCTGGCCGTATCGGCCGCCACCAGCACGGTGTTCAGCTCTGCGCTCCAAGTACCTTCGGTGCTGGAGCTGTTGCCGCCCTTGCCCTTGCCAATCAGCTTGTTCGGGCCGCCAAGGGGCAGTTCATTGCCCGCGCGAACCATCAGGTTCGTATAGCGATATTCCGGATAGTCCATGTAGTCCGTCACGTTATGGCCGCAGAAGCCCCATTCGCCGCGGGTCAGCAGTTCCAGCAGCGCGTAGTTCGTCGAACAGGTGGACAAGCCAATACGGTTAAACGCCGTCATGAATGCGGAGTTGTTGCCTTCCTTGACCGCCAGTTCGTAGGGCTTGGCATAGATTTCGCGGATGGCCTGTTCGTTCGCCCATGTAATCACGCCGCCGTTCGTATTGCGGTTCGTTTCCTGATTGTTCATCATGTAGTGCTTCGTGTAGGTCACAAGGCCCTTTTCGGTCGCAGCACTGCTCAGCTCCGCCGCGAGTTTGCCGGCCAGCAGCGGATCTTCGGAGAGATACTCGAAGTTGCGGCCGCCGAACGCAGAACGATGAATGTTCAGGGAGAAGCCATAGAGACCATTGATATTGAACAGCAGCGCTTCGTTGCCCGTCATGATGCCAATGTCATACAGCAGCTCCGTGTTCCATGTGCAGCCCCATACAGCCGGCGTAACCCAGTTCGTACCCATCTGATTTTCGGGTGCCTGTGCGCCGCCGAACATCCCGCCATTCCAGAAGGGATGTGCCGCCGCGTCATACGCACCGTTCTGCTTCTTGCCGATAGCTTCTACCGCAGGCTGCCCGAATCCGCCGTAGGAGACGATGGTCGCCATTTCGTCCCACGTCAGCTGATTCATGTACTCGTCCCACTTCTTCGTGCCTTCATCGTCAGAGGCAACTGCCACGCCATCCACCACGCTCGGCTCGGTGTACGGCACGCCAGCCAAATCCGCCAGCTGAATCGCCGTTTTGCCGTTTTCATCGCGTGTACCAGCATTCTGCGTCCAAGTCGCAGGAACCTGCGAAACGTACCACGGCGAATCCTCCGTGTCATTCAGGCTGAAATATTCCTTCTGGGCATCCAGTTCATCAATAACTGCCTGATCCCAAGTGCGGTCTTCCTTCGTTGCGGCAGCCGGAACTTCCAGTCCGTCCGCACGGGACATCTGATTGTTTTCCAGCGTTTCATTGACAGAGATGTAGGCTTCCAGTCCTTCATCGCCGGAGAAGAGCGGCTTGATTTCCGCACCCGTGGTGTAGTCAGTCACGCACTGCAAGCCCGTTTCAACCGTGCGGGTAATCGACGCGATTTCTTCATGTGCGTTGCGGCGGATGGACAGCACATAGTCGCCAGCGTCAAGTTCGTAGCCGCGGAATTCGTTGGCGTTGGCGTCGTTCCAGTCAAACGATGCCATATCCTGTGCCACGAACTGCAGCGTCACCACTTCGCTCTCGCCGGGCTGAAGCTCCTTCGTCTTGCCGAACGCGGCCAGATTGACATACGCCTTTTCAATTCCGCCCTCGGTGTACGGCGCGGTGTAGTACAGCTGCACAACGTCCTTGCCTGCCACATCGCCCGTGTTCGTCACACGAACCTTCACCGTGATGGTTTCATTCGCCGCATGAATCACCCCAGTCGGCGCAATGTCCCCCTCGATTTCCTGCGTAAAGGTGGTGTAGCTCAGACCATAGCCGAACGGATACACGACGTTCTCGTCATACCATGCTTCGCCGGCATCGTGTCCCTTCGTCTCATAATAACGGTAGCCGACGTAAATGCCTTCGCGGTATTCCACGGAGTGATAATCCGTCATCGTATCGCCGACATAGACGTTGTTGTTCATGCGCTCGCCGTTTTCAAAATTCTGCCCATTCGAGCCGAAATTCGTGAACGTCGGATCTTTGGTGAAATCGACCGCGTAAGTATCCGCAGTGCGGCCGGACGGCGAAACCTTGCCAGAGAGGATGTTGCCGATTGCCGCCGCGCCGTCGTTGCCGGTATGACCCACCCAGAGAATCGCATCAACGCCGAGGTTGTCCTCCGTCTTCGGCGCATTCACTTCCGCCAGCTCCATCGCATTGGAGGAGTTGACAATCAGGATGACTTTGGGGAAATTCGCCTTCACGTAACGAATCAGATCTTTTTCCGTGTCCGTCAGCTCCAGCATGTGCGCATTCGGGTCAGCATTCTCGTCCTGCGCATAGCCGTAAGTCACTTCATCCCTGCCCTCCGAGCCGGAACGGGAAACAACCACCAGCGCTGCATCGCTGTAAGTATCGTAAGTGTAGGCGATGGAATCCGGAATATCCGTCGGCTTCACTTCTGCCGACTTTGTGCTGTAAAAGGACAGCAGACGTTCGTTGACATCAAAGCCAGCCTGCTTCATGCCATCTTCCAGCGAGGTTTTCGGCACACCGTACTGCCCCGGGCGGCCAGAGCCAGAGCCGCCGCCGCCCATCATGATGTTGGCAGCACGGAAACCGAACATGGACACCTTCGTCGTCGCACTATCCAGCGGCAGCACACCGTCATTCTTGAGCAGCACAAAGCCCTCTTCACCCACCTGAATATTCAGCGCCTTTGCCGCCGCGCGTTCCTGCGCCAAATTCGCGAAATCAGTGTAGTACTTGCCCTGCGAAAGCACAAAACCCGTCTGTGCGCCCGTCACCGGCACCAGCGATTCCTCCACTGTGCCCTCTGCGAACGCCGCAGGAATCGACGTACACAGCAACGCCGTGCAGCTGAGAATCGACAGCCACTTGGAAACCGTTCTCTTCATGTTTCATTCCTCCTCCTTTTGATTGATTGCCTCTCCGCAATCATCGGATAGCTGTATCTTAGCATTTTCCTCCCGTTTTGTGCTGTTTTTCGCGTATCCTTGCATTTTCTCCCCATAAACTTGACTTTTGAGCAGGTAGTTGTTATAATCATCATGCATCGCACCTTTTTTTCGTGAAATAGTGCCAGATAGCCGTATCTGCACATCTACTGCGCGATGAGGGAGGCAGCCATGATTCGCATTGCTATTGTCGAGGATGATCAAAGTGCCGATGACCAGCTGACCGCCTGTCTGGAAAAGCTGTCGCTGCAAAGCAAGGAAGTATTTGATTTATCGCATTATCCCGATGCCCAGCAGTTTTTGTTCGCGTTTCATTCGCAGTTTGACTTGATTTTTATGGACATTGAAATGCCAAACATGGACGGCTTGTCCGCAGCGCGCAGAATGCGTAAAATCGACAGCAACGTCGCACTGGTCTTTGTCACGAACCTTGCGCGCTATGCTATTAACGGCTATGAAGTCAGTGCACTGGATTATATTCTGAAGCCTTTGGATTACGATGCGTTCTATTTGAAAATGCAGAAGGTTCTTCGCTACTGCCAGACACAGCAGCAGCGCCGTCAGCAGAGCGTGGTGATTCCTACCGCGGACGGCAACACCCACTTGCCGCTCAGTGAGCTGCTCTATGTGGAGGTAGTGTCGCACACGCTGATTTACCACACACTTTCTCATGATTACGAAACGTACGGGACACTCAAAAACGTGGAGAAGAAATTGTCTCCGCACGGTTTTTTCCGCTGCAACAGTTGCTATTTGGTCAATCTGCAATACATTCGCCGCATTGATGGCTATACCGTCTATGTCGGCGAAACGCCGCTTGCAATTTCTCATCCCCGGCGCAAGGACTTTCTTGCCGCAATGACCCAATTCTGCGAACGGAGGGCAAATACTCAATGAATCTGACCAATATCTGGGGCTCTTTTAGTTATCTTTCTGCCCTCTTTGTCGCCGTTTATATTGTCGCGATGAAACTGCCCCGAAAAAAAATGTTTCCGCTTCGTCTGCTTTGCTGTACCGGCGTGGTCATCCTCTACAAATGCTGTTCTGATGCCTTTGTTTACGCCCTTCCGCCGGACGATACCGTGACTCTGCTTTCCCGTGTGCTGGATAGTTTTCTGCTGTATTGCCTATCGCTGCTGTCCATTGGCTTCTGCTTTGAATGCGATTTCTGGGCCATGCTGTTCTGTTCCACTGCCGGTTACTGTATGCAGCACATGAGTCAGCGAACGTATCTGCTATTAATACGTTTCATCAGCGTTTCCATGCACCCACTTCTCAAAGCACTCATGCTGATTTGCATCACGGCGGGATATTATGTTATCCTCTATTTCACCATGATTCGAAAAGCTGACTACCGGGGAACGATGCTCAACAACCGCATACAGATTGTTGTCAGCTGTATCGCCGTGCTGGTTACAATTTTCTTAAATTCCTTTGCGCATCGTGCAGCCATCGGTTTTCCGTCAGTGCAGAGTTATATTATGGTATTTTCCTGCTTAACGGCACTGCTGTCCTTCTATGTGGAATTTGGCTGGCTTGCTGCACGCAAGGCAGAAATCGAAAAGAGCACCGTGCTGCAAATGGCGGAAGACGACAGCAAGCAATTTCAAATTGAAAAAGACATCATCGACCTCATTAACGTAAAATGCCATGACCTGAAGCATCAAATTTCCGCGCTGAACGGCGTGATTCCGCCCGATGAAGTCAAGGCGCTTCAAGAAACCGTCAACATCTACGATTCTATTTTCAAAACCGGCAATCATGCACTGGATATTGTGCTGACGAATCGCAGTCTCCTTTGCGAAAAGAAGGGTATCACGCTGACATGCAGCATCGACGGACAGCCGCTGCAGTTTCTCTCTGATGCAGAAATCTTCTCCCTATTCAGCAATTTGCTGGACAATGCCATCGAAGCTGTTGAGCAAATCAAAATTCCCAGCAAACGTCTCATCAGCCTTACTGGTCAAAGCACTTGCGGCACGTTTGTCATTCAGGAAGAGAACTATTTGCTTACTGCGCCGCAGTTTGAAAACAATCTGCCGCTGACCACCAAACAGGACAAGCGCTACCACGGTTTCGGCACAAAAAGCATCAGCATGATTTGCGAAAAACACCAAGGGCACTGCACCATGAACGTGATGAAGGATATTTTCGAGGTGCGGATTGTATTCCCGATGGTGGATGGTGAAGCGAAAAAAGTGTAAAGATGCATGGAAATCTGAACGCTATTATCCGCTCTTCTGTATTCAATTGGACACTGACTGATTGAGAAGAACCCCGCGACCTACGCGACCGTTCCCAAGCAGGAAGAGAAGAAACGGGACATTTGGGACGCGCCGACGCTGTTCCACGCGATTGAAATCTGCAAAGACGAGCGGCTGAAGCTCTGCATGAACCTCTCGTTTTCCTGTTCGCTTCGTCTGGGGGAGCTGCTGGGTTTGACATAGGACTGCGTGGATATTTCCGAAGAGGCGATGCTGCGGGACAGAGCTTCGATTTTCATCAACAAAGAATTGCAGCGCGTCCGCAAAGACAGCATGAAAGCGCTGGGCAACAAGGACATCATCGCGGTTTTCCCTGAGAGCACGCAGAAAAACAGCACGGCGCTGGTGCTGAAAAAGCCGAAAACGCCCAGCAGCATTCGCAAAGTTTTTCTGCCCCGAACGGTAGCGGAAATGCTCATCAAGCGCAAAGAAGAGGTGGATGCCATGCGGCTTGCGCTTGGTGATGAATATGCCGATTACAATCTGGTTATCACGGGACGGCTCGGCACGCCCACGGAAGGCACGCGGATTGAGAAGGCGCTGAACGAACTGATTGCCGCCAATGACCTGCCCAAGGTGGTCTTTCACAGTCTCCGGCATTCCAGCATCACCTATAAGCTGAAGCTCAATGGCGGTGACATCAAGGCTGTGCAGGGGGATTCCGGTCACGCACAGGCGAAAATGGTCACGGACCAATATTCACATATTCTGGATGAAAGCCGCGTATCGAATGCGCATCTGCTGGAAGAAGCCTTCTACGGAAGACGCGGTTCTGAAGCGAGCATGGTGACGCATCCTGCCAGCGAGAAGAAAGCAGATTCAGTCGTCCAGCAACTCGAAGCGTCCGGCATGGACGCGGCGGCACTGGTTCAGATTCTGAGCAACCCGGAGATGGTCAACATGTTGAAAATGCTGTCGAAGACGTTGGGCGGGAACAAGGAATGACCAAACATCGATTTGCTCTTCACTGACAGCTACTATCACTATAAAAGGCACAGCCCGTGAATCAAAATGATTCGCCGCTGTGCCTTTTGCTTTGTTAATGAAGAAGTTGATGCGATACATGTTCGCCAAGCGCGGCGATTCCCACTTATTCTGCCACATGGGGAACAATGCCCAGCTCCTGATGCTTTACGCCTAAGTTCATCTTCCAACTGAGCCATGTGGCGCGAAATGGCAGACTGCGAAATATGCAGCAGTTCCGTAGTCTTGTCCCGATGGACTTTCGGGACAGAGGGTGTATTGCTAATTCCGACGCACGCACTTTGCACAGCTAACCTCCACCATCCAACGCGCTAACATCACGTCCAAAAACATTAGCCCCTGCTGCATATCCATCCGACAACCGTACTCACCACCTACCTCCATTCATCGCGCAGAAATGCAGGAAAATCGCAGCGTTTCGCCCTCCGTTGTCCTGCACGAATCATCCCTTCCAACGGCGTAAAATTTGACCGCTTCTCAAAATTAGCAGGGAAACAGTCATCCTCCCCAAACCGCCATTAGCAGGCGCGAAAAATCGTTAGCAAATTTCTAATCAGCTAATCGGTCGCGTATGCATTTTCGCACGCTGAACACAAAAAAGAATCGCCCATTTCAGCCACGGATTCTCGTCAAATCCATGATTGAAATGGGCGATTTTCTTATCAAATTGGTGATCCCGGCGGGAGTCGAACCCACGACCTACTGCTTAGGAGAGATGCTCACCGCTTCCCTTTCAGAGAACTGCACTGCCCTGTAATGCCCGATTTTCCTGCGTTTCCAGCAGATTTCTACGTTTTCGATGGTGGGCAAAGGAACGTAAAAAACCGCAATTTCCAACCGTGCTGTTAGACAAGTGTTAGATACGCTAACAAAGGCGGTAGTCCCCTTCGCCAACGCCGGAATTTGTTAGACGAAAATGTGTATATAATCATAACAGAGTGAGCATAAAACGTTAGTTGTAATTTAAGAAATAGAAATCGACAAATAATGCCATCAGCAGCGATTTCAGCCATGTATAAAGCGCATTACAGCTGTTCCGATTTAAGCCTTGATTGTGCGGGTTTGCATTGCATTTCCTTGTTAGTTTGTGCTATAATGATATTGGTATTGCATGGTGCTTTATTGCGCAAGTTGTGATGCCAACCGGCACTGAGAGAAGCTTCGGATAGCAAGAAGGAATGATAGTTTATTTCCCTCCAGAATATCCCGCTTCATTTTTTCTGTGCAACATGCCTGTCGTTGTACTATTTTGAATATAAATAAGAAAAATATGGTATAATGTTGCACAGTGACTAAAAATATACATGCTGCATCTTGAAAAAAAGCATGTTGCTTACATAGATAAAACGTTTCTGACTAACAATATAGGCAGCTGCAAACATACTCGCAGGCTACCAGTTCATAGAAGGGAGTGTTACATATTGGCTATCACGAAAATTCAATTAGCCAACATTACGGTTTTCAATTCTCTTGAATTACCACTTTCCAGGGGAATGAATGTTTTCATTGGCGAAAACGGTGTTGGCAAAACGCACATCATGAAATTGCTGTATAGTGCCTGTAAAGCTGTTAGGCATGACGTATCTTTTGCGCAAAAAGTAGCAAAAGTTTTTATGCCTGATGGCGCGAGTATCCACAGATTAATTAGTCGAAAGAAAAATATCAAGACAGGTTCTGTCACAATCTATTCAGATTCAGCAAAAATCTCAATGAACATAACATCACAGACAAAAAAATGGGATGCAGATGTAAGAGGTGAAGAAAACTGGGAGCAGCAGCTTTCAACGCTGACCAGTACATTCATTCCGGCAAAGGAAATTCTCTCCAATGGATGGCATTTTGAGGCTGCCGTCCATGTTGGCAATGTGGAATTTGACGAAACTTATGTTGATGTTGTAACTGCGGCTAAAATTGACATTAGTGCAGGTCGTGATCCGGAAAGCAGAAAGAACTATCTTGAAATTTTGCAAAAGGCAACCAAGGGGAAAGTTTTACTTGAAGAAGATCGATTTTATCTTCGTCCCGGTAATCAGGCAAAAATCGAATTTAGTCTGGTAGCCGAAGGCATCCGAAAGCTCGCACTTCTATGGCAGCTGATAAAAAACGGAACACTGGAAAAAGGTGCAGTCCTTTTCTGGGATGAACCCGAAGCAAATCTAAATCCGAAATATATCCCCGTTGTTGCAGAAATGCTGCTCGAACTCCAGCGTAATGGTGTGCAGGTATTCGTTTCCACACACGACTATTTTCTGACGAAATATCTGGAAATCAAGCGTACAGCGAATGATGAAATTCTTTACCATTCGCTGTATTGGCAGAATGCAGATGTCGTATGCGAAACACAAAACGCTCTTGCTGCGCTCAGCCACAATACGATTGCTGAAACATTCCAACAAATGTACAAGGACGAGATTAGAAAGGCGATGGATTAACACTCATGAGTGTCTCTATTACCGAATCCGGTGTAACATTTGGTGTCTTTCCTCAAGAACGGTTATATTATATCGAAAAATCAGCGTCGTATGCCGCATTAGGTGAAGGCTTTTCGACAGTCGAATTCATCTATATGAACCGGAAAAATCAGCTCTGCTTTGTGGAAGCAAAATCATCTTCACCAATCCAGCAACATAATCCCGAACGATTTGAAGAGTGGGTATCAGAAATTGTTGCAAAATTCTGTGATTCCCTTCAGCTTTTTTTGACAGTGTTTCTGCAAAGGCGTGAGGAAACGGAATTTGGAAATGCGATTCAACTTGCCAATATGAAGGAATTACCAATGAAGTTTATTCTTGTCCTTCCACGCCATGAACCTGACTGGCTTGCGCCAATACAAAATGAATTAAGTAAACAGCTATATAAGATAAACAAACTTTGGGGTATTCAAGCGGCCGTCATGAACGAAGAGCTTGCGAAGGAATTTGGGATGATTGCTTTATGAGGATTGTAGCGAAAACCGAATTAGGCTGGATTCACCAGCGGCTCTTGACAATCTATAACTGCAGCAAGCTGACGGATGGTCTGGAAAAGCATGGCGCACGTAGGAGTATACGAGCGCTCTGAAACTTGCGTACGCAACAGCATATGCATTTATTCTCTCAAGTCAACAACTTCCCAATCTGTATCGAATACACCTTTGCTTTTTTCATAAGTTGCTGCCTGCATTGCTACACATAATAATTTTTTAGGTCTACTCATACCAACATACGCAAGTTTACGGCTGGAATCATATAGATTTGAGCTGCCACAAGGACCAGCACCAAAGTACGGAAGAATCCTCTTCAAATCTGACGCGCCCTGTCTATTAGTTTCAAGATATAGAGTCGCATCGTGCGTTTCACCTTTAACGCCGTGAATAGTGTCAAATGCAATTCTGCGCCCTCTGATTGGCTCAATTAGCACGTTCCTTTCTGGCATATCTACAAGGTTAGTATCATTATTTTCTTCAAGGAAAAACTTTGGAAGGACAGCAAATATATCATTTAGATTCGGATTGCAGATTCTTAATAATCCATTTATTTTCTGTTGCATTATTTGATTTATTGAGTATCTATCAATTTCTTGCATTCTTGACATTTCGTATATCCATTGACGATAGTATTCTCTGTATTTTTCATCGAGAGTATTTTTTATTGTTGCTGTGTTATAGTCTTTACCTGACACCGAATGCTTTATTGGAATGTAGTGGAATACTCGACACAAGAGCCTACGAACACTTTGCTCGGCCTTATACAATTTCCCCTCCAGCAAATACTGGGCGATCTCGTCTACTAAAGCCCAGTAGCTATACTCGCTTTTCTTATTTGCTGAACCATCAAATTCCGTCCAATAGCTTCCGATTTTCAAGCCGGACAAATCCTCTCTTTTTACTGCTCCAATAGCCTTATATATGCCATTAGCATCGTAGAGTTCGTGCCTTTCCAATTCGGAAATAAATGCATCAATAACGTTTCCTATTCTCTCCGGCGGAAAAACAATCAATACTGGTTTAACACCTGTCTCTCCAGCAAGCGTTACAATATTCTTCTCACCTTTTTTCAGCTTGCAGAGCACATTGGCAATTTCTTGGTTAAATCTGCAAGAAGTCATGATTGGAAGGAAGTCAGGTTGTGGTGTCCAGTCAGGGGTTGTATCTTCCGCCGAATTATAGATGGCCTGATCGGAATCTCCAATTTTGAACACCGCACATTTTTGTGGGTCAAATATCGCATCTATGACTTGGCGCTGAAGGATATCGCAATCCTGATATTCATCGATGAACACATACTGAAATCGTGACGAAAAGCAGTCGGTATACTCCGCTGGTAATTTATCAATAGCAGCATTTGCATATGCATAAGCGTCTTGATACTGTATTATTCCTTCATCTTTAAGAAGTTCGACTAATAATTCTTTATATTCCTTTGTGGACTCGCTTCTTACACCAGCCAATGGTCTTATTTGCTTTCCTATATAAAGTGCTCCATCTTTACGTATGTGTAATGCCTGTGTGTGATTGATTCGATCTGTAAATTGCCTTCCAGTTGCAAAATTATTCTTTGTCGTATAGTTAAGTGCTCTGTACTTTACATCATGCGGCATTTTACTAAGCACATGCTGTGCATAGGTCAGGCTATCAACCACTTGTACATTCTGTCCAGCGATATTTCTCAAGTATGGTATCGTCACAAATCTATCAATAAAAGACTGAATTGTGCCTATGTAATTTGGATAGTTGAGAAGCTTATCTGCATAATCAGAAAGACGATTTTTGATTTCATTGACGGCAACATTTGTATGAGAGAGTACGCAAATTCCCGCACCGTTTTCAAGTGGCATTCTATCCGCCAACAGTTTTAATTTTGCGAGAAGAACCGTCGTTTTCCCACTACCAGGGCATGCTGCCACATCTGTTGAATGCCAGCATCGTATAACATTTCTTGCATCTTCCTGAAAGTGTGCACCATGTGGTAAAAGAAGTTTCTCTACACTTTGGATATCTTGATTTGACGTTTGCCATTCCTCCATAGAATCCTCCTGCTCTACAGCGTTTCTCCTGCTGCATATTTAATGGCATTCACAATATAGCTTAAAAATGGATCATTTTCAATTTTAGATTTTAATTCTGTTTTCTTTCCTTCGTCGGTTTTAAATCTATACAAGTCGAGATCAAACATCTTTTCCTGTGTCTGTCCATCTGGAATTATGGATACTTTCCAACGCAAAAGCGAAGCTAAACACTGGGCAACGATCGCTTTCAGGCTGCTTTTTCCATCTCCGTTAAGCATTAAATCATAAATATGGTATGCCTTTTCAGCAGAGGAGAACCCATTCCACGCCTTTGCTTCTGCTTCGGCGTCACGATTTGCTTCATCAATCTTGGCATCAGTCAGTGAAATATGCTTTTGCGCATTCAGGATTTTCTTTCCGTAATGAACCGCCTTATGGAATTCATCCGAAAGGCAACTCATAGCAATGCAATACTCGAGCGTCCATCGTGGTGAAGTAAAGCTGTGCACGGAGCCATTTGTATATTTTCTGTCTCCTTTTTCTTTAGCCTGCAAAGATTCAGCTTTCTTCTCGTTGAATGTTTTCTCCTTAGTCGTTGGCTCGACATCGTATGGTCTTACATCACAATCTGTTATTACAGAAACAGGTATTCCTATATCGGTGCCGTCTTTTCTTACCATAATTCCGCTATATCGAAGAAAAGCTGTGCTCCCAACATTTACAACGGATATTCCGTATTTCTCCAATGGATAGCCGAGAATATCTGCAACAACAGGTATCAAAATATTCTCTGCATCTCCCTCGACCATTATGATACCCTTAGCAAAAAACAGATTGGCCTTTGTTGAGTCGAGAAAACGCTGGAGGAACAGGTAATCGCCCTTTTGTAATCCAGTTTGCCCTTCGGCCAAATCATATCCGGTGCCATTCTTCATTAAAATCAAATTCTTGAGGTTGATTTTTGATGCCAAAATGGGGCTATGCGTGGATATGATAATTTGGACATCATTCTCGTTATACTCGTTCTGGAGATAACTGATTAGTCGAAGCTGCGCTTGCGGATGCAGATGGGCTTCCAATTCTTCGATTAGAGCCAGTTTCAAGCCACCATCGGTATCATCCTTAAGGAGCAACAACTCCGCCGCAATAAATAGCAGATTCAATTCCCCAAGCCCAGGGTTGATCTCGGGAGCATTTAATGACAGGGACTCCAGTATAGCTTTAAGCTGAATATCCGAGGTTTTCAATTCTGCATTGCTGGCTTGACCTTTATCACTAAATGACTCTAAATTACTGCGGATCGTCTGGAGTATGCGTTTCCCATCTGTATCATCTGTAAAATAATCCTCAATGCGTTGATTCGCATCTCGGAAAATATCGAGAACTGTATGTTCTTTTTTACCTTTGAAAACAGGGTGATTGAGAAGTATCTGTGAGATTCTGGAACCACGTCCGGAACTCATTTCCCGTTCGGCATCACGGAGCGGTTTCAAATAAACGGCTTTCAGCAATTCTCTTGCTTTTCCGTCAATCGAAATTCCATCATCTATATCACCTACTCGCAATTCCTGATAAATCTTGTGCCCCTCTTTCCACGCGCGATAATGAAGCTCAAGCGTATATTCCATCCCGTTTTCATTTTTACGAAATGAAAGATGTTCGATAAAATTTTTTGCTTCATTCTGTGTAAATTCTGAAATCGTGCAATCAATTTTAAACTCTGAACAGGCTTCTCCGCCAACAGGCTTATAAAAGTCCTCATCTGACGGTCTGATATACTCATTACTCTGTGTCAATAGAACTAATTTTAATGCGTCGATTACAGCGGTTTTTCCTGAATCATTTTCACCAATCAGCGCATTTAATCCCTTGTGAAAAGTGATCTTCAAGCCAGGAATTCCATTCATAGATTCAAATCGGCGGAAGTTGTAAACTTTCAATTCGGAAATAATCATTTTCTTCACACTCATTTCTGAATAGTAAACTCGCAAATGGCATCATAAAGGCTTCCTCAAGGAAAGCACTCACCATTGGTCTCCCTCTTCGCCTTGTAGGTCAGCTTCTTAGTATTCCTTGCTCAGCAGAAAATCCGCCAGATGCACCATCTTAACGCCGTTGACGTTTCCATCGGCCAGTTCATCCAGCGTCACCACATATTTAGGATAGTGGTCTTTGATTTCCAGCAGATTCGCAACCTCTCGGTCGGATTCTTCCGGCAGGTTGCGGCACACCTGCACATAAATCCGTTCGTCACGCCGCACGGCCACAAAGTCAATTTCCTTCGTGGCATTTTTCCCAATATACACCTCATACCCTTTCCGACGAAGCTCAAAATACACGATGTTTTCCAGCATAGCCGCAACGGATTTCGGGTTAAAGCCCATCATGCAGTATTTGAGGGAAGCATCCGCAAGGTAAAACTTCTCCTGCGTTTTCAGAACAGTTTTGCCCTGCATATCATACCGTTGGCAGCGGTAAATTACGAAGGCTTTTTCCAGCCATTCCAGATAATTGTAGACTGCTTCCACCGAGAGCGAACGTCCTTCGGTTTTCATAAACTTCACGATTGCGTTGGCTGAAAAAGTTTTGCCGACATTCTCTATGACATACTTTACCACTCGGTTGAACAGGTCAAAATTCGTAATATTGTGCCGCTTGGTGATGTCACTGCTAATAACGGAATGGTAAATTCCCTCGACGATTTGATAGGCTGAACGCTCGTCGAAGTTTCCGAAAGCAACGATAGGGAAACCGCCCATACGGATGTATTCACTTAAAAGTTCCTTTGATGTACGCCCGTTTTCCTTTTTGAAGTCCAGATATTCAGAAAAGGAAAGCGTAAATACGGGAATAGAAATGTATCGCCCCGTCAAATAAGTAGAGATTTCGCTGGACATCAGCTTGGAGTTGGAACCAGTCACATAAATATCGGTATTGGAATCCTCCAAGAGACTATTGACTGCCTTTTCCCAGCCGTCTATCTCCTGCACCTCGTCCAGCAGAAGATAATAGCGGCTATTGTCGGTCATTTTCGCTTTGATGTTCCGGTACATCTGCTTATCGTTCATGCTGTCATCCAGTTCTTCCGAAGTATAACGCAGCTGAATGATATGATCTGCTGGAACGTCACTGCTGATTAGGTCATTTCTCAGCATATCCAGAATCGTCGATTTTCCACAGCGGCGGATTCCGGCAAGAATCTTCACCAGAGGAACATCCCGGTAGGTTCGCAGTATATCCAAATAGTGGGGTCTAATAATCATGTTATCGCCTCCTACTATTAGTATAAGCATCACTGACTTTATAGTCAATAGTTTTTGCTGAAATTCCAGAAAAGCCTTCCGCATTACAAATGTTTTTCGGTCTGTTTAGCATTGCATCTGACAGAAAATCAGGGAGCGCAGCGGAAAAAGGAGACGCAGGAACGCAGACCACCTTTCCTCTGTGAAGAACGAAAAATTATGATGCTGCCCTTCCCCCGATTTCCTTGCTATTTTCCGAAATCAATGGTAAAATAAGAGCAGGCTAAGAGATGATTTCATTTGAGCAGTCGCGGAAATCAAAACCTCAGCAAACATCCTTCGGAAAGGAGCAGAGGCAATGGGACGCTTTGTGAATCCAAATAACAACTCTTTTCAGGTTGCACTAAATTCGCCCATTTATGTTGACAAGACCGGACTGATTGCGTACACCAATAGTGTTCTTGCTACAATGCAAGGTTATATTTGTAACAGCCGCCCGCGGAGGTTCGGGAAATCATATGCAGCAAATATGCTCACAGCTTATTACAGCCGCGGCTGCGACTCGGAAGCAATGTTCGCCGGATTGGAAATCAGCAAGTCTGCTGACTTCAAGAAGCATTTGAACAAATACGACGTGATTCACATTGACGTTCAGTAGTTTCTGGCAAACTGCGGTGACGCGGCTCATGTTGTAGCGTACATTACGAGCAGCGTGCTGGCTGAACTACGAGAAATCTATCCGACCGCTTTGCCTTCTGAAGTGTCTCATTTATCAGATGCGCTTTCGAGAATCAGAGAGAAAACAGGGCAGAAATTCATCATTATAATCGACGAGTGGGATGCCTTGATTCGAGACCCGGCTGCAAACAGCCAAGTGCAGGACAGCTATATTACTTTTTTGCGAAGCATGTTCAAAGGCACCGAACCGACAAAGTACATTCTGCTGGCTTATCTGACAGGTATTCTTCCCCTCAGGAAGGAAAAGTCACAATCTGGGCTAAATAACTTTGATGAGTTTACCATGCTCAGCGCGAGCAGATTGGCACCATACATGGGATTTACTGAAGTTGAAGTCAAGAAGCTGACCGAAAAATATCATCAAAACTTTAGTGAAGTAAAAAGCTGGTACGACGGCTATCTGCTGAAAGATACTCATACTATTTCCAGATAAGAATGCGCCAAGATGCGCCGCGAATTTTTCATTCTGGCTAACGTGAATGAAACGCAGCGTAGCAGCGCTACGCTAAGGGGAATGAGCGGACGCCAGAAGGGAAAAGGCGCAAGCAGATGGCGCAGTTGAATCTGGAAATAGTATCAGGTTTATAATCCAAGAGCAATCGTCAGCGCGATGCTGCATGGAGATTTCAAGAACTATTGGGCAGAAACAGCTTCCAGCGATGCCATCGTGCCGCTAATCAGCATGAATTATGACGGGCTTCAATTCGCCATTATCGAGATAATTTCGGGTACAGAGGTCAAGGTGGATACGGCAGTTTTCACGAATGATCCATCCAGTATCGCAAGCAAGGACGATGTGCTGACCTACATGATTCACTTGGGCTATCTTGGATATAATCAGAATCGAAAAACAGCGTTTGTCCCGAACGAAGAAATTCGGCAGGAGCTGACGATGGCGGTTGAAAGCAAGCGTTGGAATGAAATGATATCCTTTCAGCAGGAATCCGAGCGCTTGCTGGATGCGACGCTGGACATGGACGGTGCAGCCGTTGCCGCACAGATTGAAAAAATCCACCACGAGTACACATCTGTTATCCAGTATCATAACGAAAATTCGCTGAGCAGTGTGCTGACAATTGCGTATTTGAGCGCAATGCAGTATTACTTCAAGCCCATCCGGGAACTGCCAACAGGTCGAGGTTTTGCTGATTTCGTGTTCGTACCGAAGCCTGAATACAGGAATGACTATCCGGCATTGATTGTAGAACTGAAATGGAATCAGAATGCCCGGACTGCTTTGCAGCAAATCCGGGAGAAGAATTATCCAGCTTCGATATTGGATTACACGGGCGAGATTTTGCTGGTTGGTATCAATTATGATAAGGACAGCAAGCAGCATCAGTGTCTGATTGAAAAGTACGAGAAAGAATAAACAAAAATGCCCATCAGCAGGCGGCGAATAGTGCGGCTGCTGATGGGCACTTTTGATATTTTACAAGAATTGCTGCAAGGAATATTGCCTTACGCTTCAGCCGTATTCTCAGCCGCCTCGCCGCTCTTCCCCTGCGTCAGCCACTTCTCGAACACCGAGTTGCCGCTGTACGCTGCGAAAACAATCGTCGCATAGTTGATATACGTCCGAACCGTGCTGACCAGCGCGTCCGTGTCGCTTCGGAAGAAGCACAGCACCACCGCCAGCAGCGAAATCACTGTCACTGCAATAGTGACCAAAAGAACAATCCGTTTGCTGAACTGGACGTATGCTTTCTGCTTCGTCATTTGCCTCGTCTTCCTTCTGGCGGCGTTTCCGGCAGAGCAAGAATGTCCTGTTCGTAGCTTGCGGACAGGTGATTTCGTCCTTTCGCCGCGTAACTTTTGTGCATATTCAGCACCTGCTCTTTTTCCGCCGCAGTACACCAGCCCTGCCGCGTATAGTTGTCATGCGCATTCTGCAAAAACGCCCATGTCAGAATCGCAAGATCTTCCTCCTGCTGCTGTTCCCTTGCAATCAGCTGCTTCATCGGCTTGCGAAACCATCTGTACATCAGCGTCAGCGCCGTCACAAGTCCAACGATGGTTGTTGCGTGGTCGCGCAGCTGTTCAAGAATCGCCCACATCTGCGTTCGCCACCTTCACCGTAAAATCACCCACAGGTTCAAACACGTTTCCGGCACTATCGACGATTTGGATGTTCATCCGTGCCTGATTATCCGCGTTTTCCTGTTTCGTGAGGAACTCCGCCGCGCACCAGCCGGTGCTGTTTTTGTACTGCACGCGCCACCAGTCATCCGCTTCCATAAGAACAGTTACGGTTGCGCCTTGCGGGATTTTCGTAATCACTTCGGCGGACTTGCTCGCCGTTTTGCGCATGTTCAGGCTGCCGGATGCCGTCGTCACGACCGCCAATTTCGTTTCACTCATTGCAATTTGTTCTCCTGTTACTATATATTTGCCCCTTGATTTATGGCAGCCAGCCATAGGCATGGGACATCTCGTTGCCTAAACTGTTAGAATAGAGAGGTAATGGTCTGACCTTCGTCTCCAAGGGCTTTTACGTCCGCGAGAAAGTCAGTCAGCCATCCTCCTTTCTCGGCGTAATCCACGCCTTTCAGTTCGCCCCAATGCGTCCACCCGCTGTCGATTTTCGACGTGACCACGCCATACGCCGTACCTTTGGCTTCGATAACCGCGCCCTCGCCGATGTACAATCCGACATGGTGATAGCCCTCCGAGGCGTTGAATTTGTAGACAGCTGTGCCGGGTTTAAGCGGCTCGCCATCGGTTCGTTTCCCGGCGGACAGGCTGCCGGATGCGCTGCTGTAACGGCGAAACATGGTGTTGCTGCCGTGATAGCAGTACCCGCCGAGCTGCCGAAACGCCCACGCAAAAAGGCCGGAGCAGTCCGCCACGCGGTGTCCGACCCACTTTTGACCATATTTCTT
>ENA-USUJ01000302-USUJ01000302.1-human-gut-metagenome-genome-assembly--contig:-NODE-302-length-42865-cov-9.277438_pt1 | contig 42865 bp, 39 predicted proteins | sample MGYA00250061_ERZ773398 | MGnify/ENA primary metagenome ERZ773398 (study PRJEB29103, sample SAMN06111992) | human gut metagenome | biome: human gut; feature: ankylosing spondylitis patient; material... | reverse complement strand
CCCCTGCTAAGGGCGTAGGTCGTCTAAACAACGGCGCGAGGGTTCAAATCCCTCCTACTCCGCCAAGAAAAAGCTCGATGATCCTTTGAGTTCATCGGGCTTTTTCCATTGTCGGGCACAAAAAAGCAGCCGCTCCGGGGCTTCCGGGGCGGCTGTTTTTTCATGCCAGGAGCAGATTCGTCACCAGCGCCAGCAGCGTCAGATGCACAGGATAGAACCCGTAGAATGCCCATTTGGCCCACTGCGGGCAGCGGCCGCGCTCACCGTTGTAGAACCAGAGCAGCACGAACGCCAGCGGGGCCGTGATCTCAAACAGCATCAGCACGGCCCCAAGGATGCACTGTTTCTGCCGGGAGTTCCTCGTCAGGTACAAAGCCACGATGAGGGCCACCCCAATGGCCCCATAGTCTGTCCCCGCCAGCTGGGCCACCACTGCACAGCCCAGCGCCGCGAGACGGCCCATCCAGGCCGCATTGCCGTCGGCATCCTCGGATTTTTGCAGCATTGCCATGGCCAGCACGCCCAGCGCCAGCGTCCAGTACACGTTCTGATTGCCCCAATGGAACGGCGTCTTGAAGAAGGCCATGTCAAAGGGTACCTCGCTGAGAAGCCCGAACAGGAACAGCCGCCCGATGTACTTTTTCACATCATGGGTGTGGAGGAAGCCTTCCACGAGCAGAAAGCAGAAGATGGGAAAGGCCAGCCGCCCGATGAGCCGCAGCACCAGATCCAGTTGCACGATCTGCGGCGGCGTCCGGTATGCGACCCCATAGGTCGCCTCGATGCAGGAGGCCCCGATGTGGTCGATGAGCATGGTGATGCAGGCAGCGAGCTTGAGCGCCGTTCCGCTCAGGCCCGGCCGGGTCTGTGTCTGAAGTATTTCCATTCAATTTCCCTCATTTCGATCGTTTGTACCGTGTCTTTTTTCGTTCTTTTGTTTTATACGATCTCTCTTCTCCAAATCCTGCATCCGATTTGACAAAATCCGCCTGCTGTGCCAAGAAATCGGCCCGAAAATGCTTGACAGAATGCGGCTGGGATAGTACAATCAAGAAGATAATTGAACTGTCTCAAATCAAAGATGAAAAAGATTCACAGAGAATGAAGCGTCTCCGAACGAGAAAACGGAAGGAGGCATGGGATATGACGCTGTTTTCCTATGAAATTTTTGACGCAGTCGCGCGGCAGGGCAGCTTTAACAAAGCCGCCCAGCAGCTGCACTTGACCCCGTCTGCCATCAGCCACGCCATTGCGGTGATGGAGGCTGAGCTGGGCTTTACCTTATTCAACCGCGGCAAGAACGGCGTCACCATGACCAGCTACGGTGCCTCGCTCTATCCGTCCATCCGGGCCGTCCTGAACAGCGACGAGGCCCTGCAGCAGAGCATCGCACGGCTGAACGGTCTGGAGAAGGGCAAAGTGAAGCTGGGCGCTTTCAACTCCGTCTGTGCCGGGCTGCTGCCCGACATTCTCAAGGGCTTCATGGCCCAGTTCCCGCAGATCGAGGTCGAGGTCTATCAGGGCACCTACGACGACGTGAAGGAGTGGCTGCGCACCGGGCAGGTGGACATGGCCTTCCTCTCCAACAACTGCCGGGAGGAGTTCACCCTCACCGAGCTGTTCCGTGAGCCGCTGCTCTGCATCACCCCCATGGACTGGCCAGAACCGCCCCGCGGCGTGATGACGCCGGAGCTGATGAACGGCCAGAACTTCGTCGTCCAGTGGGATGCCACCGACGCCGAGATGCGCCAGTTCCTCAAGAAATATTCCATCGCCACTGAGCGCCGCTGCCACGTCATCGACGACCAGTCCAACATCGCGATGGTGGAAGCCGGTCTGGGCATCTCCATCATGCCCCGGATGCTGCTGCGCAAGTGCACGGCCGGGGTCAAGATCTACCCCATCCAGCCGGAAGAAGACCGCGTGGTCGGTCTGGCCGTTCAGCGGCCCACCGCCATGGCTCCGGCTGTGGAACAGATGTTCCGCCACATCGTCGAGTACTGCCAGCACCTCGACTGAATCTCATGATAACACACCGCGGGGCGGCTGCAAAATGCAGCTGCCCCGTTGATTTTTGATGCCGGGATGCGATATACTAGAAAAAACTGAGGAAGGGGACGACATCGTATGAAGCGACGGGATTTTTGCAAGGCGCTGGGGCTTTCGGCCGTCGGCGGGCTGCTGCTCCCGGCTGGCTCTGCCGCTGCGGCGCAGCCGGTGGGCCATGCCGTGCCGGACGGCACCTATCCGCTGCCGTTTCTCAGCATCCTGAGCAATCTGGATATCACCCACGATTTCTACTACTCCGAGAGCCTGTTCGACCACCCGGCCACCGAGTATGACCACCAGCTGGCCTTCGTGACGCTGGGCATGGTCATGGCCGCGTTCACTGCGGCCGTCAGCATCCCGCAGTACTGGGTCAACGGCTCTGTGGGCCGCGAGGCGAATCTCGCCGCCGCCTATGAGCTGCTGGGCTTCGGGGATGCCCGTTTCTACAACTACGACATCGACACCGGCAAGGCCGGGGATTTCGTGGGCTACTCGCTGGCCCGGAAGCGCTACATCCACAACGGCAAAACGCGCACCCTCGTGGCCCTGATGCTGCGGGGCGGCGGCTATGGCGGCGAGTGGGCCAGCAACGTCCACACCGGCTCCACCAGCGCCCACTACGGCTTCACGACGCCAGTGGCCGCCGTCTTTGCCTCCCTCAAGGCCTATCTGGCGCAGATCGCACAGGAGGGAGACCCCGGAGAGCTCAAGCTCTGGATCGGCGGCTACAGCCGCGGGGCCATCATCGCGAACCTCCTTGCCGCCAAGGCGCTGAACGCCCTGCCGCAGCTGGAAAAGGCCAACTGCTTCGTCTACACCTTTGCCACCCCTGCGGCCCTGACTGCCGCCGACCAGCCGGACATGCAGCTGGATTTCGACAACAACCACAAGGCCGACGGCTCGCTGCGCGTCACCTGGGGTGAGAGCAACATCTTCAACATCCTTTCCAGCGGCGACCTCGTCACCCGCGTACTTCCTTCCGACTGGGGCTACCACCGCAACGGCAACGACCGCTTCCTGCCCGCCACCCGGAACCGGACCGAGCTGGCCGACCTCGACGCTCTGGGCGCTTCCTACGGGCCGGTGCCGCTGGAGATCAGCAGCCTTGCCACCGCCGAGGACGCCACTGCCGTCATCCGCGCGGTCGAGAACTTCTGCGGCAGCAAGGAGATCTTCCACGAAAAGTTCGAACCCGCCATCATGGACATGCTGCAATGCGCCTTCATCCGCACCGAGGACGAGGCGCTCTACGGCAAGATCCTGTCCGACGAGGAGATCGTCCTCCGGCTGCAGAGCCTTTCCAACATGCACCAGTTCGATTTCTGGACCATCGCCCGCAGCGTCTGGGCCGCCTCCAGAATGAGCCGCCCCATCCTGGAGCGGTTCGGCCAGAACGTGCCCCTGCTGGCCCAGCAGATCATCATCCCCGTGCTGGCCGTCGGCCTGTGCTACGGCATCGAGTCCAACATCGTCCGGATCATGGCGCAGTACATCGTCAAGCTCGTCTCGATGCGGGGCGAACTGGACAGCGTCCTCCGCGCCGCCTACTGCCACGAGGGCGAGAACTATCTGGCCCTGATGGAATACTACACCCCCGAAGAACACGGCATGGTGCCCTTCACCCGCATCTGAACCCAGCAAAAAGCGCCTGTCAGCATCTGCCGACAGGCGCTTTGCATTTGCAGTTCTTCTTACAGCATCTCGTGGGCCGTCTTGCAGATGGTGGCGGCATCGAGGCCGTACAGCTTCAGCAGATCCCAGGCCGGGCCAGAGCAGCCGAACTTGTCCTGTACGCCGACGCGGCGGACAGGGGTGGGGCACTTCTCGCTCAGGACGGCGCAGACGGCCTCGCCCAGACCTCCGATGACGCTGTGCTCCTCGGCGGTGATGACCTTGCCGCACTCCTTTGCCGCCTGGATGACGATCTCCTCATCCAGCGGCTTGATGGTGTGGATGTTGATGACGCGGGCGTGGATGCCCTCAGCGGCCAGCTGCTCTGCCGCCAGGCGGGCTTCGTTGACCATCAGGCCGGTGGCGATGATGGCGATGTCGTTGCCCTCGGTGAGCTGCTCGCCCTTGCCCAGCTCGAAGTGGTAGTTGGCCTCATCGTGGAAGACGGGCACTGCCAGACGGCCGAAGCGCAGGTAGACCGGGCCCTGCATCGCATACGCGGCGCGGACGGCTGCGCGGGCCTCGACGTCATCGGCGGGGCAGATGACGGTCATGCCGGGCAGGCTGCGCATCAGGGCGAAATCCTCGCAGCACTGGTGGGAAGCGCCGTCCTCACCGACGGAGATGCCGCCGTGGGTCGCGCCGATCTTAACGTTCAGACGGGGGTAGGCGATGGAGTTGCGGATCTGCTCAAAGGCACGGCCCGCAGCGAACATGGCAAAGCTGGAAACGAACGGGGTATAGCCCATGGTGGCCAGGCCTGCAGCCACACCCATCATGTTGCCCTCGGCAATGCCGCAGTCAAAGTGGCGGTCCGGATATGCCTTGCGGAACATACCGGTCTTGGTGGCGGCGGCCAGGTCGGCGTCCAGCACCACGATGTCGTCGTGACCCTCTGCAGCCAGCTCCTTCAGGGTGTTGCCGTAGCTGTCACGGGTCGCAATCTTCTTCACATCTGCCATCTTACTTTTCCTCCTCTTCCAGCGCGGCGTAGGCTGCGGTCAGTTCCTTCATGGCGATCTCATATTCCTCGTCATTGGGGCCCTTGCCGTGCCAGTCAACGGCGTTCTCCATAAAGGAGACGCCCTTGCCCTTGATGGTATCCAGCAGGATGCAGGTGGGCTTCTCGCTCTCTGCGTGGAAGGCTGCAATGGCCTTCTCGATCTGGTCGTAGTCGTGGCCGTCGATGGTCAGGACATTGAAGTTGAAGGCGCGGAGCTTATCTTCCAGCGGCTCGCTGCTCATGACGTTCTCGGTGGGGCCGTCGATCTGCAGGCGGTTGCGGTCCAGGAAGACGCAGAGGTTGGACAGGCCGTAGTGTGCGGCAAACATAAAGGCTTCCCAGCACTCGCCCTCTTCGACCTCGCCGTCGCCCACGATGGCATAGACGTTCAGGGCCTTGCCTGCGTGTTTGGCACCCAGTGCCATGCCGGCGGCGGCAGAGATGCCCTGGCCCAGGCTGCCGGTGGACATATCCACGCCCGGCACACTGTTCATATTGGGGTGGCCCTGCAGGTAGCTGCCGATCTTGCGCAAAGTCTTGAGGTCTTCCACCGGGAAGAAGCCGCGCTCGGCCAGCGCTGCATACAGGCCGGGGGCTGCGTGTCCCTTGGAGAGCACCAGACGGTCACGGTCCGGGTCCTTCGGAGCCTTCGGATCGACGTTCATCTCTACAAAATAGAGGTAGGACAGCACTTCGGCGATGTCCAGGCTGCCGCCCGGATGGCCGCACTTGGCGCTGTGCGTGCCCTCGATCACGCCCATGCGGATGTGGCAGGCGTGCTTTGCCAGGGTGAGTTTTTCTGCATTTGTCATGATGGTCCTCCCGTATGAACCTCAGCGTTTGCATCGGAATGTCTGCGCAGCGGGCTGTTGCGCCCCAATACGCTATTTTTCAAGTATATATTATCTATTCTATGTAAAAACGTCAAGGTTCTTTCGTCAAAATGTACATCAATTAGCAAAAATTCGCTCAATCGCTTCCGTTTTTGTGAAAATTGCAAGGCTTTCTTCCAGCTTGACAGCGTTCGCCGCATCTGCTATAATTTTCACAATTCCGGCACGAAGCCGGGCACCGGGCCGAAGCCCGGCTTCATTTTTTCATTGCAGATTGTTGAACGGACACCATGAAGGGGTCTGCCTTTGGCGAGGAATGCCGGGGCAGGCCCCTTTTTTGTCTGCCCAGAGGAGGAACCATTCATGAACACCAAGACCCACTCTCCCGCACGGGATCTCGTTCTGGCCGCGCTGTTTCTGGCGCTGGCCTTCGTCCTGCCCATGATCACCGGCCATGTGCCCCAGGTCGGCAACATGCTCTGCCCCATGCACTTTCCGGTGCTGTTGGCCGGCTTTGTGCTGGGCGGCCCCTGGGGCCTGGCCCTGGGCTTTCTCGCGCCGCTGCTGCGCTCGGTGCTGTTCGGGATGCCCCCGCTGTACCCCATCGCCATCGCCATGGCCTTTGAGCTGGCCACCTACGGCGCTGTGGCAGGCTGGATGTACAAAAAAGTCCGGCACACGCTGCCCATGATGTATGCCGCCCTCGTCACCGCCATGGTGGCGGGCCGTCTGGTCTGGGGTGCCGTGCGGTTCGTGCTGGCGGGTCTGTCCGGCTCGGCCTTCCCGTTCTCGGCGTTCCTGTCCGGTGCGCTGCTCACCGCCATCCCCGGCATCATTGCCCAGCTCATCCTCATCCCGCTCATCCTGACCGCCCTGCAAAAGGCAAACTTCATCGACTGACCCATTCCCGGACGCAAAAAGGGGAGCCCCTGCAAGCCAGATGGCTGCGGGGGCTCCCCTTTGTTCTATCATCAAAGCGTTTTGCTTTTTTATCTGCTCAAAAGTTCGTGTTCCACTTTCCCACAGGAACCAGAACTTTTCATTAGCCAGCGTAGAAATCGATGCCAGCGTTGACGGAGCAAACCTCGCCGATGATCTGAGCGATCTTCTTCAGAACCTTCATAATTTTCATCTCCTTTCCCTCTTGGAATGGCCATATTATGCCATCCATTTATGAAGAAAGGCAGAACGAACTATGAACATTCCATGAATTTATGGTTGCATTTTTTACGTTTTTTCGTTCATTGTTTCCCGTTCACAAAAGGTTTTTCCTCTGCGCGAAACTTCTTGTATACATTGACGAGCACATGACCGTTCCATTATTCTGGAGCTAAAAAGCCTGCGATCCGTCCCAGACCCATGCAGCAAAAACGGCCTCCCCGCCAGAACAGCAGGGAGGCCGATGTGCGTTTTCGTTTTACTCTTTTCCGCCCAGGAACTCCGGCAGGGGCTTGCCCGCCTTGCTCCACTGGTGATACTCGGCGGTGGCGGCGAACTCGACGTCACCGGCAGAGTTCAGGGCCGTTTCCACGGAGTCCTGCACGACGCCGATGATGAAGCCGACGCCGACGACCTGCATGGCGATGTCGTTCGAGATGCCGAACAGGGAACAGGCCATGGGGATGAGCAGCAGGGAGCCGCCCGCCACACCGGAGGCACCGCAGGCACCCAGTGCCGACATGACCGACAGCAGGATGGCCGCAGGCAGAGAGACCTGCAGGCCCAGCGTATTGGCCGCAGCCAGCGTCATGATGGTGATGGTGATGGCCGCGCCGTCCATGTTGATGGTCGCGCCCAGCGGGATGGAGACGGAATACATATCCTTGTCCAGGCCCAGCTTCTCGCACAGGGCCATGTTGACGGGGATGTTCGCGGCCGAGCTGCGGGTGAAGAAGGCCGTCAGGCCGGATTCACGCAGGCAACGGAAGACCAGTGGATACGGATTGCAGTGCAGATACAGGAAGATGATGAACGGCGAGACCACCAATGCCATGAAGAGCATGGTGCCGACCAGCAGGGCCAGCAGTCTGCCGTACTGGGTGAAGATGGACAGGCCGTTGTTCACCACGTTGGTATACACCAGACCCATGATGCCGAAGGGGGCCAGGTTGATGATCCAGCGGACGATCTGGGACACCGCGTCGGCGGTGTTGGCCAGGAAGACCTTGGTGCTCTCCGCACCGTATTTCTTCATTGCCAGACCGAACAGGCAGGCCCAGAACAGGATGCCGATGTAGTTGCCGTTCAGCAGGGCGCTGATGGGGTTTGCCACAAAGTTGGTCAGCAGGGTGCTCAGCACCTCGCCAAGTCCCTGCGGCACCACTTCCGACTCCGCAGCCTCTGCCAGAACGATGGTCTGCGGAAACAGAAAGCTCGTGACGACCGCAATGGCTGCCGCCAGAAAGGTGGTCAGCATATACAGCCAGATGACCGTACCGAACCGGCGGTCCAATTTGGAGGTGCCCTGTGCCAGTGCACTTGCCACGATGACGAAGACCAGCACCGGGGCAATGCCCTTCAGCGCACCGACGAACAGGTTGCCGAACTCTTCCACCCAGCCTGCACCGGGCACCACCAGCGCCAGCACCACGCCGACGAGCAGGCCCACCAGAATGCGCAGGATGAGGCTGGCGGCATTGTATTTTGCCACGAGAGCCTTCAGCGTTTTCATATTCAAACACTCCTCTTTCCATTTGTTGTGCGTCCACTGCGCACAGATTTTCCCATTCCTCTACACGGAACATGTGTAATTATAGTCTCTGACTCCCGAAAAGTCAACGATTTCGCCCACTTTTTTCGGCTTTTCATCTATCCATCTCCAAACACGAAGTTTTTTATTGTCCTTGCATAAAATACAATTCAACAAAAAAAGACCTCCTCCCGTCTGTTTCCAGGTGGGAGGAGGTCCGTTTTTTTCACAGTTCAGCCGAGATACTGCACCTTGCCGGGGACGAAGCCCTGGATGCCGAGGCCGGGCGCATCCGAGACGGTGATGTTCTTTTCGTCAAAGACGGCACCGCCGAGGATGTGGTCTTCGCTGCACAGCACCGGGCCGTCGAGGTCGATCCGGGTGATGATCTTTTTGGCGCAGGCCAGCTCCACGGCAGCATTGACCGAGATCTTTGCTTCCAGCATACAGCCGATCATGCACTCGACACCGTACACCTCTGCCGCCGCCGCGATCCGCAGCGCGTTGGTGATGCCGCCGCACTTCATCAGCTTGATGTTCACGAGGTCGGCCGCGCCGGTCTGCATGATCTTCAGGGCATCCGCCGGGCTGAACACGCTCTCGTCGGCCAGCACCGGGACATCTGCGTGGCGGGTGACGTACTGCATCCCCTCCAGGTCTGCCGCCGGGACGGGCTGCTCCACGAACTCGATGTCCAGCCCCTTGTCCTGCATCTGGTTCAGGATGCGGACGGCCTGCTTGGCGTTCCAGGCCTGGTTCGCATCAATGCGGATGCAGACCTCTCTGCCCACCGCCTCGCGGACTGCGGCCAGCCGGGCCACATCCAGTTCCGGGTCGATGCCGACCTTGACCTTCAGGCAGTCGTACCCGCGGGCGATGGCGGTGCGGGCATCCCGCGCCATCTCCTCCGGCGGGTTCACGCTGATGGTGATGTCGGTGACGATGTTCTTCCGGGCACCGCCCAGCATCCGGTAGACCGGGGCGTTGTACTTCTGGCCCAGCAGGTCCCACAGTGCCATATCCACCGCAGCCTTTGCGCTGGTGTTGTGGACGAGGGCCTTCTGCACGGCAGCGGTCAGGTCCTCGAACTCGTCGATGTCATGGCCGAGGATGGCCGGGGCGATGTGGTCCTGAATGGCCCCGATGATGGCCCCGGCCGTGTCGCCGGTGATGACGCCGGTGGGCGGTGCCTCACCGTAGCCCACGGCACCGGTGTCGGTGTGGAGCTCCACGATGACGTCCTCGACGCTGTTGACGGTGCGCAGTGCCGTTTTGAACGGCACCCGCAGCGGGGTGGAAATGCGGCCCAGCCGCACCTGCGTGATCTTCATACGCCCATCCTCCTTATTCCAACGGCAGGTTGGCCAGTTTGACCACAGCCTGCGCGATGATCTGTGCGTTCTGCACCAGACGGTCCAGGTCGATAAACTCGTCCGGCTGATGTTCCGTCACCGGGTCGCCGTCGAAGAGGGGGCCGAAGGCCACCGTGTTCGGCAGGACTTTGGCATAGGTGCCGCCGCCGATGCACTTGGGGGCAGACCGGTCGCCGGTGGCGTCGCGGTAGACGCCCAGCAGCGCCTGCACGAGCGGGGTCTGCTCCGGGTAATAGAGCTTCTGTTTATGGACGGACCGGTCCAGCGCCCAGCCGGCGGCCTCGAAGGCGGCCTTGACGACGGGGGCGCAGTCGTCCACCGTTTTGGTGACGGGGTAGCGGTAGTTCAGCTTGACCCAGAGGTGCGTCTCGTCGCCCTCGATGAGGCCCAGATTGCAGCTCATGGGGCCGGAGAGGTCGTCTTCCAGCCGGTGGCCCAGCAGCCGTTCGCCGTAGGGGTCCATGCCCAGCGTTTCTGCCAGGAAGGCCACGGCCTTCCTGGCGTCGCCTTCCAGCGGGAGCTGTTCCAGATAGAGCGCCAGCCGCCCGATGGCATTCTGCCCCTGTTCGGGGTGGCTGCCGTGGGCCGAAACGCCGTCGGCTTCCACCTTCCAGCCGCCGGGGATGGCGGTGCAGGTGATGTGCGCAGCCGCCGGAAGGGAAGCCCCCGCCGGGGCAGTCAGCTCGGCGCAGGCGTAGTCCGGCACCACATTGCCGGCCACGCCGCCCCGGACCGAGACCAGCTTCCAGGCCCCGGTCTGGTGCAGCTGCACCGCATAGCTCTCGTTCAGGATGCCCTTTTCGCCGTTGATGAGCGGGTATTCGCCATCGGGCGTAAAACCCAGCACCGGGATCTCGCCGCCGTGGTCGCGGTAATAGAAGACATCCCGGTCGTTGGTCTCCTCGTTCAGGCCGAAGAGCAGACGCACCCGGCGCCGGAGCGGGATGTTCAGATCCCGGATGGCCTTCAGCGCAAACAGGCTGGCCACCACCGGGCCTTTGTCGTCGATGGCCCCCCGGCCAAAGAGCCGGCCGTCCACGATCTCGGCCCCATAGGGCGGATGATGCCAGCCCTCGCCTTCGGGCACGACGTCCAGATGGCCCAGCACGGCCACCATCTCGTCGCCGGAACCGATCTCGCACCAGCCGATGTAGCGGTCAAGGTCGGTCGTCTCGAACCCCAGCTCACGGCAGAGGGTCAGCGCCTCCGTAAAGCAGGCGTCCACATCTGCACCGAAGGGCTTGCCGGGCAGCTCCGGCCCTTCCACACTCTTCTTCCGCACCAGCCGCTGCAAAGCGGCGGTCATCTCCGGCCGCAGGGCGGCAACGGCTTCGTTCAGCGCTTCGTTCATCGTGCCATCCCCTCCCGCGACAGGCGCTGGTAGGCGATGCGGGGCGTTCCATCGGCCACATGGATGATGCCGCAGCGGGTGAAGCCGTTCTCTTCCAGCAGGTGCTGCATGATCTTGTTGTCCGCGTGGGTATCGGCCCGCAGGCTCTCGCAGTGCTCCAGACACCAGTTGATGACATCGGTCGCCACGCCGGGGCGCTTGCCCGCCGAGGCCAGCCGGTGGATGGTGCCATAGGGCAGCGCATCGTTCAGCCACTGGCCGTCTTCGATCTTCGCATAGGTCGGGTCCGGGCCGAGGACGAAGGCGAACACGGCCTCCATCTCACCGTTGTGCAGATACACGAACAGGCGGTTGGTGTCGATGTCCTCTTCGATCAGGTCCTGCGGGGGAAAGCTCGTCCCCCACTGGGTCGGGTTGCCGCTGGCGGCCATTTCCTGCCGGGCGCGGGCATAAATTTGCATGATAGCGTCCAGATCAGAGCGTCTCGCTCCACGAAACATGTTCATTCACCCTCTCTTGCGATGCGCAGAAACCGACGCATCCAGTCTATTGGTCTCATTTTATCACAATCCGGGCCGAAATTCCAGTTTTGACCGGACACAAAACGGCCCCCTCCGCCAAAAAGCGGAGAGGGCCGCAGGAAAGGGACCCGCACATCACGCATGGGGGCGGCGCTGGCGGGCATTGCGGTACTCGCGGGGGCTCTGGCCGTAGCGCTCGTGGAACAGGCGGTAGAAGTAGCTCGTGTTCTCGTAGCCCACCTGGGTGATGATCTGCTGGATGTTCAAATCGCTGCGGCGCAGCAGGCGGGCCGCCGTCTCCATCCGGTGCTTCTGAAGCAGTTCCTTGTAGGTCTTGCCGGTCTGTGTGCGGACGCACTCGCTGACATAGGCCAGCGAAACGCCATAGGTGCGCGCTACGTTGGAAAGGCTTGCTTCACGGTAGTTCTGGGTGATCTCCTGTAAGGCCGCCTGGACCAGCGCTTCCCGGCTGACAGTCTCGCCGCGCGCTTCCAGCGGAAATTTCTGCATCTGTTTCATAAGAATCTGGTCCTCCGTTGCGGCGCGGCGGGCGAGGGGACAAAAGGGGGATGCCGGACGCCCGCCGCTGCCAGTTCCATGGGCTTTCTGGGAAGCCCTTCTGACCATAATACGGTCGTACCTGGCAAAAGATTGCAGCAGTTCCCTAAAATTTTGAGCAGGCCAAAACTTTCACAATTTTACACCAAAAAAGCCGCCGCCCGGCACAGGCGGCAGCTTTTCCGGAAACGTGAGGAAAACACGAGATCTTCCGGGAGAAACTCAGAACATATTCTCGTTGTGGTAGCGTCCGGTGCGGACGAACTCCACCCACTCGGCCACGTTGACGGCGTGGTCGCCGATGCGCTCCAGATACTTGATGACCATCAGCAGGTCGAGCGCGGCGTCCACCTTGGCGGGGTCGGCGGCGATCTCCTCAGCGAGGGTGTGCTTGATGGCGTTGAAGTCATAGTCCACCTCGTCATCGGCGGCAATGACCTTCTGGGCGGCAGGCTCATCCTCCCCGGCCAGGGCGGCGAAGGCGTCCAGGATCATCTTGTGGGCTTTCTGGCCCATCCGGATGGCCTGACTGACTGCCGGGTCGCCGTTCCTGCGGACGGTGACGAGGTGGGGGATGATTTCCGCGATGTCGGCGGCATGGTCGCCCATACGCTCGATGTCGGTAACGACCTTTATGGCCGTGGAGATGCGGCGCAGGTCGCCCGCCACCGGCTGCTGGCGGAGCAGCAGGGTCATGCAGCGATGCTCGATGTCCCGCTCCATGTTGTTGATCCGGCCATCGCCCTTGACGATGGCGGCAGCGGCCGCGGCGTCAGCGGTGCAGAGGGCCTCCAGCGCGGCCTCCACCGCGTCGGCGGAGTTCTGGCCCATCTCGACCAGCGCCGCCTTCAGGGCGGTAAGGTCGGCCTCGTATTGTGTGCGAACTGTCATACTGTGACCTCCCTCATCAGCCGAACCGGCCGGAAATGTAATCTTCGGTGCGCTTGTCCTGCGGGGTGCTGAAGATCTGCGCCGTGGGGCCGGTCTCCACCAGCTCGCCCAGCAGGAAGAATGCGGTGCGGTCGCTGATGCGGGCCGCCTGCTGCATGTTGTGGGTGACGATGACCACGGTGTAGTCCTTTTTCAGCTCGCTCATCAGCTCTTCGACCTTCATCGTGGAGCCGGGATCGAGGGCGCTGGTGGGCTCATCCATCAGCAGCACTTCGGGCTTGACGGCCAGAGCGCGTGCGATGCACAGGCGCTGCTGCTGGCCGCCGGAAAGGCCCAGAGCGCTCTTCTTCAGGCGATCCTTGACCTCGTTCCAGAGGGCAGCGCCCTTCAGGGAGCTTTCCACCAGCTCGTCAAGCTCGGCTTTGTTGTGCACACCGTGGAGCTTGGGGCCGTAGGTGATGTTATCGTAGATGCTCATGGGGAAGGGGTTGGCCTTCTGGAACACCATGCCCACCCGGCGGCGCAGCTCGGTGAGCTGCATCTCGCGGGCGAAGATATCCTGCCCCCGCAGCCGGACATCGCCCTCGATGCGGACGCCGGGGACCAGGTCGTTCATCCGGTTCAGTGTTTTCAGAAAGGTGGACTTGCCGCAGCCGGACGGGCCGATGAGGGCGGTGATCTCGCGCTCGCCCACATCCAGCGAAATATCCTTCAGTGCCTTGAAATCACCGTACCAGAGGTTGAGGTCCTTAGCGGTGATGATGGGAGCAGTCTCTGTCATAGACAAAATCCTCGTATTTGATCGGAAACGACCCTCTCAGTCTCGCTGCGCTCGCCAGCTCTCCCAAAGGGAGAGCTTTTGTGCTGCATTGACAGGCACTTCTGAACCTCGCCCTTCGGGAGAGGTGTCAGTGCGGAAGCACTGACGGAGAGGGTTCTTTTTCCCTTTTATTGTTTCTGTTTCAACTTGGTCCTGGCCAGGCGGGCAGCCAGGTTGATGACCAGCACCAACACCAGCAGCACCGCGCCGATGGCCCAGGCGGAATCGAAGTCGCCGTCCTCAAAGGCCCGCAGATAGAGCAGGACCGAGAGGGTCGCACCGTTGGAGGTGTAGGCCTTTGCAACGCCCTTGGCGATGACCTCGGCAGCACCGGCGGTGAAGAGCAGCGCGGCGCTTTCGCCCACGATGCGGCCCACGGCCAGGATGCAGCCGGTCACGATGCCGTCGATGCTGCAGGGCAGCACGATGGTGCGGATGATGTGCCACTTGCCCGCGCCCAGACCCATGGCCCCATCGCGGTAGCCCTGGGGCACCGTCTTCAGGGATTCCTGGGTGGTGCGGATGATGGTGGGCAGGTTCATGATGACCAGCGTCAGGCAGCCGGAGAGCAGGCAGGTCTGGAAGCCCAGCGCCTGGGCGAAGACCAGCATCCCTACCAGACCATAGATGATGCTGGGGATGCCCGCCAGCGTCTCGTTGGTGAACTCGATGACCTCGATGATGCGGCGGTTGGTGGCGTACTCAGTCAGGTAGACCGCAGCCCCAACGCCCAGCGGCAGCACGATGAACAACGTCAGCACGATGACATACAGCGTGTTGAGGATGGCCGGCAGGATGCCGTCCGTCCCCTTGAGGACGCTGGCCGTGGTGGTCAGGAACTTCCAGCTGATGTGGGGCAGGCCACGCACCAGCACCATCCCGATGATGCCCGCCACCAGCGCCATGACCAGAATGGCAGCGGCCCAGACAGCGGCGGTGAAGAAGCGGTTCCAGGCCCTGCGGGCCGGGGAGAACTCAGCGTTCATCGCGGTCTCCTCCCTTCAGCACAACATTCAGCACCACATTGATGAGCATGATGAAGACGAACAGCACCAGCGCGATGCTGAACAGTGCCTGCTTCTGCAGGCCGCTGGCGTAGCTCATCTCCTTGGCAATGGCGGTGGTCAGGAAGGTGACACTCCGGAACAGGCTGTCCGGCATATTGGGGCTGTTGCCCGCCACCATCATCACCGCCATGGCCTCGCCGATGGCGCGGCCGATGCCCAGCACGATGCCGGCGGCGATGCCGCTCTTCGCGGCGGGGACACTGATCTTGAACCAGGTCTCGGTGTCGGTGGCACCCAGCGCCAGACTGCCCTGCTCATACTCCGGCGGGACGGCGTTCAGCGCTGTGACCGACACGGACACGATGCTGGGCAGGATCATGATGGCCAGCACCACGATGGCGCTCAGCAGGCAGGCACCGGATGCCTTGCCAAAGGCCCTGGCCACTGCGGGGACGAGCACCTGCATCCCCAGCAGACCGAACACGACGCTGGGGATGCCGCTCAGCAGCTCGATGGCCGTAACGACCACCGTGCGCACACGGAGCCCGGCGGCCTTCGAGAGGAACACCGCCGTCAGCAAGCCCACCGGCACACCGATGAGGGTCGCACCCAGTGTGCCGTACACGCTGGACAGGATGAAGGGCAGGATGCCGTACTTCGGGTCTGCGGCCGTGGAGGCCCACTCGGTACCGAACAGGAAGCGGAACAGGCCGATCTTCCGGATGGCAGGCACGCCCGAAGCGATCATGTACACCGAGATGAGCACCACGCAGCCCACTGCCAGGATGCCGCAGAGGAAGAAGAGGAAGTTCATCACAGCTTCCAGCCACTCGGCGGGGGTGCGGGGCAGCTCGATCTTTTTCCGAAGCGAAGCGTTTTGTTTCATACTCGATTACTCATTCACAGGCACTGCACCGGCGGTACGGATGAGGTCCGCAGCATCAGCGCTGGTGGCGAAGTCGAAGAATGCCTGCGCCTGCTCGGACAGGGTGACGGACTTGTTGGTGACGAAGACAAAGGGACGCTGGACCTCATAGCTGCCGTCCTTGACGGTCTCCTCGCTGCAGGCCACACCGCCGACCGTGACCATCTTCACAGTCTCGCCGACGGCAGACAGGGAAGCGTAGCCGATGGCCAGCGGGTTGGCCTCGACGGCGCTGATGACAGCGCCGGTCGCGGTCAGCTCCTGTGCATACTTGCAGGAGTCCTTGACATCCACGATGCTCTCGAAGCCGTCGCGGGTGCCGGAACCAGCCTCCCGGCCGATCAGAACGATCTCGCCGTCGTCGCCGCCGACCTCAGACCAGTTGGTGATCTCGCCGGTGAACATCTGCTTGAGCTGATCGACGGTCAGGTCCTCGACCTTGCTGGCCTTGTTCACGATGATGGCGATGCCGTCCAGTGCGATGATGGTGCCGTTCACATCGTTCTTCTCGTCGTCCTTCAGGGCGCGGGAGGACAGGCCGATGTCCAGGGTCTTATCGGTCGCACCGGTGATGCCGGCACCGGAACCGGTGGGGTCATAGCTGACGGTGACGCCCGGCTCCACCTCAGCGAAGCCTTCGGTCAGGGCGGCGATGACGTTCTTCATGGAAGTGGAACCGCCGGTGGCCACATTGCCGGACAGGCTGCCGGAAGCAGTGGAAGCGGCGGAAGAAGCCGCAGTGGAAGAAGCGGAACCGCCGCAGGCGGTCAGGGCAGCAGCGGCGGCTGCGGCACCACAAACAGCAAGGAACGAACGGCGCGTGATCTTTTTCATCATGTTTTCCTCCATAACCATATCCGGGGCGTATTTTCCCGGTCCTTTTTTCCTTTTTGTGTTTTCCCTTGGAACGCCTTTATTGTACCGCCGTCCTTCTGCCGCTGCGACCACGCGCGGGAAAAATCGAAGTAAATTGTTTGCACAGGCTTTTCCTGCTTTGTAAAATTCCGGCTCTTCCGGTGTGAAAATCGTTGCGCCGGATTTTACATTTCCGCGCCAACTGCCAAAAATGCCCCGCTCTGCTTGTGCAGACTACACAATCAAAAAAGCCGGAGCTGTGCGGCTCGCACAGCTCCGGCTTGGAGGGGTTTGCTCTGGCGCTCAGATGCCCAGCATCAGGGAAGCTTCCTTGGCTGCGATCTTGCAGCACAGGTAGGTCTTAGCGTCCTGCGGGTTCGGGTAGAACAGCACCTGCACGTAATTGAACTTCGACACGCCGCTGCCCTTGCCGCACAGATGGCCCTTTGCGTACTGGCCGCGGTTCAGGGTGCGGGTATCCAGAGCGTTCAGCTTAGAGTTCTTGTTCAGAATGGCCATGGTGTCGGAGTTGATGTCCAGCTCCTCCGAGCCGTTCACCCGCAGCTTGAAGCTGCCGCCGGTGGGATTCAGCGGGATCCCGGCCGCGCTGCCGTTGTTGATGAGCACTTCCGGCACCAGATAGAAGGTGCCGTCCGAATAGCTTGCGTAAGCCAGAGACCGCACGGTCATCTTGATGCCCTTCAGCTCAGCGGTATCGTTCAGGCCGTTGGCGTTGCCCACCATCTCGCCGCCTTCGCAGCCACCCAGCAGGCCCACAGCGGCCACAGCCAGCGTTGCTGCGCCCACACTCTTCAAAAATCCACGACGGGTCAGTTCCATCTTCGGTTCCTCCTTATCCAATCTTTTCGACCGTTTTGGTCAGCGTACCAAAATTCAGGGTATACACAGCCGTCTGGCCTGAAAGCTTGACGGTCAGTTTCAGGTCTACCGCGCCGCTGTTGACCTGCTGGTACAGGTCGGCGTCTTCGATGATGAAGCTGGGGGTGCACTCGGTCGGCACCCGCATCGGCAGAGTGGCGAACTCCGTCTTGGAGTTGCCCGCTTTCAGCTCCGTCTTCCCGGCATACAGCGAGGGGAACATGCTTCGGATGAAAGGCATCGCGGCAGCACCGGCGTCGTTGTTGGTCACAAAGACCGACAGCTTGACGGTCGCGCTGCCATCCCCGTTTTTGCCCAGCACGGAGCGCTTCAGGTCCAGGTCCACCTTATAGTCGCCCAGGATCACCGCCGTGGACGGCTCTGCTCCGGCATCTGTGCTGCATCCGGTCAGGCCCATGGCCGAGACGGCCAACGCCGCAGCGGCGGCACCCTTCAAAAATCCGCGGCGGGAAAATGTTTGTTCCATGTCTTGTTTCCTCCTTGCCCGATCTTGTCCATTTTCAGTCGTTTGTCAAGTTAAGCATACCATATTGTTCCAGCCTGTCAAGCGTCTTTTTTTAGTAAAAAGCCGCCCACCCCCGCAAGGTGCAGGGGTGGGCGGCACAGTTTGAATGCAAACTTTGGTCAGAACCGGGCTTCGGCCCCATCCGGGCGGTAGAATGTGACGTGTTTTTTCCACTGCGGATCGCCCATCGTGCGGCGGTAGCAGTCAGCCAGCCCCTGCACGGTGGTCTCCGCATCCGGGGTGGTCCGGCCGCAGGGCAGCACCAGCACCCGGAACCAAGCATCGAAGAGATGCTCCGTCCAGCCCACATCCACAGCCCCGCACCGGGCGTAGAAGCCCAGACGGCGGACTGCCATGGCCTCGTCCTCGGCCTTTTCGGGGCACTCGGCCTCAATGAGGATGGCCTGACAGCCGTTTTCGTGGCCGGGCAGCTCTGCCAGCAGCGCAGCACCCAGACCGGAGGCCCGGTACCGGGGCAGGACTGCAAAGTAGTCCAGCTGGCTCATGGCACAGCCCACGGGGCGCACCATCAGCAGATAAGCGGCCAGTGCATCGCCGTCGTAGATGCCCCAGGTGTGGGCGGTCCCGGCGGCTTCGCTGTTCAGGATCATGCTCAGGGGCTTGAGCTCGCTCTGGGGAAAATCGCGGCGCATCTCGTCGAGGTATACCTTCGTCAGCTCTTCGGCGGTCAGCAACCGCCAGGTCAGGGTCACGGGATTCATACGATGCGGGTTCCTTTCTGGACGACAGCCTGAATGTTGAGCGCTTCGTCGGCCAGAATGACGTTGCCGTATCGTCCGGCGCTCAGGCTGCCGTAGTCGTTGTCGATGCCGATGCTCCGGGCGGGGTTTTCGCTGGCGGCGCGGACGGCGCTCTCCAGCGGGACGCCCATCTCCAGCACGGCCCGCTTCATGCAGTCGTACAGGCAGGTCGCGCTTCCGGCGATGGTGCCGGGCTGTTCGGTCAGCGTGGCGCGCGGGCCCTTGACCGTGACCGCCTGTCCGCCCAGACTGTACTGCCCATCGGGCAGGCCGCAGGCCATCATGCTGTCGGCGATGAGGATGACGTGGTCGTCGCCGAAGGTGCGGAAGGTGAAGCGGACCATGGCCGGGTGGATGTGGACATTGTCGGTGATGAGCTCGACTTCTGCGCCGCGCTCCAGCGCCGCAATGATGGGGCCGGGCTCGCGGTGGGTGATGCCGGGCATGGCATTGTAAAGGTGGGTCATGTGGGTGGCACCGGCGTCAAAAGCCGCGCAGGCGGTATCGTAGCTGGTGCAGGTGTGGGCGATGGAGATGCGGACCTCCCCGCGGCACTCCCGGATGAACTCCAGCGCACCCGGCTCTTCGGGGGCCACGTCCACCAGCTTGATGAGGCCGTTCGCGCGCTTCTGCAAGCGGCGGAACATCCCCACATCGGCAGGATGGAGGTATTCCGGGTTCTGTGCGCCGACCTTCTTCGGGCTGATGAAGGGGCCTTCCATGTTGATGCCGACAAGGTCTGCGCCCTTGCCGTTCCGGTGGGCCGCAGCCGCATCCATGACGCCGTTCAGGATCTCTTCCGAGAAGGTCATGGTCGCGGGGCAGATGGCCAGCACACCCTTGCTGGCTTCAAAGTCGGCCAGCGTCTGGATGGCCTCTTCCGTTCCGTCGCAGAAGTCCTTGCCCATGGCACCGTGGAAATGGATGTCCACAAGGCCGGGCAGGGCATAGGCACCCTTGGCATCCAGAACTTCTTCACCTGCTTCCGGCTGTGCAAAGGGCACGATGCGCCCCTCCCGGATGAACAGGTCCCCCTCCTCGAACGTGTGGCGGGGGGTATAGATCTTTGCATGTTTGATGATCATAATTGAAGCCTCTATAATCGAGCTGTTTGCTGCTGTTTTTCTTTACGTTCCCGCAATGCCTTGCTGCCAATGGCTCCCCCTTTGGGGGAGCTGGCAAAGCCGCAAGGCTTTGCCTGAGAGGGTTACAGCAGGCTCAGTGCCTCTTCGTCAGCCACCAGGATGCAGTCGGGGTGCATCTGCAGGATGGAACCCGGACACTCCGGGGTGACGGGGCCGGACACGACGGCCTTGACGGCCTTGGCCTTGGCCAGACCGTTGGCCACCACCAGAACCTTGCGGGCCTGCATGATGGTCTTGATGCCCATGGTGTAGGCCTGCTTGGGCACGAGGTCTTCGTTGCCGTCAAAGAAGCGCTTGTTGGCCTCGATGGTGGCAGAGGTCAGGTCCACGCAGTGGGTCTCCAGCTCAAAGGCTTCGCCCGGCTCGTTGAAGCCGATGTGGCCGTTGGGGCCAAGGCCCAGCAGCTGCAGGTCGATGCCGCCCACGCTGTGGATGATCTCGTTGTACTTTGCGCAGGCGTCTGCTGCATCGGGGTTGGTGCCGTCGGGCAGGTGGATGGCCTCCGGGCGGATGTTCACATGGTCAAACAGGTTCTTGTGCATGAAGCTCCAGTAGCTCTCCGGATGCTCCTTGGGCAGGCCGCGGTACTCGTCCAGGTTGACGGTGGTGACTTCCGAGAAGTCCACATCGCCCTTGTTGTACCACTCCACCAGCTGGGCATACGCGCCCACAGGGGTGCCGCCGGTGGCCAGGCCCAACACACAGTTCGGCTTCATGATGACCTGCGCGGAGATGATGTTTGCCGCCTTGCGGGACATATCCTTGTAATCCTTTGCACGAATGATCTTCATAGTGGAAACCTCCTGATTTTTTCTCGTTGTCTTCAGTATAGCACAGTCGCAGTGCTCAAAAAACGGTTTTGTGTGAACAAAAAAGGGCCGCCGAAGATGGGCGTGAACGCCCGCCCTCAGCGGCCCTTCGGGAACGGATACAGGATCAACCAGTCTCCTGCACAAAATTACGATTCAGGATGCGATCACAGCATCTTCTTCAGCTCGTCGTACACGAACTGGACCTTGGTGCCGATGATGACCTGGCAGGTAGTCTTGTCAGGACGGATGACACCGGCTGCGCCTGCTGCCTTGACAGCCTTTTCATCGACCTGCGTGTAGTCCTTGATGGTGAAACGCAGGCGGGTAGCGCAGTAGTCCACGCTGGAGACGTTTGCCTTGCCGCCGATGGCCTTCAGCACACCAGAAGCAACTTCGGTGTAGTTGTTGTTGGCCAGGGTGATCTTCTTTTCGGCCTCTTCAGCGTCCTCGTCCTCACGGCCGGGGGTCTTCAGGTCGAACTTGGTGATGGCAAAGTAGAACACCAGATAGAACACGATGAAAGCAGCGATGCCCAGAGGAATGATCATCCAGGTCTTAGCAGCTGCGGGCAGGGATGCGGAGAAGACCAGGTCGGTCGCACCAGCAGAGAAGCAGAAGCCAGCACGGAAGCCGGAGTAGTAGGTGATGACGGTGAAGATGCCGTACAGAGCAGAGTACACAACGTACAGCGGGAAGCACAGGAACATGAAGCCGAACTCGAACGGCTCGGTAACGCCGCAGACGAAAGCGCAGATCGCAGCGGACAGAACCAGACCGATGGCAGCCTTCTTGTTCTTAGCCGTCTTGATCATCGCCAGAGCAGCACCGGCAATACCGAACATCATGCAGGGGAAGAAGCCGGACATGTACATGCCGAGGCTCCAGCCCACATCTGCAGAGGTCTCACCAGCCCAGAAGTGGGACAGGTCGCCCAGGCCGATGGTATCGAACCAGAACACGTTGTTCAGAGCGTGGTGCAGGCCGGTGGGGATCAGCAGACGGTTCAGGAAGGCGTACAGACCAGCGCCGATGCCGTCCATGCCTGCGATGCCCTTGCCCAGAGCGACCAGCGCGCCGAAGATGACGGGCCAGACGAACAGCAGAACAACAGAGACCACAATGGAGATCAGGCCGGTGGCAATTGCAACGAAGCGCTTGCCGGAGAAGAACGCCAGCCAGTCAGGCATCTGGGTGTTCTTGAACTTGTTGTAGCAGGTCGCGCCCACCACAGCGGCCAGAATGCCGATGAACGAGTTGCCAGCGACCTTCTGGAAAGCGATGTAGGTAGCGGTGCCCTCTTCGAGGGTGCGGACTGCACCGACGACGGCGGGGCTCAGCAGCTGCTGCATCATCAGGAAGCTGACGAGGCCAGCCAGACCAGCGGTACCATCGTGGTCATCTGCCAGACCGACTGCTGCACCGATTGCGAACAGCCAGGCCATGTTGTCGATCAGAGCGCCGCCTGCCTTGACCAGCAGGAAGCCAACGGTGTAAGCTGCGCCGGAAGTTGCTGCACCGGGCACACCCATAACGCCCGGAGCAAAGGCATAGCCAAGACCCATCAGGATGCCGCAGATCGGCAGGACCGCGACGGGAAGCATCAGTGCCTTGCCCAGTTTCTGGAGATATTTCATCATAAGACACATTCCTCCTTAAAGAATGTTGTTGTTATGGAGGCCCCTGGTTGCAGGCTGTCCATAATTGCGTAACAATATCTTAACACATGTTAAGAAAAAAAGAAAGGGGGTTTTCGCCATTTTCTTTGCGAATGATACAAAAATCCTTGATTTTGCATTTTTCAGTCAAAAGTTTTTGGGGTTTTTGATGGGATACAAGCTTCCTCTCTGAAAATAATTTTCTTGTTTGTGAATTTTCTATGTTTTGCCGCCTCTGCCGCGCACTTCTTGCACCGGGGCGGCGTCTATGTTACTATATAGGTATTCCCGAACCGTGCACAACATCCCGAAGGAGGTTTTATCAATGGAATGGACCGACATCCGCCTGACCGTGGCCAAAGCCGACGCTGACAACGCCGAGGCCGTCGCCACGATGATCGCCGAAGGCGGCATCTATATCGAAGACTACAGCGACATCGAACAGCAGGTGGCCGAGATCGCACACGTAGACCTCATCGAGCAGGAGCTGCTGGACAAACCCCGCGACCAGGTCATCATCCACCTGTATCTGGAGCCGGGCGCTTCGCCGGTGGAGACGCTGGCCCTCATCGCCGCCCGGATGGAGGCGGCAGGCATCGCCTACACCGTCGAGACCGAGGGCGTGGAGCAGGAGGACTGGCAGAACGGCTGGCGCAAATACTATCACCCCATGGAGATCGGCCAGCGGCTCGCCGTCGTGCCCTCCTGGCAGGAATATGACACCGACCGCGTCAAGCTCATCCTCGACCCCGGTCTGGCCTTCGGCACCGGCGGCCACGAGACCACCAGCCTCTGCCTGGAAGCGCTGGACGAGCGGGTGAAGGGCGGCGAGCGGGTGCTGGATATCGGCACCGGCTCTGGCATCCTCGCCATCGCCGCCCTCAAGCTGGGCGCGGCCTCTGCCGAAGGCGTGGACATCGACCCCGTGGCCGTCCGCACCGCCGGGGAAAACGCCGCACTGAACGGCGTGGCCGACCAGCTCACCGTTCTGGTGGGCGACCTGTCCGACAAGGCCAGCGGCACGTATGACATCATCACCGCCAACATCGTCGCCAACGCCATCCTGTCTCTGGCCCCCGCCGTCCCCGGCCTGATGGCCGAGGATGCCGTTTTCATCGCCAGCGGCATCATCGACAGCCGGAAGGATGAGGTCATCGCCGGGCTGGAAGCCGCCGGTCTCGCCGTGCAGGAAGTCAAGGAAAAGCGCGGCTGGGAGTGCATCGTCTGCCGCAGGAAATAATCGCTCAGGCGTTCCGCGCCAGCTCCCCTGTTCGGGGAGCTCTTGGCAGTCGGATACAGTTTGTATAAGCCGAACAAAACTTTCTGATTCGGAACGTTTTGAAGCGAGCAAGTTCAGGATAGGAGCCACTATGCCGCACCGCTATTTTACCACTGAGATCGCCGACGGCACCGCCACCCTGCGGGGTGCGGACGCCCACCACCTCGCCCGCGTGATGCGGGGCAAGCTGGGCGACACCGTCATCCTCTGCGACGGCAACGCCGTCGAATACACCGCCGTCATCACCGGCTTCGGCCCGGAGACCGTAGAGTTCTCGGTGGAGCCGGGCTACCCCAGCGCCGCCGAACCCAGCGTGGAAGTGACCCTCTTTGCAGGCTATCCCAAGCAGGACAAGCTGGAACAGGTCATCCGCCACGGTGTCGAGCTGGGCTGCGCGCATTTCGTCCCCTTCTTCAGCCGCTACTGCGTAGCAGCCCCCAAGAAAGAGGAGCAGAAGAACGAGCGCTACAACCGCATCGCCTTCGAGGCCGCCAAGCAGTGCGGCCGGGGCATCCTGCCGGATGTGGCCCTGCCGCTGCCCAACTTCGGCGCGGTCTGCCGCAGTCTGGAAGGGTACGACCTCGTGCTCTTCTGCTACGAGTGCGGCGGTGCCCCGCTGCGGGAGCTGCTGGCCAATGTCCGCCCCGCCGACGGCAAAAAGCCGAAGATCGCCGTCATCACCGGTGCCGAGGGCGGATTTGCCGCCGAGGAAGCCGAGATGGCCGCTCAGGCCGGTGCCAAAACAGTCGGCCTCGGCCCCCGCATCCTCCGCTGCGAGACGGCCCCTCTGGCCGTTCTCTCCGCCGTCATGACCCTGACGGGGAATCTGGAATAAGCGCTTTACAAAACAGGAGGGACAGCCCGCAAGCTGTCCCTCCTGTTTTGTTTATAATTGGTCTGTGAATGCGAACGCCTTTTGAATTGCAAAATGATTTTTCAGTTGCTATACTGGGCTTATCAAAATTTTTTCGGGAGGACGTCGCAGTGACCACACAGACAATGCCAATCGGGAACAGACCTTGCCGCATTTACGGCGAAGCCCATGCAGAATACCTACTGCTCCAAATGACCGGCGAACACGAGCTGCAAAGCATGGAAAGCGAGGTTACCGCTATTGCACAGAGTGCGCACCACTTTCTGTTTGCGGCCATCCCGGTGGAAAGCTGGAACGATGCACTTTCTCCGTGGGAAGCCCCTGCTGTTTGGGGAAAGCAAGGTTTCGGTGGCAAAGCTGGGGACACCCTGCGCTTTCTGATGGAACAGGTCATTCCCACACTGAAGCAGCAGTATCCTCTCCCGGAAAACATCAAAATCATTCTGGGCGGCTATTCGCTGGCAGGGCTGTTTGCGCTGTGGGCCTCCACCCAGACGGATCTGTTCTATGGTATCGCCGCCGCCTCGCCCTCGGTGTGGTTTCCGGGCTGGATGGAATTTGAACAGCAGCACCCGATGCAGGCACAGCACATTTATCTGAGCCTTGGCGACAAGGAAGAGCATACGAAAAATGCTGTCATGGCTGCGGTGGGTGATAACATCCGCACCCTGCACAGCCGACTTATAGAGCGTGGCGCAGACTGCACCCTTGAATGGAACAGCGGCGGGCACTTTAAGGACGCTGATTTGCGTACCGCGAAAGCCTTTCGATGGACGATGGAGGAACACACATGACCATTTTGATTGATGCAGATGGTTGTCCGGTCGTCGATTTGACGTTGCAGATTGCAAAGCAGTTCGGCGTTCCTGTCATCATCCTGTGCGACACCTCTCACCAGATCGAGCGAGAAGGTGCGCAGACGCTGGTGTTCGACAAAGGAGCGGACAGCGTGGATTTTGCTCTCGTCAACCGGGTAAAACCGGGAGATGTGGTTGTGACGCAGGACTACGGGCTGGCCAGCATGTGCCTTGCCAAGTGCGCACGCGTGCTGAACCAGAATGGTCTGGAATACACCGTCGACAACATAGACGCTCTTATGCTGCGGCGGTATGAAAACAAAAAGCTCCTCCGTGCCGGAAAGCACCCCAAGGGGAGCCCAAAGCGGACGAAGGAGCAGGATGTCAGGTTTGCGGACACGCTTGAGAAGATTCTGAGCAAAAGTTATTGATACATACTTTCTAGCCGCAAAAAAGGCACCAGCCTGAGCTGATGCCTTTTGTTGGCGGAGATGGTGGGCATTCTCCCGCGGGCTAAGCAACAGCCCGCAGGGCTGATTGCTTGCGGCCTGCGGGCCGCCGCCCTGTTCTCATCCGCACCATCTAGCCGCAAAAAAGGCACCAGCCTGAGCTGATGCCTTTTGTTGGCGGAGATGGTGGGATTCGAACCCACGTGCCCGGTTAAGGACAAAACGATTTCGAGTCTTTGAAATTGTTGGATGAAGCTGGTTCCTCGCGGCTGTCATTGGCAGTTGTCGGCATTTTCTGCGCCTCACAAAAGTGGCACATCATCGCAATTTACAGGCAAAAATCAACCACTTTTTGCGAAGTGCCGTTAGAAAAACATCCTTTCACACGGAGCGTCAGGGGCTGCATTTCAGGTGCAGTTCCGTTAGATGTTCGTTAGAATATTACAGTGCTGCCGTTGCTGTGCCAGCTCACAGCAGGCTTCCCTGTCTGAACGCAGCGTTTCCCGAAAGTCGGGGACGCTGCGTTTTCTTTTGCCCGCAAACCGGGCTGAAAGGGAAGCCGCCATGTCCACATTCCGCGTCAACAAAAACGTCAACTATACCGTCATGAGCAACTACCATCTTCAGGACAAGAAGCTGTCCCTGAAGGCAAAGGGCCTGCTGTCCTATATGCTCTCCCTGCCGGACGATTGGGATTATAGCCTGAAGGGACTGACCGTTGGTTGCAAGGATGGTCTGGACAGTGTACGCACCGCTGTTCTGGAACTGGAAGAACACGGCTACGTCCGCCGTCAGAAAGTCCGCAATGCCAAAGGGCAGATCATCGACTACGATTATCAGGTCTATGAATCGCCTGTTGAGGACGCTCCTGCCGTTCCCGGCAAGGAAGGTAAGCCGTCGAACCCGTCCGCATCCAAAAGTCTGAAAAGCCGCATGAAGCCTTGCTCTTCACCATTTTTGGATTTTCCAAATTTGGCTGAACCCAATTTGGAAAAGGCAACACAACAAAATACTAATAAACAAAATACTAAAAAACAAAGTACTAATCTATCAGGGCAGACAGGCGAATCCGCAGATTTTGACCAGATGGAAGCACAGGTACGGGAGGAGTTTCGGGAACGTTTGGAGATCGACACTCTTGCCCAGCGGTACGACCCCGACAAGTTGGAGGAACTGCTGGACAACATTGTGGAGATGTACTGCTGTCCTCGGCAGACCCAGTACGTCGGCAAGCAGCCGCAGACCACCAAAGCCATCCGGCTGCGGCTGGACAAGCTGACCAGCCAGCACGTTGAGTACATCTTCGATGTGATGTCCAACACCACCCAGCCCATCAAGAACATCATGGCCTATCTGCGCACCACCATCCTGAACGCCCCCACCACGATGGAGCACTACTATCAGGCGCAAGGCAACTGGCTGACCGCACAGAATCGGAAGAAGTAAGCGCTGTTTTCCACAAAGAACGCAACACCTGTTGAAAATGCAAAGGAGAATTTCCATGAAGAACACGAACGCCGTCCGCACCGAGATCCATTACGCACAGGTTGGGGAGTATCAGCTGCCCCTGCTCACCCTGCCGCAGACCGATGATTCCGAACCGCTGGGCAAATATGGCCGGATGCGGCTGGCGTATCTCAAAACCCAGCGCCCTGTGCTGTACAACAAGATGCTGCTGAACGGTACGCTCTGGCCGCATTTGCAGGATGTCCAGAAAACGGCCTGCAAGTGGCTGGAACGCACGATGACCGCTCTGTTAGACAAGTACCCCGCGCCGGACAAAGAGCACGCACAGCTTCTCTGGGTGGCGCACATGAACGGGCTGAAAGCGCAGGCGGAGGAGGTGGTGGTGAGAGAGATCGTGTATGCAGAATGATTCCTGATAGCATCCAAACGGTATCAAAAGCCGATATTTTGGATTTTATTCTTGATTTTTGCGGAATATTTGCAAATTTCAAAATCAAAATTTGACTTTCTGCCCAGAATAGAGTACACTGAATTCAGAAAATCATCTGGGAGGAATCGCGATGCTGCTTCAATTTTCAGTCACCAACCACCGTTCCATCAAGGAAACATCCATTATCAGCCTGAAAGCATCCACGGACAAAAGTCTGGCTGACTGCCTGATTTCACCGGACGAGAAGAAACAGCTTGTGCCTGTGCTGGCGCTGTATGGCGCAAATGCGGCCGGAAAGAGCAATGTTCTCCATGCTCTTTTGCTCATGCGGGAAATGGTCTGCGGCCGATATGCCAAGCTGCTGAAGGGTGAACCGCTTCCGCAGGAACCGTTTGCTTTTACCAATCAGCCTACACAGCCGACCAGCTTTGAAGCCATCTATTTTTATGGCGGCATCAAGTATGCCTATGGGTTCTCGTTTGACAAGTCCAAAGTCCTGACCGAATATCTCTATCACTGGCCAAATGGCCGGGAAGCGTTGATTTTTTCCAGAGAGGGAAGCAGCTACCAATTTCGTGAAAACGTCCAAGAACAGCTTACACTTTCTGGACGAACCGCCGAAAATCGTCTGTACCTATCCAGTTCCAACGAGTGGAACTGCCCCCAGACCGAAAAAGCGTATCTGTGGTTCTTTGAAAAGCTGACAGGCTTTATGGGAACCGAATTGCGGCTGGATGCTACATTGTCTGCCATTCGGCAGGGCGGCTCTGAAAAGAGCCGTATCCTGCATGAAATGCTGTATGCAGACCTCGGTATCAAGGACATCCGCATTACAGGCTCCAAGGAAGAGCCTATTATTTCCGCACTGCACACCCTCGATGCCGAAGATGGCACTTCTAAGGGTTTCTGGCTCCCGTTGGGGCAGGAATCCGTTGGGACACAGCGTTTCTTCTCTCGCATCGGTATGTGGCTTGCCGCTTTGGAATCCGGGTCTGTTTTGGTAGTAGACGAGATCGAATCCAGTATGCACCCGCTGCTGACAAGGCATCTGATCGAGATGGTGCAGGATGCCGCTATCAATACAAACCATGCACAACTCATCTTCACCACGCATGATACCGGACTTCTCGACCTGACATTGCTGCGGCGCGATCAGATTTGGTTTGCAGAGAAGAACGAAAAGACCATGCAGACCGATATTTACGCCCTGACCGAGTTTTCTCCCCGGAAAGGTGAGAATATCGCCAAAGGCTATCTGCAAGGCCGCTACGGTGCGATTCCGTTCATTGGAGGGAATGCAGTATGGGCAGAATAAAAGAACTCAGCCGCAAATCTGTCCACACCAGAAAGCGCAATCCGGTCGTATACCTCATCTGCGAAGGCAGTGAAACCGAGATCCGCTATTTCAAACATTTCCGCAGCCGAGGGTGCAATATTGATATTATCCCGATTTCTTCGCAGTATAAGTCCGCTGACAGGCTTGTGCAGAAAGCCAAAGCCACTATGGGCAATAATCCCTACTATCCCGATGAAGGCGATTCCATCTGGTGTGTGTTTGACCGTGACGATAACTCCAACGAAGTTCTTCTGCGTGCCAAACAGTCCGCTCAAAAGGAAGGCTATCATTTGGCCTATTCTAACCCATCTTTCGAGTTGTGGTTCCTGCTGCACTTTGCAAATCAACAGGCAGAGGTTGAAGATTGTCAGTCATTGATTCGCCTGCTGAAACAGCCGAACAGAATCCCTGATTATGAAAAAAATAAGGATTACTTTGATGCCTTAAAGCCTTTGCAAGCCGTGGCGGTTCAACGAGCCAAGACCCGTTCTGAGCAAATCCAGAACCAAGGCACTGAACCAATTTCACGCCAAAGCAATCCTTTGACAACAGTCTATGAACTCGTTGAATACCTGAACTCCAAAATTTGAGAAGTGTCTTTATGGCTTACCTGAAATTGATGATGGATGAAAAGGAAATCGCTCATCTGAGCGAAGATGGGCAGTATCTCTGCACCAATGAGGGTGTGCCGCAGTATAACCTGCCTTTGAACCTTTTTATCGGCAACAGCCGCAAAGTGCCGCTGGTCGATGTGGTCGTCTGGGCAAAGAAACGCATCTTTCCCCGGAATCGGATGGACTGCAAGGAGATTTTGGAGATGATGGGCCTGCCTGATGGAGGACCCTTTCTGGCTGCGCTTCAGTGAAGATGAAACCTTTGAGGATACTACACGCGGTAGGGCAAGAAGGATCATGGCTGAATATCAGAAGTCGGTTGATACAAATTAGTATCAATTTGTATCAGCTGATGGATACAACAAGACCTGCAGATTGGAATGAGTCTCCAATCTGTAGGTCTTGTTCATTTGAGTTCAGCCATTATCGTCCGGGTCAGGAACTTCCATCCATTCTGAAAGTTCCTCACAGTAGTCCTCATATTTACCACCTTCGGTGATCCTGATGACACGCCGCAAGTAGTCCTTACCGCCATCTACGCAACAGAGACCGCAACTGTATCCTACAAGGTCATAGCGGTGCTATTTTATTTGTTGTTTCTTCAGCACTTTGAAACAATTTATAATATTTATAAATTATTGACCTTAAAGATTCACATTTTTTCACATCGTATTCACTCGAGCAGTTCTCACACCTTCTTCCACACGATAGACTTTTGCGATTCTTGATGGGGCGTAGTTTTTGATGACATTCACCGTATACTAGCTTTGCATGCGCTAATTTATTTCGAGGTTTAATGAGTTCCTCACTATATTTTAGAGAAAAATCGTCCTGAGCAATTGGTCCGTCATCAAATGATTTCATGACCAGCCCCATAAGGGCATAACGATCCTTGTTGTCCATTACATACTCAACAGATTGAATTGCGCTCTTTATAAATGCACTGTCTTTTTTCTTGCTCAACTCCTCAAAATTTTTTCCCGATTTAGAAGCCGCTTCTTTGACATATTCCTCTGCCTTTCGAACAACAATATCCTTCTGCTTTGCGTCTAATTTTTCAAACAACGCTATCGTCGCCGATTGGCAGATATAATCAAATTCCGATGTACTGTCCATTATCAACCCTCTGATATTTGATATGCGATACTCTCTTTTCAGGTTTTTTTTAACAACACGATTTATGATTTCCAGAAGATTTGCACGATCAGCCAAGAAAACACCATTTAATTGATCAGAATTTTTCAGAGCGTCCTCCATGTTCTCCCTGTCGCTCGAATAAAAAACAATATCTGTATAGATTTCCTTATTACGCAGTTCACGTATTACAGTGTCACCAGTTGTGCCAGATAGTGCAAAATCCATCAAAATTAAATCATAAAAATCAAAAGATGTTGCATCAAAATCCTTTAGCTTCTGATTTTTGAACACATCATAATCGCTATAGCTTTCGATTTCAGCGTCCATAAAATGCTCCCGAATAGCATCAATCACGAGTTCTTGTGTCGATTCCACATAATCTTCTGCATCATCAATCCATAGGATTTTATACGTCATATCCATATTCTGTACACTTTCTTTTATGGCATTTCAATAATGAACTTTGCTCCAGAGGGTGTTGCATTCTCCGCACAAATGGTTCCCTTCATTTTTTTGATAACCGTCTTAATATTATATAAGCCGATTCCTGTTCCACCTGTGTTGCTGAACCCGAAATCAAATATTTCATTTAAATCTACTGTTCCGAAACCATCTCCATCATCCCATAATTCAATATAGGCTTTTCCAGATATATCTTCCATCAAGAAATTAAAGTTTCTGGCATGACTTTTTTGCGAATTAGACAAAAAATTGTCCAAAACAAGAGAAATATTTTGCGGTTGGAACTTAATTATATGTTGGCCGGAAGTTTCCACAGAAATGTGAATATTGAAATACTGCTGTTGGAGGATATTTATCAAGTATTCCCGGCAAAAAGTAAACAGATCTTCCTTAATAGAAGCGTCTTCAATATTAAATTTAGCAATTGCGCTATATTTCAACGAACTTAAAATTTTATCTGTGGCAACCGAAATTGCGCCGAGTTCTCTATAATTTTCAATCCCTATTTTTCTTGCCAATGTTGTCACACTATTTCTTATCGTTAAAGCGTTCGTCTTTACCAAGTGAGTCTTTGCCGAGAATGTTTTTTGGTCTTCCGTAATCGCACTAAAAATAGTATGGCTTTGGGCCTTATATTTTTGAATGTTGTCAGACGCAACTTCTAGTTTTTCTTCAGCAATACGATTTTTAATCTCTAGTTTTTGACATGCTGTTTCAGCCGCTTCAAGGGCAGCCTGCTTCTCCCTTTTAATTTTATCTTCTTCTTCACGAATTTCTTGTCCAACTTTTACACGTTGTGTAATCAAAGTGGAAACAATAGGTTTTAGTAGATCAATTAACAGCGCAACACGTTCATCATCTTCTGCAAAGCCCTGTCGATTGGATGTCGCAATATCTCCCAAAGAATTATCATCTAGTACATCAAAATTGATTTCGCCTTCTATATAATTCGAAAATGCCTGCGTGTTTTTTAAATACGGCATAAAATCCTCGACAGCAAGTTTTTTTCTCACATAAAGTCTTAATTGTGTGGATTTATATGCCTTGTTTTTCAAAAATAACGGATCATTAACTTGTGCATCATCTTTTTTTATGCTAGCATGAATTCCGATCCATCCGGTTAGGCTATATGGAATTTCTTTTTCTGAAAGAGAACCATCCTCTTTAATAAAATGTCGTGTTCCACTGGTATTATAGGCCGATTCATCAATAATAACAGTATGTCTTGGTTTTCTTCGAACAGCGTCGTCTGCAGATGGAAAATAAACGCTTTCGGCTATTCGACTTTTTATATTCGAGTTACTGTTATCAAAAAGGGCATAGAAATTCCGAAATGCAATATTTTTAGCTACTTCTTGAAATTCAATTGGCGTATTTTTTTGATACCTAACAGCCAATTCGATTTTTCCGGATATAGAATCTAAAACATAATAATCCGAAAGTCTGGCCTTTAACCCTTCAATTGACTGGATTCCTATATTTGTCAGGTCAACATTTTTAAGTTTTATCATCGTTCCAGAAGTAAGCTTATCCCAGTATTCTGCCGACAAAACTTCAATTTGAGAAAGATTAACTCTATTTAATGATGGAATCTCGGAATCGCGTTCATTGCTCATATCAAAATACCATGCCGTTTCTCGTCCGGCAGATTTTGATATGAGATAATATTTACTAGATAAGTATAAAGCTGCAAGCTTTCCAATTCCCTTTCGCCCCATCACTTTATTCTTTGAAGCTTCATCTAGCGAAAGGTCTTCTCGTTTGTTTTTTCCAATTAAGACATATTTTTCTGCAAGATCTGAATATGTCATTCCAGTGCCATTATCGAAAATTTCTATCTCAGAGTTTTTCTTGTCGCTCATGTCAATAAAAATTCGTACACAGGTTGCTTTAGCATCAAGTCCATTGGCAACAAGTTCAGCTATTGCTGTCCATGGATTTGAATACAAGCCTTTACCTAACAGTTTAAGTGCAAAGTACGAGAAATTGAAAAAGATTTTATCATTGGTATTGTCCATTGATTTTACCTCATTTCAGTGTTTTCTCAAATTGTGACGCAAGTCGTAAAGCCAGCAATGGAGGAACGGCATTTCCGATTTGTGTACAAACATCCGATTTGAATCCCTCAAACTTGTACCAATCTGGGAATGATTGTATTCGCGCTCCCTCTCGTGGGGTTAATGCGCGATTTTGGCTATAATGAATGCACCTCAAACTAGAAACTGTTGTCAAGTTGTTGGTTATCGTAGGTGATGGTTGATCTGCTATTAAACGTCCGTAAGTATTCGCATATCCAGATGTTAGCCTATAAGATTTATCAATTTTTCCAGAATCAACCAATGCATTAAATTCGTTTTTTCCTTCGCCAGGTTTCACATTTTGTATAACAGTTCTAATTTTTTTACTATAACAGCCACAGAAGTGTTGCGTTATTTCCTTCGAACCGTATCGCATAAGTTTTTGATATTCATTTTGAGCGATTTTCTGATAGGAATTTACACTTTGGCCTTCTGAAACTTCTGGAAGATCCGATATTGCATCCTTGATAGTAAGGTGCGCAGACTTTTCTTTTGGGGGGCAGGCCCATTTTAAATTCAAATCGTTTCGTATGCCTACAATAAAAACCCTTTCTCTATTTTCAGGAACTCCATAGTCCATAGCATTCAATCGTTCCGTCCGAATGTTATAGCCCAAGCCATTTCCAAGATTTGAAAACTGATCTTTCAAAATCTCCATAACAGATTTACCATAATAATCTATAATAGGTTTTTTTCGCGGTGCTAACGATTCTCTGCCTTCAACATCTTTCAGCTCGTACAAGATATTTCCAGCAACATCTCTTTTATAGAATATTTCTCTCATCGATAAAATGCCTCGCACATTTTCAAATAAAAACATTTTAGGACGAGCGATTTTTAACACTCTTAAATATTCCGTATACAGTTGTGCTTTTTCATCGTAATTTCGTTGCCCGACGGTACTAAAAGATTGGCATGGTGGTCCACCAATTATCAGATCAACTGGTTCTGCTCCAATCCATTCTTTTATGTCACTCTCTTTGAGGGACTTTATATCGCAGTTTTTCATGGGGATATCAGGATAATTTTCAGAGTATGCTTTAGCTGCAAGCGGATTGTATTCATTTGCAAAAACGAATTGATTTTTTCGATTCCTGACAAAATGGTCTTTGTATTTTCTATAATAAAACCCAAATGTTAGTCCTCCAACTCCAGAGAACAGGTCAATTATTCTCATTTTCAAAAATATCCTTTGCAATAATTTCAAAAAGTGAACATTTAAGATTTCTCTAAAAGTTGGGCAAAAGAATAATATACACTCTTTCCGCCAATGCCATTATATCGTCAAAAACCAATTTAGCATTACTTTTACTATGATAATCTCAAAAAACTGTTCTTGTATACCTATATTTTCAATCTTAAAGCTTGTGACGCTATAAAATCGTTTTTTATCACAACTCCCTCAGCAGCGTCAAAAACTCATCAAATCGGTACGCTCCCTCCATTTGCAAATCCTTATTCTGGAACACCATATAATAGCGGTATGCCTGCTTGCCAGCGGCATCCTGCCATGCACGACCCAGACGAATTTTTTCTCTGGACTCTGCATTTTCCAGCTGGTCGCCTTTGGTTTCAATCAGAATAATTTTTCCACTGGTCGTGCGGACGATAAAATCCGGGTAATGATTGCGGAATCCGTTCAAACAGAACGAAAACTTGTTACGCTCCGGGTTGCGATGCCACCAGCGGATATTGTCCATGTTGGTCATTGCCAGAGCCATTTTGTATTCCAGCCCATCCATCTTGCCCTCAGTCTGGTACAGGCTCTTGCTCATTGAAGAAGTGCTATCCGGGAGGGTGATATACTCCGTCAACTGAAAGCGGGGTTCACATACGATTTTCTCCGTTTCCAGCCACTTGTAGAAGTTTTCTCGTGCAGTTTCCTCTTGAAGCTGCATGACGTATGCACGAATTTTTGCTGCAAAGCTAACAGGCATCCGTTCCAGCGCGTCCAGCTCTTCGCGGTTCATATTATCCACGATACCATCGACATAACGCCGCAGTTCATTATCATCCACCGCGTTCATCTTGCAAAGGCTCTTGTGGATAATATCCTTGCAGATACGCAGTTTATCCTCGCCCGGAAGCAGTGGAAACTGCCTGTTCATGTACTGCTGATAATCATCTTTCAGCTTGGAGATACGCGGTGTCGTGGTATCGCAGTCTTCCAAATCGACCTGCGCCAAATCGTCGTCCAGATGGCCGAAGTCGATTGCGCTGGGTTTTCCCTTCAACGTAAAGTTGCTGAGCAGGTTTTCCTTTGAGAGTTCTTCGCTGTCGTACAGCGAGAAAAGCGATGGCTGTACTTTTAGGCAGAATTTCGGAAGTTTGAGGGTGTGAACATCCTCCAAAAACTCCGGGTTTACATGAGAGGTATCCACTTTATCCTGCACCTCCAGCGGCAAATCGCTCAACGGGTCATTCTGGTGCTGCTGCATAGCAACATCAAAATCGTTTTGTTCCTTTTCAGAGCGGTCAAAAATATTCTGCACTGAGGGAGAAACACTTGCCTTTGCCAAGGTGCTGCCCAACAGTGTCGGGTCGAAATCAAAAAACTCTTCCTCTTCCGCCGATGCCGCGGGCATTGCTTCGTTTGTCGGCTGTGCCGGGAAGATGGTCTGCTCCACTTTGGGCAGCGGCTCGACCGGGGCAGCTTCTTCCTGCACACGGTAATCGTGGTCAGTGAAGCCTGCGTTATTCAAGCCCTTGACGATGCCGTCCAGCGTACGCTTGAAGTCCGCAGACGAGGTCAGAACATACGAAGTATTCAGGATCGGAGAAGAATGTTTCCGGGTATAGGGCAGGCGCAGAATACGCCCCACGATTTGCTCCACATCCACCTGACTGGTGCGGTTCGCCAGCGAAGCAAGGATATACGCAAAGGGGCAGTCCCAACCCTCTTTCAAGGCATTGACTGTAATGATAAAGCGAATCGAACACTTTTCCGACAGCAAGTCCACATTTTTCAACTCGTTGATCTCCGCCGTCTTGATGGCAATTTGCTCTGCTGGAATGTTGGCAGCAATCAGGCGTTGGCGCAGTTTTTCAAAAGTCGTTGCATTTTCCTTGCCCTTGGGCTGTGCCTGAAACAGCACGATGGGACGAATGTAGCTGCCACCTTTTTCGTAGGCATCTTTTGCGTGAATTTCCAGTGTCCGCTGCATCTCGATGGCATCATGCAACACATCCTGCTGGCTGTTGCGGTTCATCACGATGACAGGCAACTTGACCATGTTCTCGCGTTTCAAGTGAATCGCATCCACAATGGAGATGATATTGCTTTCCTTAGTGGGCGTTGCCGTCAGATCCAGCACAAAGCAGGGATTGAAGTTTTGCAGCATCTGCTTGCTCAAGTTGCTGCGCGCATGGTGGCTTTCGTCCACGATAACCAACGGATGCAGCTGATTGATGACCTGCATCAAGGCGGTCGGGTCGGTATCTTCCAGCGGCATATCGGGTTCGCCCAGTGCATTTGCCAGCGCAACAAGGCTGCTGTTCTCCTGCTTGGCCTTGAGCTGTTCCTTCTTGCCACGGAACGAATCGTAAGACAGCACCATGATGGAAAGCTGCTCGTTGACCGCAGAAATATTGAAGTGCTGCCCCATCAAAAGCTGTTCTTTGGTATACACTTCCACACGGCTGCCAAAGGCAACATCAATTTTCTGGCGGTAAGGATGTGCTGGGTCACGCAATGCAGCCAAGGTTTGGGTCAGAATAGCATCTGACGGAACCAGCCAAACCACTGCACGGCGTTTTACCACACCCAGTGCGGAGAGAATCGGCTCGATGGCATTTGCAGCCAAAAATGTTTTGCCGCCGCCCGTAGGAACTTTCAGGCAGACATTCGGCACACCGGGCAGAAGATTCTGATACTTGGGCATTCCGCCAAATCCGACTTTTACATCTTTCTCCTGCCAGAGACGAGTATAGGCCGTTTCGATGTTCTTTGTCTGCATCAGAATTTCCAGATAGCGTTCCAAATCCCGAATGACGGCTTTCTGATAATTTTTCAATTCCATAAGAGCCGTCCTCCTTACACCCGCGCAATGTCGCGCGGAATTTTCTTAAACGTGATACCAAACCGCAGCAAGTCACTCTCACTCAATGCACAGCGGTCAGCATAAATCAGATAGTTTTCCGCTTTTTCCGGAATGGTAGACAAAAAAGCATAGTCCAACACGCACATCTGGTCTGGCTCATAGTAGAAATAGTAAGCGGTGCGGTTGTTCTCGCCGAGGAAATACGGGTTTCCGTTCTGTTGACTCACCGCAGGTTTCTTCGTTTCCGTATACCAGATGTAGTCACGGATTTTGTCTGTGCCGATGCTTTCATTCAGGTTGCCATCCGGCAGAAGCAGCCGCTCGCCCAGTTCGTAGTAACTGAAATTGCCACCAGTGCCTTCTACGGCGTTCTTGTCTTTGCCATAGCCGTTGATCACACGCTTCACACGTTCAGCAGTCGTAGTATCGGCGTAGTCGCCCATCTCCACCAGAATAAACTTGCGGTGTCCTCCATCCGCTTTGTTCATATTCAGCACCGCATGGGCAGTTGTGCCAGATCCGGCAAAGGAATCAAGAATCAGCGCATCCTCAGAACCTGCAATCCTCAGCACAAATTCAATAAGGCGGCGAGGCTTAGGCGTGTCAAACTGTGCCTTCCCGTCAAAAATCGTCAACATTTCTTTTTTTGCTTCATCTGTATGACCAGTTTCAGAAAACGGCCAGAAGTTTGTAGGAACGCGACCTCCGACATTATCAAGATATGTTTTTCTACGAATTCCACCTTTTCCACCTTGACCAAAGTAGAACAATGGCCACTGTCCGCGATTATAAATCGCAGCTGCCTTTTGTGCAGCATCTTCCACGCTGTCAGATAGCATGATTGCTTTAACACCACTTTTAACCTGCGCTTCTGACACTCCGCATATTGATGCTCTTTTCTGAGCATCCGCTATCTCGCGCAATTCATACTCGCCCCACTGCGACATGATTTCAAACATCTGATCCTGTCCTAAAGACCAGCAACGTCCATTAGACGGGTAAAGAAGTACGCCTGTAAATGGATTCTGAATAGCATAAACCATTCCTTGATGCGTTGTAGCTCCGGGTGCAAAGGCATCTGTGCTTTTCCATGCACATACATCGTTATCCGGGTTAGAGTAACGTGCGTTCATTTCTTCGGTACGAGATAACTTGTTGGGATTCCATCCTGGCTGTTTGCTGTATACCAGAATATGCTCCACCTCGTTTACGATGCCTTTAGAATCATTTCGAGTGGAGTAAGTGCGCTGCCACGAAATATTGGAAACGAAACAGCTCGCACCAAAGATTTCATCACAGATGGATTTCAAGTTGTAAAGCTCGTTGTCGTCAATGCTAATAAAAATCGCACCATCATCCGCCAGCAACTTCTGTAGTAGCATCAGCCGAGGATACATCATGCAGAGCCACTTGTCATGGCGTGTCAAATCCTCGCCTTCCTTACCGACTACTTCGCCCAGCCACTTTTGAATATGCGGATCATTGACATTATCGTTGTAGCACCACTTCTCATTGCCAGTGTTGTAAGGAGGATCGATGTAGATACACTTCACCCGGCCCTCATACTGCGGCAGCAGAGCTTTCAGGGCTTCCAGATTATCGCCGTGGATAATCATGTTATCACTGCCGTTGTCCTCGGTGTGCTTGCCCATTTCGTCAAAGCTGTACTGACGCTCCAACACACGGAACGGCACTTCCTGATGATGATTGACAACTTTGCTTTTTCCAATCCATTCCAAAGTAGGCATGGTGTTTTCTCCGTTTCTCTGTGAAAGTTCTTTCACGTTTAATAATAACAAGTTAGGCGGCAAAGCGCAACGGTTCCGGCAAAGAAATACAAGTTCGATGAACAAAATTGCAAGATGCAAAAGCGTTTTGCAAAAACGCGTAGCCTGCATCCGTCGGATGCAGTTCAAGGGTTTGGGATTTCCCAACAAGCATTTTGCAACGCAAAATGGTCTTTGTATATACGAAGACACTGCTTGCCACTGCTATGAACGCCTTTTGAATTGCAAAATGATTTTTCAGTTGCTATACTGGGCTTATCAAAGTTTTTTCGGGAGGATGCCGCAGTGACCGCACAGACAATGCTAATCGGGAACCGATTTTGCCGCATTTACGGCGAACCCCATGCAGAATACCTACTGCTCCAAATGACAGGCGAACATGAGTTGCAGGGCATAGGCCATGAAGTGACAGTGATTGCGCAGAGCAGCTGGAATTTTTTGTTTGCCGCTGTTCCTGTGAAAAGCTGGAACGATGAACTTTCCCCGTGGAAATCTCCTGCGGTGTGGGGTAAAGAAAGTTTCGGCGGCAAGGCTGCGGACACGCTGCGCTTTCTGACCGAACAGGCGATTCCCACCCTGAAACAGCAGTTCGCACTGCCGGAAAATGTTCGGATTATTCTGGGCGGCTACTCGCTGGCCGGACTGTTTGCTCTGTGGGCATCCACGCAGACAGCTCTGTTTTCCGGTGTTGCGGCCGCTTCGCCATCCGTATGGTTTCCGGGATGGATGAAGTTTGAACAACAGCACCCCATTCAGGCGCAGCGCATTTATCTGAGCCTTGGCGACCGGGAAGAGCGCACAAGGAACGCAACTATGGCTGCTGTGGGAGATAACATCCGCGCCCTGCACAGCCGGCTTGCAGAGCGTGGCGCAGACTGCACCCTTGAATGGAACAGCGGCGGGCATTTCAAAGATGCCGACCTGCGTACAGCAAGGGCGTTTCGCTGGGCGATGGAGGATATGCGATGAATATTCTGATTGATGCCGATGGTTGTCCCGTGGTTGACCTAACTTTGCAGATTGCAAAGCAGTTCGGCATCCCGGTCGTCATCCTGTGCGACACCTCGCACCAGATCGAGCGTGAGGGTGCGCAGACGCTCGTATTCGATAAGGGTGCTGACAGCGTGGATTTTGCTCTCGTCAACCGGGTAAAACCGGGAGATGTGGTTGTGACGCAGGACTACGGGCTGGCGAGTATGTGCCTTGCTAAATGCGCGCGAGTGCTGAATCAGAATGGTCTGGAATACACAGTCGACAACATTGACGCGCTCATGCTGCGGCGATACGAAAACAAAAAACTCCTTCGTGCCGGGAAGCATCCCAAAGGGAGTGCAAAGCGAACGAAGGAGCAAGATGTCAAGTTTGCGGACACGCTTGAGAAGATCTTGAATTACAACCATTGATACATACTTTTGGAAGGCTGGAAAAATCCGGCCTTCTTTTTTTATAAGCACCAATTGTGACTTTTTTGTTAACTTTCGGAGATGTAGTTGTATTTTGGCCTTTCAACTGGGTTCGTATATGAAGGCTTCTTTTTCTGGCTAATATCGATTTGAATGATTACATCTTGGTTACAGGTTATAAGTTGTGGGTGCAGAATGGCCTTTCTCATCGGCTACCTATTGAGGGCATCTTTTTTCAAGACCACCTTCAACTTCAGGCACTGCCATTGTTGCAAAGTTTCGCCCTCCATCGGTTGCCCCATGGACCGACGTTATTTTAACCAAGAAGCTACTTCGGCTATATTTTCAAAGAACTTTTTAACAAATTTCTTTTTCGGGTTACTTTTTGGCCTTTCTCGATGCCTACCAATTAGAGGGACAATTTTTCGGAAGCCTTAAATTTCGAAGATTTTCTATAAAACTCTGTTCTTTGAAAACAGAATAGTTCAATCGTCCGGTACTTCACAAAAGGTACTTCTGTAACTCGCAGCCCGGTCATAACGAAGACGGGGTGGCTGAAATGCCAATGGTGCGGTGCAAGCCCGCCGCCGGACGATTCCCCACTCCTAGGGTGCCGAGGGCGAATATGGGAGACCTTAACATATTTTTCGGGAAGTCAGCATGTTAGCCGGCTTCTCTTACATATCGCTTTTATCCTCAAGCTTTACCTAAGCTTTTTCAAATTATCAGTTTTCACGGCATGATCATCTGCCATATCCAAGGAGGATCTATGAAGTTTAACGATGCCTATTCCCAGATGTTTCCCGGTTACCCCGATGCCGTCAGCCTTCAGCAGGCTGCGGAGATGCTTGGTCTGAACCGCCACACGGTCGGGGAACTGATCCGTTCCCGCCGCTTGTTTGCGCTTAAAATCGGCCGCACCTATCGTATCCCGAAGCTGAGTGTGATCGAGTTACTGCTCACCGGGCAGAGCACCTTCCCGGCTGGAAATCCGCCGCTGGATGTGGTATGCTGTGGGTGCAGCAACGGACAGCACGCCTGTTGACCCAAAGGAGGTTTATGATGAAAACTACAGGGTCTGTCCAAGAGAAAAATGGACGTTTCTATTTCGTGATCAATCTTTATGATGCCAACGGCAAGCGGAAGATCAAGTGGATCTCCACAGGTCTGACCGTCCGGGGCAACAAGCGCAAGGCGGAATCCATGCTCCGGGAAGTATTGCTCCACTATGATGAGACCGGGGAGCTGCCCACAGGGCGGGGCGGAGCCTACGAAAAAGTAGATGCTAAAACCGCCAAGCCCCTGCCACTGCCCCTCCAACCCGTCAACAAGTCGGAGATTTTGTTTCTGGACTATCTCAACGAGTGGGTGCAAGTCCACAAGGCATCCATCCAGCCTGCAACCTTTATCAGCTATAATCAGATGATTCAGGGACGTATCACGCAGTACTTCAGGCCGCTGGGCTTGAAGCTGTGCGAGGTCACGCCGCAGGTGCTGGATGAGTTTCAGGAGAAGATCTTGCTGGAGGGCTATACCACCAACACGGTCATTCACTACCACGCCATCTTCGGTAAAGCGTTCAAGGATGCCGTCCGCAAGGACTATCTGGAAACCAACCCGATGCTGAAAGTTGACCGCCCGAAGAAGAACAGCTTCCGGCCCAACTTCTACTCCAAGGATGAAGTCCAGCAGCTGCTGGAAGTATCGCAGGATGACCCCCTGCACCTGTGCATCCTCATTACGGCCTACTACGGTCTGCGCCGCAGCGAGGTGCTTGGGCTGAAGTGGTCGTCTATCGACTTTGAGCGCAAGTCCATCACCATCAATCACAAGGTGACGGAACAGTTGGTGAACGGCAAGTACGTTCCTGTGGTCAGCGATGTGATGAAGAACAAGACCAGCTGCCGCACCCTGCCGCTGATCCCGGCTGTGGAAGAAGAACTTCTGAAGCAGAAGGAAAAGCAGCAGCTTTACCGCAAGCTGTTCAAGAAGAGCTACAGCACTGAGTATCTGGATTTCGTCTGCACCGATCAGGAAGGCAAGCTGATCCGCCCGAACTTCGTGACGGAGCACTTCGACTGGCTGCTGACCAAGTACGGGCTGAAGCACATCCGCTTTCACGATCTGCGCCATAGCTGCGCCAGCCTGATGGTGATGAACGGCGTATCTATGAAGCAGGTTCAGGAATGGCTGGGGCACAGCACCTTTTCTACCACCGCTGACATCTACGCACATCTCGATTACAAAAGCAAACAGGGGTCTGCTGGGGTCATTGCGAACCTTTTGGGAGAATCCAAACTCCCCAAATAATTATGGATTTATCGTTCATATATAGAGCGTACTGCAACAAGAAAAAAGCGGTCTTTCTCTGCTTGATGCAAAAGAAAA
>ENA-USUJ01000295-USUJ01000295.1-human-gut-metagenome-genome-assembly--contig:-NODE-295-length-43223-cov-11.643907_pt1 | contig 43223 bp, 47 predicted proteins | sample MGYA00250061_ERZ773398 | MGnify/ENA primary metagenome ERZ773398 (study PRJEB29103, sample SAMN06111992) | human gut metagenome | biome: human gut; feature: ankylosing spondylitis patient; material... | reverse complement strand
AAATTCAAATCCGATACCATGTGACGGATTACGGCAAGCTGCTGTGCATCTTTCTGTCCAAAATATGCCTTATCCGGCTGTACAATGTTGAATAACTTCGACACAACCGTGCATACACCTTTTCATCACCTACAGTAGAAAGATAGAGAATATCTGTCTTATCAGCATCTCTGATAATCATTGCGTGAAGTCTTTCATAATTTGTTAAATCATTACTAATACATGGTTTGTTATGATTGGAAATAGCTGTTTTGATTATCTCATCATATTTATCTTCTGTTATAAAATTTCTAATTAGATCATCTTCAAATAATATTTTATTGCCATATTCAGCATGATCAATACTTTCTTTGTCTAAGAATGTATGATAATTTTTTATTTGTTCAAATCTTCCTATATCGTGCAATAGACCAATTAATTCCGCTAAAAGAATATCTTCTTCACTTAAATTTAACATTGTCGCTAAGCGTTTGGAAAGTTCAGCCACACGATATATATGGGATATTTTGAGTTTTATTTGGGCATCTTCGGGATTATAATTTTTTAAATATTTTGTTAAAAATAGTTTAGCTTTATTATTATCCACTTCTCTACACCTCCATAGAGATTCTATCATTTTTTTCTTGATGCTTCAATAAAGTATGATTATTTAAATAAATATGTTACAATAACTTTGAGGTGAAGTTTATGGAAAGTAGTAAAAGAAAGGATTATTTATCTTGGGATGAATTTTTTATGGGAGTTGCCATTTTATCTTCTGGTCGTAGTAAGGATCCAAATACTCAAGTAGGAGCTTGTATAGTTGATACTAATAATCGTATTTTATCTATTGGTTATAATGGGACTCCAAATGGTTTTGATGATGATTTATTTTATTGGAACCGTGAAGGAAATAATTTAGAAACAAAGTATCCATATGTTTGTCATGCAGAATTAAATGCTATTTTAAATTATCGTGGTAATAGACTTGACTTAAAAGATTCTAAAATATATGTTGATTTATTTCCTTGCAACGAATGTGCAAAAGCTATTATTCAATCAGGCATTAATGAAGTTATATACTTATCTGATAAATATAGGGATACTGATTCTAATAAAGCTTCTAGATTACTTTTTGATAAATGTGGCGTTACTTATAGAAAAATAGATTTGAAAACAGAAATTGATATTAGACTTAATAGTGATAAAAAGATTACTTATAGGAAATGATGAACTCATTTTCTTTTTTTTCATATAATATGGGTAAAAGGAGTGTTTTTATGGTAACAAATTATTATCCATATAATAGTTCTAGAAATGTGTATAGAAATATGCCAAGCTATCGCGGCAATCAAGTGAACTATCCTAATGAACAAAGAGGTTTATTCTTTCCATTTGTAGTTGGTGGACTTGCTGGAACAGCTTTAGGATATGGTATCGCTAATAATAATTACAATAGACCGCCGGTATATTATCAGCCATACTATTATCAACCTTATTACCCACCATATCAAATGAGTGGACCATATTATTATTAAAACAAGATTTAGTTCTTGTTTTAGTTTGCAGGAAGACTTATATATACTTTAGTTCCTTTACCAAGTGTTGATTCATAGTGTATTTTGCCACCATGGAGCGCTATTATTTCTTTAGAAAGTGAGACACCTAACCCCGTTCCTTTTTCTTTGGTAGTATAAAAGTTTTGGCCTATTTTTTCTAAGACTTCTTTACTCATTCCTACTCCGGTATCGCTAATGATAATATCAACCATATCTTTATGTTCATTTATATCAACGGTAATTGTCGTATCATCACTTTTAGCCTCAACACTATTTTTAAAAATATTTACAAGTACTTGTTTCATTCTGTTATAATCTAAATCTAAATAGATTTCATCATCTGGAATATTAAATTTTGTTTTGATATTATTCTTTTTAAATAGCGGTTTTAACTCAAGTGATATTTCTTCTAATAAGAGAATTAAATCAACATCATCCTTATTAATCTTAACTTTTGTATAATCTAGGAAGTCATCCATTAATAATAGTGTTCTATTGATTTCTGAACTAATTATTGGAATGTATTCTTTATATTTTTTATAGTTATCTTCGGCAAGCATATCAAGATATCCTCTACATACAGCTAGGGGATTTTTTATCTCATGAGTAATTTTAAAAAGCGATGTTCTAATTTCTTTTTCCCTATTTAACTCATTTAAGGTGGAATTGTAATTCATTACCCCTTCACACTTTTCAAATAATAAAAGGATAATATAAGCTGTTGCTACTAAAAAGATTACCATAGTGCTAATATTTAGTAATAAATGATATGGATTAGTGTCAAAAAAAAGATAAAAAGTAGATTGAAAGGCAATGAAAAATGTTCTGATAGAAACAAAGATGGCAGTAATACTTCGTATATTAAGTTCATTCTTCTTCATCAAGCCTGAGTAAATTATAAAATAAAGTACATATTCTATAATAAGTAATATTAAAGAAATATTTAAATTGGTGTAGAGAAATATTATTAGAGTTATAGATATTAATACTGCTGTTTTGGTTTTACGTTTAAGATATGCTATTAATAGTGGTATGTTTAAAAATACAATGGCATAAGCATAATTTTTTAGATCTATATTTCTAAATAACATGTATAAAGAAGAAAATAAAGCAATTTCTAAAAATATAGATTTTTCTTCTAAATCCATATTTTTAATATAGGCAAAATAAATTAAGTATAGTGTTAACGGAAATAGTACATAGGTTATATTTTGTAAAATGTTATCTAGTATATTCATTTAAATTCCTTCTTTCACCTACATTATATATTTATTATTTGTCGAAGTTTGTCGAATGATGGAGGATTTTGCTATTAAATGTAATTTTTTGAAGTCATTTTACTAAATTTAGGGGTTGGCAAATGTAAAAAGTATGTTATAATAATAATGTAATTTTTGATGCAGACGTAGTTTAATGGTTAGAATACGGCCTTGCCAAGGCTGTGATGGGGGTTCGATTCCCCTCGTCTGCTCCAGATTGATAGGAAACTCGAACTTTTCGAGTTTAAGTAATAAATGCTAACTAGAAATAGTTAGTTTTTTTGTTATTTAAGAAAGGAAAGTGATTGAGTTATGAAAATAGAAACTAAAAAACTTGTAATAAGTGAAGAATTAAAAAGAAAGGTTGAAATGATATGTAAGTTTGCTTATGTGGAATATTCCTTTACTAATGGATATATTATAAATCTTAAAAATACTAATATAGCCTATGTAAAACCCCATATTTTGAAAGTTAAAGACAATGACTACTTAATATTTGAAGATAGTGAAAATGTCTTTATAAACGGTTATAATAACAAAATTAAGTTTAAAGATTTAGAACAATACTTAAAAATGAACTAATATGATTTGACAAACTAAAAATAAATGATACAATATAAAACCAATAAAGGAAGCAGTATCCAGTCTTTTATTAGAAAGTGAGGTACTACATGAAAAAGCAAACAAAATATTATATTGAATTTTATAGGAAGTTAAAGATATTAGTTTAAACTAGTGTTTTTAGCTTCTTTTTTTATTAGAAAAGGAGTTGATACAAATATGGATGAAAAAATTAAAAGTGCTGGTATATATATTAGAGTTTCTACTTTTGATCAAGCAAGAGAAGGATTTAGTTTGAGAGAACAAGAAGAAAGATTAAAAGAGTTTTGTAAATTTAAAAGATATAATATTTATAAAGTGTATCAAGATGCAGGAATAAGTGCTAAAAATGACAAAAGACCTGCTTATCAAGAAATGATAGAAGATGTTAAAAAAGGTAATATTAATGTTATTGTTGCTTTAAAACTAGACAGATTAACTCGTTCTGTATATGATATTGAAAAACTAATGAAATTTGTTAATGACTATGAATGTGATATAGATTGTATGGCTGATGAATCAAACACTACTACATCCAATGGTCGTATGGTTATGAGAATAATGACTAGTGTTTCTCAAAATGAAATTGAAAAGTGTTCTGAAAGAACTAAATTTGGTATGGCAGGTGCAATTAAAAACGGTCATATTCCTAATAGAACTGGATTAGGTTTTAAAAGAAAAAATAAAAAGTTAGTACCTGATCCACTAACTAAAGATATAATAGTTAGAATATTTGATTTATATTTAGAAGGTAAAAGTCATCAAGCAATTGCTAATATCTATAATAAAGAAAAAGTATTAGGAAAAACTAATTGGTACGATTCTACAATACAAAAGATATTATCTAATGAACTTTATAAAGGCGATTATGTAAATGGCAAAAGAACAAAACACCCAACTTATTATGAAAATGTTATTGAACCTATTGTTTCAAAAGAGAAATGGGAAAGTTGTCAGTATCAAAAATTAAGAAATGCTAGACATTATGAAAGAACAGCAACTTATTTATTTACTAATAAGTTAAAATGTTCTAAATGTGGTAATTTTCTAGGTGGTCATGCTACTACAAAAACTAATGGTAAAAAATACTATTACTATAAATGTAATACTTGTAAAACTTATTTCAATGAAATAGATATTGAAAAAGAATTAAAAGCATTTATGCTAGAACTTGCTAAACAAGATGACCTTATTAATAATTACTATACGCCATTTATTAAATCAAAATTAGAAGATAAAACAGAAGATTATAAAAAAGAAATTAAAGATTTAGATAAACAACTAGATAGAATTAAAACAGCTTATATTAAAGGTGTTGTAAAACTAGAAGATTTTGATAAAGAAATAAAACATATCGAATATCAAAAATCTGATTTAGAAAAAAGGCAAAAAGGACAAAAACAATATGAGGATTTAAGTTTCACCCTTAATGATTTATTAATTATACAAGATATACAAGAAATAGAATTTTATACTAACCCAGATGTTTTAAATAATTGGTCTAATAAATCAAAAGAAGATAAACAAAAAATAATTGGTAAATATATTGATAATATAACTATTGAAAAGAAAAACAATAAATTTGAAATATCTAATATTGAATTTAGAAAAGATTATTTAGAGGATATGATATATAATCACTATAAATTTAATACACCTTGTAATGTGTATATGTATGAAGATGAATATGGAATACCACTAAAACTAAATCATGAACTTAAAACTATGAAAGAAGCAGAAAATTATTTTAAAAGATTAGAAAAATATGTTGGAGATTATAAATTAAACTATTATATAAGTGAAATTGATGAAAAAGAAAATAGATTTAATTATACTCAAAATAACGATGTTGAAAAAATAATTAGATTAATTGGTATTGGAGATAAGAGAAAAAAAGATGATTTTAAATTAGGCGTTATTACTTTAGACTTATCTATGTTTAAAGATAAAGATGGGAAAGAAATTTATAAGAAACTATTTGATAAATTAGAAAAAGAAAGACTAACATAGCCAAAATTATGTTAGTCTTTAATCATCCTATAAATTTTACAAAAAATAATCAAGTAGGATGATTTAATAAATATTAAATGCTTTATTTTATAAGGTTTAACTTTCATATCAACCTAATATCAACCTACCTCGTAGGTTGAATTTCGTAAGTACGAAATCAGTATTGTGTAACACTAAACCCTTATGAAATAAGGAAAAGTTTAGTATAGTTGCACAAGTTTCTTATCCTGCTTTTTCACATATACTAGTATTTATATATGAAATCATCCTATTTATAAAAAGTAAAAAAGATCAACTATTAAAGTTGATCTCAACGATAAATTGTAATTTATATGTTTTGAAAATTTATTTTATTGAAAAATAAGCGGTTCAATATTCCAAGCAAACCAAAAAGGATAATATAAGAAAAACATACCCAAAAAGCTTAAAAGTATATACCATATTACATCACTCTTACCTTTTACAGGCTTTTTTAAATGCTCTCCAAAACATAATGAAACTATTTGCCAAATAATATATCCGATTAATGCACCTATTGTATTAGCAATTAAATCATTGACATCAGTTGTACGGTTCGTAATTAATTGAGATATTTCTATCATTAATGAAAAACCTGCCCCTAAAAATAATGTTTTATAAAATTTACGATAGTTCTTCCAAATAAAAGGAACTAAAAATCCAAAAGGAACAAGCATTAAAATATTTAAGTAAAAAGTTTTCTCTATGATGTTAAAAGGGATGAGATTAATATTAGCTTGAATAATTGATGTATTATCTCCACCTTTTGGTGCATAAAATATATTTGTTAAACCTCCTGCACCAGTTAAATCATATACTTTCCAAAGATATAAAACGAAAATTAGCATTGCTAAAATTGATAAATGATACCCTTTCCTTTTTCTTGCTGTAAAGTAAATAGTACACGGTAAAACAGCACATAAAATGCTATATATCACTTCTATAATAATCATCTCCTTTATTTTAACTTACTTTTTCAAATAATCTGATTCATCTATTGTTTTTAAAACATAATTAACATCATCATATCGTGAATAATTAGATTGTGAACCTAAACTACATATCAAAAATTCTTTTCCATGCTTTTTATATAATACTACTAAATTAAAATCATCAGATAAAGAACCTGTTTTTACACCAATTACATTTTTGTTATAATATTCTGATGTAGGATCAAGGAATGTATTTGTATTTTTCCAAGTCTGCATGCTACCATCTGGTAAAGTTGCTGTATATGAAGTTTGAGAAACTATATCCTTAAACCATTCATTCTTTAATAAATCCATTACAACTTCTTTTAAGTCTAATACAGTTGTATGGGCTTCTGTATCAAATCCACTTGGATCATATAAAATAGTATCCTTATAATCATTTTGTTTTAAATATTCATTCAAGTTTTTCATAAAGACTTCTATTCGCTCTTTGCTAGTAGTAGCTTTAGGAGATATAATACCTCCACAATAATCAGCTAATACATAGGCTGCATCATTCCCTGATGGTACTAACATTGCAGCAAATAAATTTTTAACATAATATTTCTTTTCTTTAATGTTTGCAACAGATGAACCTTGTTTTGTTAATGAAATTGCTTCATTTTTTGCCAAAACTACATCATCTAAATCAACGAGTGTTGTTGCATAGTCAATAACAAATAATTTAGCTAAACTTGCAGGAGTTTGTTGTTCATTTGCTCTTTTAGAAACAAAATCGTTATTATTTGAAAGATCAACCGCTATCAATGATTTTGCATTATATGAATCTGGTATAGTATATCTGTTTATAAAACTATTTATTTTATTTTTTGTATCTCTAAAATTTTCTGGTTCAAGCGCCCAAGGTATAAAAATTCTTCCAAGTATTATTATTGCAAAAAAAACTATTACTATATACTTTGCTTTTTTCTTTTTATTACAACCTCTCATTTATAAACTCTCCTTTAGCATATTATACATATATATAAATACAAAAACAATTAATTTTTTATTAAATTTATTTCATTTACTAATATAATTTCTTATACAAATTACTATTTGCATTTATCTTTACTTTGTCAATTGATAACTTTGTTCTATCAATTCTTTTACTAAATCCTCGTCCACCTTTTCATCTATAATAATTGTATTCCAATGTTCCTTATTCATGTGATAAGCAGGTATTATATAATCATAAGTATTTCTCAATATATCAGAATAATTTGGATCTGTCTTAACATTAAGGCATAACTTATTATTTACATTCATTAATAATGCAAACCATTTTTTATCTTTACAATGTTTCATTGTTACAGATTCAAAATCATCTGGAAAAGGACAATCCTTATATGTATTTTCTAATGTTAAACAATATTTTATTATTTCTTCTTTATTCATAACTAAATCCTTATTAGCTTTTACACTATTTATTATTTAATTATCTGTAAACTATGTCATCTACTTTGTATCAATTAACAATTCCTTTGGTTTCTTTTTTAAACTACTTATAGATGATAACACTAAAGATATTATAAGTACCAAAGACATAAATAAAATTACATATATTATTGATTTTGGTAATATATTAATATCTAGGCTTGTTAGAGTTTTATTAAAGCCGTCTACTTCTGCTCCTCCACCAAGTCCACTAGATGCCGATTGCTTTGCTATCTGTTTTGTTATATTTCCAGTAACTTTATTTAATATATTATTTCCTATCATGTTTCCTGTATAAAGTGCTAAGAAATATGAGCCTATATAAGCAGGGATAGATATAAATACTAATTCAACAACAAATTGTCCAAAAATTTTCAATTTTGATATTCCTAATGATAGAAAAATTGCTATTTCTCTTTTTCTAGCATTCATCCATAAAAGTAATAATAATGAAACTGTAATACCTGCAAATATTAATGAACCAGCAAATAATTTGTTTGCTATTGAATATATACCAGATATTGATTGTTGTAGTGCTGGATAATTTGTTGAACTTTTAATTAAATTGTATTGTTTCCAATTTATATCAAGTTTTTTAATATTTTTAATGACTTGATCCAAATTTTTATCACCTTTTACAAAAAATGTTGCATCTTGATATACTGCAGTATCTTCTGTGTTTCCATAAACTTTTGCAGCTGTGTCTAAATCTGTTATTAATGTATTTTCGTAAAGTTCTTGTGCAGAAGTTACACTACTTTTATTGTGGCCATCGAAAATTCCTTTTATTTCTACTTCTACTGTTTCATTTGCTCCTTTTTCATTATCTGCATCAAATAAATTGGACTTAATTTTTATTTTATCTCCAATTTTCAAATTGTTTTTTTCAGCTAAGTCTTTATGTATTAAAATCTTACTTTTGTCATTTTCTTCCAAATGTTCTCCTTCTATTAATTTGTAAGCTCCTGACACAAATTTATTTTCTTTTGATGAATCATTAACTCCTGTTAGCATAACTGTTCTTTTAAAATTTTCTGCTCTTTCTGGTGATTGATTTGCAATTGTTTTTTTAGTTTCTATAATATCATTATCTACCAAATCAGCTACACTATTTATTCTCTTTACAAAAGAGGAAATATCTTCAGATTCCGCTATTTTTTTTATGTCTTTTCCTTTTATATTCCCTCCACCTCTAGGTGTTCCAAGATTAACTCTTCTATTTATTTCCATAGAAAAACTATTTGTTATATTTTTAAAAGTTTCTTCTGAAGCTCTATTAGTAGCATCTTTAATTGCCAAACTAATCAGACTAAGTGTTGACATAGCCATAATAACTAATAATATTATTATTGATTTTAAACTTTTTCTTGTTACATATGCAAAAGCATTTTTTATCATCAATATCCCCCCTAATTAATTTTACTTATCTTTCTTAATTTTTTGTCACTTAATTCTAAAATAATATCAGCAGAATTTGCAACTTCCTTACTATGTGTTACAACTATTACACATTTATTTCTCTCTTTAGCCAATTTTTTTAATATTTCTATTATTTCTCCTGCAGTGTCACTATCAAGATTTCCTGTAGGTTCGTCAGCTAGAATTATTGGTGCTTCTGATGCTAATGCTCTTGCTATGGCTACTCTTTGCTGTTGACCACCAGATAGTTTCATTACATTTCTATTTATCTGACTTTTATCAAGTCCCAATTTTAACAAAATATCTTCTGATGCCTTTTTATTTACTAATCTAACATTTTCTATTGGTGTTAAATAATCAATTAAATTATAATTTTGAAAAACTAATGTTATATTGTTTTTTCTATGATTACTATAACCTTTGTTCTCTATATCCTCATTTTTGAATAGAATTTGACCTTTTTGTGGTTTGTCTAGTCCTGCTAATAATGAAAGTAATGTTGACTTCCCTGCTCCTGATTTTCCTATTATTGCATAAAATTGTCCAAGTTCAAACTTTTGATTTACTGATGACAAAATCTTCTCTTTTGAATTTGAATAATTATATGTTACATTTTTTATTTCTAATATATCCATTTCAATCTCCTAACTTATCTTTGATAATATTTCTTTTGGTTTTTTTACTAATATCATTGCACTTGCAATAATAACTGATAAAACAATAATTACTATTAATATTCCATAACTTTGTAAAAATATTGTAATATTTGATATTAAATTATCATTTTTTAGTAGATTATTAATATTTATTGTCGAATTATCAGAATTGATAAATCCACCTATTATTTGATTTAATATCACATTTCCTAAAAATAAAGATGATACTATAGATGGTAGTGATATAAATATTAACTCAAATGTAAATTGAGCTATAATTTTTGCTTTACTTATTCCTATTGATAATAATATTCCTATTTCATAAATTCTTTCCCTTAGCCATAAAATTAATATTAATGATAAAACTATTATTCCTCCTGTCATAATTAAATATGTCATAACCTTTATTATATGTTTTATACCTTCTACAGATTCTAAAGTTTCTTCATATACATCATCATTTTTTTCAATATTGAATTTTGACCAATCAATTTTTATTTCTTTAATTTTATTTAATACTATATTTGTATCTTTTGGACTATCTGAAAATATTGCAAGTTTATTTACAACTTTATTGTTTTCTGCTTTGTTTAATGCTACTTGGCTTGATTCATAATCAATAAATACCATATTTTCGCTAAAGTCTGATGTCATTCCTGTGTATTTTTCTTGTTTTTTTCCAGAAAAAATCCCAATAATCTCATATTCATATTCTGTTTTTATTTCATTATTGTTTAAATCAAATAGTTCAAGACGAATTTTATCATTTAATTCTAAATTATTTTTTTTTGCCAGTTCTTCATGTATAATAATTTTTTTTCTGTCATCTTTTTCAATATGTCTACCTTTTATAAGAGTAAAAACTCCACTATTAAATAAATTGTCCTTTCCAGTATTATTTGTGGCTTCTATTGAAAATATATTTCTAAATTCTTCTGGCATATCGTCTCTTTCGATCATTTGCATCCCTTCTACTGCTTTAATATTTGTAGATTTTGCTAGTCCATCATATTGGGGAATTGTTTCTTTTATCTCTTTTATATTTTCTATTTCTTTAAATTGATTTGTTTTAAAGTTCTCATTGTTATTTTGTGTTATTGATAAAGATGTATTTGATAACTTATATAAATTATTTTCTAAGCTGATTGTTGATTTCATTATGTTTAAACATGAGTATAAGCATGAAAGAACTATTGTTAAAATAATAAATATAATAACTGTTCTACTCCTCTTTCTCAAGATATATGCTATAGCATTTTTTAACATTTTTATCACTCTCCCTCATACATATTTAATAGATTCCATTCTTTTTACTACTTTACATCCAAAATAGTACTTATGCTATCGTATTACAATAAGAAATATAATTTAGAAATTATAATTTGTATCTAAAATCCAAGTATTTATATGTTTTACCCTGATTTTGTTGTAAAAAGAGTTTGATTTCATTATTAAACTAAACTCTTAAATCATTTCTTATTCTTCTATTTTTTCAAAGAATTCTTTTCCAAGACCACATAAAGGACAAACCCAATCATCTGGTAAATCTTCAAATTTTACTGCTTCTACATTATATCATCAGAAATGATAATATCTTTCATTTTTATAACAATCATCACTAGTACAATCTTTTATGACTTCAACTAAAGCTTGACATTTAGAACATCTTTTTATTACTAATTCTTTTTTTATAAATTTCCTCCATATTAATTTATATTTCTCATAAGAATAGTTTTTCTATATTTTAATAATTTTCAGCTTTAATTTCGAAATATGCTTTTGGATGGCTACATACAGGGCAAACTTCTGGAGCTTTTGTTCCAACAACAATATGTCCACAATTTCTACATTTCCATATTTTAACTTCTCCTGCTTCAAACACTTTTCCATCTTTTACATTTTCTAATAATTTTAAATATCTTTCTTCATGTTCTTTTTCAATTTTACCAACTTCTTCAAATAAGTATGCAATATGGTCAAAACCTTCTTCTTTAGATATTTTAGCAAATTCAGCATACATATCTGTCCATTCATAATTTTCTCCATCATCAGTAGCATTTAAGTTCTCAGCTGTTTCTTGGAAAATTGCAGCTAATTGTTCATATCCTTCTTTTTTGCTTTACTAGCAAAATATGTATATTTATTTCTTGCCTGAGATTCTCTGGCAAAAGCCGTCATTAAATTTTGCTCTGTTTTTGATCCTTTTACTTCCATAATTATTACCTCCTAATACTTTTTACCTATGCAAATATCACATTATTGAATTAAAGTCAATATTTTTTTGATGTTAGAATAAAATTACAAGGTGACCCAAAAGTCATCTCTTATTTGCTATTTTAATGAGTAACTATTATTTATTACAAGCGTACTATACATAAATAGAATATCTTGATTATTAAACTCTACATAATTAGGCAACAATTTTGGTGAAATATATCTTGTATCTATTAAAGTAATTTTACTATATTTAGGTATAAATAATGGGACTAAACTGCTAGCATAAGAATCTCTAAATATTATAAGCTCATTACCTGTTTTATTCTCAGGATTTTCTATTTGCAGTACTGGTGTAGCACCAGATAAGTATATATCATATTTATCTAGCGAATTTATTTTTTCCATATTGTATACCTTATTTTCTTTTTTTGTTTCATAATTATATACTTTGCTTTTTTCTATCTCAGAATTTGTTAATATTTTTATTTTGTCCTTGGCAGTAGAAATTGGCAATTGTCCTGAATATATGCCTTGAAAATTGCAAATCGTTTTTTCTTTATATTCGTTTTCTAAATTCACATTCATACTCTCAGCAATAGTTTTTGCTACTTTTAATAATCTTTCCTGTTTCCAATGCGTATCTGTTTTATAATAATCTTCTAGTTCTAACATATCAAATATTCGTATATATTTAGCAAATGATAAATTTCTGTTTAATAAATTTTCTAATTTATTGTAATCTAATTTTAAATTTTCATCATTTATAAAATAATTTTTATCTGGAACTATCGTAAAATATACATTGTTTTGATCAGTTAAATATTGCTCGTATATTTGATTTATTTTTTTTGAGATATTTAAAACTGATTTCTCATTTAATGGATATGTTTGGCTTATTATGTAATCTCCATATTGATAAAGATTATTGTAATCACTTTTTCTAAGCAAATTAAATTCTGCATTTATTTTAAGCTTTCTAAATTCTTCTCTTTGTACAAATTGGTCTGTGGTGTATTTATTAAATTTATTGAAGAAAGTACCATTAAAAACTGTTTTGGCAGAAATTTGAGGAAATTGTTCCAATTTTCTTCTTTCAGCAATAGAAATTGTGTCATCTTTTTTTATTATATTTGCTATGAAAAAAATTACAATTATAAATACAAATGCTATTGTAAGTACAACATTTTTTAATTTATCATTCATATTGCCTCCTTAAAACCTAAAATATAGAAATGGATTATATGAATTATCTACCAAATATGCGGTAACAATAATCAATATTGAAGCCATTGCTATTGGCTCTAACAAATTTATTATTTTATTTGCATTAGTTTTTGTTTTTAGTTTTTCTATTATGTTTTTTAGTAATGGTGTGCTTCCAATTATAGCTATTACTAATACCACCAAATAACTTTTTAAATAATATACTGTACTTGCATTTATTAAGCTTTCTCCATTTGCTCCAAATAGGCCTATAATATTATTCCACGCCTCCCCTATACTATTTGCATTAAATATTATAAAACTTATCATTACTGTAAATAAAACATAAATTCTTTGTAAAATCGAAGGCATTTTCTCTAAATGTTTTGTCAAAAATAATTTTTCTATTATAAGCATTATTCCAAACATTAATCCCCATATTACGAAAGTCCAATTTGCACCATGCCAAATTCCTGTTAGAGCCCAAACTATAAAAATATTTCTTACTAAAATTATAGTTCCCTTCCTGTTTCCACCAAGTGGAATATATACATAATCTCTAAACCACGAGCTTAAAGACATATGCCATCTTCTCCAAAATTCAGTTATGCTTTTTGAAATATATGGATAATTGAAATTTTCTAAAAAGTGAAATCCAAACATACGTCCTAAACCAATTGCCATATCTGAATATGCCGAAAAATCAAAGTATATTTGAAGCGAATAGCTTATTGCAAATATCCAATAAAATAGAATGCTTTTTTCGTTTGTGGTAGAAAATACATCACATAATTCGCCTAACATATTTGCTATTAGCACTTTTTTTCCAAGTCCTATGACAAATCTTCTTACACCATATGCAAAATTTTCGAAATTGCTTGTCCTACTATCTAGTTCCTTCTCAATAGTTTCGTATCTAACAATAGGTCCTGCAATTAGTTGAGGGAATAATGATACATATGTTGCTAGTTTCAAAAAGCTTTTCTGCACTTTTACTTTTCCTCTATATACATCAACTACATAACTTATAATTTGAAAGGTGTAAAACGAAATTCCTATTGGTAGTGCTAATTTTAATAATGGAATTTTACTTCCAAAAATTTGATTTATATTGTTTATTGTAAAATCAGAATATTTAAACAGTCCCAATGCACCTATATGTATAGCAAGCAAAGAAACAAGAATACTCTTTTTCCTATGTTTTTCTAAATACCTAGCTCCCACATAGGCTATAAAAATTTCACCAATCATCAAAAAGGTATATATTGGTTCTCCACAAAAGTAAAAAAATATTGAAGATAAAAAAAGAATAAAGTTTTTAAATTTCTTTGGTACAATAAAATATAAAATTATAACAATTGGTAAGAAATAATACAAAAAGCTAATACTTGTAAATAGCATATTTACCTCCTATATGTAAAAAAGCTTCTTTATAAGAAGCTTTTTACTGTAATTATTCTACTATTAACATTTCGTCTGGAAGTTAAATATCTTCTTGTGCTGTTTTTTCTAACTCTTTTCCATTTTTATTGTTTACATATTTTTTAAAGCCATCATAAACAGGTTTTGCCCAATCCTCATCAGACATTACAGCAAATATTATGTTATTATAACTAGTTATATATAATTTTTTTGCTGAAACACATATCCATTTGTTCATATCTAAGTTATCTAGCATTTCTTGTTTAATACCTTCAATATCTGCTCCTGCTTTTACTTTTAAAGCAACAGCTGAATATGCTTGCGAACTTATCATAGGTTCTGAAATTAGTAACTTCTCAACATTTTTTGTTGAAACAAGTCCAGTATATTCTGCAACTTGTTCACCATCTTTGATATCAATTTCTTGTGTTGTTAAGCTATCTGGTAATTGATCCTTTAAATCAGCATAAATAGTATCGAACATTTTTTTCATGTTAATTTCCGTTGCCGTAGTTCCTCCATTTTTTCCACTAATAGCAACCACTCCAATCACGGCAATTACAACAACCACAACAACCACAACTGCCACCCACATTATCCATTGTTTCTTCATAGTTTTCTCCTCCTTACTACTACTATATCATAATCATTATAATAAGTAAATAGTAAAATTTGCTTTTTTTATTTAATATTTTTGATGTTAGAATAAAATTATAAATTAAAAATACACCTTGTAATTTGTATTTAATCTTAATTTAATTACTTATATATTTCTCTATTGAATTGTATTCATCTGGAGATATTCTATATATTCCATTATAAGGTTGTTCAATAAAGTATTTACCATTTTTCTTATAAACAAAAACTGTTGAAGTTTTGTTTTCTTCATACTCAAAATCTATTTTTATTTCATTTTCAACATTTATAGGACTATCTTGTATGCTTTCGTTAGTTGTTGTTCTTTTAACTTCACTTAAATTCAAATTGTTTTATCCTGCATACTGTCTACTTTGAAATCTACCTTCTGGGATATCATGTAAGCATATTGCTATTGCAAGTGATAGTCCTAGTTTTATTGATGCTTCAAATCCCGAGCCAATCGCTAACCCTTCTGGGAAGTTATGCAATGCTAATCCTATACTTACTATTATTCCTGTTTTTAGCAATGTATTTTTATTGTCTTTAAATTTAATCTTATTATTAAATTTTCTATCTACTAATATATCACATACTATCATTGTAACTATTCCAAACATTATTCCTATAAATATGTTTACTATGCCAGTTAAATTAAAGGCCTCTGGTATTAAGTCAAAACATACTATCGAAATCATAAGTCCGGATGCAAATGCTAAAACAAAACTTAAAAATTTCTTTGATGTATTTTTAAAGGTGACTCCTATTATTCCTCCTATTGTAGTTCCAAATGTGCCAAAGAAAAGTCCTATTAATGTTGTTTTTAGCAGATTGTTCATTTATAATCTCCCTTCTAAAGGCATTAAATAGATAGTATTCTACTTTAACCTTTTACAAATTATTTTATTACTAATATATTGAAGAAAAATTATAAAAATTACATATAATATTTTTATTTGGTATATGGTAATGTTTCATATCCTTCCCAGTTTGCTAAATGTCTTGCTAATATTACACAATCTTTTGGATTTAAATTTCCACTGCAATCTACATCTGCATTTAAATTTCCTTGCTCTGTTAATTCATATCCTTCCCAATGTGCTAAATATCTTTCTAAATGAGTAACGTCTTCTTCGTTAACTATTCCATCACAGTTTACATCTCCATATAATCTTGTTTCTGAGTATGGTAATACTTCATATCCTTCCCAATTTGCCAAATGCCTTGTTAAAATTAGACGGTCTCTATTGTTTACTTTCCCATTACAATCTACGTCTGCATTTAAAGCTCCTTGCTCTGTTAATTCGTATTCTGGCCAATTGGCTAAATATCTTGTTAAATATTCTACATCTGCATTATCAACTACTCCATCACAATTTACGTCCCCATATAGTACTGAAGTTGATGGTTTTACTGGTAATGTTTCATATCCTGCCATTCCTTCTATATGTCTCAATATTATCAATGCATCAGCATCATCTATTTTTTTATCTTCATTAACATCTGCATTTACTCTTCCTTGTGGTGTTAGTGGATATTCTTCCATTTCTAATAAACTATTTTGTAGATATTCTACGTCTGCTTTATCAACTATTTTGTCACAGTTTACATCTCCATATAATACTGATAATATTGGTTTAAATGGTAATGTTTCATATCCTGGCCAATTTGCTAAATGTCTTGCTAATATCATACCATCTCTATTGTTTACTTTGCCATCATTATCTAAGTCTGCATTTATCCATCCTTGCTCTGTTAATTCGTATCCTGGCCAATTTGCCAAATGTCTTAGTAGATATGTTTCATCTTCTTCGTTAACCATTCCATCACAGTTTACATCTCCATGAAGCAATGAATTTAAATTTCCTTCTGGTATTTCTGCTTTTTGTATTTGAATTGGTTGTCCTATAGATACTAATTCAAACTCCTTTGTTCCATTACTTTCTTTTGATTTTATTACTGCTGTATTTTGGTATATATCTATTTTACTAGTATCTTGTATATCAAATAATGAATTAACTAAAAAGCAATATGTGTATGTTGTTGTATAAATCCCATTACTATATGATATATTAGGAATGTCTATGCAATTTACACTATTATATTTCTTTCCTGCTTTTGGTAGTTCAGTTATACTTTCTAAGAATTTTTTCAACTCTATTTCAGAAATTTTTTCCAAATATTCTCCCATTCCAACTACATTTATTTCTTTATCTTCTAGATTTATATATAGTGTTGTTAGCAATTCACCATTAGGTTTATATATTTCAAAGTCTAATATTGTATCTTGTTGTGAATAATTTTTTATAATTAATTCGTCTTCAAAAATAGATTCTTTTGAATTACTATCTTCTTTACTATTTTGGTCGCATAAAATATTTTTCTTTAAATTATATATTTTATAGTTTAATGGTAATTCTCCTTCTTTTTCAACATCGTTTCTTCTTACTGACACAAATAATTTTGCATCATTGTCCTTAATTTGCATTTTAGATATCAATATGCTAATGTTGTCTGTTATCTGTATAGGTTGATAAGATATTGTTATATCTCTGTCAGATAATATTTTATCTTTCTTATCTGTCTCTGTAGATTGTGTAATCCAATCTTTTATCATGAAAAATACGTTATCGTATCCCTTTGTTGTTGCATATATGTTTCCTCCTCCAAGTGCTAATACAGCACACGCTGCAACTGATAATATAATTTTTAGTGCTTTTCCTTTTTTCTTTGGTTTTTGTTGTTTTTCTTCGTTTATAGTTTCATTAATATTTTCTTCCATTTTTTCTCCTCCTATTATTTTTAGTTGATTTTCAAATAGTTCATCAATTTTATGTGGTATTTTTCCATCCTTAATATTAGATTTTATATATAAATCTTTCTCTTTATCACTAACCATTTACTTCCCTCCTTTCTCGTACTAACATTTCATATAACTTTTCTCTTGCTACTGCTAACCTTGATTTTACAGTTCCTTCTGGTATATCCAGTGTTTGTGCAATTTCTTTAATTGATAAATCATCATAATAGTACAATGTAGCAGTGAGCCTTAGCTCTGGTTTTATTTGTTCTAGAAGCTGAACAAATGAATCTTCACAATCGTAAGCATCCTCTTTTGTTTCTACATAACTTTCTGCCATTTTTGATGTTATATCTATTACTTTTTTGTTTTTGTTTATTAAATCATAACAGCAGTTAATTATTATTCTTCTGCTCCAGGAATTAAATGCTTCTTTACTTTCTAATTTACCTATGTTTTGGTACATTCGTATTAGTGCATTTTGTAGAGCATCATAAGCATCATCTTCATTTTTTAGTATTATCATAGTTGTTTTGTACATTACCTCTTTATTTTGCATTATCACTCTGCTGAATGCTTCTTTATCTCCTTTTATGGCTCTTTCTATATCTACCATTTTTCTTCCTCCTATTAATAAGACTTTTGCCTTTGTGTTTTAGTTCATTTTTTTTATTATATATCTTTTATCTTATTAATTGCAATCTAATTATCTTTTTTAGAAAAAAAACCTAATAGCTTAAATAGCCATTAGGTTTCTGTTGTATAATTATTTTATTTATTCAATTTTTTGTTTATCTCTGTTGTATTTTTACATATTACAAGTTTTACTAGTAATAGTTCATATATAACTCTGGTTAATACATTGCCTATAACTAATGTTAATAAAAATGCTAAAAAACTTATTGATATTAATCCAAATGATGACAATGTAACAAATAAAGCAACTATAATATACAGTATTTTTAATACGTTTTCTATCATCATTTTTTTAAATGTAAGAAAATCATACAACCATCCTAGAAATCCTGTAAATTTTCCTTCATTTTTTTTGCTCAAAAATGTAAAATATAATACTATTCCTCCAATTATTGCAAGTATTACTGATACAATTGTCCATATACCACTAGCTACAAACTTTGGTGAAGAATCTAATATTGTTGGACTCACACCATAACTATTATACATTTCAAACTCCCCCTTTCTTTTTTCTTACATATTACAACAAAAAATTCCATTTTTCAATCTTTTTTTATATTTCTTTAAAATAGATGATTAAAATTGTTCATTTAAACATTAAGTTTAACTAGCAATCATTTGTACTTTTTAATTTTTCTGCTCTATCTGCGGCAATTAGATTATCTATCATTTCATCTAGGTTTCCATTCAAAAAGTCCTCTATTTGATAAATAGACATTCCTATTCTATGGTCTGTTATACGTCCTTGTGGATAGTTGTATGTTCTTATCTTTTCACTTCTATCTCCACTACCTACTTGTGTTTTTCTTTCATTTGCTAACTTAGCGTCTCTTTCTTGTTTTTCTTTTTCATATAAACGTGATCTCAACATTCTCATGGCATATTCTCTATTTTGAACTTGTGATCTTTCTGTTTGACATTCTGCAACCATTCCTGTTGGTATGTGTATTAATCTAACTGCTGATGAAGTTTTATTTACGTGTTGCCCTCCTGCACCAGATGATCTAAATACTTCCATTTTTATATCTGCTGGGTTAAGTTCTATATCCACATCTTCAACTTCTGGTAATACTGCAACTGTAGCTGTAGAAGTGTGTATTCTACCACTTGCTTCTGTGTCTGGAACTCTTTGTACTCTATGAACTCCACTTTCAAACTTTAATCTACTATATGCTCCTCTTCCAGAAATCATAAATGATATTTCTTTATATCCGCCCAACTCTGTTTCATTTTCATTTAATACTTCTAATTTCCAGTGTTTTCTTTCTGCATACATTGAGTACATTCTATATAAAGTTCCTGCAAATAGTGCTGCCTCGTCCCCTCCGGCTCCTCCTCTTATTTCACATATTACGTTTTTATCATCATCTGGATCCTTTGGGATTAGCAGTATTTTAAGTTCTTCCTCTATCTTTGGTAGTTTTTCTTTCGCTTCTAGCATTTCTGTTTCTGCCAATTCTTTCAATTCTGGGTCATTCATCATTTCTTTTGCTTCTTCTAAGTTTTTTTCTACTTTTTTGTATTCTCTGTATTTTTCAACGATTGGCTCTAATTCCGAATGCTCTTTCATCATTACTTTCCACTCATTTTGTCTGCTTATAACTTCTGGGTCGCTTATTTTTTCTGTTAAGTCAATATATTTTTTTTCTACGTCTTCTAATTTTTGAAACATTTTTTCCTCTCCTTAATAAAATTTGACTTATTTATTATACAACATATTTATAGCTTTTTCAATGCCTCTGCAACTTTAAAGTTCTACACTATTGTATATACAATTTAATTTATCTAGTATGTTCTTTTCTCTATTTGTACATGTAAATATAATTAATTGATGTTGTTTATATTTTTGAGTTAAATATTTAAGTATATTTTCTAATCTTTCATCATCAAAGTATGCAAATGCTTCATCTAAAATTATAGGCATTTTTTCTTTAGAAATTTCTTCTATCATAGATATTCTTAGAGATAGGTATAATTGATCTATTGTGCCAATGCTCAATCTTTCTGCAGGTATATATTCTCCATTTTGAATCTCTACAATTAATCCGTTTTCATCATTAACATTAATATTTGTGTATTTTCCATTAGTTATATTTTTTATATTTTCTGATAAATTAAATGTAAATTTAGGTGTAATATTTTTTTTCATTTTTTCATATGCTTTTTCTAAAAAGTCTTTTGCTAAATTAATTTCATAGTTTTTCTGTTCAATTTCTTTTAAGTGCTCATGTATTGTTGCAAACTCTTCTTCTAATTTTATTAAGTCTTCAAGTTTATTTACTATACTTTTTTCCTCTACTTCTAATGTGTTTAATTTTATTTTTTCTTCATTTATTCTGCTTGTTATTTCTTCTAAATCATTTTTACTATTTTCTATGTCGTATAACTCAATATTATATTTATTTTTTATTTCTTCTTTTTCTTTTTCTAAATTATCTTTTTCTCTTTTTATATCTTGTTCTATATCATTTTTCTGCTTTTGTAAAAAGTCAATTTTTGTATTTAACAAATCAATTTTATTTTTTTGTAAATCCTTATTTCTTTTAATTTTGTTTATTTTTATTATATATTCTAATACTAATGTACATGTTAATACTGTTAAAATAATATATGTAATATATTTGTTTTTTAACACTATTATACTAATAGCCATTAAAACAGTCATTATTGCATTTATTATCCAATACCATTCATTTTTATTTTTCTTGTTTCTTGATATATTTGTTATTTCTTCTTTTTCTCTCTTCAAATTTTCTATTTCATCTTGCTTTTCTTCTTTAATTTTATTTTTATAATTAACCTTTTCACTTTCTATTCTTATTTTTTCACTTAATTCACTTATTTTTTTTATTAGCTCTCTTCTTTGCTCTTGTCCTTGTATTTTGTTCTCTAAATCTTTTTTCTTTTGTTCTATTGTTATTTTTTCTTGTTTGTACAAATTTAACTTTTCTAACATCTCTGATATATATTTAATTTTACTTTTTAGTATATTTATTGGCTTACCTTGCGTTCTTTCTGTCCCAACTTCTTCTAATTGTTTTTTATTTAATTTTTCTTTTGCTTTATTATAAGATAAATTTGAATCTCCTGTTCCCGCTATGTTAGCTATTTTTTGTACCAATACATTTTGTTGTTGTTCATTTAATTTGACTTCTTGTTGACCTGACATTATTGTTGATGTAAACATATTCTCGTCTAAACCCACCTGCTCTAAAAAAAACTGTGAACCTTCTTTTTTATCCATATTAAATTGTTTTGTTATATCTTCTAGATTATCATTATATATTTTAGCATTTTTTTTATTAAAGTCTCTAAAAATTTCATATTTGCTTCCATCATCCAAAATGTACTTAATTTTCCCAGAAAATTCTTCTCCACTCCATGGTTTATATTTGTCAAAATCTGATATTTGTTTACCATTTTTATTCTTTGATATTCCATAAAATGCTGTTTTTATATATGTTAATAGGGTAGACTTACCACTTTCGTTTTTTCCATATATAATGTTCACATTTTTATCTAAATTAATTTCTTTATTTTTTAATGTTCCAAAAGAATTTATTTTAATATTTTCTATTTTCAAAATTTGTTCTCCTCTATTTTTCTAATATATCTAATCCTATTTCTAATACATTTTCTAACGTATTCTTATCTATATTGCTGTTTTCCATTTCATTTAAAATTTCTTTTACAAATAATCCTTTTAAATTATTTTGTCTAGCTACTGCTGATATGTCTATATCCGGTTTTGTATTGTCTTTAATTTTTACTATTCTGTCATCAATATTTAACTTATATAAATTATAAATATTAATTTCGAATTTTCTTTTTCCTATTAAAATTACTTTATATAAAATATTTTCTTCTAATTGCAAACTGTTCAATTTTTCTACTAATTCTTCTTTATCATTTATATTTGTTACTTCTACATTAATTTCTTTTAATTCTTTATTATCTACAGGAATAAACTTTAGATTAATTTTATCTTTTTCCAATTCTCCCACTATCATTCCATGTTGTCCTAATTCGTCAAATCCTAATGATATTGTAGAGCCTGGATAAACTATTCTTTGATTTTCTTCTGTATTATAGTTCAATTTGTGTATATGCCCCAGTGCAATATAGTCAAAACCTAATTCTTTTAACATAGACTTTTTCATTGGATTGTATTCTACATTTTCTAATGATCCATCTACGGTTCCGTGTACTACCAAGATGTTCAATTTGTCTTTATTATTTATTTTTATTTCATTTACTTTTAAATCTTTACAATGGAAGTCTGTAAATGCAATACCATATATATCAGCATCTGAAGTTTCATACACTTTTTGGTTTTGAGAAAATATTATTACATTTTCTGCCCATTGAAATGTTTTATAATAAGAATTATTTATATAAGGGTCATGATTGCCTGGTGAAATGAATACTTTCGTGTTAGGAATTTGTTTAAATAAGTCATTTATGTATTCAATTGTTGATTCTCTTATTTGTTCGTTTTCGTATAAATCACCTGCCACAAATAAAAACTTAATATTATTTTCTTTTATATAATTTATTATTTTTTTTAGTGCATCTCTTTGCTCTATTCTGCGTATTTCTCCCCAATTGGTTCTACTATTTAAAACTACAAATGGCGCATCAAAATGCATATCTGCTATATGTACAAATTTCATATTGCCTCCTTTATACAGAACAATTGTACTCCATATTTATTATATTGTCAATAGAAAAAAGCATTCGTTTTGAATGCTTTTCATTTATGAATTTTTATTTGATGTATCTGAGCCTTCGGTTCCAAACAGTTCGTCAAACTTTGCTTCTAATTCCTTTTGTATATCATACGAAAAGTCGTCAGAATCTGGTAGGATTGGAGCATCTGGTATACTATTTGTTTTATTTTTAGGTTTTTCATTGCTTTCCTGTTTATTATCATCATCATTAAATAAATCATCTAATGAATCTACTTTTAAATCCTTTGGTTGCTCTTTTTCCTCTTCAAAATATGGATTGTTTGGATTAAATTTCCTCCATTCTCCTCTGTTTCCAACATCAAACTCCAAGTGATTTAATTTATATTCATTTAACTGCTTTATCATTGGTGTTTCAAAATAATAATATTTTTTTGCTTTTATTGGTTTTAAGCCTTTTTCGTATATGATACATAAATCATTATCCATTCTTCTCAACTCATCTGGTGTCATCAAAGCTCTTGCCATTATTTGGTCTGATGTACTATAGCCTTGTTTATGCATTTGTTTGTCCTTACTTATTGATAAATTGTCTCTTGTTATTGTTTTTTCTCCTAACGCTTTTGAAAAATATTCTACTGTTTTAAAAGAGTTACTTCCTAAGAATACGTGTGTATCACAGTTTCCCATAATAGTTTCGTGGGATTTTTCGTATACAGCTTCCAATTGGTCTAAGTTTTGTAATATAACACTAAATGATATTCCTCTACTTCTACTTGTTGATATTTTTTTATCAAAGTCTGGTATTTGTCCTATATTAGCGAACTCATCCAAAATAAAGAATGCTGGGACTTTTAGTCTTCCTCCACTTTTATCTGCAAAATCATATAATTGTTGTATCATTTGTGAGAAGAATATTGTAAGCAAGAAGTCATATGCCTTATGTGTATCTGAAGATATTACATACACTGCTGTTTTTCTGCTTCCTATTGTTTCAAAATCTATTGTATCTGTAGATGTTACCTCTGCAATTTCCTTTGAATCGAATTTACCAAGTTTTGACTGTAAAGAACTTAATATTGAACCATATGTTTTTTCCGGTGCTATTTCTATAGATTTATAATACATTCTTGCAGGGTGATCATATGGCAACTGGTTAATTAAGTCTGTAAGTAAGTTGCTTCCCCCATTTGCATTCGCCGCCCTTACAAGCTCTGAACAACTGGCTAGGTTTTGCTCTTCTTCCGGTCTTACCGCCATAAGGTAGTAAATAAGCGCTTTTAAAAGCATTTCTGCCATATCGTCCCAATATGGATCCGCCTTGCTTCCTTCTCCTTGTTGTCCTTTTACTATTGTATTTGCTATAACGTCTACATCTATTTCACTTGCTATGTGCATTAAAGGATTATATCCGTCGCTATTAGCTGGATTAACTAAATTTAATACTTTTATGTCATATCCATTCTTTTTTAAGTATCCTGCTGTTTTATCGTATAATTCGCCTTTTGGATCTGTAAATATATATGATCCAAGCATTTGGTATGCATTTGGTATAGAGTAAGATGCTGATTTACCAGAACCAGAACCGTCCAACTACCAATACGTTAACATTTCCTCTTTTATCTACTGGCAAGTAATTATTTTTGGCTAATATAATTCCTTTATTTTTACTTAAAATACTATATTGTTCTCCGCCCTCGCTCCAATCACTTGAGCCATGCTCTATATCTGTATACTCATGTTTCGGCTTAGATTTTATAATTCCAATAGCTATCAAAACAGCATAAATTAATGTAAATATTTTCCATACGTTTAAAAATATTTTTGAGTATCCCTCTGTAAATACCTTTAAATATGAAGAAAAATCTGTTATATTGGTTCCTATTTGGTTAAAAAATACCCCCAAATCAAATTTTCCTTCTGCTGTTGCCTGTCCTATTGAATATGAAAATGGCAAAACTAGTATTACAGACATAAAAACCCATAATACTAGTGCAACAATCAAGTTTTTTTTGTTTTTCTTTAATACTGTATTTAATTTATATCCCATATTAATTCACCTTTTCTTTAGTTTTATTCTTTTTCGTTTGCTCCTTGCCCTCTTTGGTCCCTTGTTCCGTAAAACACAGGTATGTTTATTGTTTCTTCTTTCAATATTCCAAAATTCATTTTACCTGCTCTACCATTTGGCACAAAAAAGCCTTTATTAGTCGGTACATTAACTTCAAAAATAACATCCATTATAAAAACTACCCCTTTCTTATATTCTAATTGTCTACTTTGTCTTCCCTTATCTCAAATGCAAAATATGATTTATATGGTTTTAACTTGCATTTACCTCTTACCTCATTTGTTTCTTTATCAAAATATAATACTGGTTTGATTTCCTCTGCTGTTTCTGGATCAATTATTGATATAGGTCTTTTTAAATTTGGTGTGTATTTAAATTCTCTATATTCCATTTCTTTTTCTGAATATATAGTATTTAATTTTATTGGTATTGGCTTTTTAGATATGCTTAGCTTTTCTCCTTCTAATACTCCTATATTCACTACAACTTTTTCTTTTCCAAATGATAATATAACCAGCTGTTCTGGCTCTTGAGGATTATCAACAAAGAACGTCTTCTTTTTTAATTCTCCTCTTATTTCTTCTGAAACTCCTAATCTCTCAATTGTAAATTTAGGAGAATTCTCAGCAAATTCTTTCTCTGTTTTGTTTACCCTATATATTACTGTATTAACACCTTGAGGATCTGTAATGCTAAAATGCTTTCCTAATACTGTATCCATTTTTCTTCCTTTCCTATAATCCATTAATAGGTTTGTTCTTTCGTTTTTAACTCATTTATTATTATAGCATCTTTTTTGTATTATGTCAATATATTTATGCCTCCCTTGGATTATATCTTGATATCTTATTAAATTCTTCAAATAATTTTTTTTCCTCTTCATTTAAATTTTTTGGAACCATTATTTTAACTTCTGCTACTAAATCCCCTCTTCCGCCTTTTCCATCTTTGTAACCCTTGTTTGGAATTCTAACTTTTTCTCCACTTTCTGTTCCTTGTGGAATACATAACGAAACTGTTTCGTCTATAGAATTTATGCTTACTTTTGTTCCAAGTGCTGCCTCCCAAGGCGTAATTTTTAAGTCTGTATATAGATCCAATCCATTTAATCTGTATTTTTTCCCATTTTGTATATTTATTTTAATAAATAAATCTCCATTCTTTCCACCGTTAATGCCTTCTTTACCTTGTCCAAGCAATCTTACCTTTTCATTATTTCTTATTCCTTCTGGAATGGTAATTGCAAAAGTTTTCATCTTGCCATCTATTGTTCTAAGAGATATCTTTTTCTCTGTTCCAAAAAAAGCCTCTTCTATATTAACATCTACTTCTGTTTCTATGTTCTCACCTTTTACAGGGATTTTTTTTGTGACTTTTCCATTTTCTAAATTATTTTCTCCAAAAAACATGCTAAAAAAATCTCCAATTGTTGAACTCTTGTTTGAGCTATTGGCTGTTTCCTCTTTTTTGTTTTTACCTATACGTGAATTCCACATTCTATCATATTTTCTTCTTGAAGCCATATCAGATAAAGTTTTATATGCTTCATTTATATCCTTAAATCTTTCTTCTGAAAATCTATTATTTGAGTTTATGTCTGGGTGATATTTTTTCGCCTGCTCTCTATATGCCAGTTTTATTTCTTCATTAGTTGCTTTGGATGTATCTAATCCAAGTATTTTATAATAGTCTTTAAAAATCATATTATGCCTCCCAAAACAATTATGACATAATTATAGCATATAGTCACTACAAAATAAATAGTTTTGCAAAAAAAATAAAAGGCAAAAGTGCCAGTTAGGAAGCATCTTCCCATACTGTCACTTCTCCTTTTTTTAGACTTTTTTGCACATCTATTACTCTTTGATTTTCTGAACCTCGCCATTCTAGTTTGGGATTGTGTAATTCATCTGCATATTGCCCATCTACTAGTACATCTATATAGTGCATTACTTCCTTATCTTTCAAGTCCTTGTCAAATTTAAAACCTGTCCATGCCCATAAATTTTTATTTGGAAATTTTTCTTTAAATGTTTTTGCAAGTTTAGTTGTACCTTCTATATTTTTAGGATGCATTGGTTCTCCGCCCAAAATAGACAATCCCTCTATGTGGTCATTATTGCAAAGTTCCATTACCCTATTTATTGTTTCATCTGTAAATTCTTTGCCTCCGTTAAAGTCATGTGTCTCTGGATTAAAGCAGTTTTTACAGTTAAAAGCACATCCCTGCATAAATATGGATACTCTTACTCCTGGGCCATCTGCTATATCCATTTTTCTAATTTTGTTGTATTTCATATTTTATCTCTTCCCTTCATTATGTCATAAATTTAATTATAAATTTTTCTTTACTCGTCATCTTTATTATCTATATGTAATACTCTTTCTTTGATTTCCTGTGTTCTACCTTTATTCCAAAATTGACTTCCTATATATCCACAAGTTCTTCTTGCAACATTTAAAGTATTATGATCTTTATTTCCGCAGTTCGGACAATACCATTCCAAATTATCATTTATCAAAATCTCTCCATCAAATCCACATTTTTGGCAATAGTCTGATTTTGTATTTAGTTCTGCGTACATAATATTATCATATATAAATTGAATTACTTGTAATACAACTTCTAAGTTGTTTTGTAGATTTGGCGTTTCAATATATGATATAGCTCCTCCAGGACTCAATTTTTGGAATTTGCTTTCTAATTTTAGCTTAGAAAATGCATCTATATCTTCAAATACTGGTACATGGTAAGAATTTGTAATATAGTTTCTGTCTGTAATTCCTTCTACTACTCCAAATCTCTTTTTTAGACATTTCGCAAATTTATATGTTGTAGATTCTATTGGTGTTCCATATACACTGTAATCTATTTGTTCTGCTTCTTTCCACTGTTTACATTTGTCATTTAGTTTTTGCATTACCTTTAATGCAAAAGCTTCTCCAACTCCACCATCTGTATGACTGTTACCTGTCATGTATTTTACACATTCATATAACCCTGCATACCCTAGTGATATTGTTGAATAACCATTATGTAATAGTTTGTCTATGCTTTCACCTTTTTTTAGTCTTGCTAATGCTCCATGTTGCCATAAAATTGGTGCTACATCACTTGTTACTTTGCTTAATCTTTCATGTCTAATTCTTAAAGCCTTATGGCATAGCTCTAATCTTTCTTCATATATTTTCCAGAATTTATCTTCATCTTGGTTTGAAGATAATGCTACATCTACCAAGTTTATTGTTACAACTCCTTGATTAAATCTTCCATAATACTTTGGTTTATTAGTTTCTGGATCTACATATGGGGTTAAGAATGAACGGCAACCCATACATGGATAACAATTTCCATTTCCGTTTTTATCTATTTTATATTCTTTCATTTTCTTTTCTGAAATATAATCTGGTACTAATCTTTTTGCAGTACATTTTGCTGCTAATTCTGTTAAATACCAATACTTACTTCCTTTACGGATGTTGTCTTCTTCTAATATATACAATAATTTTGGAAATGCAGGTGTTATATAAACTCCTTTTTCATTTTTGAAACCTTCTATTCTTTGTTTTAAGAATTCTTCTATAATCATTGCCAATTCTTTTTTGTATTCGTCTGTTTCCCCTAAATACATGCAAACTGATAAGAATGGCGCTTGTCCATTTGTATTTGTCATTGAGTTTACCTGATAATTAAATGTTTGAACTCCATCTTCAATTTCTTTCTTTATGTCTTGCTTTGCATATTCTTCACATTGTTTCTCCGATAATCCTCTTTGTTTATATTTTTTATAATATCTGTCATAACTGCTTCTTACAAATGGTGCCAAATGTGTTAGGGAAACTGTTGCTCCACCATATGTAGATGATGTAACTCCTAAAATTATTTGTGTAGCTATAGTCATTGCAGTCAAAAATCTATGTGGTTTTTCTATCATAACTCCATTCATTATTGTTCCATTTTGTAGCATGTCCTCTAAATTAATTAATTCACAATTTGTTAAAGCATTTTGCGCAAAATAATCTGCATCATGAAAATGAATAATTCCCTCATCATGTGCTTTTACTACATCTTCCGGTAATAAAAATCTTCTTGTTATATCTGTACTTGTTATTCCCGCTAAGTAATCTCTTTGAGTTGTTACAACTTGTGCATTTTTGTTTGAATTCTCGTTATTCCAGTACTCGTTTTCTCCTTCTATTAGTTCTTTTATTGACTGATCTGTTGTGTTTGATTTTCTTACTAATGCTCTTGTATAACGATATGTAATATATTTTTTTGATAGTGCATATTTTCCAAAAGACATTAATTGTTCCTCAATAATGTCTTGTATATCTTCTACTAAAATTCTCTTTTTGTCTAGCTCCTCTATATAGTTTATAATCTCATTTATCTCTTCCTTAGAAGCACGCTCTTTTGGTTTTACCTCTTTATTTGCTTTTTCTATAGCTGTTCTTATTTTAGACCTATCAAAGTCTACTATTTTTCCATCTCTTTTAATTACCTGCATGTGAGTACCCCCTTATATATTTTGTTTATTTTATCTCTGTACAGCAGAGGATTTCTTTAGTTATTTTCAATTTTTTCTTATGTGATAATTTTTTGTTTTCGTTTTTAATTTATCCCTATAATATCCTATCTTTTTTATAATGTCAAACGCATATTTGTTATGTAACATATGCTTTTCTTTTATTGTTTTTTTAATATTTTCCGGCTATTTTTCCATTAATTTCAAACTGTTTTTTTGACAACTTTTTTGTTGAAACGCCTATTTGCCTACGTTTTTATTTTATATTACAAAATTATTACAGTTTTGTTACAAATTCGTATCATTGAAAGGGCTGTCCCTTTAAAATACATTTTTAATATGATGAACATAGTTTTTATCTGCTATATATATTTCTATTATATCCATTCTAATAGCTTCTTCCTCTAATTTATTTATATATATATAATATTCTATTGTTCTTTTTAAATGTTTTTGCTTTATTTTATTTACAGAATCTGCAGGTTCTCCATAATCAGAGTTGGTACGCGTTTTTACCTCCACAAATACATACTCTTTATTATCTTTTGCTATAATATCTATTTCTCCTTGTTTACAACTAAAATTTCTATTTAATATTTCATAGTTTTGACTTTTTAAATAGTTTGTTGCAATTTGTTCACCTAATATACCTAATTCATGTTTTAAATACATATATTACTCCTAACATTTGCAAATGCTATTGCCGGGCATGCTTTTTACATAACCATCTATTTCCATCAAAGATAAAATACTATTTAACTCTTGCATATTTATATCGGCCTTTCTACTTATTTCGTTTATATTTATAGGTTCATATTGAAGATATCTATATATTTTTTGATACTGTTCTGGCATTTCGATTTCTTTTTCTTGCTCTTCAGGTAATATGTAAAAATCTAATATATCTTCAGGTGATGTAATTAATATAGCTCCTTGCTTTAATAGTCTATTTGTCCCAACTCCTTGTTTGCTGTCTATATTGCTTGGTATACAAAAAAGTGGCTTTTGAGCTTCTATGGTATATTTAGCTGTTATACTGCTTCCACTTCTATAACCCGCTTCTACTACTAAAGTTCCCATTGCTAGTCCGCTAATTATTCTATTTCTTTGAGGAAATGTTGTTAAGTCTGCCTTTCTACTTGGTTCATATTCACTAACAATGCATCCACCACATCTTATAATTTGATTATACAAATTAGTATGTTCTTCTGGAAATATATGCTCAAATCCACTCCCTATAACAGCAATTGTACTTCCCTTTTGACTTAATGCACCTAAATGTGCCTCCGCATCTATTCCCATTGCTAATCCACTTACTACACATATATTGTTTTTTGAAAGCTCCTTTGCAAAATCAAAAGCATATTTTTTTCCATATTGAGTACAATCTCTAGAGCCCACAATTGCTATTGAATTTTTGCTTAATAATGTATAATCTCCTTCTACATATATTTTTTTAGGGGGTGTTTTTACATTCAATAATCTATGTGGATATTCAACATCTGTAATTTTTATTATTTTAATATTTAATGCCTCCATTCTTTTTTCTGTTAATTTTTCCAATATTTTTTATCTAAATTTCTATATTGTATTGCTTCTGCTATATGCTCTTTTTGTATATTTTTCGCTTCCGCCAAATCAGCTATTGTTCTTGCAACTTTTAATATTCTAACATGTGCTCTTGCACTTAAATGCAATTTTTCAAATGCATATTGTAATATTTTTTTACTTTCTTCATCTAGTTTGCAATACCTTTCTACTAATTTGGGCGTTAGTTGTGAATTTGAATATATCTTGTCTTCTTTATATCTTTTCAATTGAATTTTTCTTGCCATATTTACTCTCTGTTTTATCATTTCTGATGATTCTATTTTGATATTTTCTACTTGTAATTTTTCATATTTTACCGGAGTTACTTCTATTTGAATATCTATTCTATCCAATAGTGGTCCACTTATTTTTCCCATATATCTATTTATTGCTTGCTCACTGCAATTACATTCTTTGTCTGATGCACCATAAAACCCACATGGACATGGATTCATAGAAGCAACAAACATAAAATCACATGGATATGTTAATGTTGCATTTACCCTGCTTATTGTAACAATATTATCTTCTAGTGGTGCTCTTAAAACTTCTAGTGTATTTTTATTAAATTCTGGTAATTCATCTAAAAAAAGTACTCCATAATGTGCCAAACTTATTTCTCCTGGCTTTGGAACTTTTCCACCGCCTATTAAGGAGATTGGAGATATTGTATGGTGTGGAGCTCTAAATGGTCTTGTTGTTATTAGTGGACATTTTTGCGTTAATTTTCCACTTATACTATGTATTTTGGTTATTTCTAGGGCTTCTTCAAAGGTTAAATCAGGCAATATAGAAGGTATTCTTCGTGCTAGCATTGTTTTGCCAGAACCGAGGAGAGCCGTATTAACAGTACATTATGCCCACCTGCTGCAGATATTTCTAATGCTCTTTTAACATTTTCTTGTCCTTTTACATCAGAAAAGTCCAAGGCATATTTGTTATTTTTATTAAGTATTTCTTCTGCGTCTATTTTTTCCTCATTTATTACTATCTCTCCATTTAGAAAATCCACTATTTCTGTTAAATTGTTAACTCCAATTATTTCTATTCCATTTACTATTGCTGCCTCTTGCACATTTTCTTTTGGAATTATTATTCTCTTTATATTTAGCTTTTTAGCTTCTATGCATATTGGCAATATTCCATTAACTTTCATAAGTTTTCCATCTAATGATAATTCTCCTATAAATATAGTGTCCTCTAATCCCTGTTGTTTTATTGCTTCTGTGCTTATTAATATTCCAACAGCAATTGGCAAATCAAAATATGGCCCCTCTTTTTTTATTTCTGCTGGAGCTAAATTCACCACTATTTTACTACTTCTCAATTCATATCCTGAGTTTTTTATTGCTGTTCTTACTCTTTCTTTTGACTCTCTTATACTTGTATCTGGTAACCCAACTGTCTCCCATCCGTGGCATTCCCTTTGCTACATCTACCTGAACATTAATAAGGCATCCATCTAATCCATATAGAGCCATGCTTTTTACTATTGATAACATATTTTACCTCTTCGTGGTTTTTATTTAGAATTTAATTAATTTAGATATTAATAATTTTTATTTATTGAATAAAATAGAGATATACAATTTTTTAATGTATACCTCTATTATAATATATTGATTTTTATTATTTATCAATGCTTTCGACAAAACTAGTCTTTTGTTTTCATTTTTCTACAATGTTTTTATTTACAGGAATACCTGTATATTCTTGCGCTTCTTCTTCTCCATTTAATACTCTTAGCACACCATTTGCTAGTGCTTGCATTTCTTCTTCTCCTGGGATTATTATAATTTTTCCTAAAAATTCTATATATTCTTTTAGACCTTTTACAAAATATTCCTCATATGCTATTCCACCTGTTAATATTATAGCATCTATTTTCCCCTTTAGTACAACACTTTGCGCTCCTACTTCTTTTGCAACTTGATAAATCATTGCATCATAAACAAGTTTTGCATACTTATTCCCTTCTGATATCATCTTTACTACATCTCTTGCATCACTTGTGTCTAAATGTGAAATTAATCCTCCTTTTTTAGTAATTAATTCCTTAATTTCATTTTCAGTGTATTTACCTGAAAAACACATATCAATTAAATCAGTTGCCAATACTTTTCCACTTCTTGTTGGTGCAAATGGTCCTTCTCCATTTAGTCCATTATTTACATCTATAACTTTACCATTTTTATGAGCTCCTACAGATATTCCTCCGCCAAGATGAACTACTATTAAATTTAAATCTTCATATCTTTTTCCTATGCTTTTGGCATATTTATGTGCAACTTCTTTTTGGTTTAATGCATGAAAAACTGTTTGACCATATATACCTTTAATACCTGTTATTCTAGCAATTTCTTGTTTTTCATCTACTGTTACTGGGTTTACAACATATGCCTTTTTGTTGTTTATCTTAGCTAAATTATGTGCTATTTGTGCTCCCAATACAGAGGCATGTTTCATTGTATATCCTATTTGTGCATGATGCAATAATTTATCATTTACCTCATATGTTCCGCCTTTTACTGCTACTAGTCCACCACCTCTACCTGAAAACGCATCAATACTTTCTAACGGAATATTATTTTTGTTTAATGCTTCAATTACCATAGATGTTCTATATGGCAGTTGTTCAGATATGTCATTAAACTTTGCTAGCCTTTCTGTTTCATGTGTCAAGCTTTCTTTAAAAACCATTTTTTCATCATCAAAAACTGCTATTTTTGTAGATGTTGACCCTGGATTAATTGTTAAAATTCTTTTCATTTTATTCCTTCTTTCTTTTATTTTTCTCTTTTAAATATAATATCTTTCATGTCTGATTTTTCGTAATTAGCTGTTCCATTTTCTACAATATCTCCACATGGCAAGTCTAATGTAATTTTTGCTTTGTATTTGTTTTTATTTATAACTATTATAAAATCAAAGTTAACCGTAAACTTAATATCATCTGTAGTTTTTTCGAGTTTTTTTATTAATGTTCCATCATGTACAATTTGTTCATCATCATTAGATTCATATTTTCCTATTCCCGTATTACTAAATCTTATTGCTATATTGCCACCTTGATTTCCAATTTTCAAATTTCTAGAATTGCTACGTGTTGCTCCATTATACTTTAGAACTTCATCTACAATAGAATCTTCTGCATAGCTATACATTCTTCCTTCTGAACTATTTGGCATATATGCCTTAATCTCGCCGATTTGAGGAGAATTTATAACTTCAATATTTTCTATACTAACACTGTCTATATACATTTGTTTTTCTGATTTATATTCATTGTTTTTGTCTATATAAAAATATATGTCATTATTTTGAAATATGTTAAATGCCCATTTTTTATCTGTTCCTTGTTGTTCTACTCCTTCGGCCGTGCTAACAACTATTATTTTTGATAATTTAAATGGCATATTTTGCTCGCCTTCTACCTCGTATTTTATCATTATTATTGCTATAATTATTAATATTAAAACTAATACTGTAACAGCCACATAAAACTTTATGGTTTGTTTCCTTTTATCAGTTTCCATTTTTCCTCCTTGTATTATTGGCGGAGTGGGTGGGATTCGAACCCACGTGCCTGTTTTCGCAGACTAACTGATTTCGAATCAGCCTCGTTATGACCACTTCGATACCACTCCATTAAAATTATTATTTTTTGCTTCTTAAATATTTAAAAAAATCTTTTAATATTTTTTCACATTCTTTTTGCATTATGTTTGTTTCAACTTCTACTTTATGGTTAAATTTGTAATCTTCTAACAAATTAAGTACCGACCCACAAGCTCCTGTTTTTGGATCCATTGTTCCTATATATACCCTTTTCAACCTTGCCTGTATTAATGCTCCTGTACACATTGCACATGGCTCTAGTGTAACATACATTTCACAATCTTGCAATCTCCAAGCACCTATTTTTCTACTTGCCTTCTGAATTGCTATAATTTCTGCATGCTGTGTGGTATCTTTCTTTTCTTCTTTTTTATTATAACCCCTTGCTATAATCTTTCCATCTTTTACTATTACAGCACCTACTGGTATTTCTTCTTTGTCATATGCTTTTTTAGCCTGTTTTATCGCTTCTTTCATAAATTTTTCTTTTTTTAACATACTGACTCCCGTTTTTAAAGAATCCCAGTTGAAATATAACAACTGGGATTTATAATCAATGTTTTATAAATTCAAATACAAAGATTGCATTTGGTGCGCCATAGAGGAGTCGAACCTCCGACCATCAGATTAAGAGTCTGCTGCTCTACCAACTGAGCTAATGGCGCATATTTTCTTGAGCAAATCTTAGAACAAGTATTATTATAATGCCGTATTCCAGATTTGTCAAGAAAAATACATCAATTTCTGCTATGGTTATTCTATTCCTAAATATTCATTATATGTTACTTCTCTATCTATTGTTTTATCTTGCTTTATATCTATTATTCTATTTGCTACTGTTTGCATTAGTTGGTGGTCATGTGATGTGAATAACATATTTCCCTTAAATCGTGTCATTCCTTCATTTAATGCCGTTATACTTTCCATATCTAGATGGTTAGTTGGTTCGTCCATTATTAAAAAGTTGGCACCTGATAACATTATTTTAGATAAAACACATCTTACTTTTTCTCCTCCAGATAAAACTGCAACTTTTTTTAATGCTTCCTCACCAGAAAACAACATCCTTCCTAAAAAGCTTCTCACATATGTTTCATCTGGGTCCTTTGAATACTGTCTTAGCCAATCTGTTATATTCAAATCTACATCAAATAAATAGTTATTGTCCTTAGGGAAATAGCTTTGTGTAATTGTTGTACCCCAAATAAGACTTCCTTCATCTGGCTCCAGTTCCCCGGCAATTATTTGAAATAACACAGTTTTTGCATTTTCATTATCTGCTAAAAATGCAATTTTATCTCCATTCTTTACTGTAAATGATACATTATTCAATATTTTTTCTCCATTTATAGTTTTAGATATGTTTTTTACTTGTAAAATTTCCTTTCCTGGTTCTCTATCTGGTTTAAAATCTATGTATGGATATCTTCTATTCGATGGTTTAATTTCGTCTAACTCTATCTTTTCTAAAGATTTTTTTCTTGATGTAGCTTGTTTTGATTTTGATGCGTTTGCACTAAATCTTGCTATAAATGCTTGCAATTCTTTTATCTTCTCTTCTTTTTTCTTATTTGCTTCTTTCATTTGTTTTAATGCTAATTGACTAGATTCATACCAGAAATCGTAATTACCAGGATAAACTTTTATCTTTCCAAAATCCACATCTGCTATGTGTGTGCATACCTTATTTAAAAAGTACCTATCATGTGATACAACTATTACTGTGTTTTCAAAATTAATTAAAAACTCTTCTAACCAGTTGATAGTTTTTAAATCCAAGTCATTTGTTGGCTCATCTAATAGTAGTATATCTGGATTGCCGAATAATGCTTGAGCTAAAAGAACTTTTACTTTTTCTTTTCCTTCTAATTCAGACATTTTTTTATAATGATTTTCTGTTTCTATTCCCAATTCATTTAATAGTTGACTAGCATCTGCCTCTGAATTCCATCCATCAAGTTCAGCAAATTTCTCTTCCAACTTTGCCGCTTTCATTCCATCTTCTTCTGAAAAATCAGGCTTTGCATATATTGCATCTTTTTCTTGTCTAATTTTATACAGTTCTTCATTTCCCATTATAACTGTATCAATAACTGAAAAATCTTCATATGCAAAGTGGTCTTGTTTTAAAACAGATAGCCTTTCTGTTTTTTCCTTTGTAACTTCTCCTTTGCTTGGCTCTAGCTCACCAGACAAAACTTTTAAAAAGGTTGATTTTCCAGATCCATTTGCACCTATTATTCCATAACAACATCCTTTATTAAATTTTATATTTACATCTTCAAACAATGTTCTTTTTCCAAATCTAATTGTTACTCCTACTGCATTTAACATTTTAAATCCTCCTTGTATTTTAACCTATCACTAATTATACAATACTTTCCAGTATATGTCAAAAAACACACTGTATGTGTGTGTCTTTTAATTTAGCATACGCTTTCGTTTTAACCATATTGTTGCAACTATGCACATTATTATAGAAAAAACTGTAATTATTAAAAATCCTAGTGGTTCTCTTTGAAATGGAAGTTCTACATTCATTCCCCATATACTTGCTATTAATGTTGGTATGGCAAGTATAAATGTTACAGATGTTAATATTTTCATTACCGCATTTAGGTTGTTAGAAATTATTGAAGCATATGTATCCATTGTACCACTTAAAATATCACTATATATTTTTGCCATTTCTATAGCCTGCTTGTTCTCTATAATAGCATCTTCTAGCAAGTCTTCATCTTCTTCATACAATTTTATAATTTTCCCTCTTGTTGTTTTTTCCATTACAACTTCATTAGATTTTAAAGATGTTGTAAAGTAAACCAAGCTCTTCTCTAGATCTAACATTTTTAGTAGACCTTCATTTTGCAAAGAATTTTTTAGTTTATTTTCTGTACTTTCTAATTCTTTATTTATCTTATATAATAGGCTTAAAAATTTTTTTGAGTTTGCATATAATATTTGTAATAAAAATCTACTTTTCTTATATGTTATAACATTTTCTGTTTTTATATCTTTAATAATATCATTATTTTTTTGTGATACTGTAATTATATAATCATCTCTTACAAAAATCACACCTATTGGCATTGTTACGTACACTCTTCTAGTTCTGTCACTTTCTATAACAGGAATGTCTATTATATATAATGTTGTATTGTCATCATCTTCTGTGTCTATTCTGGCTTTTTCCTCTTCATCTAAAGAATATCTTATAAAGTCTTGTTTAATTTGAAGTGCTGCACATACACGTTGAATTTCTTCTTCTGTCGGGGATATCATGTTAATCCAATTACCTTTTTTTAGGTCTTTGGTTTCCTCTGTGATGTTTGTATTAATATCTGTATTATACATTTTTATCATTTGTATCCCCCCTTTAAGAAATTACAGCTCTTATATTTTCTTATTTTTTGTTATTACTATTATTCCCATTATTAATATAGTAATTCCAAGTATTCCTAAAACAACAATTGCAGGTTTTTTGTCTTCCTCTTGAACTTGAATGTCATTTAGCGAAGTATACGCATTGATTTTATATGTTCTTGTTGTTGTTCCATCTTCGGCAGTTACTATTATTTTTATAATATTTTCTCCTTCTTTTAAATTGGAGTTTCCAACAATTTCTATTTTACTTTTCTCATTTTCAGGTTTTGCTAAAATATTTAATTTTTTTGTATTTTTGTCAATTGTTACATTGTAGCTATATATATTGTTTTTGAATTTTGGAGATATGCTTGCACCCTCTATCTCTAAAGTTTGTAAATTAGCATTTGCCATTTTTGCATTATCAATTTTTGTTACATATATATAATATGTTTTCTGATTTCCTGCTTCCGCTGTAACAACTATTTCTATTGTATTCTTTCCTTCTTTTAAATTCTCGTTTCCATATATTGCTACTTTTGCCTTTTCACTGTCTGTATATGTTTCTATATCTATTTTTTCGGTATTTAAATCTACTGTTAAATAATATTCTGTAGTATCCTTATCAAACTCTGGCTCCATATTCTCAATTTTTATTATTCTTAAATTCGCATTTTCAGATTTACTTTCTTCATATTGTGGTGGATTGTAGCTTGGATACTCAGGCTCATAATAATTGTTTTCTTCTTCGTGATTTTGCTCTGGTTCTGTCACATTTTCCTGTGTATTATTTTCCTGTGTATTATTTTCCTCCGTAATATTTTCGCTTGTATTGTTTTCATCTACTATCTTTTCTGTTATATTAGATTCTTCATTTTCTATTTTTTCTGTTAATGCTTTTACATTTGTTGATAAAATGGAAATTAGCAGAATTATAACACCTATTACTTTAATTTTTCTCATATTTTATTAACATTCCTTTCTAAATTGTTAATAATTAATATTGCCACTCTTCATTTTGCAATATTTTTTTTGGATTTATTGTTGTAATCTCATTAATTTTGTTTTCTCCTATTATCTTTCTTATTTTTTTAATCGCATCTAAAATAATTAAATAAGTTCCATTTTCCCTATGCACATCGCTTCCTAAAAAATGTACTTGATTTTTTTTCAATATTGTTTTAATAGTTTTTTCAGCTTCACGTCCATATAAATTTACAATACTTCCATAATTGCATTGAATCAAGCATCCCTTTTCAATGTATTCTTCGACAATATCTGGATCTTTTTGTACACACTTATACCTTTCAGGGTGAGCAATTATTGGCTTTATTCCCTTTGCTTCTAAATAATATACAACATAGTCAAAATATTTAACATTTGTTGCTAATGGTAGCTCTATTAACATATATCTGCTATTTGCAAGTGTTAATATTTTTTTGTTTTCCAATAATTCTTCCATTTGATTAGTTATATATATTTCCATTCCAGAGTGTAAATTTATTTTAGTTCCTTGCTTTTTCAGTACTTCTTGTAATTTTTCCTTCCAAAATATTAATTCTTGTGCGTTAGTTTCGTAATAATTTAAAAGAAAGTGTGAAGTTAAAATAACATCTGTAAAGCCTGCTTCTTGTGCCTCTTTTAAAATGTTAAAAGTCTCTTCTACACTTCTTGCACCGTCATCTACATTCGGAATAATATGTGAATGTATATCAATCATTTCAAACCTCTATTTATTCTTTAAATATTCATTTAACTGTTCTGTTATCTCTTGTTTTTTATTTTCTTCTATATTCCCCGTTGTTTCAAATTGATAATCTGCCTTTTGATGTCTTCTTGTTGGTTCTACTGATGTTGTTGAGCCATAATAATATGTAGATTTATATTCTTCTGGTTTAATAGGAATTTTGTTTATAATAACTCCTGCTATTTTACCACCAACATTTTCTATTGATTTTTTTACTTTTGCTAAATCTTCCTTTTTTGTTGATTTATATGCAGTTACTATTGTTGTTGTGTCTGCTAATCTTGCCAATATCAATGCATCTGTAACTAGTAAAGCTGGTGTTCCATCTAATATAACAATGTCAAAAGTTTTCTTTAATTTTTCCAACATTTCTTCCGTCTTTTCCGATGCTAACAATTCAGATGGATTTGGTGGAACATTTCCAGAAGGTATAATATATAAATTATCTATTTCCGTAGTTGTTACATATTTTAGTATATCTATTTTTTTCCCTCTATCATCTATTCCAGATAGATAATTTGATAGTCCTGGTGTTGAATTTACAGAAAATATTGTTGCTAATCTGCCTTTTCTCATATCTGCATCAACTAATACAACTTTTTTGCCTGCTTGTGCAAAAGTTACAGCCAAGTTAGAAGCTATCCAACTTTTGCCTTCTCCAGGCATCGTAGAAGTTATTAATATTGTTTTCAAATCTTTTTGTGAATTCATAAACTGTAGGTTTGTTCTTAAAGTCCTAAAAGTTTCCGCTATTGGTGATTTTGGACTTCTTTGAGTTATTAATTCTTTTTTCATATTTTATTCAATCCTTTCTCTTTGGTATTCTTTATCTTACTCTTTTACTTTTAATTTCCACATCATAATTTGGTATTGAACTTAATACTAATAGTTCTGTTGTAGCTTCTACATCTTGCTCAGTTTTTATAGTATTGTCTAACATATTGGCAATTAATACATAAACTGCAGCTATTACAAGTCCTATAAATGCAAATATAACTACATCTTTCATGTGATTAATATTGCTTGGCACTGCATTAGCCTCTGCTCTATCTAATAAATATACATTGCTTATGTTATATATTTCTACTATTTTTTCGCCAAATACTTTTGCTATTTCATTTGCTATTGCTGCTGCTATGTTAGGATCTTTGTTTGTTACAGATATTTCTATTATTTCTGTATTTTTTGCAGAATTAACTTTTATCTTGCCTCTTAATTCTTGTATGTTTGAATCTGGTATATTTAAGTTTTCACACACCTGTCCTAAAATAGCTTTTCTTTTTATCAACTCACTATATGTTGAAACAAGTTTTGAGTTCATTGTTAAATCTGTTGCACTAATAGCACCATCTCCAGTTTGCCCAGATGAAGAACTTTGTGCTAATACCAATGATGTGGTTGATGTATATTCGGGTTTAACAAAAAAATACGAATACCCTATACCTACGGCTACAAACATTAGCGTTATTAATATAATCTCTAACTTTTTATTCCAAAACATAAAAAACAATTCTTTTAAATCTAATTCTTCCATAATTTCCTCCTTAGTTTTTCATATGAATATAGTATAACCATAAAAAAAATATTTGGCAAGATATTTTTATATATTTTGCCAAAAAATCAACATTAACCAATGACAACATGTAATAAGCCAAATAAACCATCTTATGTTTTTTCTATTATTTTGAATAGGTTCATAATTCTATCTATTTCAAAAACTTATTTATCGAGCAACCATTCTAAAACATTTTTTATTTTTATTCCATCTTCATTAGAAACAGGTATTTTATCTGAAGTTAATATTATTTTTTCATAATTGTCATTTATTTTCTTTAATGATCGTAATTCTCTGTCTAATATTTTTGTGTCATTCTCATCAATTCCTTTTAAAGTATCTGTAACCTGTACATATAATCTTCCTTCATTATTTATTGCTACAAAGTCTACTTCGTATTCTTCTATTTTTCCTATATATACATCATAACCTCTTCTTAAAAGTTCAAAATAAACCACATTTTCTAATATATGACCGAAATCTCCTATTTTTCTTCCTAGCATAAAGTATCTAAAACCTAAATCAGATACATAATATTTCCCTTGAGTCTTTAAATATTCTTTTCCTTTTATATCATATCTTGAAGCTTTATATAAAAAGAAGCTTTCTGTGAATCCTTCTAGATACCTTTCAACTGTTCTTACATTTATATCTTTACCATCATTTATCATGGTATTTGCTATATTATTTGCAGATACAAGACTGCCTATATTATCCATAGCAAAATTAGCAACATTTCTGAGCATAGTTTCATCTTGTATTTTCTTTCTTGTCATAACATCTTTTATTATTATGTCGTTATATACACTGCTTAAATACATACTTACATCGTCTTCAGTATCTAATGATGTAGTATATGGAAGTGAGCCTAATGAAATATATTTTTGATATAACTCTTCATTATTTAAATCTTCATAAGCTTCTTTATATTCTTTAAAAGATAGTGGTAACATTTTAACTTCTATATATCTTCCAGATAAAAGTGTTGCAAGTTCACTTGATAAGAGATTAGCATTTGAGCCTGTTATATACAAATCAACGTTTTTCTTTATATATAAGCTATCCACTGCTTTTTGGAAGCCATCTATTTTTTGAACTTCATCTATAAATATATAATATTTTTTAGTAGTAGTAGTAATAGGTGCTGTGGAAACTGTGGATAACTATGTGGAAAGTTAGAATC
>ENA-USUJ01000291-USUJ01000291.1-human-gut-metagenome-genome-assembly--contig:-NODE-291-length-43306-cov-11.643850_pt1 | contig 43306 bp, 38 predicted proteins | sample MGYA00250061_ERZ773398 | MGnify/ENA primary metagenome ERZ773398 (study PRJEB29103, sample SAMN06111992) | human gut metagenome | biome: human gut; feature: ankylosing spondylitis patient; material... | reverse complement strand
ATAGTAACAAAAAGAAATCCCCCCCCTCAAGATTGAGGGGAAGGGGAGCTGAATAGGCGAAGCCTATTTTTTATATGGAGGAAATATGAAAAAACAAAACAGTGAAAGTAAAATGGCTGTAATGCCGGTAAAAAAACTTATGCTTGTCATGGGAATACCTATGATTATTTCCATGATGCTGCAGGCGTTGTACAATATAGTTGACAGTGCTTTTGTGTCAAATATGAAAGAGAACGGGGAGACAGCACTCAATGCACTTACGCTTGCTTTTCCCGTACAAATGTTAATGGTCGCTATCGGAATAGGTTCGGGTGTTGGAGTGAATGCACTGCTGTCAAAGAGCCTTGGCCAGGGAGATAAAGAAAAAGCGGACAAAATAGTCGGTAACGCTTATTTTCTGGGAATAGTAATCTATATATTGTTTGCACTTTTGGGCGTATTTGGGGCAGAACCATATATAAACACTCAGACTGATACGCCGATTGTGCATGATATGGCTGTGAAATATTTAAGAATATGCTGTATTGTGTCACCCGGCATAGTATTTTTCTTGTTCTTTGAGAAAATGCTTCAGGCAACAGGAAGGTCCCATCTGTCAACCATTGCGCAGGTAGCGGGTGCCGTGACCAATATTATACTTGACCCGATTCTTATATACGGATTATGCGGCATGCCAAAGCTCGGTGTTGCGGGTGCTGCGTGGGCAACGGTAATAGGACAGATTGTATCCTGCGTATGCGGACTGGTTTTCCATATAAGATACAATACTGAAATTACCAATAAAATATCCTGCATAAGGCCTGATAGTAAAATAATCAAGGGTATATACAGTATCGGACTTCCGGCAATTATTTCCCAGGCGTTGATGTCCATTATGACATATGGGATGAATATGATACTTAAAAAAATAGGTGAAAACGCGGTTACGGCATACGGCTTGTATTATAAGGTACAGCAATTTGTGCTTTTTGCTGCATTTGGACTGAGAGACGCCATAACACCGGTCGTTTCGTACGGACATGGCATGCAAAAGCGTAAGAGAGTGACAGATGGTATAAAGTACGGCGTGATATACACATTTATTATCATGTTGGCCGGAACGGCAATTATAGAGGCTGTGGCAGTTCCGTTAGCGGGTATGTTTGGATTGTCGGGACAGACTGAATATATGTGCATAGGGGCAATGCGGCTGATTTCCCTCAGCTTTGTTTTTGCCGGAGGCAATGTGGCTTTTCAAGGTGTCTTTCAGGCATTGGACGCGGGCATCGAGTCACTTGTGATATCAATATGCCGCCAGATATTGTTTGTGCTGCCGCCTGCGTGGGGATTTGCCGGAATGGCAGCAGGAAATAATGATAAAATATGGGTAGTGTGGTGCACATTTATAATTGCTGAGGCGATGTCATTTATTATAGCTGCGTTGTTTATGAGGAAAATATACAGGAAAAAAATAAATAACATGGGGCAGTCAATAATTGCGGGGTCTGGAAAGCTTGCGGAATGAGGCGGGAGTGATTCCGGCAGTTTTGCGGAATGTTTTCCAAAAATAATTATCATTCTCGAATCCACACCAGTAAGCGATTTCACTGATGCTGTGGGAAGTGTGTAACAGCATTTCTTTGGCGTGGTTTATTCGTATGTTAAGAATGTATTCTGACGGACGCATCCGCACACATTGTTTGAAAATTCTACATATGTGCTGTGGCGTGAGCCCGTCTATACGGCATAGGTCATCCATTGTAATCGGCTGCATATAATGGCAGTCAATGTAATCTTTAAAATTTTTCATGTGACGGGCGTAGGTGCTCATATTCTGTTCGGGATATGACACCTCGCGGCGTATCAGGCCGGCTTGTACGGCAAATTCCAGTATGAATTCATTAATATATGATGCAGCAAATATATTTCCGTTAATATCGTTATACATAAGCTCTTTCCTCATTTTGTTGAGGATACTGTCAAGCCCGGAGGCATCGGCCAACGGAAAAATACCGAAGTCAAGATGCAGATATTCATACAGCGCTTTAAGCCCTGTTCCGCATGGAACAAACCACCGGACATCCCATATATCGGCATTCGGATAATATTCGTGCGGAACATGGGCCGGGATGAAAAAACAGCTTTTCTCCGGTATGTCATATTTACGGCCGTATATCAGTATAGTGCCGCTTCCAACGGTATTATAGAAAAACTGGTCATGCCGATGCCCCTGCGGCCTTACTAACAATGGCTGTGTATCATGCATACCGATACTGTATAAATAAAATGGAAGATCTTTAATATTATTTGTCGGGGGATATGAATAATACCACATATGATCACCTCAAATGTTCAAATTGTTCAATTATGATAATATCATTCATTGCATCCGGATGCAAGATTATATATCATCATATTATAAACAATATTATAAAAACAAGGAGGAATCAAAAATGAAGAAAATAATTATGGGATGTACAGTAATGGCGACGATAGCACTCATGTCAGTTGCATGTTCAAATCAGAAGAATACAGTCAAAGAAGTGGATACAACTGCTGCCGAAGAAACAATTACTGAACAGGAACAACAGTTATTAAAAAAATGACGGAACAGGGGAATCCGCTCGAAGTAAACCTCGCTGAAATTGCCGAAGAGAATGACGGGGAATACAAGGCATGGTTAAAAATATCAACGGCATATGATGAAACGTTGTCAATGTACAATACTGATTCCGTTCCTGCCGGGACAACAGCAATTGTCGTAGACATGGAGATAAGCGGAATGGATATAAGTGATACGACACTCTACTGGTGTTATGAGCTGACATCGGGCGAAGATCAGATATCTGTTTGGAATGATTCATCATTATCAGATAAGCTTACGGTAAATGGAGACGGAAAATACAGAATGGTATTTGATGCAAAGAAAGCATTGGGAGGAACGATAGACAATATAGGATCACTTCAGATAGTTTTTCCTGGTTTTGATGAAAAAACCGGTACGAAAGTAAAAGTTATTTCAGCCGGATACATTGGCGGTGATGCAGACATATCCGATTATGTAACAGGAAAGGAGGAATAAGATATGAAGAGAGGATTACCTGCAAAAATATTGACAGTGGCGGTCTGTGCAATTATGCTTACAGCATGCGGTAAAAAAGAAAACAGCCTGCCGGAACCGACAACGGCAGAGGAGGAGACGGAAACGAAAAGAGAAATAACAGAGCAGATTGAAGCGGACGAGACACGTCAGGTCGTTATTGATGGCAGTAAGGCAATAAAGGACGAAAACCGCCGATATGAAGGAATGGGCTATATATCAGCAAACAATTCATCGAGGCTTCTTCTGGATTACAAAGATGAGAATCCGGAAGCATATTGGGAAATCCTTAATTATATTTTCGGCAGTGATGGATTGAATGTCGGATTATTCAAACTCGAAATGGGAGCGGATGTGGATTCGTCATCAGGAACCGAACCGGCAGTCAAAAGAAGCGTTGAAGAGGCAGCAGATGTTACAAGAGGCGCAGGATATCAGCTTGCAGCGGATGCAGTTAAAGTTAATCCGGATCTGCAGATAGATATGTTATACTGGGGTATGCCATCATGGGTGGATGAACCGGAAAATATCACGGATAAATATGCAGCAAGGTATAAATGGTACAAGGAAACTATAGATGCGTTTTATGATACATACAACTGCAAGTTGTCATACATAACTGTTGGACGTAACGAAAGAGGTGTGGAACCGGACTTTGTGAAATATGTTGCGGACGCATTAGAAAATGAGCAGGACGAAAGATATGATTACGGAAGCATCAAGATAGTTGCCGGAGAAGGCGTTTGTGACTGGGATATATCCAAATTAATGCTGGAAGATGAGGAACTTATGGATGTAGTGGATGTTGTGACGTCACATTACACCTCTTTTACGAGCAATGAAACCAAGAAAATCCAGGCAGATAATGGTAAGAAGGTCTGGTTCTCGGAAGGTTCATCCCCTATGAAGAGCGAGAAACTAGCACATAACAAGGAAAATTACGGCAGCGGTATAGGCGGATTAAACGGAATGCTTGACATAGCTTCAAGAATAACACAGGCGATGACGGAAGGAATGACAATGTATGAATTTCAACCGTTGGTAAGTGCATATTACAGTGGAGCAACATTTTTCCCTAAACAGCTTATAACGGCTAATGAACCATGGAGTGGGGCATATTCGCTGGATGCAGGATATTACATGACATTACATTTCTCAAGATTTATCAGAAACGGCTGGGAATTTATTGAGAATGCATGCTACGGAGACGGTGTTCCGGGAGGCGACGGACACGCAATTGTGGATTCTACGTTTAACTATATTACTTGTACAGATCCGGATACCGGCGATTACTCAACCGTAATTGTAAATAATTCGGATAAAATACTTGAATATGATTTTGAATTGCAGAATATGGACAAGTCTGATTCTGACGTATATGTATATGAGACCATTGACAGCTACGACGGAACGGGAAATTATTATGATTCATTCTTTAAATTTAAAGGATTCATAAAACCGGATAACAGTAAATTCAGTGTAACAGTAAAACCGTATTCAATGATCACGGTATCAACACTGGATATCGGAACGGCTGAATATAAAGACAGAAGTGCGGATTACAAAAATCTTGAACTGCCGTACGAGGATGATTTTGAATACAGTGGCTATGAAGAAGACTATCTGGCTCATAGAGGAATGGCACCAAGATACACAACAGATCAGGGTGGTGCATTTGAAGTGGCACAAAAAGACGGAACCAATGTACTTATGCAGATGATAACCTATGATAACAAACCTGTTGATTGGGGAAATACATCTGATCCGGTAACAACGCTTCTGGATGACAAATGGCAGAATTATACCGTAAGTGCGGACGTGCATTTTACGGATAATAAGGTTGAAAGCAAAAAAGATAATTATGTAGGAATAGGAGCCAGATATAATCTTGCGTCCAATGATTACAGCGGATATGTGCTTAAACTTACGGAGACAGGCGAGGTTACGCTTAGCAAAGCAAAGAGCCAGCTGGCAAGCAAAATAGTTGACGGGCTTTCGATGGATGAATGGCATAATCTTAAACTCAAGGTAGAAGACAACACAATAACGGCATATCTTGATGATGAGCAGGTAATAGAATATGTTGATGATGAGAACACAGTAAATTCCGGAAGGGTAGCATTGTACAGCTCATACCAGAACAATTACTTTGACAATCTTAAAGTCACGGCGGATTCTGATGATTATGCGGTTACGAGAACAGACGATATGGACGCCTCCATAACATACTCAAAAGGCAACACTGACAGCAAGGCACAGGGCTGGTATTTTAACACCATCTCAAGCTATACCAATTACAACAGAACGGTGTCTGTGGGAAAAGTGGACGATTATCTTACATTTGAATTTACAGGAACTTCATTTGCTCTTATAGGCAGCCAGGGCAAAGCAGTCCTTGATGTTGAAGTTGACGGAAATTCGTCCGAATATACCTGCACCGGAACAGGTGAAAGAACGGCGATGTATGCATGTTACGGTCTTGAAAGCGGAACACATTCGGTAAAAATAACCGTTAAGGACGGTTCAATCAATCTTGACACAATAGAATACAGATAAAAAATGGGATTATTCCCCACATAGATACGAGAATATCATATAAGACAGCAGAAAACTCTTAAAAAAGGGTTGTTCTGCTGTCTTTTTCTTATGTAAAGAAAATATGAAATTATTTAAATATACTCTTGATATTTGCGTCAAAATGGGCTAAAATATCTTTAAAAGTGGTAAAAAGTGTGACTTTGTGAATGATTGTGGAATGAAGTGGTGGATTTCAGCCATAATTTACAAGAAAGAAGAAAGGGGTGATGACAATGTTCATGGGTCAGTACAACCATACAATTGACGCCAAAGGACGTGTTATCATACCTGCTAAGTTTCGTGAGAAACTCGGAACTTCTTTCGTGGTCACCAAGGGACTTGACGGATGCCTTTACGGATACGCCAATGATGACTGGGCAGCCTTTGAAGAAAGGCTGGGCACTCTCCCTATTACCAATAAGAACACCAGACAGTTCACCAGATTTTTTCTTGCGGGAGCAGCTGAATGTGAGCTTGATAAGCAGGGAAGAATACTTCTGCCGGCAGTGTTAAGAGAATTTGCCGGACTTGAGAAAGACGTGGTGTTGGTTGGCTCTGCAAGCAAAATAGAGATTTGGAGCAAGGAACGCTTTGATGAATCCAATGCCGAGTATGAAGGCAATATGGATGAAGTTGCAGCTAATATGGAGAATCTGGGATTCTCTATTTAAACCGGAGGTTTTGAATGGAATTTGTACACAAATCGGTTTTGCTTAATGAAACGATAGAAGGGCTGAACATTAAGCCTGACGGCATATATGTGGACGGAACCTTAGGCGGTGCCGGACATTCATATCATATATGTGAGAGACTTACACAGGGCGGACGGCTCATCGGAATTGATCAGGATGAAGATGCCATCGCTGCTGCGAAGAAGAGACTCGAACCGTTTGCTGACAGAGTAACTATCATAAGAGACAACTATTGCAATATGAAAAATGCGCTGGCCAATATTGGCGTGACGAAGGTTGACGGAATACTTCTTGATATCGGAGTATCATCTTATCAGCTGGATGCTGCACAACGCGGTTTCACATATAATGATGAAGATGCACCGCTTGATATGAGAATGGACAGACGTAATCCAATGACAGCCGAAGATATCGTTAATGATTATAGCGAGATGGAATTGTTCAGAGTAATCAGGGATTACGGGGAGGACAAGTTCGCCAAGAACATTGCCAAGCATATTGTACAGGCCAGACAGAATGAGAGAATACATACCACCGGTCAGCTGGTTGAGATAATAAAGGCAGCTATACCGATGAAATTCAGGGCGACGGGCGGACACCCGGCCAAGAGAACATTTCAGGCATTAAGAATTGAACTTAATAAGGAACTTGAAGTTCTTGAGAATTCTATTGATGAGATGATAGAACTTTTAAATGACGGCGGAAGGCTTTGCATAATAACATTCCATTCGCTGGAAGACAGAATAGTAAAGAACAAGTTCAGGGATAACGTCAATACATGCACATGCCCGCCGGAATTTCCGGTGTGTGTATGCGGCAATAAGCCAAAGGGCGTTATCGTTACAAGAAAGCCGATAGTACCGTCGGAAGAAGAACTTGAAGAAAATAAAAGAGCCAAGAGCTCGAAATTAAGGATATTTGAGAGAAGATTATAGATGTGGAAATAAAACGGGAGGCATATTATGGCAGATAACAGATATAATACAGAATATATGTACGGAAGCGAGGCACCACAGCGGAGGGCGGACGTGCCGGTAAGAGTTCCGAGAAGAAAGAACGGGAATGTGTCACAGGAGAGACAAAGACAGGCGCAGGACCGCAGAATAGAGGAAAACAGGGCGAGAGCTACAAGAGTCGGAGGAGTTTTCACACTTTTAATCGCGGCAGCTATCGGAGTAATGCTTTTTACATGCACCAATTATGTATCGCTGATTAACGCTAAGAGTACTAATGCCGGTAAGATTTCAACTCTTCAGGCCCAGCTTGAGGAACTTAAGATCGAGAACGATCAGAAGGAACTTTCAATTGACACTTCAATCGACTATGAGTATATTTATAATGTAGCAGTTAAAGAACTCGGAATGGTATATGCTTCTGAGGATCAGATCATTAATTATAAGAGTGGCGAAAGCGAGTATGTAATGCAGTTTAAAGACATACCCGAACGATAATTTAAGGAGAAGTCATGGCAGTAAGAAGACGTAAAAGCATCAAATTCACAACACTTATGCAGAAGAAGCTTTTAATTATCTTTATGATTGTCATGACTTTACTTATTGCATTATCGGTGGTAATAATCAGGATAAATGCCAGCAAGGGATATGAATATTCCAAGGCGGTCTACGATAATTTCAATTACAGCAGCCGTACCATACCGGCCAGAAGAGGCGATATCACAGACAGAAACGGTACGGTCATCGCATACAGTTCCAAGGTATATAATTTAATAATAGATGCGAAGGTGCTTTTATCGGATGCTACATACAGGGAGCCGACGGTAGAAGCTTTGTTGCAATACTTTGACCTGGATGAGAAAGAACTTAACGATTATATCGATGATAATGCGAAACGTAAGGAATCCGGGGACAAAATAGACAGTTACAAGCGTATGTTAAGCGAGCTGACAGATAAGGACATCGAAGAATTTACCAATAAGATGAATGAGAAAAACTCACTTATAAAAGGTGTCTGGTTTGAAGATGAGTATAAGAGAATATATCCATACAGCAGTTTTGCATGCGATCTTATGGGATTTGCAAGCAATGCCAACGGCGGCGAGCTTGGGATAGAGAATAACTATAATGATGAATTGTCAGGAACGGACGGAAGAATTTACGGATACATTAATGACAGCAGCTACGAAGCTAACAGGCGCAATGCCATAAACGGCAATACTGTCGTATCAACAATAGATTATACGATACAGAATATCATAGAACAGGCGATTAAGGATTTTAACGACGAATACGGTTCCAAGAGTACTTCGGTAATCGTTGCGGATCCGAATACCATGGAAATACTCGGCATGGCGGATTATCCGGTCTTCGACCTTAATAATCCGAGAGATTTGACATCAATATATTCTGCAGAAGAACTTGAGGCTTTCACTGATGATGAATTTAAGGACGCGCTTTATAAAGTATGGTCCAATTACTGTGTTTCATCAATATATGAGCCGGGCTCAGTATTCAAGGCATTTACAATTGCAGAGGCGCTTGACGAGAAAAAAGCAGACTTGAAAGATGTATATACATGCGACGGTAAAGGAGTATATAATTCATCGACGATTCTCTGTCATGGCGGAGTCGGACATGGGGATTTAACACTTAGCGGAGCGCTTACGGAGTCATGTAACGATGCTCTCATGCAGATAAGTATGATGCTTGGAGCCAAGACATTCTGCCGTTATCTGGATGATTACAAATTCGGTTCCAAGACAGGAATTGACCTTCCGGGAGAAGAAAACGGACTTCTTATAGAGGAATCCACAATGATGGATGTCGATCTCGCGACAAACTCATTCGGACAGAACCTGAATGTAACGATGGCACAGATGGTGGCTACATTTGCCTCACTTATCAACGGCGGATATTATTACCAGCCACACGTGGTTAAACAGATACTTTCCGAATCAGGAGAACCGGTTAAGACGATTAACCCTACACTTGTTACACAGACAGTTTCTTCCGATACATCTCATACAATGAGAGAGATGATGAGAGCCGTTGTAGATTACGGAACAGGCGGATATGTCCATATGGACGGGTATTCAATCGGCGGTAAAACAGGTACGGCAGAGAAGGCCGGACGTGATAAGACGGAATATGTAATATCATTTATGGGTTTTGCACCTGCGGAGAATCCTGAAGTACTTGTATATGTAGTAATTGATACACCGGACTGCGAAGAATATAATACCTCGTGGTCAGCCCAGGTACTTGCAAGAGCTATCATGGAGAAACTCCTGCCTTATATGGGAATACAGCCTGATAATGCTGATTATGATGCGGATATTTATCTTGATGCCGACAAACTCGATAAGAAAGTAGTTAAGCCTGAGATTAATGCCAATCCTGCATCCAATCCGGCACAGACACCTTCAGAGTCAGATGCACAGCCGGATGATGATAATGATACAGCAGACAAGCCTGATAATGAAGACGAGACACCTGCAGATACATCCGGACAGGACGAGACACCGGCAGAAACACCCGGACAGGATGAGACGCCGGCAGCTAAACAGCAAGAATAAACGAATAGAAAAGTCTTTTGCGTAATAAACTGTAAATAAATACCACAGCCGGGCAGAGATATGAAAACAAATAAAAAACACCGCACCGGAATAAAAATATATGCAGTTATTGCAATGTCATTACTGGTTCTTTTGATTGTAAGGCTTACTTATGTTGCTGTTTTTTGCTCAGATGAACTTAATGCAGCAGCAACAATGCTCCATGAGAGAGAAAGGGCGGTTAAAGCACCGCGCGGGCGCATAATCACAGCTGACGGAACGGTAATGGCCGATAATAAAACAGTCTGTACTGTATCGGTTATCCATTCACAGATAGAGGATGAAGAATATGTTATAGACACATTAAGCCGGGAACTGGATATGAGCGAAGACAAAGTCCGCTCTTATGTTGAGAAAATAAGTTCGATGGAGAGGATTAAGTCAAATGTTTCCAAGGAAACAGGGGACAGGATCCGTGAATATAATATCCCCGGAGTAAAAGTGGATGAGGACAGTAAAAGGACTTATCCGTACAATGAACTTGCATCCAAAGTCATGGGTTTTACAGGAGCGGATAATCAGGGAATTGTCGGACTCGAAGTAAAATACGATAGTGTACTTGCCGGTGTAAACGGAGAGATACTCACGCCTGCGGATGCGGCGGGGATTGAACTGGATGAATATGAAGAGAAGAGAAAAGAACCGATACCCGGCGACGATTTATATATAAGCCTTGATTACAGCATACAGTCATACTGCATGCAGGCCGCCATGAAAACATATGAGGCCAAACAGGCTAAAAGCGTCAGCATTATAGTTATGAATCCGCAGACCGGAGAATTGCTTGCAATGGTTAACTATCCGGAATATAATCTAAATGATCCGTACATACTCAATTATGATGTTTCGGTATCGGATGAGAAGGAAAAAATGGATCTCCTTAATGCCATGTGGCGTAACGGAGTAATTAATGATACCTACGAACCCGGATCTACATTCAAAGTCATAACGGCAACTGCCGGACTTTCATGCGGGGCGGTGAGGTTATCGGATACTTATTGCTGCGGAGGAAGTACCGTTGTCGGTTCAAGAACCATACGATGCCATAAAACAACGGGACACGGTACACAGACGTTTGCCGAGACACTTATGAATTCGTGTAACCCGGCATTCATAACATGGGGCTTGAGAACGGGCGTTGATAATTTCCTCACTTATATGGACCGGTTGGGACTTATGTCTGTTACCGGAGTTGACCTTCCGGGCGAGGCCTCAACAATCATGCATAAGAAAGAGAATATCAAAGAGCTGGAACTGGCCACGATGTCATTCGGACAGTCATTCCAGATAACGCCGCTTCAGCTGATGCGGGCAATAAGCTGCGTGATTAACGGAGGAACACTGATTACTCCGCATTTCGGTGTCAGGACAATAGATTCGCAGGGTAATATTAATACTCTGGAATATGAAAGCGTATCCGGCGTGATAACGCCGGAAGTAAGCAATACCATGAAGATGCTGCTTAAATCCGTTGTATCCGAAGGCGGCGGAGGTAAGTGCTATATTGAAGGTTATTCGATAGGAGGCAAGACTGCCACATCACAGAAACTGCCGAGAAGTGAACACAAATACATAGCTTCTTTTATCGGATTTGCGCCTGCCGAGAACCCGCAGGTCATGGCAATGTGCATCATTGATGAACCGCAGGGAATTTACTACGGAGGAACAATCGCAGCACCGGTAGTCAGAGAAGTTTTTGAAAATATACTCCCATATCTTGGGATAGAACAAAGTGAGAAAGGAACAAAGTGATGATGAATGTAGATGGTAAGAAGATAGTTGTTGTAGGAACCGGTGTAAGCGGAATCGGTGCAGTTAAGCTTCTGGCACAGACCGGAGCAATTATTACTTTATATGACGGCAATGAGAAACTTGCGGAAAGCGATGTGAGAGCAAAGCTTCCGAAAGACTGTGAAGTCAGGATAATTCTCGGAGAAATGCCACAAAGTCTAATTAATGATACCGACCTGCTTGTAATAAGTCCCGGAGTACCGATTGACAGCCCGATTGTCCTTGCTTTTAAAGATGCAGGAGTAACCGTATGGGGTGAAATCGAGCTTGCATATAACTTTGAACAGGGCAGAGTGTATGCCATAACGGGAACTAACGGAAAGACAACAACCACAACACTTATAGGTGAGATTATGAAGGAATGGAACCCGAAAACTTTTGTTGTCGGTAATATCGGTACATCGTATACCGGAGAGGTTCTTAAGACTTCTAAGGACAGCATTACCGTTGCTGAAATCAGCAGCTTCCAGCTCGAGACGATCCATGATTTCAGACCTGCCGGAAGTGCAATATTAAACATCACTCCGGATCATCTTAACAGACATTATACAATGGAAAATTATATATCGGTCAAGGAGTCTATTACGCGTAACCAGAAAGACGACGATTTCTGTGTCCTTAATTATGATGATGAAGTGCTTCGTGAATTTGGAAATACAATAAACAATACCGTATTTTTCTCAAGGAAAACTATTCTTAAAGAGGGTGTTTATCTTGACAATAATATGATAAAATGCACTTTTGACGGCAGAACGCAGGATGTTATCGATGTAAAAGATTTATTTATATTCGGTAATCATAATTACGAAAACGTTATGGCCGCGGTTGCGATGACAGTCAAGGCAGGAGTACCGCTTGATATTATCGTAAGGGTTCTTAAAGCATTTAAAGGAGTTGAACACAGGATTGAATTTGTCAGGGAACTTGATGGAGTAACATATTACAACGATTCAAAGGGAACCAATCCGGACTCCTCAATCAAAGCACTTGAGGCGATGACAAAACCTACGCTGATAATTGCCGGAGGATACGATAAACATTCGGAATTTGATGGATTTATCGATGCGTTTGGCGGCAAAGTCAAACTCATGGTTCTTATAGGAACGACAGCCCCTCAGATTGAGAAAACCGCGCGCGCACATGGATTTGACAATATCATCAATACGGACAGCCTTGAAAATGCGGTTCAGATATGCCATGACAATGCCGTTTCCGGTGATGTTGTACTGCTTTCGCCGGCATGTGCAAGCTGGGATATGTTTAAGAGTTATGAAGAACGCGGCAGGCTTTTCAAGGAATATGTAAACAGATTTTAGATTGATCATAAGGGAGATATGCAATGGCAGATACATCACAAAATATGCATAATGGAAATAACAGAAACCTGACACCGAAGGGTAAATTTTTCGATTTCAGCCTGCTTATAATAGTAATGTTTCTTATTGCATTCGGACTGGTAATGCTTTACAGTACCAGTTCCTACAGCGCAATGGAAGATTACGGTGACGCTGCGTATTTCCTTAAAAGGCAGCTTTTGTCAACTGCAATAGGAATGGTGGTTTTTGTTGCGGCAATTTTTATAAATTACCATTTCTGGTATAAAATCAAATGGTTCATATATGTCGCATCGATTTTTTGCGTATTGCTTGTCCTTTCACCATTCGGACACACTGTAAAAGGTGCGCGCAGATGGCTGAGATTAGGGCCGCTGTCATTACAGCCGGCTGAGGTTGTTAAGGTCGGACTTATAATTGTGCTTGCGGCTTTTATAAGTTACAGCGGAAGCCATATGAAGAAACTGAAAAACAATATTGTATATTGTATACTTGCGGTTGCGGCAGCCGGAATTACCGGAATTGTGACCAACAACTTAAGTACGGCCATAATACTTATGGGTATTGCATACATAATGCTTATGATCGGTAATTCCAAACCTGCATGGTTAATTATAGCAACTGTGCTGGGGGCTGTTGCGGTGGTGGCATTCCTGATATGGTTTTTTAACAATGTGGATTCAGCGAGCCATTTCCGTTTTAAACGTCTGCTTGCATGGCGGGACCCGGAAAAATACGCATCGGATACAGGGTTCCAGACATTGCAGGCATTGTATGCACTCGGTTCCGGCGGATTTTTCGGGAAAGGCCTTGGTCAGAGCATGCAGAAACTCGGATTTATTCCGGAGGCCCAGAATGATATGGTATTCTCCGTTATATGCGAGGAACTCGGTCTGTTTGGCGGAATATGTCTGATAATACTTTTTATCCTGCTTATATGGAGATTCATGGTAATTGCCAACAATGCACCGGATCTGTTCGGATCAATGCTTGTGGTCGGGGTTATGGCACATATATCGCTTCAGGTGATACTTAATATAGCGGTTGTAACCAATGTTATTCCCAATACGGGTGTTACACTGCCGTTTATCAGTTACGGAGGTACATCGGTGCTTTTTTTGCTTGCGGAGATGGGAATAGTCCTGAATGTATCAAGGCAGATACAGGTTCCGGTGACCGTCTCACAACAGGCCGGACGGCTGCGGCAGAGGGCTCATGCGAGGTAACATAACTGAAATCCCTGCATATAATGGTATGTAAACATTCATTATATGCGGGGATTTTTTATGAGGAGCCTTATGATATCCGGACACAGAAGACTTAGGGGCATGATTAATGTTCAGGGAAGCAAGAACTCGGTACTGCCCGTTATGGCAGCGGCACTTCTTACGGAAGATAAGGTAATCATAGAAAACTGTCCGGCAATTACGGATGTTTATCACATGCAGAAAGTAATGCAGGCGGCGGGCGCAGAATGTGACATTGAAAATGATATCGTAACGGTACGTTCCGGCATGCTTAAATCTGCCCCTGACGAAGAATACTGTGCAAGATTCAGGGCCTCTTCGCTTTTTATGGGCGTGTTTCTTGCGGTATGTGGGAGTTTTGTCATGCCATACCCGGGAGGATGTAACATCGGAAGCCGGCCGCTTAACTATCATATTGACGGGCTGCGCTCACTCGGAGCGGTGGTGGAGGAAGCCGGGGGATACATAATAGGTTACTGCAGGAATCTTAAAGGCGGAAGTTATGAATTTCCGTATCCGAGTGTGGGAGCGCTTGAGAACATAATTCTGGCAGCGGTGCGTGCCGAAGGAAAAACCTGTCTTACCAATTGTGCAAAAGAACCGGAAATTGTTGACTTATGCGACTGCCTTAAAATGATGGGAGCGGACATAGACGGTGCAGGAACCGGAACGATTATTATTAACGGAAAAGCAATATTGCACGGATGCCGTTACAGGGTTCCCGGAGACCGCATAGCAGCCGGGACATATATGGCAGGCTGCGCCATAGCCGGCGGCAATATATGCCTGAGGGGAGTTGAACCTGAAAGGCTGACCGCGGTCAGTGATATTTTGCAAAAAATGGGATGTCATCTATTTACAGATAAAAAAAGTAATGAGATAATAGTCATGGCGGACGGAAGGCGCAGGGCAGTTACATCGGTTGTCACGGGACCGTATCCGGAATTTCCAACCGATATGCAGGCGCAGATAATGAGCGTGCTGGCATACTCCGGAGGTTGCTGTGATATATACGATAATGTATTTGAGAACCGCTATAACGCGGCCGGAGAACTGGTGAGAATGGGCGCTGTTATTTCGGTGTCGGGCGGACACGCGAGGGTATGCGGAAGACCGGCATTGAAAGGAGCAAGAGTGTGCGCTACGGATTTACGGTGCGGTGCCGCACTGGTTATTGCGGCGCTGGGAGCGGACTGCACGATAGTGGACGGATGCAGCTATATATGCCGTGGATATGAGGATATACAGAGAGATTTGGAACAGTTAGGAGCAGATATAAAATGGATACCCGGAGAAGAACACACAGAGGACTTAGAATTGCAATCGTAGTACTTATTATAATTGCGGTGATAGCGGCTGCTGTATTTGCCGCGGCAAGATATGTATTTAAAGTAAAGGAAATAAATATAACAGGAAGCGACAGATATTCGTATGACGAATTATATAAATATATTTTTGCAGATCGTAATGCAGATAATACAATACTGTTTTCTCATACCAATAAGAAAGCCGGAAAGCCGTATATACCTTTTATAGCCAAGACTGACATATCGGTCAAATGGCCGGACACAATTAATATCACGGTATATGACAAAAGTCTTGTCGGATATGTTGAATACAAGGGAACAAATATGTATTTTGACAAGGACGGAGTGGTGGTTGACAGCTCACCCGATGTATTTGAGGATGTGCCTAAGATAACCGGCCTTAAGTTTAAAACTATTGTAATTAATGATAAACTCGACGTTGAAGATCCGGGAATTTTCGGAACAATAAGTGATATCAAACAATATATTTCCAAATATAATCTGACAATTGACGCACTCAATATTGAACCGGACGGTACATTATCGGTTGATATGGGAGGGGTCAAAGCCCTTCTGGGAAATAACGATAATCTTATGCCGGATAAGATATACGAACTCAGCTGTATGGCTGACAGCATCAAGGACCTTAAAGGGGTGCTTCATCTGGAAAAATATGACGGAAACAGTCAGAATATAATACTCAAACAGACGGAGTAATTTTTCGTAAAATTTATTTTAAAAATCTCAAAATAGAGGTTGATATTTCTACGAAAAAATAATATTATATTCTTATGTGATTATAACTGAGTAACTATGGAATCAGACCTTTTTAATATAGATGAAGGAATTACGGAGTATATCTCCGATGACATGGTTGGTTTAAGGAGGACAAGGTTTTGCTAGAAATCAAGACTAATGAGTCGGAAGCATCTGCTAAGATAATAGTAGTAGGTGTAGGTGGAGCCGGCAATAATGCAGTTAACAGAATGATTGATGAGAACATCGGAGGCGTGGAGTTTATCGGAATTAATACCGATAGACAGGCTCTTACACTTTGTAAGGCACCTACGGCTATACAGATAGGCGAGAAGCTTACCAAGGGACTTGGCGCAGGTGCTAAGCCTGAAGTTGGTGAGAAAGCAGCAGAAGAGAGCGCTGAGGAGCTTACACAGGCTATCAAGGGCGCAGATATGGTATTTGTAACATGCGGAATGGGCGGCGGTACCGGTACAGGTGCGGCACCGGTTGTTGCCAAGATTGCCAAGGATATGGGTATTCTTACGGTGGGTGTTGTTACGAAACCGTTTAAGTTTGAAGCTAAGACGAGAATGACTAATGCCATAACAGGTATTGAGAAGCTTAAGGACAGTGTCGATACACTTATTGTTATTCCTAACGATAAACTGCTTGAGATTGTTGACCGCAGGACTACGATGCCTGATGCACTTAAGAAGGCGGATGAAGTCCTTCAGCAGGCAGTACAGGGAATTACAGATCTTATCAATGTACCGGGACTTATTAACCTCGATTTTGCAGATGTCCAGACAGTTATGAAGGACAAGGGCGTAGCACATATCGGTATCGGTACAGCTAACGGAGATGATAAGGCTATTGAGGCAGTTAAGATTGCCGTTGCGAGTCCGCTTCTTGAGACGACCATTGAAGGTGCATCACATGTCATCATCAATATCAGCGGTGATATAGGACTTATGGAAGCCAATGAAGCTGCAAGCTATGTTCAGGAACTTGCAGGCGATAATGCCAACATTATTTTCGGTGCTATGTATGATGATTCAGTTCAGGATCAGGCGACTATCACAGTTATCGCTACAGGTCTTGACGGATATTCGGCAGGTGCTGCAAGTGCCATGGCAGGATTTAATTTCAAACCGCAGACAACAGCAAGACCTATTTCAGCTCCTACATATGAGTCTCCTTACGCTAAGACAAGCTCACAGCCTGCAAGAGAGATCCCGGGACTTAATAAGCCAAAGCCTGTAGAGAGCAATGTTGAAGAGAAAGGAATCAAGATTCCTGAGTTTCTTCAGAAGAGAAGATAATATTATACATTAGAGAGATTTATGTGCTATGGCGGTACGTTCTTACTGTCATAGCATTTTTAATCTAAATAAGCCAAAGGAGAAAAGGTATGGAAGAAGTTGCAGGATATCTGCCAGGTATGTATGCTACATTCTGGGCGCTTGTGCCGCCGCTTGTAGCGATTATTCTTGCATTGATCACGAAGGAGGTATACAGTTCACTTTTTGTCGGAATTGTAATCGGAGGACTTTTTTACGGTAATATTTTTCAGCCGGGTTTCAGCTTCGAGACATCAATGCTTCACATTTTTAAGGACGGTCTTATAGGAGTACTTAAGAATGCGTCCAATATAGGGATTATAATATTCCTTGTGGTACTGGGAATCATAGTATGCATGATGAATAAGGCCGGAGGTTCGTCGGCGTTCGGACAGTGGGCTTCAAAGCATATAAAGACAAGAATCGGAGCACAGATATCTACGATTTTTCTTGGCATACTGATTTTTGTTGATGATTATTTTAACTGTCTCACGGTAGGAAGTGTTATGCGTCCGGTTACGGATAAACATAATGTCTCCAGAGCCAAATTAGCATATCTTATTGATGCGACCGCGGCTCCGGTGTGTATAATCGCCCCGATTTCATCATGGGCGGCAGCCGTTACGGGATTTGTGCAGGATGAGAACGGATTCGGGATTTTTATACAGGCCATACCGTATAATTATTATGCATTGTTTACCATAATAACGATGTTTGCATTGACGATTCTCAAGACGGATTTCGGACCTATGGCAAAGCATGAAGCCAATGCGGTTAAAGGTGATATATATACTACAGAAGACAGACCTTATGCGGATGCGGATGATGATGAAGTGCATGGTAAAGGCAAGGTTATTGATCTTGTATTCCCCGTTGCAGTACTTATAATCTGTTGTGTTATCGGTATGATATATACCGGAGGGTTCTTTAGCGGCGTCGATTTTATATCCGCATTTTCGGGAAGCAATGCATCGCTCGGACTTATGCTTGGAAGCTTTGCGGCGCTTATTATAATAATAATATTCTATAGCATAAGAAAAGTATTAAAATTCACAGATTGCTGTAAATGTGTTCCTGACGGATTTAAAGCAATGGTTCCGGCAATTCTTATACTTACATTTGCGTGGACGCTTAAGTCGATGACGGACAGCCTCGGAGCTAAGGAATATGTTGCGGACCTTGTAAGAAATGTATCCGGAATGTGGCTTAATCTGCTTCCTGCGATAGTATTTATTATAGGAGTGTTCCTTGCTTTTGCTACGGGAACATCATGGGGAACATTCGGAATACTTATCCCGATAGTTGTAGATGCATTTTCAACAACCAACCACACGATGATGATCATCGCGATTTCAGCATGTATGGCGGGTGCAGTATGCGGAGATCATTGTTCGCCGATATCAGATACGACAATAATGGCTTCTGCCGGTGCGCAGTGCAATCATATGAACCATGTATCCACCCAGCTGCCGTATGCGATAGTGGTTGCAATAGTGTCATGTGTGACATATATAATTGCAGGATTTGTCAAGAATCCGGCTGTATCGCTTGTTATCGGAATCATATTGATGATGGGCACGATTATGGGAATCAAATACCTTAACAAATCCAGAACTGCAGAATAAAGAAGTCCGGAAATTTAATCGTGCGGAATATCATGGAAACGACCGTCGAGTTCCTCTGTCTTTATTATATTGATAAAGGCATGTGAATCGATTTTACGTATTAAAGGAATAAGCTCTCTTTTTGCTTCGGAATTGATAACGGAGTAAATGAGAGTTTTTTCTTTCTCTTCATAACAACCGATTCCTTTGAAAAGCGTTGCGTCATGATGGGTCATCTCGCGTATGGCAGTATATATTTCCTCTGATTTATCGGAGATGATAAAAAGAGTCTCTTTCTGATATCTTTTGTACAAAAACTGGATTACCTGCGTGCTACAGAACTGGTAAATTATGGAATATAATGCAATGGACCAGCCGAATAACATGCCGGCAATTGCAAGTATCACAATGTTGCCGATAAGGATATAGTTCCACCCGTCAATGCCTTTCTCGTGAGAAAGAAAAATACTTATAAAATCCGTTCCGCCGGTCGTGGTGCCGACATTAAGGCACAGGCTGATCGAAAGGCCGTTTATGAGTCCGCCGAACACGCTGATTAAGAGGATATCGGTCGTGAACACATATGCCGGAAGAAGGTCGACAAGTATACTCGAAAGGATTATGACGACAATCGAATAAATCGTGAATTTGCGGCCAATATAACGGAATGCGATATAAGCTGGGACGATATTAAGCAATACGTTAAATATCGAGAACGGAATCGTAATGTGCAGGAAATCTTCAATGACAGCTTGTATAAGTAATGATACACCGGAGAAGCCGCCCGGGTACAGACCGGCCGTTTTGGCAAAACAACGCAGATTCCATGCGTAGAGAAATGAAGCTGTAATCACGATAAATACCCTGAATACCTGATAAAAGTGCGGATGCTTATTTTCCAATGACTGAAACATAATTAACCTCCTTATATGAGTTACCCGGCAATTGTGCTCAAGAAGAACCGGATGATTAAAGCTCACTTAATGTTTTGATAAAATCATAGCAAAAATTTAATATGCAGTCAATTAAACTATTGTTAAAAATAAAATACCGTGGTACAATAACTACATAAACGTTGATATTAGAAAAGCATTGACGGAAAGAGTAATGTGATAATGCCATCCAGAGAGAGCACGAATGGTGGAAGTTTGCTTATGGTTATGTTGCATGAAGACCACTCCCAAGCTGTGCGCATAAGAATGTATTCCGAAGCGTCACCGTGTAGCTGCGTTATAAGCGAAGAGTTAAAGTTAAGGTGGAACCGTGCTTAGCACCCTTAAGTGTATTTATATGCACTTAAGGGTTTTTTAATATCAGGAAGAATAAGGAGATAATTAAAATGGTTAATTTTAAAGAAGACGAACAGTTAAAAATGTTAAACCATTCATGTGCACATCTTATGGCACAGGCAATCAGACATCTTTATCCGCATGCCAAGTTCTGGGTAGGTCCTGTAGTTGCGGAAGGCTTCTATTATGATGTGGATCTTGGTGATGATGTTATCAGGGATGAAGATGTTGCGGCAATAGAGAAAGAAATGAAGAAACTTGCCAAGAAAGGCGACAAGATTGTCCGCAAAGAGATTTCCAAAGAAGAGGCTCTTGAGATGTTCGGCAATGACGAATATAAGGTTGATCTCATCTCTGACCTCGAAGACGGAACCATTACATGTTATGAGCAGGGCGATTTCACGGATCTCTGCCGTGGACCTCATGTTGACAATACAAGACTCTGCCGTCATTTCAAGCTTGTAAGACATTCGGGCGCATACTGGAAGGGCGACAGCAGCAATAAGATGCTTCAGAGAATTTACGGAGTATGTTTCCCGACAGCAGAGGAACTCGAAGCACATCTGCAGCTTCTTGAGGAAGCTAAGGAAAGAGACCACAGAAAGATCGGCAAGGATATGAATCTTTTTATGGTGGACGACCTTGTCGGACGCGGACTTCCGATGTTTCTGCCAAAGGGTTATACAATATGGCAGGAACTTGAAAATTATATTAAGGCCAAGGAGCGTAAGCTCGGATATCTTCATGTAATGACACCTTGTGTTGGTACAGTCAATCTCTATAAGACATCCGGACATTGGGATCATTACAAGGAAAACATGTTCCCGGCAATGGAAGTTGAGGGCGAGTCATTTGTATTAAGACCGATGAACTGCCCGCATCACATGATGATATATGCTAATAAAATGCACTCATATAAAGATCTTCCTATAAGAATCGGAGAGATTGCGCATGATTTCAGATTTGAAGCCAGCGGAACACTTAAGGGAATCGAGAGAGGCCGTCACTTCTGCCAGAATGATGCACATATTTTTGTTACACCGGAACAGATAAAGGACGAGTTTACCAATGTTGTAGATCTTATTTTCAGCACATATAAGGATTTTGGCATCACGGACTACCGCTGTGTGCTTTCACTCAGAGACCCGGCCAACAAGACCAAATATCATGATGATGATGAGATGTGGGATAAGGCAGAGAATGCACTCAGAGAGGTTATGAACAGCCTCGGAATAGAATATACCGAAGAAATAGGCGAGGCAGCATTCTACGGACCGAAGCTTGATGTCAATGTTAAACCGGCAGTAGGCAACGAATATACGCTTTCCACATGCCAGCTTGATTTCTGCCTTCCGGCCAAATTTGAACTCACATATGTTGACAAAGATGGCGAGAAGAAGACTCCGGTTGTCCTCCATAGAGCAATTCTCGGATCACTTGACAGATTTATGGCATATATTCTTGAAGAGACCAAGGGAAATCTTCCTACATGGCTTGCACCGGTACAGGTTAAAGTTATACCGATCAAGACAGATGATGAGGAACTTATGGCATATGCCCATGAAATCTGTGATGTACTTGAAACACATAATGTCAGATATGAGCTTGATGACAGGGCAGAGAAGATGGGATACCGCCTCAGGGAGGGACAGATTCAGAAAGTTCCGTATCTCCTTGTAATAGGAGCCAGTGAGAAAACTGACAGAACTGTTTCCTGCACCCTTCACGGACAGAAGGAAAAGACAGTATTCGGTCTTGATGAATTTGTTGAGAAGATTGATAACGAGATTAAGAATAAGCTCAGATAATATTCTCGTACAACGATAAACAAATTGGATTCACAGCATATTATGTAATATAAACGCATATATGAAGGGAATCAAAGGATATGGCACAATTTACCAATCAGGCGCAGATCCGTTATGGAAATGCGGTTGCCAATTCAAACATTGCCGTCGGTGAAATACTTGAGGTGCTTTCAGCATCCAAAACAGCGGTAAGATCAACCTACGGACAAAATGACAGTGTGACATATGTTGTCAGCATAGTCAATGCAGGAACAGTCCCTGTTACAGGACTTACACTTTCGGATAACCTGGGAGCTTATACTTTCGGAACCGGTTCGCTTACACCGTTAACTTATATTGAGGGTACGGTAAAATATTATGTGAATGGTACCTTGCAGACAGCTCCTGCGGTTACCGAAACTCCGGTCTTTACGATTACAGGAATAACGGTGCCGGCCGGCGGAAATGCCACGATAATCTATGAGGCAATGGTAAACCAGTATGCACCGCTTGATGCAGGTTCATCAATTACCAACAATGCTAATATAAGCGGAGGCGGAATTACACCTGTTACAGTAGATGAGATAGTGCGTGCACAGACGGCACCGCTTTTGACAATTACCAAATCGATAAGCCCGGTTCCGGTTACCGAAAACGGAACGATCACTTACACCTTCCTTATCCAGAACGGTGGAAGTGCTGATGCCGATGCGGCTTCGGGCGTTACGGTATCGGATAATTTTGATCCGGTGCTTACTAATCTTACGGCAACTTATAACGGTACACCGCTTGTGGCGGGCACAGATTACACCTATAATGAGACATCGGGTGAATTTGTGACAACAGCAGGCAGGATAACGGTACCGGCCGCAGCTTTTACACAGGATGCAACAACCGGTATATGGGCAATAAATCCGGGTGTCGGAACGCTTGTGGTAACAGGAACTATATAATATTTTATCCCGTGGGAGAATTCCTGCGGGATTTCCGTTTAAACATTGTCACATTATTGCAAAATATGTTAAAATATCAATTATCAGGATACATCACGGAGGAACACATATGGAATACGACGAGTCAGTCTTTAAAGAGAAAGCTAACCGGAGAGCAAGAAGAATATGGCTGATATTTGCCATTCTCCTTTCAGCCAATTACGGAAGCGATCTGGCAAACGGTTTATATACATCAACATACTATATTATTTTTCTGGCATTATGCTGGATACCGATCATTTCAGGAGAAATATTACTTCGTGCCAAGGGTTTTGCAACCGAAGCATACAAGTATAATCTTGTAATCGGGTATGGTGTATTCTATACATTCGTGATAAGTACAACGGAATCACCTATTGCTTTTACATATATTCTTCCGGTTACAAGTCTTCTTGTGTTATACAAGAACAGGAAATTCATGGTGACATGCGGAATTGTTAATTCGCTGATAATAGCCGGAAGTTCCGTGTACAGATATATGAACGGATTTAATACCGCGTCCGATCTGAAAAATTACCAGCTTGAGCTGGCATGTATCATATTATGCTATGTGTGCTACGTAATGTCCATAAAGCATCTGAATGAGTCCGACGGTGCAATGACGGACAGCATCAAGGCCGACCTTAAAAGGGTTGTAACCACGGTTGAGAAGGTTAAACAGGCAAGTAATTCAATAATGGACGGCGTAACGGTAGTCAGGGAACTGGCCTCGGAGAATTCACACGGTGCCAATATTGTCGTTGACAGTATGGACAGGCTCAGAGAGAACAATGGGCGGCTGCATAAGTCGACGGATTCATCCAGCCAGATGACTACGGATATTAATCTTCAGGTTAATAATGTTGTCGGAATGATTGATAAGATGGTGGCTCTTACCGCAGAGTCCGGCAAGCATGCCAGGGTAAGTTCATCGGATCTTGACAGCCTTATCGATACAACAAAGACGATGGCATCATTATCGGAAGAGATCGGAAATATACTCCGCACGTTTAAAGATGAATTTGCTATGGTAAAGAACGAGACAGGAACAATAGAAAATATTTCCGGACAGACCAATCTTCTTGCACTCAATGCTTCCATAGAGGCTGCAAGAGCCGGAGAGGCCGGAAAAGGATTTGCGGTTGTAGCCGATCAGATACGTTCGCTCAGTACAGATACAAGGGCGTCATCAGGAACGATCAAGGAGGCACTTACAAGGCTTGATGATACATCCGTCAAGATGACTGATTCCATAGAACAGACGTTACAGCTTATACAGCTTACACTCGACAAAGTTATGCTTGCGGCCGGCAATATTGCTAAGATATCGGAAGATGCGGGTGAGCTTGATGACAATATCAGAATGATAGATACAGCCATCAAAGATGTTGAATCATCGAATATTCATCTTGTGGATAACCTGACTGAGGTAACCGAAATTGTTGCCGATATGACCGAGAGCGTCACGGACTCCAATGAAATAAGCAAGAGAATGCTCAGTAAATACGACGAAACCGCATCCAATATTAACTCAATCGAGAAAGTTATTGAATCGCTTATGTGTGAACTTGGCATAGGCGGATTCATGGGTGTTGAGGATCTTCTGCCCGGTATGAAACTCATGGTAGAGGCTGGAACGGATGACAAGTATTATGGTGAGTTAATCTCACATGTTGACAATGTCATGACGGTAAGACTTAATAATGATGGTATCATTGCTGACAATACGGAGTGTAAGGTGCAGGTTACAGTGGGCAATGTCCTTTATTGCTGGGATAAGGTCTGTGTCAAAGGAACCAAAGCGGCGAGAACCTACAGTGTATTTATTGAGTCCAGACCTAAGATAAATAACAGGCGTAAATACCCGCGTGTCGACATAGATAATTCCTGTACCGTCACGATTAAGGATACCGGCAGAAGTATAGAATGTAAGCTTGACAACATAAGTGCGAACGGTTTTGCATTTATTACAAGGGATGCATGTTTTATGGATCATAAGTCGGAAGAGATATCAATAGAGATACATGATTTTGTGCTTACAAGACATAACAGATTAGAAGGCCGTGTAATAAGATGCTCAGACGATGAAGGTTCGTATATTGTAGGATGCCAGATGCCTGAGGATGATTTCTTTATCAGGGATTATGTAAGCGAAAGACTCAAGAGAGAGAAGAACCAGAGAAAATAATGAATACAAGAGAAGAAGCATTGGAATACGGATTGACTTTTCCAGGAACTTATGTGGATGCGCCGTTTCATGACCGTAACTGGCAGTTAGTCAGGGTAAAGCCATCAGAAAAAGTTTTTCTGTGGACATATGAGCGTAATGGATACATTAACATTAATGTCAAGGTAGATCCTGAATGGCGGGATTTCTGGCGGGATGCTTTTGAGGCCGTGATACCCGGATGGCATCAGAATAAGGAACACTGGAATACGATAATTCTGGACGGAAGCATACCGAACGATACAATCAGAGACATGATAGCACAGAGCTATGATCTGGTTGCGGATAATCAGACAAAAAAGATATACGATGCCGTATGCAATATCCCGAAGGGAAAGGTGGCCACATACGGTCAGGTTGCGGCACTTGCGGGTAATCCGAAGATGTCAAGGGCTGTCGGCAATGCACTCCATAAGAATCCGGATCCGGACAGGATTCCGTGTTACAGGGTTGTCAATTCAAAGGGAGAGCTTTCGGGTGCATTTGCTTTCGGCGGTAAGAACGTACAGGCAAAGAGGCTTATGGCGGATGGAATAGAAGTTGTCAACGGCCGCGTTGATCTGAAAAAATACGGAATTTAAGAATTAACACATATGATTTTCAGACTTATATTCAGAGAGAAAAATAAGTAATCCTTTATTGCACTATACTTATTAATAAAATATGTAAGCGTAGTGCAATATTTTTGTGCATTATTCACAAAAATAGGAAACTAACTTTGTAAAAGTAGTTTCTTGATAACAGAATACGAAAATGTTATGATTATGGAAACGGAAATAATAAATTCAGTTTCCATATTTTTTTATATAAGGATGAAGAGATGGAATTAAGACAAACGATATTGGAAGGTACGATACAGGCCTTTAACGAAAAAGGATTAAAATTCACGATGGATGATGTGGCGTCCATACTCGGCATGAGCAAGAAAACAATATACACGGTCTTTGCAGACAAAAACTCACTTATTACCGAGATGGTGGATTACTGCTTTGAATCCATTAAGGAAAGCGAGAGAAAGGTGCTTAACGACCCGACGCTTGATACAGTCGGAAAGATAAGAGGAATACTCGGCGTGCTTCCGGAAGGATACAAAGACATTAATTTTGGGCAGTTATACCTGCTGAAGGACAAATATCCCAAGGTATATCGTAAAGTGGAGGAAAGGCTTGAAAGCGGCTGGGAGAATACAATTGTACTTCTTGAACGCGGAATAATGGAAGGCTGCATAAGAAATATTAAGATTCCAATCCTTAAGACGATGCTTGAGGCGACGCTGGAGCAGTTTTTCCAGAGAGACATACTGGTGAGCAACGGAATATCGTACAGCGATGCACTGAATGAGGTCGTAAATATTATGGTGGATGGTATTGTGACAGGAGGAAATAATCATGAATGATAAGTCAAAAATAATATTCGGCAATGAGATGTCCGGACACGTATATAAAAAAGCGCTCCGTTCCCGGAATAAATATATTCGCAAATTCGGGGACGATTCCGCGAAAGATTACAAAGTCACTGTGGTTCCTAACCGGTATATAGGCGATTTGCTCGGCGTCAGGAATGTGCTTGTGGGTGAACTTGATAAAAATGCCCACTACATTCCGGGCGATGAACTGGCAGCGGAGAAGTTTGACAATGACAAAGGAATAATTGTCGGCAACATAAGAATGGGATTCGGACATTACAGAATATCCATGGCGATGGCGTCAGCTGCCAATGCGCTGGGATACAAACCTTATTGGATGGATTTGAACTCATACAATGAAACTACATGCACCAGGATTATCGGTGCACAGAATGAATTGTACTCGCTCGGCTCGAGACTTTCAAAGAATCCGATATTTAACAAACTCGTGTGGGAACCGGTGAATTATGAGGGCTTCAGGGCATTATCCTACAATTCATCAGATCAGAAAAACGCAGAGCTTATGGCACCGGTATATCATAATATACCCAAAGAAATTCCTGTAATAGGAACGCATGTATGGCCGGCACAGGCAGCGGTGCATGCGGGAATGAAATATGTCGTGAATGCAATTCCGGACAACTGGCCGATGGCACTGCATCTGTCCGAAGGAAGCGTGCATACGATACAGTGCCACAATTCATACATGGGATATCGTATTCTGAACGGAATGAATAAGAAAAAAATATGCTCTCCGATGCCGGAAGGCAGTCTTTTCTATACAGGCCACTATATCGACCATGAAATAGTAAGCAACATAGAGAAAGACTGTGATGCAAGGATAAGACGTGCAGACGGCGGCGGCCCGTTAAGATTCCTGTTGTCAATAGGCGGCGCAGGTGCACAGAAGGAGATTTTTGCGGCAGTCATAGAACATCTTCTTCCGTATGTGAGGCAGAAAAAAGCGGCGTTGTATATAAATGTCGGAGATTATAAAAATGTATGGGATGATCTTAAGAAAGAAATACCGCAGATGGCAGAACTGTCGGAAGAGCATTTGGATTCTTGGGATGAGACACTTGAATGGAGCAGGAATGCTCTGGATGAGAATTATGAGGTCACAGGAATCCACGGTTTCTGGCACAGCAATATATTTGAGGCGGTGTACTGCACCAACCTTCTTATGAGAAGTGCGGATGTACTTGTCACCAAACCGAGTGAACTGGCTTTTTACCCGGTTCCGAAGCTCTTTATAAGGCGGGTGGGCAAACATGAGATGTGGGGTGCGATTCATTCCGCGGAAGTAGGTGACGGAACGCTGGAGTGCAGGGACATAGCACATACGATACAGATGGCGGACTTGTTTTTGCATGACAAAAATATATTAAAAGATATGTGCAGAAACATTACAGCTAACAAAAAAGCGGGTCTTTACGATGGCGCATATAAAACAGTGGAACTGGCGATGAGCCTTAAAAACAAATAATCCAAGGAGGAGAAGGTCTTATGGAGAAAAAACAGCTTGGCGTAAAAGAAAAATTCGCATATGGAATCGGTGCGGTCGGTAAGGATATGGTTTATATGCTTTCGGCATCATATATTCTGTATTATTATCAGGACATTATGGGAGTGAGCGCGGTGGCAATGGGTGTGATACTTTTTGCCGCAAGGATATTTGACGCATTTAACGACCCGGTAATGGGAATCATTGTTGCAAAGACGAAAACAAGGTGGGGTAAATTCAGACCGTGGCTTTTTATCGGAACACTTATGAATGCGGTAATACTTTTTCTTATGTTTTCGGCACCGCCGGCACTTAATGGCGCGGGACTTACGGCATATGCAGCTGTGACCTATATATTGTGGGGCGTAACATACACAATGATGGACATTCCGTACTGGTCAATGATTCCGGCATTTACAAGGAGCGGCAAGGAAAGAGAAGGCCTGTCGGCACTTGCACGTTCATGTGCAGGCGTTGGTTCGGCGCTTATAACAATTGTCACTGTGTTAAGTGTATCGGCACTCGGCAAACTTGCCGGAGGAAACGGATCCGCAGATATCGAGAGACTCGGATACAAGTATTTTGCGCTCATTGTCGCGGTGCTTTTTGTCATATTCATAACAATCACATGTATGTCAATAAAGGAAAAATCATCCGTAAATATGCAGACCGCAAGCGTCAAAGAAATGTTTAAGGCACTTTTTCGCAACGATCAGGCAATGACGATAGTTGTGGCAATCGTAATGATAAATACAGCATTATACATTACATCAAACCTTGTAATATATTTCTTTAAATATGATTTCAGTCCATCGGTATGGCAGAGCAATTATACACTTTTTAACATATTCGGAGGCGCTTTCCAGATTCTTGCAATGATGATTCTGTTTCCGGTGCTGCGTAAATTCATAAATACACTGAAGATATTCTATGTGAGCTTTACCATGGCATTTGTGGGATATCTTACGCTTCTTGGGATAACGTTTACGGGCAGCAGCAACGTATACCTGTTGCTCATTCCGGCGTTCCTTATAATGTCCGCAATGGGAATGCTGAACGTCATTGTAACTGTTTTTCTGGCAAATACGGTTGACTACGGCGAATACAAGAATAATCGCAGGGACGAGTCTGTCATATTCTCTATGCAGACATTTGTGGTAAAACTCTCATCAGGAATAGCGGCATTAGCGGCATCGGTCGTTATCCAGGTCTTCAATATCAAAAAGGATGAGACAGGAGAGGTACTTCAGGCAATCGACAGGACATCGAGAATGGGGCTTCGCATGTGCATGACCGTAATTCCTATTATTGTTTTAATTGTCGGATTGATAGTTTTCAGAAAAAATTACATTCTGACGGATGCAAAGCTTGCACAGATTAACGATGAACTGAAATCACGCAAGGAAGATTAAGGGAGAGATTGGTATGATTAGTGTATCGAATAATATATTTGCGCTGAATACGAAGGACACGACTTATGTTTTTGGCATATTGCCGACCGGACAGCCCGAACACCTTTATTACGGCAGGAAAATAACGGTGGCGGACGCTTCCGGCCTCAGGGAAAAACATGTGTTCCAGCCGGGTAACAGTGTTGTGTATGATAGTGAACACGATAATTATACGCTTGAGGATGTCTGCCTTGAGATGTCTTCATACGGTAAAGGCGACATAAGGGAGCCTTTTGTAAAGCTGGTATATGAGGACGGAAGTTTTTCATCTGATTTTATATATGATTCATATGAGATAATTGACGGCAAGCCAGCACTTGAGAGCCTTCCGTCGTCCTATGATGTGAGTGATGGTGCCAACCACCTTATACTTCGTCTTAAAGAGTGCGGCAGCGGACTGGTGATGGAACTTCATTATCATGTTTTTGAAGAATGCAATGTTATCACAAGATACACTAAGCTCATTAACAATACAGATGCGGCTGTCAGAATTGATAAGATGATGAGCTGCCAGATTGATATGCCGGATGCAGAATATGATTTTGTTACCTTTGACGGTGCGTGGGCCAGAGAAATGCAGATTAGCAATGTGCCGGTATCACACAGCAGGCTTGTGAATTCCTCGTACACAGGGACATCTTCAAGCCGGGCCAATCCTTTTGTGATGCTTGCGCGCCCGCAGACAACGGAGACGGCCGGTGAGTGCTACGGTTTTAATCTGGTATACAGTGGCAACCACTATGAATCGGTGCAGGCCGGAGTATATGGAAAAATGCGGTTTATGAGCGGCATTAATCCCGAAAATTTCGCGTGGACATTGGAACCCGGAGAGGAGTTTGAGACACCGGAGGCCGTGATGACGTATTCATATGAAGGCTATAACGGGCTGAGTGGGCATATGCACGATTTTGTCAGGGAACATATTGTCCGCGGCAAATGGAAAAATAAGGTCCGTCCGGTGCTTTTAAACAGTTGGGAGGCCTGCTATTTTGACATCAACGAGCATAAACTCCTAAATCTGGCGCGCAAGGCTGCGAATATGGGAATCGAACTTTTCGTAATGGATGACGGATGGTTTGGAAAACGCAATGATGACAAGTCATCCCTGGGTGATTGGCGGGTCAACAAAGATAAGCTTCCGGGCGGCGTTGATGGCCTGTGTCGGAAAATAAATGACATGGGAATGGATTTCGGCATCTGGGTGGAGCCGGAGATGGTAAGTGTAGACAGTGATCTGTACAGGGCTCATCCCGACTGGACGATGGATATTCCTGGGCGCAGTCATTCCGAAGGGCGTAACCAGAGGATTCTTGATCTTACGAGAAAAGATGTACAGAATTATATTGTTGAAGAGATGAGCATGCTTTTTGCATCTGCCAACATAAAATATGTCAAATGGGACATGAACAGGATAGTGACAGATTATTTCTCAAAGGAGCTTCCGGCCGGTAAGCAGATGGAAACCGGACACCGTTATATTATCGGGTTGTACAGCTGTATGAGAATATTGACGGAAAAGTTTCAGGACATACTGTTCGAGGGGTGTGCGGCCGGCGGAAATCGTTTTGACCTCGGGATATTGTGCTATTTTCCGCAGATATGGGCAAGCGACAATACGGATGCTTTGTGCCGCGCAAAGATTCAGAACGGTTACAGCTACGGCTACCCTCTGTCAGTGATAAGTTCGCATGTGTCCGGCTGCCCGAACCACCAGACGTTAAGAACCACCCCATTAGAGACGAGATTCAATGTCGCCTCATTTGGAATATGCGGATACGAGTGCAATCTGTCAGATATGAAAAAAGAAGAGCTGGATGCCATTAAGGCGCAGATTGAAATTTACAAAAAATGGCGTGATGTTCTTCAATTCGGCAGATTCTACCGTACAAGGAATTTTGCGGACAATTCGCCGGTACAGGAGTGGACCTGTGTATCACCCGATAAAAAAAGAGCCATAGGTTTTATAATGCAGAAACTTGCCGAGCCGAATACGCAGTTTGCGTACTACAGGGCATGCGGGATTTTGCCGGACTGCCGGTATCATTTCTGCAACCGTGAGCTCAAATACAATATAAAGAATTTTGGTGACCTGATTAACACAGTTTCACCGGTACATATTAAACCGGATTCATTCCTTAATAATGCAGCTGCACATTTTATCAAAATGGATGGTGAAAAAGAGGATGTATATATGTACGGTGATGCCCTTATGTATGCAGGCGTCAGGCTGAGTCCGGCATACGGTGGGACCGGATATAACAGCGAAGTAAGATTTTTTCCGGATTTTGCATCCAGAATATATTTTATGGAAAGTGAGGAATAAATTTTATAAAAAGGTTGTAAATTGTATACCAGGTGGTATAATAAGGTGTTTTGTACACTTTATAGGAATGGAATGGAGAAGAAATGAAACAATTTACACCCAAATTATTTGATGTTCTTAAGACATCATACAGCAAAGAACAGTTATTCAAGGACATTATAGCCGGAATAATCGTCGCGATAATAGCATTGCCGCTTTCAATCGCACTCGCGCTTGCATCGGGAGTGCGACCGGAACAGGGAATCTACACGGCGATTTTTGCCGGCTTTGTTATATCCTTCCTTGGCGGAAGCCGCGTGCAGATTGCGGGTCCAACGGCCGCATTTGCGACTATTGTGGCCGGAATTGTAGCCAAAAACGGTATGTCAGGTCTTGTGACAGCGACAATTCTTGCCGGCATTATCCTTATAATAATGGGAATATTTAAGTTTGGTAATCTTATAAGATTCATACCTTATACGATAACAACAGGATTCACAATAGGAATTGCCGTTACTATTTTTGTCGGTCAGATAAAGGACTTCCTGGGTTTGACATTTACCACATCACCAATCGAAACAATCGATAAGGTCAAGGCGATAGCAGCTTCGATATGTACTTTTAATTATCAGGCATTGATTGTCGGTGTAGTATCACTCCTTATACTTATATTTCTGCCGAAGATAAAAATATTCAGCAAAATTCCGCCGTCACTTATAGCGGTAATCGTAGCAGTCGTCATGGTTAAATTCCTTAAGATGGATGTTAAGACCATAGGTGACTTATATACAATATCAAGTGCGTTTCCGAAACCGGCGTTACCGGATTTGAGTTATTCGGCGATTGTCGGGCAGCTCCCGAATGCGTTTACGATAGCAATCCTTGCGGGAATTGAATCCTTGCTTTCATGTGTGGTATCGGACGGGATGATAGGAAGCAGGCACAAACCAAATATGGAACTCATCGCACAGGGTGCCGGAAATATTGTTTCCGCACTTTTCGGAGGCATTCCGGCAACGGGAGCAATCGCAAGAACTGCCGCAAACGTCAAGAACGGCGGACGCTCACCGATAGCAGGAATGGTTCATGCCATAACACTTCTGGTAATACTTGTGGTTCTTATGCCTTATGCTGCATGGATTCCGATGCCGGCCATTGCTGCAATACTTTTTATCGTTGCATATAATATGAGCGGATGGAGAGAATTTATTTCTCTTATTAAAGATTCGCCAAAAAGTGATATAATAGTGCTTGTGGCAACATTCGTTCTCACGGTCGTATTTGACCTTGTGGTTGCCATTGAAGTAGGAATGGTTCTTGCGGCGCTTCTGTTCTTAAAACGAATGGCTGACGTGACGGAAATAAAAAGCTGGAAATATATCGGTGATGATATAGATGAGAATGATGATCCGGAGCACATTAATCTTAAAAAGGTTCCAAAGCATACACTGGTGTACGAGATAATCGGACCGATGTTTTTTGCGGCTGCCGACAAATTTCTGGAGATTTCAACGGGACCGGATACCAGAGTTCTTATAATAAGGATGCGTGGTGTGCCTGCAATGGATATGACAGCTCTTCGTTCACTTAAGAAAATACACGCTCTCTGCAATAAGAAGGGTATAACATTGATTCTTTCGCATGTCAAAGAACAGCCGCTTCATATGATGGAAAAAGCAGGTTTTGCCGATGAAGTGGGAAGAGAGAATTTCTGCGCCAATATAGATGCTTCCATCGCAAGAGCAGAAGAGATAGAATTGGGCTAATACAAGGAGAAATGATGATGAATTATTCTGAATGTGTGGAAAATGCGAGAACACGTATAGGAAAATATTGCAAGGCGTGCCCGGAATGTAACGGTGCAGCTTGCCGTAACCTTATGCCCGGCCCCGGAGCCAAGGGTGTCGGAGACACTGCAATACGTAATTACAATAAGTGGAAGGAAATACGTATTAACATGGATACAATCGCCGAAAACGTTCCGGTCGATACGTCCTTAGAAATATTCGGAAAGAAATTCAAGTATCCTTTTATGGCAGGACCGGTCGGCGCGGTACAGCTTCATTACGGTGACTGCCTTGATGACGTCAGGTACAATGATATTCTTGTATCGGCGTGTGCCCGTGGCGGAATCGCTGCATTCACAGGTGACGGAACCGACGGCAATGTCATGATTGCAGCCACAAAAGCCATCAGGAATGCTGACGGTGTCGGAATACCGACCGTAAAACCATGGAATATAGATACAATCCGTGAAAAAATCAAACTTGTCAAGGAATCGGGCGCATTCGCCGTGGCTATGGATATTGATGCGGCGGGGCTGCCTTTTCTTAAGAATCTTACACCTCCTGCCGGCAGTAAAACGGTTGAGGAATTAAGAGAGATTATTGAAATGGTAGATGTGCCTTTTATTATAAAAGGAATCATGACGGCAAAGGGAGCCCTTAAGGCCAAAGAGGCCGGCGCATCCGCCATCGTGGTGTCCAACCACGGCGGCCGTGTGCTTGACGGCTGCCCGGCGACAGCCGAGGTTCTTGAAGAAATCTCGGATGCAGTCAACGGTTCAATGAAGATATTTGTCGACGGCGGAATAAGAAGCGGTGCGGATGTATTCAGGGCACTTGCTCTCGGCGCTGACGGAGTAATCATCGCCAGACCTTTTGTGACTGCCGTTTACGGCGGTGCCGAAGAAGGCGTGTACTCATACATAGACAAGATTGGCGCGGAACTTAATGACACGATGAAGATGTGCGGAGTCTCCAGGCTCAGTGAAATTACAAGGGATTGTGTGAGAAGGTAGGTAATATGATATGGAAGGCAGCAGAATGACAATTAATGGGAATGAATATGAAGTGGTGCGCCTGTTAGGCAAGGGAAAAGGCGGATATTCGTATCTGGTGACCGACGGACACAGCCGGTATGTTTTGAAACAGATTCACCATGAACCATGTGAATATTACACATTCGGAGATAAACTCAAGTCAGAACTCAATGATTATGAAACATTGAGAAAAACAGGAATTACAATGCCGAAGCTTCTGGCTGTGGACGAGGAAAAAGAGCGGCTTCTTAAGGAATATATACAGGGAGACACCGTATATGAACTTGTCAAAACTGACAGGATGGAGGCCCGATGGATTGAAAAGATGCAGGGTATGTGTAAACTATTATATCCTGCGAACCTGAATATCGACTATTTCCCGACAAATTTCATCCCATATGATGGAGAGTTATATTACATCGATTACGAATGTAATGCCTATATGCAGGAATGGGATTTTGAACACTGGGGAATTAAATACTGGTCCAAGACCAAAGAGTTTCTGGAATATGAGGCTAAAAAGTAAGAAGACCCCCCTTTCGTTGATATTGTTTTTAAATGTGGATTGGGCTAAAATATAGTCAGACCTAAAACAGGAGATACTTACATGAAAATAACAATAATACACGGACAGAATCATCAAGGTTCAACATATCATCTTGCGCACATGATAGCGGATCGCACCGGCGGCGAAATCACAGAATTTTTCCTCCCGAAGGATTTTGAGGGCATATGCGTCGGCTGCACCACCTGCATTCTGCGCGACGAACATAAATGCCCGCATTACGACCGACTGGAGCCGGTAACCAAAGCACTCGACGAGGCTGACGTAATCATTCTTGCGAGCCCGGTGTACGTCTACCATTGCACCGGCCAGATGAAAATGCTTCTCGACCACTACGGATACCGTTGGATGATTCACCGCCCGCGACAGGCAATGTTTACCAAGCAGGCGGTATGCGTCTCAACCGCCGCCGGTGCCGGCACTGCAAGCACGAACAAAGACATGACCGACAGCCTTTTCTTCTGGGGCGTCCCGAAAATTTACAAATACGGTATCAACATTCACTCGATGAGCTGGACCAGAGTCAATGACAAAGTTAAGAGTAAAATGGAACACAAATCCGCCAGGATAGCCCGCCGTCTTGTAAAAAACTACGGAAAGGTCCGTCCCGGCCTCAAGACCCGCATATACTTTGAAGTCATGCGAATGATCCAGAAAAAAGCCGGTTTGTGTGAAACAGACTTAAATTATTGGCATGAACGCGGCTGGGACGGCAGTAACCGCCCGTGGAAAAAATAAATCACAAATAAAATTCATGTGACATTCCGGTAATAATTTTGCCGGAATGTTATTTTTATCTGATTATAAAAATATTGAAAAATGACAGCTTATAAATCGACAAAATACGAGTAATTACTTGCGCGCGGTATTGAAGAGTGGTAAAATAAGACCAATTGATTGAAATTTAATGAAAAAAATACGAAGGATAAATAATTAAGAGGTTGAGTTCTTTATAGTTCATATGAAGTAATTCTTGTAAATCCCCTTATTTATAGAAGTTAGTTGTAATATTATAGAAAGTGACCATACAAGTTGAGAAAAGGATTTGTGATAAATGAAAGTAACAATGTATGATATGAATTACGGGGAATCAATATTATATCGAGAAGCAGAAAAACGACTGTTAGTGGATTGTGGGGCTAAGTATGGGAAAAAGGCAAACTTTGTTGATAATGTTTTAAAAAATATAAGAGATAACAAGTGTCAATTGCTTATTACACATTTTGATGAGGATCATTATAATGGGATAATCCAACCGTCCATGCAAAAAAATTTGATAAAATATATCTACCCAAATACACCATTAAAAATGGGGAAGTTGTGATAAGAAATTAGTAGAGAGTATGTTTAACACATATATAAATAAATTATATTCAATTCAAAGAAAGGATTCTACAAATGGCAGAAAAAGAGAATGTTAATGCTAGTTTTGAAAAGCAAATATGGGATGCCGCTTGTGTTCTATGGGGACATATTCCGGCAGCCGAGTACAGAAAAGTGATTGTAGGTCTTATATTCCTTCGTTACATTTCAAGTGCATTTAAGAAAAGATATGAAGAACTTGTTGCAGAAGGTGATGGGTTTGAAGATGACAGAGATGCTTATGCGGAAGATAATATTTTCTATGTACCTGAGGAGGCTCGTTGGGATAGAATTGCCTCATGCGCCCATACTCCGGAAATAGGAACTGTTATTGATGAAGCAATGCGATCAATAGAGAAAGAGAATACTTCACTTAAAAATGTTTTACCTAAGAATTACGCAAGCCCGGACTTGGACAAACGAGTATTAGGTGATGTGGTTGATTTGTTCACTAATATGGATATGGGTAATACGAAGGAAAGCAAGGATTTGCTTGGAAAAACATATCAATATTGCATCAAAGAGTTTGCAGCTTATGAAGGTGTTAAAGGCGGAGAATTCTATACTCCGGAGAGTATTGTTAAAACAATAGTAGCAATACTCAAACCGTATGATAACTGTCGCGTATACGACCCTTGTTGCGGTTCCGGTGGTATGTTTGTTCAATCAGCGGAATTTATTGAAGCGCACAGGGGAAATAGGGAGTCTATTTCTGTGTATGGACAGGAGTCAAATGCGGATACATGGAAAATGGCCAAAATGAATATGGCTATCCGTGGAATCGATGCTAACTTTGGTTCGTATCAGGCTGATACATTTTTTAACGATTTGCATCCTACATTAAAAGCGGACTTTATTATGGCAAATCCACCATTTAATCTTTCTAACTGGGGACAGGAAAAATTAAAAGATGATAAGCGATGGAAATATGGAACACCTCCGGCTGGAAATGCTAACTATGCTTGGATTCAACATATGATACATCATCTTGCGCCAAATGGAAAAATTGGCCTTGTGCTTGCTAATGGTGCTTTATCTTCACAGTCATCAGGCGAAGGTGAAATTAGAAAAAATATTATTCAGGATGATCTTGTAGAAGGTATTGTGGCATTACCCACTCAGCTATTTTATAGCGTAACAATTCCGGTCACTCTTTGGTTTATAACCAAAAATAAAAAGCAAAAAGGCAAAACATTATTTATAGATGCTCGTAAAATGGGGCATATGGTTGATCGTAAGCATAGAGATTTCACAGAAGGCATTCAGGAAGATGGTAGTCTCGGAGATATTGATAAATTAGCAAAAACATTTGAAGATTTTCAAAACGGAACACTTGAAGAAGTAAAAGGATTTTGTGCAATAGCAGATATTCAAGATATTGCAAAACAGGATTATATTCTTACGCCAGGTAGATATGTAGGAGTTGAAGAAGTAGAGGATGATGGAGAGCCTTTTGAAGAAAAAATGAGTCGCTTGACATCTGAGCTATCTGATATGTTTGCTAAATCTCATGAACTTGAAGAAGAGATTCGTAAGAAACTGGGGGCAATTGGGTATGAAATATAATTGGACTGAAAAGAAACTATCGGAAATTGCAGATATTAATCCAAGAGAAAGTATTGGTAAGGGAATTGTTGCGAAGAAAGTACCAATGGACAGGTTACAACCATTTTGTAGAGATATTCCAGAATTCATTTATGAAGATTATAAAGGTGGTACTAAATTTAAAAATGGCGATACAATTATGGCAAGAATAACACCTTGTCTGGAGAATGGAAAAATTGCAAAAGTATCTATTTTAAATAATGATGAAGTAGGTTTTGGATCAACTGAGTATATAGTTTTTCGCGCAATTGATGGAATGAGTGATGCAGATTATTTGTATTATTTGATTTGTAGTCCTTTTGTTCGCAATCCGGCTATTAAGTCTATGGTAGGTTCATCAGGACGTCAACGAGTACAAGTTGATGTGGTTGCCGATTTAAATGTAAAGATACCTACTATTGAGGAACAAAGAAAAATTGGCGGCATACTGAAGGCTCTTGATGACAAATTAGAACTTAATAATAAGATAAACAATAATTTAGAGCAGCAAGTTTCTATCCTTTATCAGTCGTGGTTTGAAGATTTCGAAATTACAAATGGTGTCTGTCCTGAAGATTGGAGCTATCAAGAACTTTCATCAATTGCAGATATTGCAAGCGGAAAACGTCCACCTGTAAAGTCAAATGTTTGTAATCAAGAAACGCCCATTTCTATTGTTGGTGCGGCATCAGTTATGGGATTTACTTCTGAAGCAAACCACACAGATAAAATTCTCGTTACCGGTCGAGTTGGAACACACGGCGTTGTTCAAAGGTTTAATACTCCTTGCTGGACTTCTGATAATACACTTGTAATAACAAGCCCTTATTACGAATTTACAAATCAAATTCTGCACAGAATTGATTATTCATCAATGAATCGAGGTTCAACGCAACCACTTATTACACAGGGAGATATGAAAAAGGTAGTTGTGTTAGTTCCTGACGAGAATACACTTGCAAAATTCGAGGAATTTGCAGGTTCATTGATGGTTAAATGGGAAGCAAATAACAAAGAGAATGTTAAACTTGCTTCACTAAGAGATACCCTCTTACCCAAATTGATGTCCGGCGAGCTTGATGTCTCAGACATCGAACTTTAAGCCACTAAATTATTGTTTATACGAGGTGTGGTATGAAATATATTGACAAAGAAATATCAAAAATAGATTTTTATGGTATTAAATATAAAGAAATAAAAAATGTAAATGACTACAGTATACTTAAAAGTGAAATAGATCATCTGCTAAAAGGCAATGATAAAATAGAGTACTTAATTTCAGCGGAAAATAATAAAATCAAAGCTGAATATGAAAAAGACAAAAGTATGAATATTAATTTGAGCTTAGTGCAGTCGCTATTATTTTGTATATATGGATATGTATGTGGATATTATAGCAGTGGTAAAACCAGTGGGGTTTTGGGATTTATAATAAATCTTATAATATGTTCTGCTTTAGCATTTTTTATAACATATTTGATAATTAAGAGAGCACAGGTGATTTTGGACTTGAAAAATAAAAAGATAATATTTTTTGATACAATTTGCAGAATCATAAAAGATGAATGTAAATAAAACTACATATTAAAAAATGATTAATTATATTTAGTTGAAGTGCTTTAGCTTGCAGTGCAAGGGCAGAGTGCGTTAATAGCTATTTCATCGCTCATAGTTCTTTTGGTAGTGGATATTGTTAGAACGGAAGATTGTGTGGGTGGAGATGATGCCATGGTTAATAAAGCAGATAAATTTATTAATATAAGTATGGATATTTTACATACTATGAGTGGAAATATAGCAGGAGGTGCACTGCTGGCTAAAGCACTTCAAGATATAAATGAAAAAGAAATGTGTTAATTCACACTTGGAAAGGAAAAATATGGCATTAGAAAATAAGCTTGATATCACAGACTCTACTGAACTTGCAAGAATGGAAGAAAAGATAAGTAAGAAAAAGGCAGTGGAGTTATTTGAAAATGGATATTTAGACAACTATAAAGCTGGAACTTTTGAGATGATTGCGGCAATTCACAAATATTTATTTGGTGAGATATATGATTTTGCGGGAAAAGTGAGAAATGTAAATATTGCGAAATGTAACTTTCGATTTGCGCCAGTTATGTATTTACAAGCTGCAATCGAGAATGTTGAGAAGATGCCACAATCAACATTTGATGAAATTGTTGAAAAATATGTTGAGATGAATATAGTACATCCTTTTCGAGAAGGTAATGGGCGAAGTACCAGGATATGGCTTGATTTAATTCTGAAGAAAGAGTTGAACAAAGTTATTGATTGGAGCCTTGTAGATAAGGAAGATTATTTGTTAGCAATGGAAAGAAGTCCAATCAGAGATATTGAAATAAAATATATTTTGAAACAGGCGTTGACAGATAAAGTTAATGATAGAGAAGTTTATATGAAGGGTATAGATTATAGCTATTATTATGAAGGCTATGTGATATACAAAGCTGAGAATTTGTAGATATATACTCCTACCAACGGCAGGAGCAATAAAAGAACTGCCGTTGCTAGTCGTTCTCCAAAATAATTTCAAAGGAGAATGACTATGAAACAAAATTTAATTACGGACATTATTCAAGAAATGTTACCATACTTGAATAATGTACAGAGTAAGCGATTACAGGAGGTGCTTCAATCAGCATTTGTAAACTATGAAATAACAGAAAATACGGAAAATATGAAAGAAGCTGAACGTAATTATGTGGAAATATTTTTGTCGGCTAAGCGAATAGAAGGATGTTCAGAAAAATCACTTAGATATTACAAAGCAACGATTGAAGCGATGTTAGCAACATTAGATAAAAATGTGGAATATATAGTGACGGATGATATTAGAGAATATCTTACGCAATATCAACAAAAAAATGGATTGAGTAAGGTTACAATAGATAATATCCGACGTATTCTTTCTAGCTTCTTTTCTTGGCTAGAGGATGAAGACTATATATTAAAAAATCCTGTAAGACGTATTCATAAGGTCAAGACAGGGACAAACATTAAAGAAACATATTCAGATGAAGCAATGGAATTGATGCGAGATAATTGTACAGAGATTCGAGACTTGGCGATTATTGATATGCTTGCTTCAACCGGTATGCGTGTTGGTGAAATGGTACTGCTTAATCGAGATGATATTGATTTTAATGAAAGAGAATGTGTTGTTTTTGGCAAAGGCAGTAAGGAACGAGTGGTTTATTTCGATGCTCGCACAAAGATACATTTACAGAATTATTTGGAAAGCAGAAAGGACAATAATCCTGCACTGTTTGTTTCACTGAAATCACCGCATGAAAGATTGAAAATAGGCGGCGTTGAAGTCCGTCTGAGAGAATTTGGAAGGCAATTAGGAATTAACAAGGTACACCCACATAAGTTTAGGCGTACACTTGCAACAATGGCAATAGATAAAGGAATGCCCATTGAGCAACTTCAACAGCTCCTGGGGCATAGAAAGATAGATACAACCTTGCAATATGCAATGGTCAAGCAGAGCAATGTTAAGATTGCTCACCGAAAATACATTGGATAGGGAGGAAAGGATTATGGCTGAATGGATTGAACGAAAAATATCTGATATTGGAACTGTTGTGGGTGGGGCGACACCTTCGACAAAGAAACCAGAAAACTATGATGATGGAGATATTGCTTGGATTACACCAAAAGATTTATCTACATTCACTGGCCGATATATTGAGCGTGGAGAAAGAAACATTACAGAGATAGGATTGAAGAGTTGCTCAACGCAGATGTTGCCTAAAAATACTGTGTTATTTTCATCAAGGGCACCAATAGGATATGTTGCTATTGCTGCTAATGAAGTTTGTACAAATCAGGGGTTTAAAAGTGTTGTCCCTAATGAGAATACTGATCCTCTTTTTCTTTTTTATCTGCTTAAATATAACAGGGATAAAATTGAAGGAATGGGAAGTGGCACAACATTTAAGGAAGTATCCGGAAACACGATGAAAAATATTGTCGTGAATATTCCTAATGATAAGAGTGTGCAAGAAAAGATTGCGAATATTCTTGGTTCTATTGATGACAAAATTGAAAAAAATGAGCAGATAAACAATAATTTAGAGCAGCAAGCTCAGGCGATATTCGATAATATGTTCCCTAATATTTCAAATGGTTCTTGTGCCATTGGTGACTACATTACGCCCAAGCGTGGAAAAAGTTTGCTTTCTAAAAATGCGATTTTTGGCAATGTACCTGTAATTGCCGGAGGATTAGAACCATCTACCTATCACAATGTTGCAAATACTCAATCGCCTGTACTTGCAATTTCAGCATCAGGTGCTAATGCAGGATATGTAAGCTTATGGAATATCCCTATTTGGTCATCCGACTCATCTTATATTGACAGTTCAATGACAGATGATGTTTATTTTTGGTATGTGCTTCTAAAAAAACGTCAAAAAGAAATATTCGATGCTCAAACAGGTTCGGCTCAACCGCACATTTACCCGCAGCACATTGCTTCTATGTTCGTATCAAATTTAGATATTGGAGAAGTACATAGTTACGCATCAATTGTTACACCAATTTTTGAAATAATAGGACATCACAAAGAAGAAAATACAAGATTAGCTTCACTTCGTGATACCCTTTTACCGAAGCTTATGTCCGGCGAGCTTGATGTCTCAGACATCGAACTTTAAGCCACTAAATTATTGTTTATCTTATTATTAAGTTCTAATTTGTCATCAAGAGCCTTCAGTATGCCGCCAATTT
>ENA-USUJ01000273-USUJ01000273.1-human-gut-metagenome-genome-assembly--contig:-NODE-273-length-44080-cov-11.300070_pt1 | contig 44080 bp, 42 predicted proteins | sample MGYA00250061_ERZ773398 | MGnify/ENA primary metagenome ERZ773398 (study PRJEB29103, sample SAMN06111992) | human gut metagenome | biome: human gut; feature: ankylosing spondylitis patient; material... | reverse complement strand
ACTGTTAATTTGGAACTGATGAGTGGACTCACTTATGTTGGGGCAAATTGTTTCAATAACACAAACGGCAAAAAACTTGCATCAATATCAATTTCAATGTCAATAAAATATATTGGCGAAAGTGCTTTCCAGGGAACAAAAGTTTCAAGTTTGTATTTGCCAAACCTCACTTATGTCGGAGCGAGTGCTTTTGCAAGTTGTTCGAACCTTACTTCGGTAGAATTATCCGACTTGATCACAGAGATACCTGACAGCTGTTTCCAAAATAGTGGACTAACAAGCATGGTCATGCCTCAATATTTGGAAAAAATTGGTGCTAATGCTTTTGGTTCGACAAAAATAACAAAACTATATCTTCCTTCAACTCTTAGTGAAATTGGAGCCAGTGCTTTTGTTGATTGCAATAAATTGACTTCGATTGAAGGCTTATCAAACACAAAAATAACGGAAATAAAAACTCAAACATTCAACAGATGTTCAAGTTTGACAAAAGTATATTTCCCTTCAATACTCAAAACGATCGGTTTTTGGGCTTTCAATGCATGCTCAAGTTTGACATATGTGACATTTGGTTCAGCACTTGAACAAATCGACACATACGCTTTCTCATACTGCAATAGAATCGCAAATCTTGATTTTCCTGCAAGCCTCACTTCAATCGGCGAAAGTGCTTTTGTTGGATGTTCTTCACTTGCAAATTTAACGTTTAGACATACATCATTTTCAAATTTAACGATCGAAGCATCAGCATTTGGAGAAACAACTAGTGCGCTTGTTGTATACATACAAAATGTAATCGCTCTAAACGATTTCAAGGCGAAATTCGATGGAACAACAACAGATAAAGGCTTTGCAGAAGATGCAACGCTTTACTATCAAAGTGCAAAAAATCCTTTGGCATTCTATAAATCAAAAGAATGGAAAGCGGTTAGAAATGTTGTTGTGTATTGCGGTGAGGGTGGAAGTGCCACAATTAAATTTGGAACAAATTCAGAAGTTCTCATCCAATCTGCTCAACAAAGAACATTCAATATTATTAAAGGAACAAGCTACGAGTTGTTGATTTATCCAGACACAACAACAGATTTTTTCGCACTTATTGTGAATTCAGATTCTTATAAAGAAGGCTTGGAAACGTTTGGAACTGGAAATAGAAACAGAAAATATTCATCAACAATCAACGAAAACACAAACATTCAAATAACATTTAACAAACCAGTTGTCTATTTGGATGAAAATGGAGCAAATGGAACAAATTGGAAAAAGCACGACATTAAAGAGGGTGCAAATAAAGAAACATTTACAATTGTTGATGGCTCAGAAAAGAACTATACAAAAGATGGCAAACCATTCTACTTCTATTCAACAAGCGCATCAGACGATGAAACAAAACAAAACGGCACACGTTTTGATGTCGGCGTCACATATCCGGTTTCAGCACTTGCTAGGGCAAAAGTGCTTTATGCGATTTATCTTACTCCAACAGCTGAAAGCAATTTCACAATGAATGGTGGAACAATTTCCCTCAATCCTGATGTTTCAAAGATTTCAGATCCATATCTTGTTATTCCAAAAACAGTTGGTGGGGTTACGGTCACAGGAATTGCTGCACGTGGCTTCTCAAAAGCGGAAGAATCAGGACAAATAACGGACAATTCAAAGATTTCTGGTCTTGTCACAATGCCTTCAACCGTTACAAGCATTGGCAAGCGTGCTTTTGCGGGCAACAGTGGAATAAATTCAAGATTCTCTTTCCCTTATGCTCTCAGAGAACTTGGAGATGAAGCATTTGCTTTGTGCAAATTTCCATCGATCAACATTAATATCATGTGTCCAAACAGCAATGTTGTTAAATTTGAAAACAACATTCTCTACACGACGGATGGAGCTTATCAATTTGCATTGGGAACAAAAGCCACATCAATCAGCGACATTGACGCAACAGCGATATTGCCTCATGCATTTGCAAATAGTGACATAAAAACATTTAATGATTTTGGAAAAATCACGACTTATGGAGCCTATGCTTTTGCAGATTGCGATTCAATAGAACTTGTTATGACATTCACGAAAAAAGCAAGCCAAGTTTCATTTGGCACTGGCGTGTTTGCAGGAACTTCAGCAAAACTTCGCATGTATGTTCCAAGTGGAGATGTTGAGAATTATATCACTAAATTTACGAGCCAACTTGGATTCCACAATGGTGCACTCATCTATGACGGACAAGATTCAACCATTCCATATGCTCAATATTATGAGGGTGCATGGTATCGCATCTATAAAGTCACAACAAGCGAACTCCCAACTGGAGGAAAATCAATACAAATTTATAACTTGTCTGCTCAAGACGACAATTCGATGACTTTTGCCGCATATACTTCTGCATTTGGCGGAAACATTGACGGATACTATCGCGAAGATTGGGAACTCAGTGTTGTGGTCACATCTGATTCTGCAAACGGATATATTCTCAAAACATTTGAGATTGGCAAAAAACAATCCAATGGCACATTCAATTATTCAGCAATCAGTTTGAGTGAAGGCGAGTTTGCAAACGGAGGCAGCCAGTTTACATACACAATTACCGCAAACACGAGAAAAGAAGACTGGGATATCAGAGTCACATTTGAATATAAAACACAAAATGTCAAGATTTATGTTGATGCCGGCATGAACACATCAACTTTGATTTTGCCAGCCGCGTTTGAAGGGCCAACATCAATCACAACAGGGGAATACAATGGCTATAAACTGTATTCTGCAACTTATAAATTTGGCTCAACGTTCACAATCACAAAAGCAGAACCAAACAAGTCTTACATTATTATTTCAATCAAATTTAGAGAAAAAATCTACAATGAAGCAGCAGGTCAATATTCATGGAGTGGTTGGCAAAATATCTCATATAGCAATTTTGCAAAAATCAACAGCAACGGGTTCAACTCACTCAATGGATACAATTCAAGCAAAATTGCAAACGATATTGAATTTGTTATTCAAACTCAATATGCTCCTTTCATACTTTCAATTTCTGGCACAAATGAACCTTTGGGACTTCAATTTAACGATTCAACAAAACAATTTGAGGAATTGCAAGGTGCAAATCTCATTCAATCGGGCTTCACAACAGTCACAATCCCAACGGTTTATGACAGCAGAACGCAAGCTCGTGCACAATTGTATTATTTCTTGCACCAAGACAACAGATATGACACAGGAATTGCTTATCCTGCAAGCATGTTTACCAAAAACACATATGGATATTACATGCTTGAGGCAAAACTCTTCACTCCAATTTCTGCAGATTATTATGACACATCACTTTCAGGTGCTTTCAAACTCACGAAAAAGTTTACGCTCAGTAATGATGCTGCAATTCCAAAAACCATTGGTGGAAAGGCAACAACAACAATTCTTTCAAACTTGGATTCTTCATTATCACAATACTATCAAATTTCGGGCTTAACACTTCCAAAGACTGTGACAAATCTCGAAATGGGTGCATTTGCTATGAGCAAAATAAGTGGAAAGATTTATTTACCAACAAATCTCACTGGAATTGCAGAGGGTGCACTCACAACAACTCTTAACGCATCGTTTAATCAAACACGCCTTTCATCAATCACATATTCATTTGCAATCAGCAATGACAAAAATTACATCACAATCTCAAACGGCAAAACTCTTGTTTGCGCAAATTCAAACATCGCTGTTTCATCAATTCCAAGCGGAATAACAAAGTTGGGTGCATATGTATTTGCTGGCAGATCAAGCGGTGAGTATAGCGATGCAAACAATTCAGTTGTTTCATATGGCGTGGGCGTGTTCTTCAACACATCAATAAACAGATACACTTTCACCAAAAAATCAAACAATGTTTCATTTGATGGTTTGTTGCTCAACTTGAATGCTCAAGCATCTGTTTATGTTACCGATGATGGCTATATGGAAACACTCAATAACCGTGGTTTCTGGTCATATGTTCAAACAACAAAAGAAAGTCAAAACAACTACACTTCAATGTATCTTTCATCAAACTTGCTTGCAATATATCGTAATGATGTTTGGCAAGAAGTGTTCTACTATACTTATGAATTTAAAAACATGAACGCGATATTCACTTCAGTTGCAAATTATGAGTTTGTTTCAAGCAACAAAACTTATCTTGCCGACGGAATTTTGACTTATGAAATCTCAGGACTTTCAGGTGATGTCATTATAAGCAAAATCACATATTCAGATATTGCAACAGGGGATGTCTTGTTTGAAGATTCAAATCCGGTTGGCATGAGATTTGAATATACTCTCTCCACGGCAACAAAAGTGACAATCACACTTGAATATCAAATCTATCGCGTTGAAGTCGAATTTGATTGCGATTCAGTTTCAAATGATATTTTCAATGAGGTTTATCAACAAGCAAACAACAGCCTTTCAAAAATTGTTACAAATGTTGAACTCACACCTGGAGCAGAATCTGCAGTGACATTGACAGAATCAGTTGGCGAAAAGAAATTTGTTGGAACTTTCCATTTCAATCAAGCAAATGAAGTTACATTTAGGATTTCACTTAAATCTGATTCAATATTCTCAATCAGTGAAATCACATATGCTGGACAAAATGCTTCACATGCCTATGGATATAACACAAAAACTTATTATGAATTTTCTGATATCTTTGAACAAAATGACCAAAGTTTGATTATTATTAACGTAAAAATCATTGCTGCACCAATCAATCTTGATGTAAATGGTGGAACTGCAAGATTTGGAAGAGACAAAGACATAAACTCTTTGATTGAGTCTTCTGCTTTGACAAAACAAACAACAGACTCAAAATATTCATTCTATTTCATGATTGAAGACCCACAACTCAACCTAACACTCAACGATGCAGAATGTTATTTCTTTAGCGATGATCAAAAATCAGTTGATTTGTCCGGAAACAGATATGACTTTGGCTTGACTTATAAGAGTGAACTTGATATCAACGCTTTGACAAGAACAACACTCTATGCTCGTTATGCAAAAGCAGATTCAGGCAACTGGTCAATTTCAAACGGAGTGTTGACATATAACTCAACAACAACTTCTGGTGTTCTCTATTCTGGAACAACTGCAACCTCAACAAACATTCTTGTTATTCCAAAATATGTTTCAGATGGAACAGAAGTAACAGGTTTCAGAGGGACGACTTTTTCAGATAATGTATCTGGAGTTAAATATGTTGTTATTCCGAACAACTGTAAACAATTTGGAGAAAATGCTTTCGCAAAATTCTCAGAGACAACAAGAATTCAACTTCCAGCAAATTTCAATATTGACTCAGTGGGTCAACTTAATTATGTTTCTGCATTTAATAATTTGGCAAATAATACTTTTGTTAGCATTAATAATTATTATAGGTCGGACACATATTCTCTTGCGAACAACTTTATTTCTTATAATGGTGCTGTTTATAATTCTACAAAGTCAATTTTCATTTACCATCCAGCAAAACTTGAAATGTCATCGAACACGATGATTCAAGACACGATTACAAAAATTATGCCATATGCTTGTCAGAATTGCGAGATTGGAACAATTGACTTGTTCTATACAAACTTAAATATTGTTGGTTCACATGCTTTTGAGAACTGCTTGTCTGTTTCAAGTTTCGGTCTTGCACAAAGTTCGCTTGTTGCTCAATCAATAGGGGAATATGCATTTAACAATGCAAATATAAATAATGTGTTTAGCGAAAAAGACAATGCATTTATTGGATTGCTTGGAGAAGGGGCTTTCTATAATTGTTCTTCTCTTCAAGGTGATATTTATATTGATTCAACAGGCATAGGTGGTTCAACAGTCGCAGATAAGATATTTATGTGCGATGAATATACCACACCATCAAATAAATCTTTCACAATCCATTTTGACAACCTTACAAAACTTGGCAATGAAGTGTTCAAGAATTCAAATGTTGAGGGAATAACCTTTAGCGATAATTTTGCGAGTGATGTTTCGGACTCTGAAGAAAATGGGTATATACTTTTTGATGATCCAGAGCCGAAGGTAATTCAATTTAACAACTTAGCGGAAAGAATTATTGTGCCTTATGGTGAAAGTAATTTTGTAGGAGCGAAAAATCTTCAAAACCTTGAAAAATTTAGCAGTATTAGAAGTGCTGATAGTGACGAACTCTCAATTTTCTATGATTGCATAAATTTGAAATATGTTTCTTTCAATAAAACAGCAATATTTGTTGGTGATTTTGCATTCGCAGGAAAACATCAATTAAATAAAATTGATCTTTGTGGTAAAAAGTTAGATAAGAGATATGTGTATAGAGGTATTTCGGGAGGTTTGACTAAAAAAACTTTATACAGAGAGATGATTAATTGGGATAACAATGGGGTTAGTTTTATTGGTGAAAAAGCATTCCAAGAATGTGGGATAACTGAAATTCAAAATGCACAGGGTTTGCTTGAAATAGGGAGTTATGCTTTTAGTAGAAATTCACAATTGACAAAATTGGATTTAATGACAGCTGCGGAGGCAAGCAATTTGCGTGTCATTGGTGAACATTCATTTGAAGGTTGCGTTTTATTAAGCGAAGTTTCAATTCCAAGTTCGGTTCAAATTGTAAAAGAATATGCTTTTGCTTCATGTCCAAATCTTGAAAACATGACCATTGAAAATATGTTGACCCAACCAAAACATACATATCTATTTAATGGAGTTATCTGGCCTACATATGTATGGTCAAATGATGTTGTGATAGGGCAAAAAAATTTGGTTTATGTAATGCCTCAATATAAACGAACTGTTGAATATGAAATTCCAGTATATGTGAGAGATTTAGATGGTAAGTGGGGCTGGAATACAATAACAATCACAACAGAACACGGATACTTTGCTGCAAGGTCAATTCAGTTTGCTACCACTCTTCAAGAATTAAATATCATCGGAACAGATAGTTATACATATGACAATGTAGATCCACAATCAGACGACAACTCAACTTTGGCTGCTCAAATTAGAGCGCAAAATATAGCAGACACATGTTTTAAGGAATGTTACGGAATATTTTATGACTTAAGAAAAGATAGTGCTCAAAGAAAACTTTTCAGCATAGATGGAGAAGACAACACTGAAATCATTGTTAAAAAGTTGATTAGAATATCTATTCAATGTTATATTAATTATAAAGACGGAAGTTCGGATATGAAAATGGTCAGCGTCAAGCCTATTTATAAGGGAAAATTTGGGGAATTTATAGATTATGGCGACGAGGAAGCGATTGGATCTTGGGAACTGGAAGATAGTTAGTAGAGTTGGCACAAAAAAAGAAAACACCATCGAAAAAATAAATGTATATTGACAAGCAATATTTTTATGTTATACTGAAAACATAGGAGAAAAACATGTCAAAAAGAAAAGAAAAAAAAGAGCAAAAACTTCGTGAAAAATGGAAAAAGCAAGGTTTTTCAGAACAAGAAATTGAGAAACTTCTTGAGTCTCGTCACAAAAAAACAATAGCAAAAATTATTGTTGGAACTTTGGCAACGGCAGTTGTTGTTGCTGGAATTGTTTTTACTGTTGTAAAGGTTGTTAAAAACAATCAAAACAACATCACACCAACTCCAACGCCTACTCCAGATCCAACGCCGGATCCAACGCCAGATCCTACTCCAGATCCAACTCCAGATCCAACACCCGATCCAACTCCAGAGGAAATTGAGAAAAGCAAAGAACTTGAGGAAGAGATCAAGAACGATGTTGAGGACAAAAAGCCAGAAGAGATAGACACAAAAATCGACGATAAGCAAAATGAACTCGATCAAGCAAAACAAGAGCTCGAAGATCTCAAAAAATCTGGAGCAAGTGAAGAGGAAATTGCAAGAGCAGAAGAGAAACAACAAGAAGCCGAGGAACAACTCGAAGCAGCAAAAGAAGAAAAAAGCTATTGGACGGTTGTTTCAACAATAAAAGATTTGTATAACAAGAATCTTTCAAATTCAGACGAATATCCAAATTCTTATATTCGAAATATTAATTCAATAAAAGAATCTTCGAACAAATTTTATTTGATTGTTGATGTTGAAATCATCTCAAAAGATTCAAAAGATATTCTCAGAACCCACAATGTTGCATTAAGATTGGAGGGAGATCATACGACTCAAAATTTTAGTGATGCAAAAGGACTTTCTGCGTTTTTTAATCAATGCAACAAAGTCCGTGCATTTATGGAATTCGATGAGGAAAACACTGAATTTGCAAATGATATTTTTAAATATCATGACACACAAGGAAACCAAGTGCTTCTCGCTTCAAAAGTTATATATAATGAGGACGGAAATTTCAGTGAGGTTAGATTAAAGACTTATAACGAAAGCAAGAAAAAGACTCAATATATTAGCTATGATTTAAGTCCATTTAGCAATTATTTTAGCAAAGAAAAAATAATTGAAATGGCAAAGTCTGGCGAGTTGTGCAATTATTCAATTTCTAATACTTATTTTACTAGTGGGACGGACATTGATTACGATTGGGAAAATGCAACAATAGAATACAAGGGGCAGAAGACTGAAGAGCAAAAGGCTGAAGAAGTTGTTGAAAGCAACTCAACAAGAGATGCAAATGGCAAAGTGACGGGGATGGCTTGGGGTAGCATACAAATGCAAAGAGAAGAAGAAAAAGCTGAAAGAGAAGCAAGACTTGCAATGGCAGACACAAGTTCAAACGTCAATGTTTTGTATTCAGACCAAGGATTGAGTTTGTAATTTAATCAAAAAAGAAGAGAGGCGATTGCCTCTTTTCTTTTTGTCAAATTGAAAATTTTGTATATAATAACAATATGATTGACAGCAAATTTGTTTTGGCGGAACTTGAAAAGATGTATCCCAACCCGCATTGTGAATTAAACTTTGAAAACAACTATCAGTTGATTGTTGCGGTGATTTTGTCGGCGCAATGCACTGACAAGCGGGTGAACATGGTGACGCCAGCGTTGTTTGAGAAATATCCAACAATTGAGACTCTTGCGAGTGCTGATGTTCGTGAACTTGAAGGCATGATAAAGACCTGTGGGTTATATCAAGCGAAAGCCAAGAATTTGATTTTAATGAGCCAAAAAGTGGTTGAAAAATTCGGCGGAAAAATTCCGAGCGAGTTTGACGAGTTGGTGACACTTGATGGTGTTGGACGAAAGACTGCCAATGTTGTTTTGGGGGTTGGGTTTGGAAAGAACACCATTGCTGTTGACACACATGTTTTTCGAGTTTCAAACCGATTGGGGCTTGTGAGGGCGAAAAATATTTTGGAGTGTGAGAAGCAACTTCAAAAAAAGTTTGAGCCAAATGATTGGACAAACTTGCACTATATGTTAGTATTATTTGGAAGATATCGATGCACTGCAAAGAAGCCGCAGTGTGAGGGATGTCCATTTTGGGACGAATGTAAATATAGGAGAAAATATGTTTCTGGACAGAGTGAAGATAAAGATTAAAGCGGGAGATGGTGGAAATGGCAAGGTGTCATTCTTTCGCTCCAAACTTACAATGAATGGTGGACCAGATGGTGGAGATGGCGGAAAAGGTGGAGATGTTGTGTTTGTTGCAAGAAACAACTTGAACACGCTCTATAATTTCAAATTTCACAAAAAGTTTGTTGCTGAAAACGGGCTTGGAGGAGAGCAAAATTTCCGCACCGGAAAAAGCGGAAAGGACATTGAGATTGCTGTTCCATGCGGAACGGTCATTCGCAATGCTGAAAACAACAACATTCTTGCAGACATGACCGAGGATGGCAAACGCGTTGTGATTTTGTCGGGTGGTGCAGGTGGCAAAGGCAACAACTTCTATAAGTCGCCAACACGTCAAGCACCAAACTTTTCTCAAACTGGCGAAGTGACGAAAGAATATGAAGTTATTTTGGAACTCAAAACCATTGCTGATGTTGGGCTTGTTGGTTTTCCTAATGTTGGAAAAAGCACTTTGCTTTCAGTCATTTCCAATGCACGACCAAAGATTGCGAACTATCATTTCACGACGCTTGTGCCAAATCTTGGGGTTGTGGCGCATGGCGACGATTCGTTTGTGATTGCTGACATTCCAGGGCTTATTGAGGGTGCGAGCGAAGGTGCTGGACTTGGTTTTGACTTCTTGCGCCATGTTGAGCGTGTGCGTTTGATATTGCATATGGTTGACATATCTGGAATTGAAGGACGAGATGCTTTTGAGGACTATCAAAAAATCAATGAAGAATTAACACGTTATAGCAAAAAACTTGCGTCACTCGAGCAGATTGTTGTTCTCACAAAGTGTGACATGCTCTATGACAAGTCAAAAATCGATGAATTTGTGAGCAAGTTGCCAAAAGGTACAACTGTGATTGATATTTCGTCCGTCACACACTATCACACAAAAGAATTGATTGACATGATTGCCGAAAAGCTCAAAAAGATTCCAAAACCGGAGCCGCTTGTTGTTGAACAAGAGCGACTTGACGAAAGGGATACAACGAGCCTTTATGTTCGCCGCTTTGATGACGGAAGTTTTGAGGTATATGGCGGGCTTATTGACAAACTCATTCGTGGTGTTGTTCTCAGCGACCCAACATCGTTTGCATATTTCCAAAAGAGGCTCAAAGAAGACGGAATTTTGGATTTGCTTCGTGAACATGGGGCAAAAGAGGGTGACACAATTCACATTAAAGATGTTGAATTTGAATATATTGATTAAGGAGAAAACATGATTAACACAAAACAGAGAGCAACGCTCAGAAGCCTTGCGAACAAACTTGAACCTTGCATGCAAATTGGAAAAGAAGGCGCAAAACAGACATCATTTGATGCAATCTCTGACCTTCTTGAAGCAAGAGAACTCATAAAAATCAAAGTTCTTCAAAACTGCGACCAATCAGCCAAAGAAATTGCCGAAATCATTGCACAAAATGTTGGCTGTGATATCGTTCAAGTGATTGGCAACAAAATTGTTTTGTTCAAGGTTAGTTCAAAAGACAAAATCAAACATATCTTAATTTAACGGAGGAGACATGAAAAAAGTTAGAGCACTGGATTTGTTTATGGCATACAACAGACAAACGGGTGAATTTAATTTCTTTTGCGGAAAATCAGATTCAAAGCAACTCATTGACCTCAAAGGAATAAAAACCCTAAACAACGACAAAGAAAAACTTGCGGCAAAAGGTGTTGATTTGGTCAAAGTGTGGGAAGAACATTCTTTTGTTGACGACCGAATTTTTGCTCAACTCAAAGCAGTTGTTCCAAATCAAGCAAAAAGAGTTTTGGCTGACGGATTGTCAGATGTTGATTTTGAAGAAGTGTCAACAGTCATATGTGATGTGACAGATGTGTTATATTCGGTTGATGCACTTGCAAAAGTTGAAAGAAAAATAAACAAAGGTCTTGAAAGAGAATAAAAATCAAATTTATAAATAAAAACAGAGAGAGGGGGAACCTCTCTCTTTTCGTTATGTTGGAAACAAATTGGGGAGTTGTTTCCATGTTTTATTTATACCACATATTCAACCATTTTGCAATACCTAATTTAAAAATATTTCATAAATATTTCACATTTTTTGAGGTGTTTTGTTATAATATTATAATTTTCGACAACTTTCGCACACAAGGCAAGGTGTCAAAAAAGATTTTCGAGTCAAAATTGTCAAAATCTATTGACAAATTTATATTTCGACATTAAAATACGAAAAGAATTTATACCTTAAAAGGCGGGTGATTGACATGACAATGGTTAAAGTTGGCGAAAACGAAAGTTTGGATAGCGCTCTCAAACGTTTTAAACGCAAATGCCAAAAAGATGGAATCATCGGCGATTTGAGAAGAAAAGAAGCTTATGACAAACCAAGCGTAAAACGCAAAAAGAAAGAAGAGCAAGCAAGAAAAAGAGCAAGAAAAAGATCATAAAAAGCAGGGCAGACGCCTTGTTTTTTTTATTACAAAATATCAAAATGGTCGGTGTTTTTTCTTGTGATATTGAAAATGATTATTTTTTGAAATTCCACAAAAATTCAAACAGTATTTTGTTGTCTTTGGCGAGTTGAAAATCAAATTTTTCAATTCGTTTTTACTTTTTCGACAAAATCATGAATTATTTTCATAATTTTTTTGTGCATATGTGTATTAATGGACATTTTTCATGTTGATAAGGTTGAAAAAAGTGTTATGTTTGTTCGCTTTTTTCATGTTTTCTTTTGAAATTGTAGAAGTTTTTCCAAATTTTCTTTGTCCCTATTGCAATTATTTATGTTTTAATTTGCTGGAATTTGTTGAATTTGCACTCATCTTGTCGAGTGTTTACAAAATTCTACATAATGCCGAGATTTTCGCCAAAAATGACAATTTTTCCCCTGTAACAAAATCGGTTTTTTACATTATTATTCCCTCGTCAAAAATTTAAACAAGGGAGAAAAATTTATGAAAAATCAAGAAAACGACATTTTAAAAATGCTTGCACTCCAAGCAAAAATGAGAATGAAAAATGGGGCTTACAACAAGAAGTCCCAAACAGGTACAAAATTTGTTAACAGGGGAATGAGAATGTATGCTTCAAATTTCAATGCAGATTACAGACTTCTTGCACTATCCACAAAGGAAGACGATGAAATTTTGGAAAAAGTCAAAGATATGATGAAAGATGACAAAAACATCATAAATCCAATCAAACAACTTGTTGACCAAGTTAAGTTTGACAAAATGAGCGATGTTGAGAAGATGAGATACACTTTGTCAGTGTCGGAGAAATACAGAAATTTTGTTGATCAATGCAGCAAAGAAATTGTCTAATACATATGTATTTGCACCTATAAGCGGCGCAAACTTATGTCGTGATTAACCATCGGCATAATTTCAAAGAAACCTGCGAACGAAAAGAAATTTCTTCTTGCAACAATATTTCTTGCATAATCAAGTCCGCTTGCTGAAAAACTTGCAGAAATTCCACAAGAAACATTGGCGCTTCTTGGCGTGTTGATAATCGACACTCCAACGCCGTAAGATTTCAAAATGTTGGCAAAACTCAAAGTTTCTGACCTTGACCTAAAAATTGCTAGTATTGTTCTCATATTCACTTCCAAATTAACATTTTTCTCCTCTATAACACTATATTGAAATGAGGTTAAAAATGTTTGTGTTTGGAGGTAAAAGTGATTTATTTTGATAACAGCGCAACTTCGCGCATAAAACCGCCAGAGGTCATCATGGGGGTTTTGGGTGGACTAACAAAATATTCAGCCAATCCTGGTCGAGCGGGACACGATCTCAGCCTTATGACCTCCATTGAAGTTATGGGCGTGCGTGAAAAGATACGCTCTCATGTTGGAGCGGAATCGGCTGAAAATGTGATTTTTACTTCAAACTGTTCAGAGGCACTAAACTATGCGATTTTGGGAAGTGCGAAGCGTGGCGGACATATCATAATTACTTGCAACGAGCATAATTCGGTTTATCGACCAGTTGAACACTTAAAAAAGAACTATAATGTTTCATATTCAATTTGTCAGACTGATTCAAACGGAATGATTCTTGCTCGCGAAATTGAAAAATTGATTACACCGCGAACATATCTTGTTGTTTGTAATCATATTTCCAATGTCAACGGCGACATGGCTGATATTCACGAAATTGGCAAACTATGTTTTGACAAAAATATATTATTTTTGGTTGATGGCGCACAATCTTTGGGGCATGAGAAAATTGATATGAAAAAAGATTATATCGACTTTTTGGCGGTTGCGGGGCATAAAGGTCTTATGGGTCCGCAAGGAAGTGGCGCACTTGTGATTAACGGAAATATCAAACTAAACCCGCTCAAACATGGCGGATCAGGCACAAACTCCATTGAAAGTGTCATGCCAGAAGACTATCCTGAACGACTTGAGGCTGGAACAATTGCAACTCCTTGCATTTTGGGACTTGGAGCAGGGATCACATATGTTGAAAATCATTTTGAAGAAATTCAACAAAAAATTGAAGCGGTTTCGAAGTATGCATTTAATAGATTGGAAGAACTAAATAATATAATTATATATACAAAATATAACAATGCAAAAAACGGAGTTATTGCTTTTAATGTCAAAAACATGCAATCAACAACAGTTGCAGACATTCTAAATCAAAACGGGATTTGCGTGCGCGCGGGACTTCATTGTGCGCCCTTGAAACATCGTAGTCTTGGAACGCTCGAAAATGGTTGCGTGCGAATCTCATTCTCACATTTCAACAATACGGGTGAAGTCGACAAGATGATTGAGGTGCTAAAAACACTTTGAAAAAAAATAAAAAAAATTTTAAAAATGTGACACAAAAGTGTTGCATTTTTTTTTAATATGCATATAATAGTGTTAGCAGTCGAAAAAATAGAGTGCTAGCAAAAAAATAAAAGGAGGCAGAGATGGAAACAAAATTGAGCGAAAGAAAACATAAAATTCTTATTCGTGCAATTGAGGACTACATTTCTGACGCTTGTCCAATAACGAGTGGTGCAGTGCAACAAAAACATCTTAAAGAAGTTTCATCAGCAACACTCCGAAATGAACTTAACGCACTTGAAGCAATGGGCTACCTCAAACAACTCCACACATCGAGTGGGCGTGTTCCAACAACAGAAGGATACAAATATTATGTTTCGTGGCTTCTTGATGGAACGGCACCAGATGAGGAAGAACTTGAAAGGGTGCGCGAAGTGTTTGAACAAAAATCCTCAAGCATTTCTGAAATAATTTCGCAAATTGCTCAAATTGTTTCGCAAGCAACGAACTATCCGACTGTTATTGTCACAAATGGATATGACAAACTTGTGATTGACGAAATCAACATTGTGCCACTCATTGACAAACAAGCACTCATGCTTCTAAAGACAAAAAGTGGTGTCATTCACAACACATTTTCGGCATCTGCTTCACAGAAAGATTGTCAAGATGCAGGGCATTTTCTAACAAAAACATATCGTGGCAAAACAATTGGGGAAATGGTTGAAAACTTTTCACTAGATTACAAAAACCTTCAAAACAAACTTTCAAGTTTTATTGGAGTTGTCGAAAATGTCATAAAACTACTCAAACAAATTTCAAAAGTGGCAAGCGTTGACATCAGGCATGAAGGAAGTGCAAAACTTTTGGTTGATTCCACACTTGAGCAAGCAAAAAACATATTTAACTTGCTTGAAGATGAAGAAGCACTGATTGATGTTGTTGATAGTGGAGAACAAGACGGAATTACGCTTGATATTGATGAACACGAAAAGTTGAGTGGTTATGCAGTTGTGAAAGCGCCAATCATTCTTGATGGCAAGCAAGTTGCAACAGTTGGAGTTTTGGGACCAGAGCGAATGGATTATGCCGAAGTTGCAGCGGCGCTCAAACTTGTTATCAATGAAGTTAATGAAAAAGACAAATATATTGATGGAGGGAACTAAAATGAAAGAAAAAAAGACAAAAGAACCCGAGATGCAAGAAGAAAAATGCACTTGCAGCTGCAAAGAAGAAAAAAGTTCATGTGGCTGTGAGGACGAAAAGTGTTCTTGCGGTTGCGGCGATGAATGTGATTGTGGTTCTGAATGTGACTGCGGTTGCAATGAGGGTAAAGATTGCACCTGTGGATGCGAGGGCGGCGGAAGCGAACTAGACAAGAAACTTGCAGACGAATATCTTGCACTTGCTCGTCAAATTCAAGCGGATTTTGACAATTATAGAAAAAGAACACAAGAACAAATGGAAAACGTCAGAACAGACGGAAAAGTTGAAGCACTCAACATTTTCTTGCCGGTTGTTGATGTTTTGGAAAAAGCCATCAAAATGGTGACAGACGAAAAGAGCAATGAGGGGCTTCAAATGGTGCTTAATTCACTAAACAACTCAATGAAAAACATGGGTGTTGAAAGAATGGAACTCAAAGGCAAACCTTTTGCACCAGAAACCGCGATGGCAATCGCATCACTAAACGATAACTCGATGGAAGACGGAATCGTCATTGAGGAAGTCACATCTGGCTATAAATTAAAAAACAAAATCATTCGCTACGCACAAGTCGTTGTGAATAAGATTGAAAAATAAGGAGGATATAATTATGAGTAAAATTATTGGTATTGACCTTGGAACAACAAATTCATGTGTTGCAGTTATGGAAGGAGGAAAACCTGTTGTTATCGCAAACAGTGAGGGCAGCAGAACAACTCCAAGCGTTGTTGCATTCACAAAAGATGGCGAAATCTTGGTTGGTCAAGTTGCAAAACGTCAAGCAGTTTCAAACCATGAAAACACAATTTCGTCAATCAAAAGAGAAATGGGAACAGACCACAAAGTCAAAATCCCAGCAACTGGAAAGGAGTATACTCCACAAGAAATTTCAGCAATGATTCTTTCAAAACTCAAAACTGATGCAGAAAGTTATCTTGGTGGAAAGGTAAGTCAAGCAGTCATCACTGTTCCAGCTTACTTCAACGACAGCCAACGTCAAGCAACAAAAGATGCAGGAAGAATTGCAGGCCTTGAAGTTTTGAGAATTATCAACGAACCAACAGCTGCATCTCTTGCTTATGGACTTGACAAGGGCGAAAATTCAAATCAAAAGATTTTGGTTTATGACCTTGGCGGTGGAACATTTGATGTTTCAATTCTTGAAATTGGTGATGGTGTGTTTGAAGTTCTTTCAACAAATGGTGACACACACCTTGGTGGAGATGACTTCGATCAAAAAATTATTGATATGTTGATTGAAGAATTCAAAAAATCAAATGGAATTGATTTGTCTTCTGACAAACTTGCAATGCAAAGACTCAAAGAGGCAGCAGAAAAAGCAAAAATTGACCTTTCAGCATCAACAAAAACAACAATTTCACTTCCATTCATCACAGCAGACGCAACAGGACCAAAACACCTTGAAATGGATCTCACTCGTGCAAAATTTGACATGATGACATCTGACCTTGTCGAAAAGTCAATCGCTTGCGTAAAGAGAGCAATGAGTGATGCAAAACTTGGCTATTCAGATATTTCAAAAGTTGTTATGGTTGGTGGTTCAACAAGAATTCCAGCTGTATTTGAAGCAGTTAAGAAAGAAACAGGAAAAGAACCTTTCAAAGGCATCAACCCAGATGAATGTGTTGCAATTGGCGCTGCAATTCAAGCAGGTGTTCTTGGCGGAGAAGTCAAAGATGTTCTTCTTCTTGATGTCACACCTTTGTCACTTGGAATTGAGACATTGGGCGGAGTTTTCACAAAGTTGATTGAAAGAAACACAACAATCCCAACAAAGAAATCACAAATCTTCTCAACAGCCGCTGATAACCAACCAGGAGTTGACATTCATGTCCTTCAAGGCGAGAGAGAATTTGCTGCACAAAACAAAACTTTGGGCAGATTCCAACTTAACGACATTCCACCAGCACCTCGCGGTGTTCCTCAAATCGAAGTCACATTCGATATTGATGCAAACGGAATTGTTCACGTTTCCGCAAAAGACCTTGGAACAAACAAAGAACAAAGCATAACAATCACTGCTTCATCAAATCTCAGTGAAAGCGATATTGAAAAAGCAGTTAAAGAAGCTGAAGCAAATGCAGAAGCTGACAAAAAACGTCGTGAAGTTATCGACACCAAAAACCAAGCAGACCAAACAATTTATGCTGTTGAAAAAATGCTTAAAGAAAGCGGTGACAAGATAAGTGAAGACGACAAGAAAAAACTTGAAGAGGCAATTGAAAAAGCAAAGAAAGACATTGAAACTGATGACATTGAAAAGCTTCGTGCAGCAATGGACGAATTCTCAAAAGCATCAAACGAAGTTGTCACAAAACTCTATCAAAGTGCTCAAGCAGCAAATGCTGGTGCACAAGCTGGTGCAAATGAAACAAATAATGCTTCTTCAAACAACGGCAATGATGATGACGTTATCATCGAATAACAAAAACAATTATGCAGAGTGATGTCCATTTTTATGGGCATCACAAATGCGTATAAAAAGGAATTATATGGCACAAAAAGACTATTATCAAATTCTTGGTGTTGAAAAAAATGCAAGTCAAGACGAGATTAAAAGTGCTTATCGAAAACTTGCAAAAAAATATCACCCAGACCTGAACAAAGACAATCCCGATGCTGCCGACAAGTTCAAAGAAGTGAACGAAGCGTATGAAGTTTTGGGAGATGAAAAGAAAAGACAAAACTATGACCAGTTTGGCACGGCTGATGGCAGTGGTGCTGATTTTTCTGATTTCTTCAAAAATGGTGGATTTAATTTTAGTTCGTCAAGTGGTGGCGGTGGCTTTTCGGATATTTTTTCCGACCTTTTTGGTGCATTTGGTGGAGGTTCAACGCGTGGTGGCAACACAATGGAGAGAGGCGATGACATCAATGTTCAAATCAACCTTACTTTTGAAGAAGCATGTTTTGGTGTGAAAAAAGATATAAGAATCTCAAAGTATGAGAAATGTGGTGATTGCAAAGGAACAGGTGCTCGTGGCGGAACTGAATATTCTGTTTGTCCTGAATGCGGTGGAACGGGTCGTGTCACATATCAACAAAACACCATGTTCGGCAGGACAATAACGCAGGGAATTTGCAAAAAATGCAATGGAACTGGCAAAATTATTAAAGAAAAATGTGCAACATGCTCCGGAAAAGGTTATCAAAAAGTCAACAAAGTTGTTTCAGTCAATATTCCAGCAGGAATTGACAACGGACAGATAATCACAATGCGAGGCGAAGGAAACGCGCCAGCCCGCGAAGGAATTGCAGGAGATTTGCATATTGTTGTTAATGTTCTTGCACACAAATTGTTTGTGAGAAAAGGATATGACCTCTATTATGACTTGTATCTGCCTTTTGCTCGTCTTATTCTTGGTGGCAAGGTTGATGTTCCAACACTTGAAGGAAAATATACGATTGACATCAAAGAATGCACGCAATCTGGGACAATTTATAGAATTAAAAACAAGGGTGTCAAAGTCCTTAAATCAACAGGTTATGGCGACCTTATCGTCACTGTTAAGGGCGAAGCACCAAAAAATCTTGACAAACGCACAAAAGATTTATTAAAACAAATTGCAGAGAGCGATGACAAATCAAACTATCCTCGCTACTCAAATTTTTTGGATAAATCAGGAAAGTGATGAGAAGGTTTTTTGTTGATAAAATTGATAATCAAAAATTGGTGGTTTCGGGCGACCAATTTTTGCATATGACAAAAGTGTTGAGAATGCGAGAAGGCGACTCTTTTTTGGCAATATGTGGTGATTCAAAGGAATATGAGTGCAAAATCGCTCAAATTTCAGTGGGGCAAGCAATATGTGAAGTTGTGAGCGAAAGACAAGTTTCGACCGATGCAGAAGCAAATGTCGCCGTTTTTCAGGCGTGCGTGAAAGGTGATAAATTCGACCTCATCATTCAAAAACTCAGTGAACTTGGAATCAAGCGACTTGTTCCGTTTGACAGCGATTTTTCAATCGCGAAATGCCAAGCCGACAAAACTCCAAGATACAACAAAATTGCAACTGAGGCTTGCAAGCAATGTCGAAGGACAGTCCCAATGGAAGTGTCTTCGCCAATGAAGTTTTCGGCAATGCTTGAAGAAATTAAAAAATATGATATGGTTGTATTTTGCAATGAGCATGAAACAAGCCGACCTCTTCGAACACTTTTTGAAGGATTTTTGGGAAGTGTTGCAATCATTGTTGGCAGCGAGGGCGGGTTTTCTCCAAACGAGATAACAAAACTCCAAAACGCGGGTGTGAAATCAATCACGCTTGGAAAACGCATTCTTCGAGCTGAAACTGCGGCGATTGTGACCGCTGGCTGCGTCATGATGCTCCTTGGCGAAATGGATTAAAATTTGACCAAATTTGAAGCAAATTTTCATCAAACTTCAAAATTTGGTCTTTTTTTATGCAATTTTTATTAATTTTTGACATTGTAATTGCGAAAATTGACGATATGTGTTAATATTTCGGTTATGAAAATCGCAATAATAACACTTGGTTGCAAAGTTAATTCATACGAAAGTGACTCGCTCCGACTTGCCCTAAAAAATATGGGGCATGAGGTTTGTGACAACTTTGAACCAGCAGATATATACATTATCAATACTTGTGCCGTCACAAATGAAGCAGAACGCAAGAGCAGGCAGATGGTTTCAAAATGCAGAAAATTGAATCCAAACGCAAAAATAATTATAACGGGTTGCGCAAGTCAAAAAAATTCCGAGCAATTCAAAAACCTTGAAGGCGTGACCTTGGTGCGTGGCGTCAAGAACAAGCTTGCGCTTATTGACGAACTCGACCAAACCGATGTCAAAATTGCACCGCTTGACGAAAACTATGATGAATGCTATTTCCCAGAACCAAGCCACACTCGTGCATATGTGAAAATTCAAGACGGGTGCAACAACTTTTGCTCATACTGCATAATCCCATATCTTCGCGGAAGAAGCAGGTCGAGAAATATTGTTGAAATTATGAATGAAGTTCAAACTCTGTCCGAGCACGCAAAAGAGATTGTTATCACTGGAATTGATATAACAGACTATAAGATTGACGGGAAGCGTGCGCTTTTGACACTTCTAAAAAATCTTGAAAGCAAAACATATCGCGTTAGACTTGGGTCAATTGAGAATACACTTATTGACAAGGATTTTATCAAAGGTCTCAAAGGAATAACAAATCTATGTCCGCACTTTCATTTGTCGCTTCAAAGCGGGTGTGACAGTATTCTCAAAAAGATGAATCGACACTATACAACCGAAGACTATTACAAGCGCATTAAGATGCTTCGCAAAGTGCTTAAAAATCCAGCAATAACAACAGATATTATTGTTGGTTTTCCAGGGGAGACGGAAGAAATGTTTTGGCAGACAGTGAATTTTGTTAAAAAAGTCCAATTTGCAAATGTTCATGTGTTCCCATATTCAAAACGCGAAGGCACTGTCGCAAGCAGAATGCGTGACCAAATCCCGAACTCGGAAAAAGCAAGGCGCGTTGAAATTTTGCAAAAGGTGGCACAAGAACTTCACAACAAGTATATAAAGAAATCAAGTCGCCAAAAACATCAACTTCTCGTTGAGTCATTTGACGGCGGATATGCTTGGGGATACACCGAAAACTATATCCGATGCAAAATCATTGACGGCGGTTATCAAAACAACCAAATCGTGACGGTTAAAATTCAAGATGTTCAAGACGGGGTTGCGGTTTGCAAAAAAGTGTAAAATAAGAATAAATACTCTCGCATTGGAGAAATTAAATTTATGAAAACAAGCACAAAAGTGTTGTTAATCATAAATGTTATTGCTCTTGTTGGTGCGGGAGTGTTTTTTACTGCACTGCTTTCAATTGTGAACATAAGTGGTGGAGTTGCTTTTACGTTTAATCGGCAAAGCATCATTGCTCTGACATTCTTTTTGCTTTGGGTGATTACGGGTTTTGTTTTGTTTATAAGATTTGTGAAAAAACTTTCTTTTCCAAGAAAACTTTTTTTCTCAACAATTTCTTCAACTGCTGTTTTTGCATTTTTGGTTGTTGTTCTCTATAACATCAACTCAATTTCTTATGCTCCAGTTGTGAATTTTAGGCAAGTTTCTGGGATTGGACAAAACTATACAATTGTGTATGTCTTGATTGCAGTCTTGGCAGTGTTGTATATTGCTTTTCTTGCAATATCTTTTCGTGTGCTTTCAAAACCAATTAAGAAAATCAACGGCATCATCTATGATATGAATAAAGGCGAACACAAAATCAAATATAAGGTTGGGGGAAGTCGAGAATTTTCTGAAATTGCAACAGGACTTAGTCAAATTGATAAAAAACTTGCCGAAAAAGACAAGTTGATTAAAGTTGCAAGTGATGAATATGAAAAAGTTGTGCCAAAACAATTTATTAAGTATCTCGGCAAACGAAGTTTTTCTGAATTGGAACTTGGTGGTAGTGTCACAAAAGAAGTGACAACAATGTTTTGTGATATAAGAAACTCAACACTCAAAAGCGAAACATTGTCACTAACAGATAATTTCAAATTTATTAACGACTATCTTGGAGTTGTCACACCAATCATTCGAAAGCATCAAGGCTTTGTGGATAAATATCTCGGAGATGGTGTCCTTGCAGTTTTTTCAAGCGCAAATAATGCAATGCTTTGTGCAAAAGAAATTGTGCGTGAAGTAAATATAAAAAACGCACTCGAAAAAAAACCGTTTAATATTGATATTGGAATTGGTCTTCATACGGGCGAAGTTGTGTTTGGTGTGGTGGGTGATGAGCAAAGAAAATCTCCAACAATTATTTCTGACAATGTCAACTACACATCAAAAATGCAAGAAGTCAACAAACTTTATGGCACAAAAGTTATTTTTTCAAAGCGCACACTCAATGCAATCAAAAACGACAAGGCGTATTCTTATCGCTATATTGGTTTGCTCTCTTTCAATGGCGAAAAACGCTTTGCAATGTTTGAACTTTTGGACACCTATGACCAAGACCAAAGATATAATCTCAATCTTTATAAAGACCAATTTGAAGAAGCGGTGAGGTTGTTTGATGACAAAAAATATCCTCAATCTCTCGCACTTTTTAACAAAGTATATTCAAAAAACAAGTTTGACACAGTTGCTCTTTCTTATATCAATCACATTCAAAAAGATAAATAAATTTATTTAATAATATTTATTGACAAAAAAATTGCTTTTTGTTATATTAAGTTTCGGCCGCATAAAAATGGTTGGACAAAGTTTTTGCATGGAACAAGTTTTGAAAACAAAATTAACCTGCAAACACCATAATAGCGAGTATTGAAGGAAGGAGGTAGTATTATGTTTGCTATCATTCAGACCGGTGGAAAACAATATAAAGTTTCAGAAGGCGACGTTATCGAAATCGAAAAGATTGAAAGAAACGTTGGCGACAAAGTAAATTTTGACGTTTTGCTCTTCTGTGATAATGACAAAGTTGTTGCTGGAAATCCATTAGTTTCAGACCACAGTGTTGAAGCTGAAGTTTTGGCTCACGGAAAAGGCGACAAAATCGTTGTTTTCAAATATAAACCAAAGAAAAACGAACGCAAAAAACAAGGTCATAGACAACCATTTACAAAAGTAAAAATCACATCGGTAAAGTAATATGACGCATATCAAAATTTTTAGGCAAAACAAAAGTATTATTGGATTTGAGTGTTCTGGTCACACGGGTTATGATGTTGAAGGAAGCGACATTGTGTGCGCGGCAATCTCAACTTTGACACTCACTTGCATTTTGGGGCTTGAAAAAGTTCAAAAGCAAGATGTTGACATCAAGCGTGATGACAAAAGGGGATATTTGAAGGTTGCTCTCAAAACAACTGATTTCAAAAAAGTTGAAGAATCACAAGTTTTGTTTGAAACTATGCTCTTGGGACTCAAAGAAATTCAACGTGCCTACAAAAAGTATATAAAGTTGGAGGATGATTATGAAATTTTTTAATATTCAACTCTTCGCTCATAAGAAAGGTGGCGGAAGCACCAAAAACGGCAGAGATTCCAATTCAAAGCGTTTGGGTGTGAAAGCAGCAGACGGACAACAAGTTCTTGCTGGTTCAATCATCATTCGTCAACGTGGAACAAAAGTTTATCCTGGAAAAAATGTTGGACTTGGAAAAGATTACACTTGTTTTGCGTTGGTTGATGGCGCAGTTAAGTTCTCAAAAAGCGGAGACAAAAAAATTGTTTCAGTTGTTGAAAACGACTAATTAATTAAAAAACAAAATCTTGGGCGACCAAGATTTTTTGTTGTTGACATAAACAAATTTTGTGATAATATATTTGCGAGGTGACCATGAGCAAAATTCATGCCAATAATATGTTTTTTATTCAAGATAAAAAATCAAAAACGATTTCTTTTTTGTATCGTGATAGAGAAACAAAAAAACTTTATGACCTTGATGGCAATGAGTTTGTTGCCAATCCGAACGATGATACCAAACAGGTTGTCAAACTTTGGGACCATATTGAAATAACAAAACGTGGGCGCAAAGCAAGAGTGTTTGGTTTTTTGCAGTGGGGGACATCTTCATATAGATTTCCAAAAAAAGCAATAAGGTATTTTTACTTGGGAGCAATTATTAATCCATCTGCAATGATTGAGTTCAATGCATGGCCAATCAAGGAAATTACAAACAAACACTATCAAGTGAATAATCTCAAAAGGCTTCAACAAAAATTGACGCAACATTATCAGTCTCAATCTTGCGAACTGCAACGCTAAAAAAATCCATGAGTCGTATCATGGATTTTTTGTGTCTATAACAATTGTCACTGGACCATCAAGATTTGTTTGAATGTGCATATGTTCGCCAAATATTCCGCGCTTTGTTGAAACAAATGTGTTGAGTTCTTCACAAAACATATCGTAGAGCTTTAGTGCTTGGTCGGGTGGGGCGGCATGTGAAAAACTTGGTCGGTTTGTTCCTTTTGTTTCAGCAAGCAGAGTGAAGTTTGAAACTGCCAATATTTCGCCACCGACATCTTTTATTGAAAGATTGGTTTTTCCGTTCGCATCTCGAAAAATTCGTAATTTCGAGACTTTTTCAGCATAATATTTTATCAACTTTTCGTCATCAGTTGGTTCAATTCCAACCAAAATCAAATAACCGAGTCCAATTTCGCTAATTATTTTGTTGTCGACGGAAAGTTTTGCTTTGTTGACTCTTTGAATGACAAGTTTCATTTGTTCTCCTTGACTGCCTGAGAACAAGCAACGGCAACAGCAACAGTTGCTCCAACAATTGGGTTGTTGCCCATGCCAATAAATCCCATCATTTCAACATGGGCAGGAACAGACGATGAGCCAGCGAACTGAACATCGCAGTGCATTCTTCCCATTGTGTCAGTAAGTCCATAACTTGCCGGACCCGCTCCGACATTATCAGGGTGTAGAGTTCTTCCAGTTCCGCCACCCGATGCAACAGAAAAATATTTTTTGCCATTTTCGTTGCACCATTTTTTGTATGTTCCGGCAACAGGGTGTTGGAAACGAACTGGATTGGTTGAATTTCCTGTGATTGAAACATCAACTTTTTCATGTTGCATGATTGCAACACCTTCGTTGACATCAAACGCACCATAAATCTTAACTTGTCCTTTTTCGTCTGATGAGAAAGGAATTTCTTTTCTTATTTTGAGTTCTCTTGTTTTTTGGTTGTATTCCGTGTCAACAAAAGTGAAACCATTGATTCTTGCAATGATGTATGCTGCATCTTTTCCAAGTCCGTTGAGAATGACTTTGAGTGGGGTGGAGCGAACACGGTTTGCGGTTTTTGCAATTCCAATCGCACCTTCTGCTGCGGCAAAACTTTCGTGACCAGCGAGAAAGCAAAAACATTTTGTGTTTTCGTCAAGAAGCATTGCACCAAGTCTTCCGTGACCAAGTCCAATTTCGCGTGTGTCGGCAACACTCCCAGGAATGCAAAATGCTTGCAGTGCTTCGCCCAACATCAAACAAACATCTTTTGCGTTTTTTATGCCTTGTTTTATTGAAGCACAAGCACCCAAGGTGTATGCGTCAACTGCGTCATCAAAAGCGATTGGTTGAATGCCACGGACAATTTTTTCACAGTCAACACCATGGCTTAAACAAAATTCTTTTGCTTCAAGAATGCTTTTAATTCCATATTTTTTCAAAAAACTTTCAATCGAATTTGAACGTTGTCCATAATTTACAATTTTCATATCTCACTCCTTTCTTGGATTGACAAAGCAAACACCTTCGTCAAATCTTCCATATTTTTTTGTGCTACGAACAAGTGCAGTCTTTGTGTCTTCGCCATTTGAAACAAGTGTCATGAAATTGCCCATATTGACATATTCGTATCCAATGATTTCACCATTTTTGTCAAGTGAAAGGCGGGTGATATAACCTTCGGCAAGATTAAGATAGCGTGGACCGCCGTCTTGAGTTGAATAGCATGTGGCGACTTGACTGCATTTATGTTTGCCAAGGTCTTCAAGTCCTGCACCAATTTCAAGTCCTCCATCAGAAAAAGCGGATTGACTTCTGCCGTATACGAGTTGCAAAAAAACTTTTTGCATTGCGTCATTAATCGCATCGCAAACAAGGTCGGTGTTCAAAGCCTCCAAAAGTGTTTTTCCTGGTAAAATTTCGCTTGCCATTGCCGCAGAATGCGTCATTCCACTGCAACCAATTGTTTCAACAAGTGCTTCTTTGATTATTCCGTCTTTGACATTGATTGTTAGTTTGCACGCACCTTGTTGAGGGGCACAAGTGCCACAGCCATGACTAAAACCGCTGATATCTTTGATGTTTTTGCTTGAGATGTAATTGCCTTCTTCCGGAATTGGCGAAGGTCCAAAGCCTTTTGCGTTGCATATTTTGCATTCACCACAATTTTTCATAGTTATTCTCCTTTACAAGAAATAATTTTAACAAATATTAAATTTTTTAACAAATTAATTTAACAGCATTTTATCCATTGAAAATTTTTTTATAAAAAATAAATTAACCTATTCACAAATAAAAAATTATATGATATATTATAAGCAACGGAGGGGTTTATGCTTTTAACTGCAATCATTCAAAATCTTCCATATATGGCAATCATTGTTCCAGTGCTCTTGTCGATTGGATTGATTTTGTGTTTTGCTGAGGCAATTATTCCGGGATTTGGAGTTTGTGGAGTCTTGGGAATTTTGATGCTTGTTGGCGGAACTATTTATTTTACGCTTGGAATTAATGAATTCTATTGGGTTATTGTGCTCGTGCTTGGACTCATTATTGGTCTTGTTTTGATTTTCAAAGTTTTTGTGCGATCTGCAAAGAAGGGCAGACTTGGAAAAACTCCAATTTTTGACACAAAAACGAACTTGCCAGTTGATTATGACTTGTCGGGCATGATGTCAAATGCAAAATATGTTGATAAGTTTGGAACTGTTGTCACGCCTTGCAAACCTGCCGGAAGAATCAAAATTGGCGAAGACGAAATTGATGTTGTGGCAAAAAGCGGATTTGTTGATGTTGGCACAATCGTAAAGGTTGTTGAAGTGTCTGATAACGAAGTTATTGTCGATGTGGTTAATGAATAGGAGGAAGATATGAATTTGAATTTATTGGGAATGGCAACTTGGCAAATTGTTATGTTGGTTGTGCTTGGCGTTTTGGTTCTTGCTTTTGCAATCATTCTTGTTATTTTGCCTGTGAAAATTTGGTTTATTGCTTTGGTTTCGGGTTCTCATATTTCAATGGGACGTTTGATTGGAATGAAACTCAGAAAAATTAACGTAAAACAAATTGTTGATGCATATATCAAGGCAAAAAAAGCCGGACTTACAGTTGATATTGTTGAACTTGAAACTCATGATATGGCTGGTGGTAATGTTGAAAAAGTTGTTGACGCGTTGATTTCGGCACATAGTGCGAAAATTGCATTGTCGATTGACTCAGCAAAGGCGATTGATCTTGCGGGTCGTGATGTGTTGGGCGCGGTTAAAGATTCCGTCACCCCAAAAGTTATTGAAACTGGCACAATTGCAGCAATCGCAAAAGATGGAATTGAACTAAAAGTTAAAGCAAGAGTGACAGTTAAAGCAAACATTCAAAGAATTGTTGGTGGAGCGGGAGAGGAGACAATTATTGCCAGAGTTGGTGAAGGTATTGTCACAACGGTTGGTTCTGCCGAGGTTTATGAGGTTGTTCTTGAAAATCCAGATTTGATTTCAAAAACAGTTCTCAGCAAAGGACTTGACGTTGGAACTGCTTACGAAATTCTTTCAATTGATATTGCCGACATTGATGTTGGAAACAACGTTGGTGCAAAACTTGCAATGGACGAAGCGGACGCTGAAAAAATTATGTCTCAAGCAAAAGCGGAAGAGCGAAGAGCAATGGCTGAAGCAAATGAACAAGAAATGAGAGCAAGAAAAGAAGAAATGAGAGCAATGTATATCGCTGCGGAAGCCGAAGTTCCAAAAGCAATGGCAAATGCTATCAAAGAAGGCAAGATTGGTGTTATGGACTACTATCGTATGCAAAACTTGATTTCTGATACTGCAATGAGAAATGCTCTTGCTTCTGGTGACTCAAACAAAAAGAAATCAGACTATTAAAAAATAAAATAAAAGGAGGAAATCAATATGGTTTTTGTCTATATGGGAATTGCCGTGGTTGTGATATTCCTCTTTTTGGTTATTTATTACAATAGAAAAAAAATCTTTAAAAAAAGAGAAAAACCTGTCAAACAAAAAGTTGATGTTGACCCAGACACATATGTTGACGAAGGTAAAGTTGAAGTAAATGACTTTTCCGACCCAATCGTAAAAGATTATGAAGATGTAGAACAAGTTTTGACACCCGAAGAAGACTTGCCACAAACATCAAAACTTGACGACCTTGATGACATGGACTATCAGTATGATATGATTGAAAGAGCATCTGATTATTTTATGGATAACGACCCAGAAGACGAAGTTGCACCAGAAGGACCAGACGGCTCATTTCGTGATATGATGCAACAGAGAATTTCGATTGGCAGTCATTCACTTATGAGTGAAAAACCAACAATTCACGGTGATGACGATGATTATGATGAAATGATTTCGGATTTTGATTATGGCAAAGAAAATGTGTCGTTTGCAAAAAGATTTGCTGATCTTCCACCGGATATGAAAGCACTCATGATGTCAGACATTCTTAACAGAAAATATTAAAAGCATTCCTTCGGGAATGCTTTATTTTAGTTGCCAAGCTCTTTGATTTTGGGTAATATATCTAAAAGGAGATTTTTTATGCAAGACGAAACAATGGTTAAGGACATTATTGATTCCTATAAGAGCGACCTTGAAAAGGTTGAAAAATATTTGGTTGGAGAATATGCGACTGTGAGAGCGGGAAGAGCAAACCCACACTTTTTGGACAAAGTTATGGTTGATTATTACGGAGTGCCAACTCCAATTTATCAAATGGGCAACATTTCTGTTCCAGAAGCAAGAGTTTTGATGATTAATGTTTGGGATCAAAGTCAACTCCAAAACGTGTCAAAGGCGATTGCTCAAGCGGACCTCGGAATCATGCCAAGTGATGACGGAAAAGTCATTCGTTTGATTTTCCCAATGATGACAGAAGAAAAAAGACGCGAAATTGTTCGTGATGTCAGAAAAATGTGCGAAGAATCAAAAGTTACAATGAGAAATCACAGACGCGATTGTCTTGACATGTTCAAAGACATGAAAAAAGACGGAGAACTTTCTGAAGACGAGTATGCAACACTTGAAAAAGATGTTCAAAAATATATTGATGCTGCAATCGCACGTCTCGACAAAATTTGCCAAGACAAAGAAAATGAGGTCACACAAATTTGATTGACACAAATAAGTATATTTTGTTGCCACTCGACCAAGTTGAAAATGAATTGAAAAATCTTGGGTTTGAAGTGGAACTTGTTGACAATAATTTTAATGTGGTTGGTGACAAAAAACTTGTCACCAATGTTGTTATATCAAAAGGCCTTGCCCGAATATACTATGGAGAATTTATTTTTGATTTGGAGGGCAAAAATGAAGGTTGAAAATTTTGGTGTCAAACACGTTGGATTTATTCTTGACGGCAATGGCAGGTGGGCAAAAAAACGCGGAAAAGAACGCTTGTATGGGCATAAAATGGGTGTTGAGGCGGTTCGAAGAACGATTGATGCATGTTTGAAATATGAGATTAAATATGTTTCGCTTTATTGTTTTTCCACCGAAAATTGGAAAAGAGATAAATACGAGGTTGACGGAATTTTCAAACTTCTTGAAAATTTTATTGACGAACACACTCAAGATTGCATCAATAAAGGTGTTAGAGTTAATTTTTTGGGTGAGCGCGATAAATTTGATGACTTATTGAGAGAAAAAATGGCAAAACTTGAATATGCGACAAAGGATTTTGATAAAATCTGTGTCAACATAATGTTAAATTATGGTTCAAGAGATGAAATTGTTAGGGCAATTAACTTGATAATTCATGACAATATAGATAAAATTGATTATAATACACTAAGAAATTATCTTTGGACAAAAGATATGCCAGACCCGGACCTTATTGTTAGAACAAGCGGGGAGCAAAGGCTGTCAAATTTCATGCTTTTGCAGAGTGCGTATAGTGAACTCTATTTCCCAAAAGTTTTTTGGCCATCATTTTCAGAGCGTTGGCTCAAAAAATGTTTGAAAGTTTATAGCAAAAGACATAGAAGATTTGGCAAAGTATAGGAGAAAAAATGAAAAAACGACTGATATCAGCACTTGGAATGATTGCGATTTTGATTTTGATGTTTGTGTCAAAAATTTGGACACCATATGTCTTTGATGTTGGCATTGGGGTCATTATGATTCTTGCAGGATACGAAATGTCAAATATGTTGCTCAAAATGGGACTCTATAATTTCTCTGTTTTGGCAGGATTGTTTCCAATTGTCTTATATTCAGTTTGTTTGGCTCTCATTCTCACAAAAGTAAACATAATTATTGTTTTTGCAAGCATGGTCATATGTACTGTTGGTGTCACAATTTTGACATTTGTTGTTTCGCTTATTTTCAAAAAGTGGTTGGCAACAGATTTGCGTATTCGTGGACTTCAAACTCCATACCCAAGTTTTGCAATCAGAAAATCAATCTATTCAATGATAACTTTTTTCTATCCTGCAATTTTGCTGATGTTTTTGGTTCTGACAAACCACCTTGGCGACATGGGTTATTTCTTGACGGGAATTGAGAAATTTGGCGGTGTTGATGTTTCGTTTATCGCTTTGGTTGTTGCTTTCCTTGTTCCAATTATTTCTGATACTTTTGCAATGCTTTTTGGAATGCTCCTAAAAGGACCAAAACTTTGTCCAAAAACAAGCCCAAACAAAACTATTTCTGGTTTTGTGAGTGGGGTGATTATGACAACACTTGTCATGGTTGCTTTGTTTTTTGTCTTGACATCATTTGGAGATATCAAAACTGCGTTTGATGCTTGTGAAATTGGTCTTGTTCACTTTGCAATGATTGGTTTCTTTGGTTCATTGGTTTCAACCGCTGGCGATTTGTTTGAGTCATTCCTAAAACGTCGTGCAATGGTGAAAGACAGCAGCAACTTTATCCCTGGACATGGTGGCGTTCTTGATAGACTTGATAGTCACACATTTAATGCACCATTTGTATTTTTCTTCTTCTTTGTATTATTAATTTAGTAAATAGGACATAAAATAAAAGGATGATAAATTGTTTTTCAATGCTTGGCGGGAATATATTGAGTTCAGTGCTGTATATTGTTTTGGCAGTTCTTGTTCTTTTGTTGATGGTTCTCATTCATGAACTTGGGCATTATGCTGCTGGACGTATTTTGAAATTCAAGATTGAAGAGTTCTCTGTTGGATTTGGCAAGGCGATTTTTTCAAAAACCAACAAACGTGGTGAAAAAATTTCACTTCGTATTTTTCCACTTGGCGGATATTGTGCTTTTAAGGGTGAGGGGACAGAAAAAGACGATTCCGACCCCGAGGCATTCGTCAATCAAAAGCCATGGAAAAGAATTATAGTTCTTTTTATGGGTGCGTTTTTCAACTTTTTGTCAGCAATAATCTTCTCATTTATTTTGCTGGTTTCATTTGGATATGACATCAAAGTTGTTGACACGCTTTCGCCAGACTCAATCAACACAAATTTGCAAAAAGGCGACATCATTTGGGAGGTAAATGATGAAAAAGTTGACTTTGCTTTTTCCGGCACAATGCAAGAACTTGTTGCAAAGCACAAAAATGAAGAAGGTGTGACACTAACAATCGAGAGAAATGGAGAAATTCGCAAAGAATATTGCCGTTTTTATGACACAACAAATGCTGATGGTTCAACAACTCGCGCAATTGGAATTCAAACCGTGTCGACATATCGATATAGTTTTGGAAAGGCACTTCTTCGTGCTGTTCCAATGGCGGTTGGATTTGCGTGGCTGGTGCTGAAAAGTTTGTGGATGCTCATCACATTCCAAATCCCAATAACAGCGCTTGGTGGAACAATTACGACCATTTCGGTCATGGCAGAGGCAACGTCAGCAAATATTGCAAATCTATTTATTTTCCTTCCGCTGATTGCCGCCAATCTTGCAATGTTTAACTTGCTTCCATTCCCAGCACTTGACGGGGCTCATATTTTGTTTACGACAATTGAATGGATACGCAAAAAGCCAATCAACAGAAAAGTTGAAAATATGATTCATACCATTGGGCTTTTTGTTCTGTTGGCTTTTGTTGTTGTGGTTGATATAATACATTTTGTGGTGTGAGATATGTTTTATACAGAAGAATTGAGAAAAGAATTTGGTGATAAATATAATTTTTTGCAAGTCTATTCCGTTGTTTTTTCAAAAAGTGAGAATCTGACAACGATAACTTTTTTGTTTGATGAAAAAGCTAAAGAAATAACCGACGAGCAGCGTGAAGAATTACAAAATTTTTTTGCTAAAAAACTTGAACTATTTTCTTCTCTCAAGCTCAAATTTCGCAAAAGTTTTTTAGACGAAGATTTAATTTCAAAAGAAACAATCAAAATTTTGCAAAGCTCTTTCAAATCAAGTGTAGGCGAAATATGTGAAAGTGATATTTCTGTTCAAAAAGATGATGTTATCCATATTTTCATTTCTGCTCCAAATCTTGTTGCCACAAGCCTTGAAGATAGAGGTGCGGACAAGTTTTTGGAAACTGCTCTATCAAAGGAATTTATCGCAAAATTTGCCGTCAAAATTGTTGTGTGTGAAAACAAAGTGATTGACACAAGTGTTTTGGAGAAAAGGGAGAGGCTTGCACCTCGAATGTATATGCAAAATCGAGTTGTCACAAAAAGATATGAAGTTGGCGATGTGTTTATGATGTTTGGTCAAGAAATCACACCAAAACCTGAATTTATCAAAAACATTAGTGGCGAAAAATTGAGTGTAATTCTTTCAGGTGTTATTTCCAATTTCCAAAAGAAACACTACATAAAGAAAAAAGAAAAAGCCAAAGGGGAGAATGCGAAAGAGAGTTCTTACTACACATTCACTTTGACCGATTCAAGTGGAAGAATAAATTGCACATATTTTTCCAGTTTAACCAATGAGAAAAAAATGGATAAACTTGGAGATGATGCAAGAGTTATTATTATTGGAGATGTGCAAAAGTTCAATAATAATTTCACTTGTTATATTCGTTCGCTTGGGCTTTGCAATGAAAAAGTGGAATCAATAAGCAAGAATGATGATATGGGTGAAATTGACGAATATGATAAGTTTGATCCTGATTTTTCTTTTGAAGCGCAGGAGCAAGAATTTGAGTTTGTTCGACCATATGTTGAAAAACATCAGGCAAACATTTTTGACAAAAAACCAACTTATTCATCTTACATTATGGATAATGAATTTGTTGTTTACGACTTTGAAACAACAGGACTTGACACGAACACTTGTGAAATTATTGAAATTGGAGCGGTCAAAATTAAGGGTGGCGAAATTGTTGATGTGTTCCAAACTCTGATAAAACCTCAAAACACAATTCCTGATATAATCACACAAGTGACAAACATATCAAATGACATGGTTGCCTCATCTCCATCAATCAAAATTGTTCTGCCTGCGTTTTATGACTTTTGCAAGGGTTGTATTTTGGGTGGCTATAACAGTGCAAGCTTTGATGATAAGATTCTTGCAGTTCAATCAAGAAAACTTGGAATTGAGTTTGATAATCAAACAACTGATGTCATTCTTCTTGCGAGGTCAAAAATGGCTTCTTCAAACTATAAACTTTCAACAGTGGTCAAGAACTTGGGCATCGTGCTTATTGGGGCACACAGGGCACTCAATGACGCTCTTGCAACAGCAAAAGTGCTTCTCAAACTAAACGAACAAAACTAGTCTAAATTGGTTAAACCCGCATAGATTACACTATGACGAGGTTTAATTTTTTTTCTGAAATAAAACAAAAACTTGGGGTCAGCGATTTGAGCCCTTTTTGTCAACTTGTCATGATTGATTTTTGCTCGCTCTATATTGAGGGAGTTGTTGATGTTTTGTCAATCACAGACAGTGAAATTGACATAAGAATAAAGAAAACAAAAATTCGAGTTGGTGGCGAAAATCTTGAGGTGGTTGAACTTGAAGACAAAATTGTTTTGATTCGTGGAAAAATTTTTGGAGTGAACAAAATTTGAAACACGGGGAGTCAAGGGTTGAAATAAAAGTTGTTGGGTTGAATCAACTCAAACTTTTGTCGTTCATAAAACGCAATGGGATTGAACTTTTTGATATAAATTTGTCATCTCACGAAGAGATGATTTTTTGGATTAAAAAAAATAAATTAAAATTATTTAAAAAAATATTAAAAAATAAAAATATTAATTATCAAATCCTTTCGAGAAGCGGACTTGATAATATTTTTCATTTTTTTATAAATAATTATGGAATAGTTATTTCATTAGTAATTTTTTTAATTTTTTTGGTAATTTTAAATAATTTTTCTTATTTTGTAAAAGTTGATGGCTGCACGACACTTGACGATGAAAAAATTTCTGAGTATGTTGAACAAAATTTGAAACAAAAAGCATATCGAAAAGGCGAAATTGATTGTTCGGAGATTGAAAGGCAGCTGCGAAATGAATTTGATACAATAAGTTTTGTTAGCGTCATCAAAAGAGGGTGTTATGTGGTTGTTGATATCAAAGAAAAATTAACCAACACCGAAACGGACAAAAATCTTGCTGAACTTTCGGCGAAAAGTTCATGTCGGGGTTATGTTTCGAGCGTTGAGATTTATCAAGGAACAGCAGCGGTGAAGGTTGGGGATTTCGTCAAAGTGGGAAGCGACTTGATTTTGCCATATGTTCTTGATTCAAAAGGCGACAAAGAATATGTTGTGCCAAGAGGAAAAATTGAAATTTCATGCTTTTTTGACAGCACAATTTCTCATTCAGACCAAGTCGTGACATTTGAGAGAACTGGCAAATCACAAACAATATATTCGTTGACGTTGTTTGGGCTTGAAATCTATAAACATGATGAAAAATCTTCCTTCGAAAATTTTGAAGAAATCGAAAACGAACAAGATTTGTCGCACAATAATATTTTGCCACTCAAATATAAGAAAAAGACGATTTATGAACTCAAAGAGGTAATTAAGCAGGTTGATTTTGACGCGGAGAAACAAAATTATCTTGAAAAAGCTAAGCAAAATGTTTTTCAACAACTCCCAAACGGTGTTATAATAACAAACGAACGGCAAAATATTTGTGGCGAAGGTGATAAAAAATTCGTCCAATATATTGTCGAAGGCAAAATCGTCATGTCGTTCTAGGAGTGTTATGAAAATAATCTATTCAGGAAACATATCTTTTTGGTTGAAGCACAAAATTAAATCTGTTCTTCAATGTGCATGCCAAGTTTTGGGACAACCAAAAAATTTGGAGGTTGAAATTTCGTTCGTCGATGTCAACGAAATCAGAAGACTCAATCGCGAGAACCGCAATATTGACAAATCGACAGATGTTTTGTCTTTTCCAATGTATGAAATCAGAATGGGGAAAAGCATAAACCTGAATGATTATGCGGGCGAACTTGAAAACAACAGGCTCATGATTGGCAGCATTGCGATTTGTGAGGCGATTGCGGCAAGTCAAGCAGTGGAATATGGACACAGCAAAGAAAGGGAAATTTGCTTTTTGGCGTTGCATGGATTCTTGCATCTTTTGGGCTATGACCATATTGAAAAAGATGATGAAGAACTGATGCAAAGCGTTGCAGAACTTGTTCTTATCAGAAAAGGTCTCAAGCGAGGTGATAATGGTTAAATTTGGTTATGTTTCAATTATTGGTCGTCCAAATGCTGGCAAAAGCACATTGCTCAACTCTTTTGTTGGGCAAAAGGTGTCAATCATTTCTTCAAAACCGCAGACAACGAGGAACAACATTTTGGGCATAGCAAACGGGGACAACTATCAAATTGTGTTTGTTGACACTCCCGGAATTCATGCTGCAAAAAACGGGCTGGATAAGTTTATGATGAAATCAGTTCGCACAGCGACAAGCGATGTTGACATGATTGTTTATGTTTTGGATTCAACAAAAGCAATAAAAGAAGACGAGTTTGAATACATCAAAAATTTAAAAGAAAAAACGGACAAACTAATTGTTGCAGTAAACAAAACGGATAGGTCTGGGTTTGAAAAAGTTTATCCGCTTCTTGACAAGCTGACACGCCTTGGAGTGTGTGATGAAATTGTTCCAATATCTGCGCTATCTGGAAACAATGTTGATGTCCTCAAAGATGTCATTATCAAAAATTTGCCAGAATATGAGGACGAAAGTGTTTATCATTTTGACAAAGATGACTACACAGACAAATCAATCAAGTTCTTAATTTCTGAAATTGTTCGTGAAAAAACACTCATTCTTCTCAGTGAAGAAATTCCTCACGGAATTGCTGTTGTTGTTTCGCAATACGAAGACAAGGGCAATTTGCTTGAAGTTGAAGTTGAGATATACTGCGAACGCGAATCTCACAAATCAATCATCATTGGAAAACATGGCGAGATGGCAAAACAAATTGGTTCTCTTGCTCGCGAGGAGATTGAAAAACTTGTTGGAAAGAAAGTTTTGTTAAAAATTTGGGTTAGAGTGAAAAAAGGCTGGAAAGATGTGCAAAATGCTCTTAAAGATTTTGGCTATATTGAAAATATTTGAAAACAGGCGAAATTTGTTTGATTGTTTTTCATATAATAGAGTATACTAAAACTATAAAAGGAGGGACTTATGACAAGAGATTTCAAGTATGATACTTCAAGAATTTGTTGGTCCCTTTTTGAAAAAACAGGCAGAGTTGGATACTATCAACTTTTCAAAGAAGTTGAGTTTGGCAAAAACCTGGATTTGGAGCAAGATTCGGGAAGGTGAGAGTGAACGAAGATAAAGTTAGTGCAATTGTTCTTGGTTCAAGAGATTACAAGGAAAAGGACAAGCTTGTTGAACTTTTCACATTGGAAGAAGGGCTTAAAACAGTTGTGCTGAAAGGTGTTAAAAATGCAAACGCAAAATTTAAATTCGCCAAAGAACCATTTTGTTTTGGCGAATTTGTTTTGAGTGGTCAAAATCAAATTCAAGTTGTGACGAGTGCAAACCTTGTTGAGAGTTTTTTTGATTTGACACAAAATTACGATAGATATCTTGTGGGCTGCAAAGTGCTTGGGCTAATCACAGTTTTTTTGGAGAAATATCAAACCAATTCAGATTTTTTCTTGCTGACGCTAAAAACTTTGCGAGAACTTACATATTCTGAAACTGATGAAAAACTGATTATATGCACATTTTTGACAAAAGCATTTGCCCAGATTGGTTATAAAATAAATGTTGTAAATTGTGCATCATGTGGCTCACCATTTGCGGGACAAATCTATCTCAATGCGGACACATGTGAGGTGGTTTGTCAAAATTGCAGAACATTTTTCAATGTGCCAATATCCGCCGCTTGCCACAATGCAATCAAGATTTTGAGCAAGTGCGAAATTGATTCAATAAATACAATAAAAATTTCAAGCGATGTGCTTGCTGATATGCTCAAAATTTATCAAATCATTTTGCAGAGCAGATTTTCTTATCGTGGTTCAATTCTCAATTAAAAAAATATTTCAAAAAGGCTTCATTTTGTTGCCTTTTTTTTGTGCATTTACTAAACTTAAAAAGTTGATTTTAGACAAAGGAGAATTATATGTCAGCAAAAAAATATGTTTATTTGTTTAGTGAAGGAAATGCAGATATGCGTGCACTTCTTGGCGGAAAAGGTGCAAACCTTGCTGAAATGACAAAACTTGGACTTCCAGTTCCACAAGGTTTTACAATTTCAACAGAAGCTTGCACACAGTATTATGAAGATGGAAGACAAATCAATGACTCCATAAGAGCCGAGATTATGGAAAATATCTCAAAAATGGAAAAAATCACAGGAAAAAAATTCGGAGACAAAGAAAATCCATTGTTGGTTTCTGTTCGAAGTGGAGCACGTGCTTCAATGCCTGGAATGATGGACACAATCCTCAACCTTGGACTCAATGAAGAAGTTGTTGAAACACTTTCAAAGAAGAGCGGAAATCCACGTTGGGCATGGGATTGCTATAGAAGATTTATTCAGATGTTTTCTGACGTTGTTATGGAAGTTGGAAAGAGCTATTTTGAAAAACTTATTGACCAACTCAAGGAAAAACGTGGCGTCACACAAGACATTGACCTCACAGCAGAAGATTTGAAAGAACTCGCAAATTCTTTTAAGGCCGAATACAAAAATCAAATCGGACAAGATTTCCCAAATGATCCAAAAGTTCAACTTTTTGAAGCAATCAAAGCCGTATTCCGTTCATGGGATAATCCAAGAGCGAACATATATCGAATGGACCACGACATTCCATACTCTTGGGGCACAGCAGTAAACGTTCAAATGATGGCGTTTGGAAATATGGGTGAAACAAGCGGAACGGGCGTTGCGTTCACTCGTAATCCTGCAACAGGCGAAAAAGGACTCATGGGAGAGTTCTTGATGAATGCACAAGGTGAAGACGTTGTTGCTGGTGTTAGAACTCCAATGCCAATCCAAAAAATGGCTGAAATCATGCCCGAAGTTTATGTTCAATTCCAAGAAATCTGCAAAACTTTGGAAAATCACTACAAAGATATGCAAGACATGGAATTTACGATTGAAGATAAACATCTCTATATGCTTCAAACAAGAAATGGAAAAAGAACAGCAGCCGCTGCAATCAGAATCGCTTGCGACCTTATTGATGAGGGCATGATAACTGAACAAGAAGCACTCATGCAAATCGATGCAAAAACTCTTGACATGCTTTTGCACCCAACATTTGATGCCGCTGCACTCAAAGCTGCCGACAAAAATAATGTTGTTGGAAAAGGAATTGCCGCATCTCCTGGGGCAGCAGCAGGAACAATCGTTTTCACAGCAGAAGATGCAGTCAGACTTGGAAAACAAAAACAAAAAGTTGTTCTCGTCAGACTTGAAACAAGTCCAGAAGACATTGAGGGAATGAAATATGCTCAAGGAATTTTGACTGTTCGTGGTGGACAAACATCTCACGCGGCAGTTGTTGCTCGCGGAATGGGAACATGCTGTGTTTCAGGTTGTGGCGACATCAAAATGGATGAAGAAAACAAATGTTTCACGCTCGCTGGAAAAACTTTCCACGAAGGCGATGGACTTTCACTTGATGGCTCAACTGGAAAAATTTATGATTGTGTTATCAAAACAGTTCCAGCAGATCCAAACAGCGGATATTTCGGCAGAATCATGAAACTTGCCGACAAGTATAAAGCTCTCGGAGTCAGAACAAATGCTGACACTCCAACTGATGCAAGAAGAGCAGTTGAACTTGGTGCAGAGGGCATTGGACTCACAAGAACAGAGCATATGTTCTTTGACCCAGACAGAATTGGCGCATTCCGCGAAATGATTTGTGCCGACACTGTTGAGCAAAGAAAACTCGCACTTGACAAAATTGAACCAATGCAACAAAAAGACTTTGAAGGACTATATGAAGCCCTTGAAGGAAGATCAGTCACAATCAGATTCTTGGATCCTCCTCTTCATGAATTTGTTCCAACAACCGAAGAAGAAATCGAACTTCTTGCAAAAACACAAAACAAATCTGTTGCTCAAATCAAGCAACTCATTTCTGACCTTCATGAAGTCAACCCAATGATGGGTCACCGTGGTTGCCGCCTTGCAGTCACATATCCAGAAATTGCTGTTATGCAAACAAAGGCAGTTATAAAGGCTGCAATCAATGTTCAAAACAGACACCCAGAATGGAATGTTGTTCCTGAAATCATGATACCTTTGATTTGCGAAATAAAAGAACTTGAATATGTCAAAAAAGTTGTTGTTGACACCGCTGATGAAGTCATTAAACAAGCAAAATCAAATCTTAAATATCAAGTTGGCACAATGATTGAAATCCCTCGTGCAGCTCTCACTGCTGACGAAATTGCAAAAGAAGCGGAATTCTTCTGCTTTGGAACAAATGACCTCACTCAAATGACATTTGGTTTTTCAAGAGATGATGCAGGAAAATTCTTGCCTTCATACTATGAAAACAAAATCTTTGAATCAGATCCATTTGCTCGTCTTGACACAAATGGTGTTGGCAAACTCATGGAGATGGCTATGAAACTTGGAAAAGCAACTCGCCCAACACTTCATGCAGGAATTTGCGGTGAACATGGAGGAGATCCAAGTTCAATTGAATTCTGCCACAAAATTGGTCTTGATTATGTTTCTTGCTCTCCATTCCGTGTTCCAATTGCACGACTTGCTGCAGCTCAAGCAAACATCAAAAATCCAAGAAACTAATTTGTTTAAAGTCTCGCTTTGACGAGGCTTTTTTTTATTGTTATAACATCATAATTTCTTTGCGATATTTTGTATTGACAATTTTCAAAAATATGAGATAATAAATTAAGAGGGCACAATGGAACAACGAAAAATTCAATTCATGCTTGATACAAATATATTGATTGATCTCAACAAATATTTGAAATCGTCAACGCAATATGCCATGGTTACAAATTCAAAACATTTTTGCGAAATTAAAGCACTTGCAAACCTTCTTGATGAAGATTTGAATAAGGGTAGGGATAGAGAATTGTTTTTTTCGGTTCCTAATCGTGTTTTGAAAGAACTCATGAGTGGATATACGACATATGGTGGCGAAGTTTTCCAAATGCTAAGGCGTTTTGATATTTCAACAACAGTCGAAATGGAGAAAGATGCAAAAGAGTTTAGGCTGATTTATTCACTTCTTCGAGGGGAAAATAACAACTATCCTCTGTTTCAAGAAGACCTTTTTGGGAATGAAAATAACGATTGTAAAATTATCACATTGTCGATTATGAAAAATATGCCTGTTCTTACATCAAATATTAAACATTTTGTTGGAGAAAATAACATTATTCAAAATCAAATTTTTGAAAGACTTGATGCATGTTCAAAAGATTCTTATGTTCAAAAGAATTTTGATTTGAAATATGACAAGTATGGGGCTTATTCAATCAGCACTTTTCTTGAAGAATATTTTCCTGATAGATATGAAGAACTTGTTGATGATATTAAGCACATGAAGAACAAAGGTGGTTTAGGAGATTAGAAGAAAGCATTTTTTGCTTTCTTTTTTGACAATTTTCGATATTGACAAATAAGATGTTTTCTTTTATCATATAATTATTTTTGGAGGCACTATGAAACTTGTTAAATATGGTTCGCCAGATGGAACAAAATATGGTTTGGAAGACAATGGAAGAATTGTTGTTGAACCAAAATATTCAACTCGCGAAGAACTTATGAAAGACCCTTATATTGTTGCAAAAAACAACAACACAAAAGAAAATGAAGCCCAAACAAGATAGGTGAGTATGGAAATTACATTAAACAATAGAAAAATCAAACTTGTTGAACCTGAACATATTGAAAAACGTGTTTTGCAAGAAGCAAAGTTTGCAATAAAAAATCTTCCAAATGCTTTTGCTAGCACAGAAATTTTTATGGGATTTGGTGCATCTGTTGCTTCTTTGTTTGTTTCAGACGTGACATCAAAAATCGTCCTTTCAAGCATTGCAGCGGCGGCACTTCTTGCGGGAGCGTCCACAAACGCACTCAAAACTTATTACAATAATCCTGAAAATGATTATCTGTTTGAAACAGAATTTCGTGCTTACATTGAAAATTTCACAAAAAAGAGATTTAAACAATTAACAAGACTTGAAAAAGCAAAGAAACATGCAGGAAAAAATAAGATTGAAGAAATTGAATTGAGACAAACATGCATTATTCAAGACACAGCTGAAGTTTTGCTTAATTATCTCTATTCAATAAACGAAACATTTGAAGAAATTAATAAAGCAAAAGAGCAAGGAAAATTCGAAAATCAATATAACGAGGATCGTATTAAAGACGTTAAATGTGAATTTGCAAAATTGCGTGTTCCATATGATCGTGACAAATTCTATCTCCTCAAAGTTATTGGTGAAAATTTGGATTTGTTTCAGCATTGCAGATTTAACACAAAAGTTGAAATATTAAATTCTGTTTTGAATGATTATGAATTATACCTTGCCAACGATGTTGCATTAAAAGATTATGAAACAACTCATTCAGTTGACGAAAATGTAAAAACAATTTTGACTAGTCTTAATAAGCTTGACATGGAAGAAAGAGCACAGGATTGCCAGATTTTTGAAGAACTTGGAGTCCCTGGCGAATATACTTATTTTGCTTCAGACAAAGCACTACGAGAAGTTGTTGAGAGAAATAATAAATTTGTTAAAAATTTAAGTTTCGAACAAAGCACGCTTAAAGCAATTGAAGCGATTGGCAACTTTGGCAATAAATCAAATGAAATGGAAGACAGCATTGCTGATTGGAATGATAATGATGAAAGACTGCAGTAAAATGCAGTTTTTTGTTTTTTGTTGCACCTATTAAAAATTTTTTGAAAAAATATTGAAAAAAATAAAAGGATTATTGTTTTTTTGTTGTATAAGAATATTGACATTAATTTTTTGGAGAAAAAGTGGCAGACAGAGGCTATGATGTTGATTGGCTTGAAACTTTGAAGGCTCGCAATGAAATTGTTTCAACCATATCCAAATACATAAAACTTGATAAGAAAGGAAGAAACTGGTGGGGAAGGTGTCCATTTCATCATGAAAAGACGCCATCTTTTTCTGTTAATGAACTCGAACAATACTATCATTGTTTTGGTTGTGGCGAAAGCGGTGATGTCATATCATTTGTTGAAAAATTTGAATCTGTTGATTTTATGGATGCGGTCAAAATTTTGGCTGATAACGCTGGAATGGAAATACCTTCTTTTCATGGCGACAAAGAAATTGAAGAGAGAAAGAAAAGAAGAGATATAACGCTTCGCTTGCTTTATGATGCAAAAGAGCACTACAAAGAAAACCTGTTGAAGCAAACAGCCAAAATTGCTCAAGACTACATAAAAATGAGAGGGCTGACCAACCGCGAACTCAAAGATTTTGAACTGGGTTATAGTCAAAACTGGAACGAAATGATTGATTATCTTTTGTCAAAAGGATATTCAATTGAAGATATGAAACAAGCGGGGATTGCTGAAGAAAAAAATGGACGAGCTTATGATGTGTTTGGAGAACGACTGATTTTCCCAATCATCAACATTCATGGCGATTGCATTGGATTCACCGCACGCATTTTGGTCAAAAGTGATTTTGCAAAATACAAGAATTCTCCAAACACCTGTGTTTTTGACAAAAGTAATGTTGTTTACGCGATTAATCTTGTCAAAAAACTCAAACAAGAGCAAAGTGTTGACTCAATCATTATTGTTGAAGGTCAAATGGACGTTGTTGCAATGCATAAAGCGGGTTTTCGAAATGCTGTGGCTTGTATGGGAACAGCACTAACGCCATTCCATGCAAAACAACTTAAACGTCTTGCGGATAATGTTTTTGTTTGTTTTGACGGAGATGCAGCAGGGCAAAAAGCAACAAAACGAAGTCTTGACATTTTGCAAGAAGCAGGATTGAACACAAAAGTTGTTTCACTTCCAGAAAATCTCGACCCTGACGAGATAATCAAAAAGTATGGTGTGGACAGGCTTAAAAAAGAAATTGAGAATGCTCTTCCAATCACTGACTATCGGCTCAAAGTTTGCGAAGAAAAATATAATCTTAATATCGCGAGCGAAAAACAAAACTACATAAAAGAAGCAATTAATATCATTGGCACGATTGAATTTGAAAGCGAAAAAGAGCCTTATCTTGAAATAATAAAGAAAAAAACCAATGTTCCAATTGATGTTTTGAGGCGTGATTCCAAACTCGCGGGAGTGCCAAGAGAAGAGAAAAACGAAGAAAAAGTTTTAACTTTTCGAGAAGATGGAAATATTAAAGCAGTAAAATTTGTTCTTGCAGCACTTTTGCACAAAAAACCGTATGCAAAACTCAGTGCTGTGATTGAAGAAGGATTGACAAGTTCAGACCTGAAAAAGTTGTATTCAGTTTTGAAAAAATCA